>Ga0067045_1030190_pt1 | contig 16317 bp, 11 predicted proteins | sample TerdegcTABiofilm_FD_59184 | JGI IMG/M metagenome (GOLD analysis project Ga0067045, IMG submission 59184) | Combined Assembly of (Gp0054472, Gp0054536) Wastewater bioreactor microbial communities from Singapore -Terephthalate degrading...
GAGCCGTATACTCCCCAAGCCCCAGGTGGCCGGCGACGTAAGGATGCGTCGCGGCGTAGGGAGGTTGCGGCTCGGCTTTTTTTCTCATTCGCGCATCGCACGGAGGACGGAGTCGTCGCGGCTCGAGAGTCCCCCATTCCACGCGTCCGCTCGCTCGCAGCTCGGTGACGCACGGTGATCCGCGAGGACCGTTCCATGTTGCAACGCATTTTGGAAACGGAGGCCATGGACGGCGTGTTGGAGGCGGAGGAATACGACGCCATGGATCACGGCGAGGTGAACGATCGCTTCGTGCGGGACTTCATGGCGGCGGGGGCATCGGCGGATTGGACGCTTGATTTGGGCACCGGAACCGCTCTCATTCCGCTCGTGTTATGCGCGCACTTGCCCGACGTTCGCGTCGTGGCCGTGGATTCCGCGGGCGAAATGCTCCGCGTTGCTCGGCGGAACATCGCACGCAAGGGGCCCGGCGGTTGTATCGTACCGGTTCGAGCGGACGGCAAGCGGCTGCCCTTTCCCGACGAAGCTTTTCCGCAAGTGATTTCGAATAGCATCGTTCATCATTTGGCGGAACCGGAGTGCCTGTTTCGGGAAGCATGGCGCGTCCTTCGGCCGGGCGGCATCGTGTTCTTCCGCGACCTCTTTCGGCCGCCCGACGCCGCGACCTGGCATGTTTTGGTGGAACGCTATGCCGGGAACGCCACACCTCATCAGAAGAAGTTGTTCGCCGATTCCTTGCATGCCGCGCTGACCGTGGAAGAAGTCCGCGAGATCGTTTCTTCCTTCGGTTTGAACCAAGACTGCGTCCAAGCAACCAGCGATCGACACTGGACCTGGATTTGCCGAAAACCGGCCGTGTGATTACCCGGCAGATATCGGCCGGAAGACGGCCCGCCCTACGCCGCGTCGTCGTCCGACGAAGTCCGGTTCGTCGTTGTTCGGCTAGGCTTGCCAAGGATTGGGCCAGTCTCCCCAATGCTCGAGATAGAGCCGGCAGGCGGAGTCGCGTTGGGACCGCTCCTCGATCCAGTCGCGAGTTCGGGCGACGATCTCGCGTTCGTTTTCCAGGGTCAACTCGCCCACGAGGACCCGCGTGCGGAGAAAGATGAAGTAGGTATCCAGAACGTCGCACCGGCAGTAGGCGTTGATTTGTTCGAGCTGTCCGGCATCGAATAGGTCCTGGACCATATAGCCGGCGACTTCCATTTTCCCCGGCTTGCCGAGCAGATTTGCCGCCAAGTTCAAGCCGCCGACAAAGCGGGTGGAGCCGAAATTGGTCAGCAGCTCGCACAGATCCAGGTGCGACTGAGTGTTGTATCGGTTACGCGGTTGCCCGCCTCCGCGCGCGGCGCTGCTGCGGAACCAACCCGGCACGCTCACCCCGAAGCGAAAGGCGGCAAGCTCAAGAAGCGGGATGTCGAACGCCCGGCCGTTGAATGTGACCAACGTCGGCTGTCCGTACTTCTCCCAACCCCGCCAAAAGTGCTCCGTGATTACGTGGGGGCGAAATTGAGGTTCATCCAGCACGACCAGATCGAGTAGCCGAAAATCGGCGGTCACCTTGGCGATGGCAACCGACACCGGGACTTGGAACGTGTAGGGGATGAAGTCGCTGTCGTATTTCTCGATCAGCTCGCTGCGGTAGCGTGCCACGGCCTGCTCGGGCGAGATGTCTTCGGTCGGATACCGGAGCTTCGCCACCAGTTTCGGGTCGGCCACACTCTCCACGTCGAACACGAAATAGCTAACGTCTTCGATCATGTCGCGTGCCTTTTGCCGGTGGAAAGCCGCGTTCGCCCGCCCTCAATCGAATTGGGGGCGAAGCGCCGCCAAGCGCCGTTCGGTCTCGGCCATCAAGGCGTCTTCGTCGGCCTCGCTTTCGGCCTGATAGGTTACGGAAAACCGCAGATAGGCCCCTGCATCGTCCCACGGCACGGTGACGATGGAATGTTCGGTGATCAGGAATTGAGAGACCTCTTCGGCATTGGCGAAACGCTTGCCGGCGACGACCAAGGGCGCCGGAGTGTAAAGGAAATACGTTCCGCCCGGCATTTCGCAGCGGAAGCCGCATTTGCGCAGCACGGTCACCAACTTGGCCAGCCGGCGATGATACTTGGCACGAACGCGCCGTGGAATGTCGGGGTTATCGAGGGCGGCGATCCCCGCCTTCTGGATGGCGATGAATTGCCCCGAATCGCTGTTATCCTTGATGTCGGCGAAGGCTTGCACGATCTTGGGGTGGCCGCAAACCCAACCCAAACGCCAGCCGATCATGTGCCAGCCCTTGGACAGCGAATGCACCTCGACGCCTACCTCCCGCGCACCCGGCGTCTGGAGGAAACTCAGCGGGGGAGCCTCGTAAGTGAGCATCCCGTGGGCGGCGTCTTGTACCACCACCAACCGGTTGTCGCGCGCGAAATCCACTACTCGGCGGAAGAAATCCGGCGTGGCCGTCCTGCCCGTGGGACTGTTGGGATAATTGATCACCAGCATCTTGGCGCGGCGTAACACGTCGCCGGGAATGGAGTCCAAATCGGGAAAGAACCCGTTCTCCGGCAGAAGCGGAAGCTTGTACACCTGCCCGCCGTAGTAGCGGGTGTGCGTACCCGCCACGGGATAGCCGGGCACGGTCATCAGGGTAACGTCGCCCGGATTGATGAAGGCCGCGGGGAGCATCGCCAAGGCGGTCTTGGAACCGATGCAGTGATTGATTTCCGTCTGCGGGTCGAGTTCGACGTCGAACTCCCGTTTCATGAATCGAGCGACCGCCTCGCGGAAGGCGGGGATGCCGTTGTCGGCATAGCCGCGGTTTTCCGGCTTATGGATCTCCTCAGCCATCACGCGGCGGACCGACTCATCCGCCGGCTCGTCGTTTTCGCCGATGCCGAAGTCGATCAAGCGGCGTTCGGGATGTTCCGCCAAGACTTTGCGTTTGGCCCGCTTGATCTTCTCGAACTTGTAGATGTCCGTTCCCTTGCCGTACCCGGCGCCGCCGATGCGCTCGGCGAACAAGTCTTGAAAGTAAGGATCACTCATGGCAAGCCGTGGATTCTTAGCTGCTTTCCTTCGCCGACCGGCATGCGGCCGGATCGGGAGGCTTCGTCAACCGGAACACCGCGCGACGAGATCGGCCCGATGGGTCCCACGCTCGGTGGAAGTTGGAAACAAGACGCAAGAATGGGGCGCGGCCGCGATCGGCTTCACTCGGCCCCGCACCCCCGGCCGAACCAATTCAGTTTAACATTTTCCGCAGGCATCACAAGGAAAGGAGACCGGTGTCGCTACAAGGAAAGGAGACCGGGGTCGCTTCCGCGGCCCCTGGGTGCGGTTACCCGGCTTAGTAGTGGCGCGCGATCGTCGGCCGCCCGCGGAGGCGACCGCGAATGCCTCGCTCGGCCGTGGGAGGCTGCGGAGGGGTTCGCGCGATTATCCCTCGGATTTGGCCGATCCGGCAGGCGGCGGGACGTGGACCGCCTTGGCCGCGGCTTCGCCCACGGCGGCCAAGGTCTCGGGAATCTCCACCCCGGCCACATCCTTCATGACTTGCATCATGGGCGGGAGGACCCTGGCCAGATCGTGTACCCAACGGGTCGTGGCGGAGGTGCCGTCCGCGGCTTGCCCGCCGTCCCAGACCACGATCTTGTCGAACTTGATGTTCGAGATCGCTTGAGCCGAGGCGTTCACCAAGGCGTCGAAATGCTCCAGCAACAGCATTTGGAAGGCCTGGTCGGCGCCGCCGCAAGCCTCGATGATTTGCCGCAGACCCTCGGCTTTCTTGGCCAAGATTTCGTACTGCCCGCGGGCCTCCGCCTCCAACCGGGCAAATACCGCCTTGGCTTCGCCTTCGGCCTCGATGCGGCGTTTTTCGGCCTCGGCCTCGGCTTCGACGATGATGCGAGCTTTCTCGGCTTTGGCGGGGGCCTCGACCTCGGCCCGGCGTTTCGCTTCCACGCGTTCGGCTTCGGCCAAGGCGGCGCGTGCCAAGGCGCGATGCTGGGCCTCCAAGACCGCCGCTTCCGCCTCCCGTTTGCGCGTCTCGCCGAGTTGATAGGCTTCCGCCTGCTTTACCTGTAGAGCCGCTTGCGAAGCCGCCACCGTGGCCTTCGCCACGTTTTCTCCCTCGATGGCCTTGGCTTCCGCGTCGGCCAAACGGACGCGCATCTGCTGTTCGGCCTCCTTCACCAAGGAGTCTTTTTCGAAGGCGGCCGTTTGTTCCCCGACCTGTTGCTCTTTCTCCAGCTCGGCGACGCGGACGGCGCGATCGCGCTCGGCCTGCCGCGTGCCGATTTCTCGGTATTTCATCGCTTCGGCAACGCTGATCGCCTTTTCGCGTTCGGCTTCGGCGACGCGGATTTCACCCATTTTCTCGTTTTCGGCCACGTCGCCGCGGGCCTTCTGGATCGCCTGCGAGGCCGCCTTCTGCCCGATCGCCTCGATGTAGCCCGATTCGTCCGTGATGTCGGTGATGTTCACGTTGATCAGCACCAGGCCGATCTTTTTCAACTCCGGCTCCAGCGAGTTCTGGATGTTCGCCAGGAATGCCTCGCGGTCGCGGTTGATCTCCTCGATATTCATCGAGGCGATGACCTGCCGCAATTGCCCGAAGATGATATCCTCCGCTTGCTTCTTGATCTCTTGATTGCTCAAGCCCAGGAGCCGGATGGCGGCGTTCTGCATCAACTCGGGCGAGGTCCCGATCGCCACCGTGAACACGCTGGGCACGTTGACCCGAATGTTCTCCATCGAAAGCGCCCCGCGAAGGGGGATTTCGATCTGCATCGGCTCCAGGCTCAGCCAGGCATAGTCTTGCAGCAAGGGGATCACGAATCGGGCACCGCCGTGCACGCACGTGGCGGCCTGTCCCCGGCCCGACTTTCCGTAGATCACGAGCACCCGATTGCTGGGGCAACGCTTGAATTGCTTCAGCAAGGCCACCATGCCCAGGAATAGAAAGATCACGACGAACACCACCATCAGCAAGATCCAAAACGTGGAGCTGCCGATGAAATCGCCGCTCTGGGCCAACAGCAAATCACTGGACATGGTTCGCCTCCTGAGCCTGCGCCGCGAGGGGCGCGGCCAACACGGTGTCGGGACCAAGGATTTTCAACACGACCACCTGGGTGCCGGCGGGAATGGCATCCTCGGCGGACATCGCCAGGTATTCCATGGTCCGGTTCTGCAAATTGATGTGAATCTTGCCGCAGCCGGACTGCCGGGCGGGGATCTTCAAGTAAACCATAGCTCGCCGACCGACGGCCTGGCCGATATGGACGGTTCCTTCGCTCCGTAAAGAGGAAATGGCCCGCATAAGCCAATACACTCCGTACATGGCTCCCAACCCGCACGCCGTAGCGATGAGGAGGGCATGGACGGGAGGATAGTCGGCCGCCTGAGCCGCCAAACCGGATAACCCGAAGAACGTGAGCGCGGCAACGAGCGTGCGAAATGAAACGACCTTGAACACGCCCACCGTGGAAGCGTGAGGCCCGACGCCGTGATCCGCGTGCCCGGCCCCGTGACCCGCATGGGCCATCTCCGAGACATCGGCGCCATGCATCGAGTCGGGTGTATCGGCATCCATGCCTCCGGCGGCGTCGGCGTGAAAGTCCGTGCCGGTTGTGTCTCCGGAAAAGTCGCCGTGGATGTCACCGCCGATATCACCACCGCCATCGGCGCCGTCCATATCGGCAAAGTCGGTTCCCATTCCGATGAGAGTGAGAATCAATTGGCAGACCAAGACCGTTCCGCCAATGGCGGCGCTGATCGCGAAAATGAGCGACATGACCCACCCCCCTTGGCAGAGGCAAACTGCTGCCGTGGGACAGAAGAACAGACATCAATTGGCGGCCCGAATCCTCAGGCTCGGTTGATAAGATATTCGCCGGGCCCCCGTTCATCTTATCGAACGGGCCGCGGGATTCGGCTCTTGTTTCGAGCACATTCTCGTGCAAGGCACGTGGAAAGCATACCGCTTCCCACGTGCCCTAGGCTCGATTTGGTGCCGCACGCCCGTCCCAGGCGGTGCAGGCGCTACCGGAAGCACCAATCGCTAGTCTGTCCAAATGTCGCGGATCCGTTCTTCCAGACTGGGGAAGGGCGGCAAGGGCGCGCTGGGAGTCGGCTCATACCAGAACGTGGCGCAGCACCAGTCGTCTTGCGTCTCGTGCAAGCCGTTCTTCCAGCCGATTTGCTGAATGGTGATACGGCACTCCTTTTGCCACGCAATGGGATCGGGGAGATGCCAGCGGTACATGGAAACGAAATCTTTCTGATCCAGGGAACAGCCCTGGTAAAGGAACGGCACCTGTTGGATGCCCCAAGCCAAGCCCACATAGTCTTCGCTGCCCGTACCGCAGATGGTCGGGAAATCGGTGTCGCCGTCCATATAGACTTTGATCTCACCTTCCCCCCACCATTGCCCGGGGTGCAAGTTGCGAATGCCGATCACGGCCCCTATGTAGCGGCCCTTGTTCGTGCGTTTGGGCAAGAGTTCGAAGTCCTGCTTAAGCGTTGTGGGATTCTCGCGGCGGAACAGCACGTGCAATCGCCCGACGTCTTCCGGGTGCCGGTCCCCCAATGTGTAGTCGATTTGGTAGTAGACCGGCGGTGCTCGTTCGCCTTGAGTCTCGTTGGTCAAGGTGATGCGCGCCCGTTTCGTGAACGGCATGGGCAGCCAGATGTTCATGCCGCCGGTCGGCCCCACGGAGTGGACCGACGAGAAGTAGGGCATGACCTTGCCGTGGGCGAACCCGAAGAAGTCGCCCAACGGACACTCGATGCCGGGGTGTTCTTGGCCTTCCCAGTAGGCGCGGAGGACAAGGCTGCGAAGATTCTCGGGCGCGCGATCCGTGGTCAACCAGATGTGGCGGATGGTCCCCGGCCCTTCGATGTCGCAAAGTTGGACAGTCTCGCCGGGCTTGATGTTACGAGCAGGCGCCCCTTTGCGCCCGACTCCCAGATGGCTGGCCGCCTGGCCGCCCTTGCCCGGCTCGCCTGTGGGGTTCTCGAACGAAATCGACCGCGAAACCAACCCAGTGTCGAGCAGATAGGGTTGATGGATTACATCCGGTTGCTGCCCCGCCGCCACAGTCGCCCAGCCGAGGACCAAACCAATGCCCAGTAAGGTGAGGCTGTTCAAAACTCGGTTTCTGGACACACGTTGCTTCATGATGTCTTCTCCATGCTCTAGGACCGACAAAAACCCCCGCTTTGCACATTGAACGGCGGCCGGCGCCGAATCGCAGGTCGTTCGTTCGGAAACTCCCTTTGAGAGCAAGAGCACCGGCCGTTGTTCAGAATCAAATTGTGGCGGTCGAGCAGTCGAATTGCAAGCAACGCGATGATCGCCAGGCAGGCGGAGAGAAGCCGAGCGAGTTCGTCCGGGACGCAGTGCGGCTATCGTCGAAAGAACCATTGGCGGCTAAAGACCAGGGCGAAGATAGCCGCCATGAGCACGGTGAGAAACAGCAGGGTCCGGTCCGGTTCGATTCCCCAAATCGCCAAAAGCAGCCAGGGGACGATGAGACAAGTGAGAAAGATTAGAACGAGAAGGATCACCATATCGCGAGAGCCCAACGGCCTGTCGCCGGGGGCGATGCGGTCGATTCCCCGCTCGACCAGGATGCGGTTCAATTGCCGCTTCTTGGCATCGCGTCGAATGGTCTCGACGACCTGTTCCGCCTCTTTGCGACCCTCCAGCAGGCGGGTCAAGGCCAGGGCCGAGTCTTCCCGGCCGCGAAGATGCAGGAACACCGCCATGGCGGCTTGGGCCTGCACGTCGTTGGGATCGATTTGCAGGGCATGCTGGAGCGATCGTTCGGCATCGGACCATTGCTTCATGCGTAGCTGGGCCTGACCCAGGATGGTCCAGGCCGCGGCATCGCGAGGGAGCAGTTCGACGGCGTGACGAGCGACCTCCAAAGCGGGTCTGGGACCGCGATGGGTGGTCATAAATCGGGCGTATTCGCGCACGATCTCGGGGTTTTCGCGGCTCAGATCGACGGCGGCCTCCCAAGCCTGTTGTGCCCGGCCCAATCGTCCCGCCGCCTCCGCCGCCTGCGCCAGCAGGAGTTGTGCGTGGAGATCGCGGGGTGCCAGACCGACTGCGTATTCCGCCTCTTCCAGGGCCTCTTTACCGCGGTCCAACCTCAGCAAGGCGTCCGCTCGCAACAACCGACCGATCAGCAGGTCGGGATATCCCGTGACCACTTGCTCGGCCAGGCTCAACGCGCGAATGGGTTGGTTCTCGTCCAACGCGGCAATGGCCTGAAGGATGCAGTTTTCGGCATCGGACCACTCCATGGGCGATCTCCCATGCCTGTGGCGGGCTCCGTCCACCCAAGGTTTCCGCGTCCGGGCCGCTGTGGGCCGCTCAGCGACTCACAGCCGGTTGCAAGTCGGGCCTCCCCGCGACGCGTCCTCCCTCGGAATGCGCCAACCATGGCCGCAGATCAATAGGCCGATACGGACCGGTCGTCACGGGCGGGCTGCCCAGGGCCAAATACAATTGTCGATTCTCCGGCTCGAAAACCATCGACTGCACGGTCAAGAATCGCATGTTGACTTCGTCCAGTTTACGCATGACATCCGAGCGCGAGACGGTCGGTAGTTCCGCCGCCTCGCGGAGGCGGGGATAGCGCGAGCACCACGTCAAACTTCGCAACTCCGGCATGCGGAAATGGTTGGTACAGGCCAAAATACCGTCCTCAGCTTGGCGGACGGCAAGATTCGTGGGCGTAAACTCCACCACCTGCGCCTGCCGAGGATCCGCCGTCACGATGCTCAACCGGGTGCTCCGCGCCGAAGCCCGCAACAATTCCGCAGCTTCATCCACGTTTCGGCAGGTCTCCAAGACTTCCCGCAGCAGCATGGTGTAAGGGACGGCCTCGTGCGCGACGAAGGGGGAACCGTCGGAGGACAGATGCACTTCGTGCACCGCCAACGCCAGTCCCGCCTCGTTGATGCCGCTGAGACACCCCACCATGCCCGGGAAGCCGATCGAGGCGAATCGCAGTTTTCCTTCCTCGGGCAGATAAACCTTGACCACGCTGAGGCGATCGAGGACGCCCACCGAAAAGAAGTCCAAATTCCGGCCGAATCGCAGGATGCCGTCGTCGCTCTTGTCGGGCAAAACCACCAGGGATGAGCAAGCGAAGGAGCGGTAGAGATCGGGAATCACGTTGGCGGCCGCAATGTCTTCGAACACTACTCGGCCGTCCGCCATCGACACCATGCCCTCGATTTCGCAGCGCTGATGTGCGGGGATTCTCGCCAAATACGGTCGGCTTTTTTTCAAGAAGGCGTCCCAACCTCCGGGATAGCGCATCAGTTCCAGCAATTTCCGCGGCGCGCGGAGCATGCCCTCGGCAGTGTTCAAGGCAAAGGCGGCCTCTTGCCGTCCCCGTTCCTCGGCCGATCCCCGCAGAATGAAGATCGGCACGCCCTCGATGTAGCGCAACTCGCCTTTGCCGTAGGTCCGCGGCGGGCCGAAGATTCCATCGTCTGCGCGGACCCGCTGCGGTGACGCGACCGGCAACAGAATCGGGAGGGTGACCAAACAAAGTGCGATCAAGCTGAAAGAAACGATTCGTCTGCGCCCCGGAAAGATGCCTGTCATGTCATTCACCAAAGAGAGAGCATGGATCACCGAGAAGAGTGAAGGCTTCCGCCTCCCCAATGTGATGTTAGGGATCGGAGCGGACGTTTTCAAGCGAGCGGGATGGGACGTGGCCGGAGGGCGGGCCGGGGAAGGGGAGGCCGGCCGATCACGAGTTCCCGAATTCGGCGGCGGAAGCCCTGCCGCGAGGCGAACGCAGGATCAAGAGACCGTCACGCATCGCAGGCCGCGGCGGTCGGAGGCATACTTGGACACGAGCCGAATCAGCGCGTCCTTGGATAGCGGTTTGGAGGCGAAACCGTCGCATCCCGCTTGCAGGCAGCGGCTGCGGTCTCCCGCTTCGACGTTCGCCGTCAAGGCGATGATGGGGCTGTTGTAACCTGACTCACGAAGGACGTGAACCGCCTGATAGCCGTCCATTTCCGGCATCTGCATGTCCATCAAGATGCAATCGAAGGGGCGTGACTCCCGGAGTGCTTGCAGTGCCGCGCGAACCGCCTCCTTGCCGTTCTCGGCCGTTTCGACCTCGACTCCCGCACCTTGAAGAATGTGCACGAACAGCCGCCGTGTGTCGGGGGCATCTTCGGCCAAGAGTATTCGGGCGGAGAGCCGGAGGGGCGGTTCGGTTCCCACGGCGGTTTCCGATTCCGTCGCCGGTGCCGCTTCCAAGTCGAACGTCGGCGAGGTTTCCCACTCCAATTCCGCTTGATGGCCGACGGGCAGCGTAAGGCGGAAACTACTTCCGAAGCCGACCTCGCTGACGACGCTGATTTCGCCTCCCAGTCGTCGTGCCAGGTTGCGGCTGATGGCCAGCCCCAACCCCGTGCCCCCGTGGCGTCTCGCCGAACCGCCATCCACCTGGTAAAAAGGCTCGAAAACGCGCTCGAGCTGGTCGGATGGGATGCCGATGCCCGTGTCGATGACGTCGAACTCCAGGCGGCAGTGGCCGTCGTCGTTCGTCACGACCTTGACGATCAGCCGCACGGAGCCGCTGTCCGTAAACTTGATGGCATTGCCGACGAGATTGATCAGGATTTGCCGCACGCGGAACGGATCGGAGCGAATCAACCGGGGCAGGGGCGGCCGCGCCTCCAGAAGCAGCGGAAGCCCCTTGGCGTCGGACTTGACCCGCAAGAGGGAAAGTACGTCGGCGGCGACGCGAGTCGGCGAGAACGCCTGCGTCTCCACCGCCAATTGACCGGCTTCGATCCGCGCGATATCCAAGAGATCGTTGACAATCCGCAGGAGGTATTGGCCGTTGCGAAGAATGGTCTGGATGGCGCCGATGCGTACGGGGGGAGCCTTCGAGACATCTCCCTCGACGAGCAGGGTCTCGGCGTAACCCAAGATGGCCGTCAGAGGCGTCCGCAGTTCATGGGTCACGTTGGCGAGGAATTGATCCCGGACGGCGAGGGCGCGTTCAGCTTCCGCGCGGGCCGATTCCAGTTCCCGATTCACCCTCTCCAAGTATGCGGCATGCTCGCGGACGGCCGCTTCGGCTCGCTTCTTATCCGTGATATCGCTCAACAATCCCAAGCCGCCTACTTGCTTTCCGAATCGGTCGTACACGGGGTGCACCGCCGCTAGGAGGACGCGGATTTCCCCGTCGGGCCTCGCGACACGGAGTTCGTACGTCCCGGAAATCCCTCGTCGTCGCCGTCGGAGTTGTTCCCGAAAGGAATCGTGGTCGTCGGGCGGGATGAATTCCCAAGCCGGCCTTCCGAGAACTTCACCGGGTGTGCGGCCCAGAATGCGGCACAGATGGTCGTTGATCGTGCGCACGCGCCCGTTGCGATCCACTATCGCCATGGCGGCATCGGCGAACATGACGGCCTGCTCGCCGGCGCGGACGTCGAGGGCATCGAACAGGGTGACATCGGAGCTTGCCCCCTCGCACAGCCGCCGTCCGACCAGCAGAATGGCGGCGAATACGGCGAGCCAAATCAACCCCAGGCTGGAGACCGCCGCCGGGGAGTTCAGGCCGGGATCGGCCAGCGCGATCCCCAGCATAGCGGCGGCGACCAGGCAGGTCCAAATCAGGGCCGTCGCCCAAATGAACCTTCGCCCAAACAATTGCCGGGGCAGATTCTCTTCGTTACTAGCAGCGCAAGCGGAGCCGTTGGTCAAAGAATTCCCCCCTCTGAACCTACCCCTCGCCCTTCCGTTTCAATGCCGGCCCGAAGTCACGAGCCGCGCAAGTTGCTCAAGCAAATGTTCGCAAGATCCCGGCATGTCGGCTTGTGTAATCCGCCCTCATTGCCAAAGCATTCCGGTATCTTTCGAAAGTATAAGTTCCAAAAACGGGTGTTCACGCCTAAGTTGCCGCATAAACACCCAGGAGAAAAGGGTGAATCGCGAAGACTTGAACGGTTCGGCGAGGAAAAAGGGTTTTAAGAGTCGTGCGGGTAATTCCGATATAGTATTCCGATGTGGCTAACTCCTTTGGGTGACGATCGAATCTCGCCGATAGGCCGGTTTCCGGTATCGGTCAGCGGTGGGGAGACGCGTTTTCACAGATGCTTTTTTCACAGATGCTTTGCCGCACGGATGAGCACGGCACGTCACCGGCCGAGAATCCATGCTTGCCGGTGCTGAATGGAGGGATGGCCACTTGTGCGACGGATGACCAAGTCACGACCGGTGCTCGGCGTTTTGGCGTTGCTGGGTGTTTTGGCGCTGCCTTTGCACAGCGAGGTCATCGCTGCGGAACCGCTACCGTCGAGTTCCTCTTCGCGGCCATGGCTTTCGCCGCGCGACAGTGGGGGCGCTTGGCCGCAGCCTTGGTACGTGCTCCCTGCGCCTGCCAATCCCGTTTTCCGAGGAGTGCCCCGATTCCGGTGGGGCGACCTCGGAGTCGAACGCTCCGTCCCTCAATGGAGCAGTCGAAGCGACTATTACGGTCGCTGGAAGCAGTGGCAAGGCTTTTGACGACAGGGTCGCGGCGACGCAATCGAAGGCCTGCCGCTCGCCGGCCGTATCCAGCCGCCGATCAAGCAGCCGCCGCCACGCGATGCGCCGGCCGAGCTACCTCCTCTCTTCACGAACCGGCAGCCTCGGAACTCAGCCGTCTCTCGGTCGATCCGAACCGGCTCAGGTATTCTCGGGTTGCTTGGCGACCTTGACCGCGCCGCCGCTTCGGGCATAAAGCAACCAATAGACGGTCGGAATCACCACCAGCGTGAAGAGCGTGGAGGCGAAGATTCCGAAAATGATGGCCCAGGCCAAGCCCGAGAAAATCGGGTCCAGGGTAATCACCCAGTTTCCCAGCAGGGTTGTCGCGGAGGTCAGCAAGATCGGCCGTAATCGCACGGCCACGCTCCGCACGATGGCCTCGCGGAGGTCCAATCCGTCGGCCAAACCATGGTGGATGAAGTCGATCAGCACCACGGAGTTCCGCACCACGATGCCAGCCAGGCCGATCATCCCGATCATCGCCGTGGCGGTGAAAAAGACCGGGTTGGCGAACCCGTCGATCGGGCGGTTGACGATCCAGTTCAACAACAGGAAGCCCGGCATGATCCCGATCATCGTGAGTGGAATGGCCAGCATGATGATCAAGGGCAGGGCGCGGGACTGGGTTTCGAACATGAGCAGGATGAAGATCACGATGAGGGCGGCGCCGAACGCGATGCCGAGATCGCGAAAGACGTCGAGCGTGATCTTCCATTCTCCTTCGCCGTTCCAGACCACCTGGAATCCGTCGGGCACCGACCAGCGATCACCGCCGCCCGGCCGAAACCACGTTCGCGACTCGATCGGCCGAATCTTCGCGGGCGCAGCAGCCTGGTCTGCGGCGATTTCCGCGGGCGAGACGCGATCCATCTCCATGTCGATGATGGCGTCGGCGGGCGGGCGACCGGCGACTTCGCCGAAGACGTAGGCCACCCGTCGCAAGTTCTTGCGATAGATCGTCTTATCCTCGTGGATGGGCGTTCCGTCCGGGTGCGTGGTCGTGAAATTGCCGAGCGCGCCGAGCTGAACCATGCGGCCCGTCCGACCTTGGATGTACAGCGATCTAAGGTCGTCCTCCGATGATCGCTCCGATCGCCGCAATCGCAGTACAACTTGCAAGGGATTCACCTCGGAGGGGATTTGTAGCTCGGTGGCGGGATAGCCGGACAATGCCAATTGCAGCAATTGGGCGATTTCTTGTTTCGCCACCCCGGAGAGCGCGGCTTTCGGCTGATCCGTGACAAAGACCAGTTTGGGTTGATCGGCCTCCGCGCTGACGTCCACGTCCACGACTCCCGGTTCCCGCAACATCCGGGCTTCGACCTGCTTGGAGGCTGCGATCAGTTCGTCATACGTCGCGTCCGGCGGGCCGTACACTTCAGCCGTGATGGTCGAGATGACGGGCGGTCCCGGCGGCACTTCCACCAATTTGATGTTGGCGCCCGTCGCTTGCGCGATGGCCGCGATGTCGTTGCGAATGCGCAGGATCAACTCGTGCGATTGCTGCGCGCGATGATCCTTGTGCAACAGATTGACGCGGATGTCGGCGACGTTGCTGCCCTGCCGCAGAAAGTAGTGCCGCACCAACCCATTGAAGTCCATGGGAGAGGACAACCCGGTATAGATCTGGTAGTCGCGGACCTCGCGGAGTGACGCCAGGTATTCGCCGATCCGCCGCGCCACGGCGTCGGTCGTTTCCAGCGTGGTGCCCTCCGGCATGTCGATCACGACCTGAAATTCGTTCTTGTTGTCGTAGGGGAGCATTTTGAGCGGCACGACCCGCCACCCCGGCAAGAGCAGCGATCCCGCGAAGAGCAGGGCCGTCAATCCCACCACGGCCCAGGCCGCCGCGCGATAGCGGAGGATCGGGCTGAAAAGGGCGCGGCTGAAACGATAGACCGGCCGTTGGGTGACATCGAATCCGCCCTCATCGTGCGAGGACGGCGTTGCTCCTCGCAGGGCGTACATGGCCATCCAGGGAGTTATTACCAACGAAACGAGCAAGGACGCCATCAGCGTGACCGGCACGTTGAGTGCCATCGGCGCCATGTAGGGGCCCATCATCCCGGTAATGAAAGCCATGGGTGCGAAACTGGCCACGATCGCCAAGGTGGACATCACCAAGGCGGGCCGCACCTCTTGCACGGCGCGAAGCACCGACTCCCGAGGCGGCAAAACCTTCATCGCGAAGTACCGGGCGATGTTTTCCACGTCGGTGATCGGATCATCCACGAGAAGCCCCAAGGCCAGAATCAGCGCGAACAGCGTGACGCGATTGATCGTGTAACCGAACATGTAATTGACGAAGAGGGTCATGCTGTAGCAGATGGGCACGGCCAACGCGATGACCACCGCCGCCCGCCATCCGATCGTCAACCAGATCAGACCGATTACGGTCAAAACGGCCACGACCAGGGCCTCGACCAACTCGTTCACCTTTTCGTCGGCGGTTTCGCCGTAGTCGCGGGTGATGCGGTAATAGACGCCGGTCGGAAGAATCTGGCCGGCCAGCTCTTCCATCCGTTTCTCGATCGCTTGGGCCACCCAAACTGCGTTGCTACCCTTTTGCTTGGCCACGGCGATCGTCACGGCCGGATGCACGGACGTCGGGGGCGACGCTTCGCGGGCCTTCAGTTGCTCCGCCGTGACATGATCGCGGGGGGCCGTGCTTTCCAAAGCCGCCGGACCGAAGCCGATCCAGGTGTACGAGGTCGCCTCGGCCGGACCGTCCGTGACGTCGGCCACGTCCTTCAAGTAAACGGGACGCCCGCCCGCCACGTTGACGACCAGATTTTCCAGCTCCAGGGCGTCGCGGACGAAAGTGCCGGCGTCGACCACGACCTCGGTGTTCTGCTGTTCGAATCGACCCGCCGGGACATTGACGTTTCCCGCCCGCAACGCCTGCGCCACCTGCAAGGCGGACGTGTTTCGCGCCGCCAATCGAATGGGATCGATTTCGACCCGAATCTGTCGCGGCCGGCCGCCCACCACCGTCACACGGTTGGTTTGCGGCACCGCCTTCAACTCGTTTTGGGTCTGCTCGGCCAAGCGGCGCAGCTCGTAGTCGCTGATGTCCTCGCGCTGCGACCATAGCGTCAAGGTAACGATGGGGACGTCATCGATCTCGACGGGCTTGATGACCCAGGCACCGACGCCCGTCGGCGTCTCGTCGATGTAGGCCGAAATCTTGGTATGCAGCTTGACCAGCGAGTCCTCGCGGTTCTGACCCACGTAGAAACGGACCGTGATGACGGCTTGGCCCGGGCGCGACATGGAATAGACGTATTCCACGCCGTCGATCTGATAGACGATCCGCTCCAAACGGCTGGTGATCTGCTGCTCGATCTGTTCGGCCGAAAGCCCCGGCGCCGAGACGAAGACGTCGGCCATCGGCACCACGATCTGCGGTTCTTCCTCACGCGGCGTGATGGCCAGTGCGCCAAGCCCCAAAAGGAGCGATACCACGGTCAGCATGATCGCGGAGTCGCCGCGGAGAAAAAGGTCCACGACTCGCGTCAGAAATGGAACCTTTTGCGTCGTATCCGTCACGGCTGGATCTCTCCTTGCTGCAAATCGGCACGCCCGGGGATCGCTCGACGCTCGTCCCGGGCTGCCTCGGGGGCCGAAAACGTTCCCGCGAAGCCCTTACCCTGGAAGCACTTGATGCGGCAAAACAGGCTTTCCCATCCGTCTCAACCGGCGGCCGTGATCTTTGGGATCTGCGAAATGGATCACGGTTGAGGCTC
>Ga0067045_1030191_pt1 | contig 16316 bp, 14 predicted proteins | sample TerdegcTABiofilm_FD_59184 | JGI IMG/M metagenome (GOLD analysis project Ga0067045, IMG submission 59184) | Combined Assembly of (Gp0054472, Gp0054536) Wastewater bioreactor microbial communities from Singapore -Terephthalate degrading...
CATGCCGTTTTCCTCGAATTTGAGCGTAACTCCTACTCTTTATATTAATTTACGTTCATACAGGAGGAGAAGGAACGGTCGTAACTGCTGTAGTAGTGGGAAAGGAACTGGGAAAGGACGATGCCTGCCTTGACGGGATCCGCCTGCTCTCTGGGGATATTTTTCAACACCTTGCTCCAGCCCGGTTCCAGGTTTTTAAGAACCGATTCGGCCAGTTCTGCGGGGAGAAGTTGAATCAGCAGGGCGGCTTTTTCAAGATAATGGAGGGAAACCTCGTTTTTCTTCACCGAGTTTATATATCCCCGGATCCAGAATGAGGCGGTGCGGGGGTGGCGGAAGCAGTAGAGTTCGAACTTTTCCGACAGATTACTCCATTCCAGCCAGAGTTCTTTTAATGCCACAGCCACTTTCCGGGGAGAACGCAAGACGATCCTCTGAAGTTCGCCGTTCCATAGTTTGCGGTCATAGATGACGCCGGGAAAGATACTCCCCTTGACAAACCAGAGGAAATCCTCGATGACCATATGTTTCAGGTCCTTGTTGGAGGCGATCTTGTAATTGCCCACCTCGATGATGAGATTTTCCAGTTCCATCCGGGACATATCCAGAAGGATCTCCTTGAAGATGATGTCGGAGGCTCTGGAGTTGAGCATGGAGAGAATGACCGCCATTTTCTGGGCTGGATTCAGTTCCCTGGGGACCTGATTTCTGGGATAGAGGTTGTTGATATATCCCGCGAGGAAATCGGGGTCTTCCGGCGGAGGGGTTCCCAGGGTTTCCCCTGGGGCTATATTCCTTATATTAAGAGGCAAGGATGCCATTTCCCGTCCCAGGAGCATGACGGTCTTGAGTTCCAGCAGTGAGAAGAGTTCTTTCAGTTTTGCATCGGGGGTGTCCAGGAGTTGCAGGGCCAGTTTCTGCCGGGTGGTGATGGCGGCGGGCATGGGAAGATTGCGGGATACCACGGGATCCTCGGGTGGTTGGAAGAAACTCTTCTCCGGTTCCTGGAGGGTGGGAGGTTTTTCCTTTTTTTTCTTGATGAAGTTGGCCAGGCTGTTAAGACCGTTGCGGAAGATCTTCTTGCGGGGGGCGGATCCGGTGAGCCAGAACCAGTGCCAGGCCAGCCAGAGTCGGATCCCTCCTCCGTTGATTTTCTTGATGATCATGATATTCCGGTCGGGGAAGATTTCTTCGGGTTTGAGTACCACCACGTCGGGGATATACTGTTCGATAATTTTCCGGAGAGCCAGTCGGACGGGTTTGCAGCATATAACTCCCAGTCGGAATCCTTTCCGTTGAAAGGAGATGTGGAGATTGGTCAGTTCGTTGATGAAATTGTTGACGGTGGGATCTTTTCGGGTCAGCTTGCCGCCGTTCTGGTAGATCCAGAGTTGTATTTTGGCGTCGGGAACAACGAAAAGAAGTAAACGATTGGAGAATACGAAATTGTGGATGTTATCCCTGAAGATATTCCGCAGGGATTCGGTGACGGTATCCAGATCCACCTTGCCGTCGAAGTGAGCCAGAGCGTTCAACACTCCCTGGAATTCCGACAGAGGGATGCCTTCGGGAACCAGGTTTTTCATGATGTTGACCAGCCCCGAAAAACTGACGTTATCCAGGGTTTTGTTAACGATGTCGGGGGTGGTTTCGGATATTTTCTCCAGATAGGCCCGGATGAGAGCGGGATGGACAAAATAGGACGCGTTGGAACGGAGAATGGCTTCTATATGTTCCAGAATAACTTCCTGGGTGGTGGCGGAGTAGGGTTCCGAGGACTGCCACAGGTGGGAATCGCCGGGATCCACCCAGACGCAGGGTTTTTGATAGATGGGGTCGGTTTCGATCTTGGCTTGAATTTTAGCCAGTTTTTCCTTTGACGTGATGATGATCATCTTGCCGGGAGGCACCATTCTGCGGATGACCTCTCTGCCTGCCAGGAGAAACCGATAGGCGGTCTGGGTAAGTTCCATATTTTCTTTTATAAGGAAGTCGGGTAGTTCCAGTCCCCATTCTTTCTGCAGTTGGTCCCGGATGGTCATTACTCTGGGGATGAAGCCGCTATTGCCAGTTTCCCTTAACAGGTATCCCAGGGAGGAACCGACCTCAACTATAAAGATGTCGGGAGATTCTCCTCCCGGGGGGTGGACTCTTTCGTCGGTTCTTTCTTCTTTCATCCTTATTTTCCCCTAACGAACGGAATAAATCCGACCTGCCCTTTATAGACAACGGGTTATATAATCATTATACAACGCCAACACACAAATATAAAGGGCAAACATAAAGATTGCTCCTCTGAACCCCGATTTTTTTTCACGGCGAAATATCGGCGGTTACTTCCATAGTCGCCGTTTATATCTGCACCAGTTGGCTTTCCACCGCTTCGATGCCGAACCGCCTCAATTCCGAGGTCAGGGCGTCCTTATAATCGCCGGAGCCTGGTTCTACGGTTTTCAGGAAGGGATCCTCCTTGTCGGAAAACAACCCTCCTATATATGTTATCGGCCTGGAGAGAATTTTTTGAATCTGATTCCTGAGCGGAATTTCATCCATAACCAGTCGGAAGCCGTCATCTTCCAGATGGATTTCTCCCAGCGGAGAAGGATCGATTTCCCAATGATCTTTAACGGGATAACGGCGATGAAGAGTAATGATCATCTTTACACCCCTGGATTCTTGGTTTGTTTTTTAAAACTTGCTTTTCCTGATTAGGGTTCCTTCTTTATATTCTATGGAAGAGGGGCATTCTTTGTCTGATTAATTTATTAATTTTTCTTAACATTTTCAGAGGAGGGGACAGAGAGAGAAACGATTAATAGAAAAAGGAATTTAACCGGGGGAAGTGTGGTATAATAAAACAAGGGATCGTGAAAAGATTAATTTTTACTTTTTCGGAGGATTTTGAACCTCTTCCCCGAGGAGACTTATATATGAGAAACTGGATCATCGGACTGATACTGTTAACCCTGATAACCCTGGCGACCCTCATGGCGGGCATCCATTACCGTACCCTGGATTTCCTGCAATTATTCATGTTATTTTTTTCCTATTACGGCATCATATTGATCTTTGCCTGCTCGGTTTTAAAACCCAGGGAATTTGAAAAAGATGAAAGTTATTCTCCTTTTATAAGTATAATCGTTCCCGCCCGTAACGAGGAGCATGTCATCGAAAAAACCATCCGTTCCCTGTTGCAGCTGGATTATTACAAGGAAGGAAAGAGAAATTACGAGATCCTGGTCATGGACGACAATTCCTCGGATAAAACCCTGGAAATCGCCCAATCCCTGGAGAAGGAATTCGAAGGCATAGTCCGGGCTATCCATCGCACCCCCGACATTGCGGGCAAGGGTAAGGCTCTGGTCTTAAATCATGCCCTAACGGAAGCCCGGGGAGAAGGAATAGCGGTTTTTGACGCGGACAGCAGAATCGAACCCGACTTTTTTAAAAGAATGGTTCCCTATATGGCTCCAGGAAAAGTAGCCGCCGTTCAGGGACGGGTGCGCATATATAATAAGGATACCAATATTCTCACTTCCCTCCAGGACGACGAATTTACTGTTCTTGCCCACGTTTATCAGTTGAGCAAGGAACTTATCGGCGGTATGACGGGACTTTCGGGCAATGGGCAGATAGTAAAAAAATCCGCTCTGGATCTGGTGGGAGCATGGAACTGGCTCTCCCCCACGGAAGACATGGATCTTACCTTCAAGTTCATGCTGGAGGGGCTGGATGTCCGGTATTGTCCCGATGCGGTTCTGTATCAGGAAGCGGTGGATACCCCTCACGCTCTTCTTCGTCAGCGAGTCCGGTGGGCGGAAGGTTTTCTCAAGTGTATCTTCGATTATACCCATAAACTCTTTTTCGCCAAAGCAGACATCATCAAGAAAGCCGACGGATACGTCAGCGTCATCCGGGTCATTATCCCCTTCTTCGTGTGGGTGGGCTACATCTACGGTATGCTGGCGATTCTGGGACAGGTGGAGTTCAGAACGGATATTCCCCAGGAGATCAATGTGGTCTCCTCGTGGATATTTTATGGAGTAATGGTGGTGGCCATGTGGAGATTTAATTATGATAATCTTCTCATGGCGGGGTTCAGGGCTTTCGGATATTCCTTCTACGCCATCGTATGGCTGGCTGCCTCTCCTCTTGCCTTTATCAACTGCATCCGCCACATCCGGGGCATCTACTGGGACAAGACCGAACACAAGGGACGCTCCTTCCACGGAGGAGAATCCCCCGCCCCGGAGAAAAAAATCCTGATGGTAAGATGAGGTGGAATAAATCTTTTTCGAAAACGCCTTTGAAAAGGGTAGCGAAGGATTTCAGTCCTTCGATAAAAAGGCAGCTAGGGATTTCAGTCCTTCTAAAAAGGAGGTAATCAGGGGCTTCAGTCCTTCATAAAAAGCTGGTAATCGGGGACTTTGCTCCTTCATATCAAATGATGAGGTGAAAGTATTGAAAAAAATCAAAATTTTCTCGTTTTTATTTCTGTTGCTGTTTCTGTCGATAATTCTGGGAACCGCCTTCTGTCAGGGGAAGGAGAATATAGAACATATAAAACCCTCCAAAACCCCCACTGCCACCCCCGAAATGCCCTCTCCCAGTCCCCCTCTTCTCAATGTGCCTGATGAGAAGAAGATCAAACCCGGCGTGGGTTTAGGACAGGTGAAATTCAAGATGTCCATCGACGACGTGGAGAAATTCTACGGCAGAGGAGAAATCATTCCCGAAAAGACCGATCTGGGCGGCAACACCACCATTCGACTGGTATATCAGGAAGAGGGACTGGAATTCAAGTTCATGAACGGTGTTCTGGTCTTTGTATCTATCCTGAATCCTCTCTACGCCACCGACAGGGGAACCCACCCCGGAGGCGATGTGGGGGACGCCATAAGAGAATTCGGTTCCAACTATCAGATGGATCGCTCCATCGTCCAGGATGCGGATCCCGACTTGCAGTCCTACACCCTCTATTTTGGGGAAACGGTGGCCATAAGCGCAGTGGGTAAAATTATCGTGGAACTCCAGATCAAGGATCCCCATCCCCCCAAACCCAAAAGGCCCTGAGAAAGAATCGGGGAAAGGCTTGAAAACCCTTTATACTACTCCTTAAAAGTTCCTTCATGTAGGAGGGGTCTCCCGACCCCGATAGAAACAGGACTTTATCCGTTCAGGGTGATGATCGTAGATTTAAGTATGAGTATAACCGCCGAGGGAAACAGGAAATCTAAAAAGACCCGTCCTTTGTGGGCAGGTCTTTTTTAGTGGAAATCTTTTAAAAACTTTTTCAGGCTTATGCTTCTTCGGGTTCAAGTCCGAATTTCTCGTGGAGTCTTTCCTGGAGTTTGTTCAGTAAGTTGTTGAAGTTGTCCAGTTCGCCGTCGCCCAGTCCCGACAGGAGTACCAGGATATTGTCTTCGAATTCGCCGACGACTTTTTTGAAGATGCCTTCGCCTTTTTTGGTGATCCGGGCCATGATGATACGACGGTCGCTGTCGCTGCGTTCTCTGGTAACCAGTCCCTTTTTCTCCAGACGGTCGATGAGGCCGGTAACGTTGCCGCCGGTAACCGCCAGAAGTTCTCCGATTTTACGCATGGGAAGTTCTTTGTGCTTTCTCAGTTCCATCAGGACGTCGAATTGAGCGGTGGTGATGCCTTTGTCGTAGAAGTTTTTCTGCAGTTCTTTGTAAATGATCTGGTGAACTTTCTGGAGGTTATTCCAGGCCTCCATCGCCTGTTTTTTGTAGGTCTCCTCTTTAGACAACATAATCTCTCCCATTCTTTTTATTTTTTTTACACTATCTTAACCCTCTGGGGTCAAAACCGACTTGTTTGAATGTCTCTTTAAAAGACCGGAACAACTATTCATATTATCCTGTCTTTTACAATAAATACATTCGCTTTCACCCTTGCTTATCCCTTCTATATTTACCAATAATTTTTTTATTACATTGACCTAAAACTTAATTCTAAAGGTAGATGTAATTTTCCTTCCTGCAGGAAGATATTTTTTTTCTTTTTTTCTTTCTTTTTTTAAAAATTTTTTTCTGAATTTTCTCCTTTTTATTTCATGACCTCCATATTCACTGGGTTATACGATCTTAAAATAGTTTACTAAATGCTTTAGGCTTTTTGAAGGAGAAACTCATAGAATCCCCCGATTTTACTGCTTATTTTTTGTTGATGAGATGAATAAAAAAAATAATTGATAAATAATCAAGAAAAACGAGGGGTCAACATTAGATTGTTATTTATTCTTTACAATCGATCTTTTATCGGCTATTCCTAAAAGATTTATTGTTTAATGTTGAGGAAAAATTTCACAAACTTGTTGCAATGTTTGTTTATGTGATGAAATTATTTCAATTGAATGCAATTTTCTTTACAAGGATTTATTCCTTTCTCATGATAATCTAATCCATAAACAAAAAGAAAGCAGGTAATGATCCTATGGGGAAAAAATTAACTCCTAAAATAATCCTGGAGGGAACCCGACTTACCAACAAGACCGATCTGGCTTTTAAACTCAACGAACATCCCCGCATCGTGGGAGCCAGAAAATATCGGTATCCCTCTCCTCTCATTTCCTCCGAGTGGTGTGCCTTCACCAACTTTCCCTGGGGCAGGGGACTCATCAATTTCGAACCCCAGGAAGAGCAGAGGGCCATGGAGACCTATCATATATGGTTGAGTCTTTTTGAACATCTTCCTTATTATTCGTGGATCGTGGATCGTTTTCACATTTCCACCTGGATCTATCAGTCTCACCAGGGGCGGTTTTATGATTTTCGCTGGATCGAGGAGCGATTGAAAAAACTTAACTTCTGTATAGTTTTGTTGACCCGCACCGAGGAGTCCTTTCATAAAGCCAGGGAGGAACGGCTGAAGGTTTCCGGCAATCCGTCCCAGTATGACGATCTGGGTATTTTTATCCGGGAGCAGGAGGAATATCGTAATATGGTTCATCAGTCTCTTTTGCCTTATCTGGAACTGAACCTGACCGACAACGACCTGGACTCCGCCTGCGAAAGGATCGCCGACTGGATGGAACCCAATCAACTGTTATGGATGAATGAATAAAAGGTAGGAATTCGGGGGGATGGTGTAGAAAAGGGAAATCATGAGTAAAAAAATCGAAAAGGAACCCCATCCGGTAGAGTCCCCCGTTACAGAGATCAATCCGGCAAAATCCTCCTCCCAGGCGGGTTCTGCTTTTGCCATGCCCGTGGCGGGAGAGGAGGTCGGCGACGCCTTTATCGACAAACTGGCAAAAGAGGTGGTGGACAGGCATCTCACCGCTCCCGCCATTGTCCTGCTGGAGACCAGTAAACCCCTTTCTTTTACCGCCAGTCAAGTTATGGTATTTTTCAGGCCCATCATAGAATCTTTTATATCCATACAGGATTATCCCGGATACATTCAAATGTTCGAAAATAGAAACAATCTGGAAAGACTGATTCTTGCCATTGAAAGAATTGAAGATGAAAAAATTCGAGAAAAAAAGGTGAGCAAAAATGGTAAAAATGAAAAAGGAAGAAATTAAGTCCATCCTGGCGACGGACTGCGGCAGTACCACCACCAAAGCGATTTTGATCGAACAGGTGGGAGACGAATACCGCCTGGTAGTCCGAGGAGAAGCACCCACCACCGTAGAAGCTCCCGTAGAGGACGTAACCCGGGGAGTTCTCAACGCCGCTACGGAAGTCCAGGAACTGGCGGGGAGACCCATCCTGACTGCCGACGGTGAGGCAATAGAAAAACCCCGTAAAGGGAATAAGGGAGTGGATATATACCTTTCCACCTCTTCCGCAGGAGGAGGACTCCAGATGATGGTCGCGGGGCTGGTAAAACAGATGACCGCCGAATCGGCAGCGAGAGCGGCTCTGGGAGCGGGAGCCATCGTCATGGATACCCTGGCCACCAACGACGGCAGAAAAGATCACGAGAAGATAGACCGGATCCGTACCCTCCGTCCCGATATGGTGCTTCTTGCCGGCGGAACCGACGGCGGAGATGTGAATAAAGTGATCGCGTTGGGTGAAATCATTGCGGCGGCGGATCCCAAACCCCGATTGGGAATCAGTTATCAACTACCGGTCATCTATGCGGGAAATGTGGCATGTCAGGACAAGATCAAGGAGATTCTGCAGGCGAAAACCGCTCTGGATCTGACCGATAATCTCCGCCCCAGCATGGAAAGAGAAAACCTGATGCCCGCCCGTTTAAAGATTCAGCAGCTTTTTCTGGAACACGTCATGTCCCATGCCCCCGGTTACCCCCACCTGATGCAACTGGTGGACGACGAGATCATGCCCACCCCCGCCGCAGTAGGCTCCATCATGCAGCGGATTGCCCATCAGGACAACATCCAGGTGGTGGGAGTTGACATCGGAGGGGCAACCACCGACGTCTTTTCCGTATTCCAGGGAGTGTTTAACAGAACCGTGTCCGCCAACTACGGTATGAGTTATTCCATATCCAACGTATTTGCCGATGCGGGTCTTGCCAACATTATGCGGTGGGTTCCCTTCGATATAAATGAAGCCCATCTGCGGAACAGGATCAAGAACAAAATGATCCGTCCCACCACTATTCCCCAGATGTTGGAAGATTTGATGATCGAACAGGCCATGTCCAGAGAAGCCCTGCGGCTCTCCTTCGACCAGCACAAATCCCTGGCGACGGGATTGAAAGGAGTACAAAAGGAGAGGACTATCGCCGATACCTTCGATCAGTCCTCCGGCGGAGAAACCCTGGTGGACGTCCTGGCTCTCGACATGCTCATCGGATCGGGAGGGGTTCTGTCTCACGCTCCGCGAAGATGTCAGTCCGCCATGATGATGATGGACGCCTTCGTACCCGAGGGAATCACCCGTCTTACCGTTGACTCCATCTTCATGATGCCCCAGCTGGGAGTTCTGGCCAAGGTTCACCCCGAAGCCGCCACTCAGGTGTTCGAAAAGGACTGCATCATCTATCTGGGAACCTGTATCGCCCCCATCGGCGGAAGCAAGGAGGGACAGAAAGCCATCGACGGAACCATCACCAAAGATAACGGTGAGGAAATCAGTTTTGAAGTCAATTTCGGCGATATTAAGGTTATCCCCATGCCTGTGGGCGAAAAGGCCAAGATAAAGGTAACTCCCTATAAGGGGCTGGATATGGGGGCAGGCAAGAATAAAGAACTGGAATCTACGGTTTATGGCGGCGTGGTGGGAATCATCTTCGATTGTCGGGGAAGACGCCCTCTGCCTATCCCGGAGGATCGCCACGCCCGTATCGATAAACTGGAAAAATGGTACACCGCCATGAATATGTATCCCACTTTAAAGGTCTCCATGTAGAGATTCTGTTGATAAGCAGTTAAGGAGGTAAACTATGGCTCATGCATATACACCGGGACTAAAAGTAGTAGAAAAGATGATCATCACCAAAGACCGGCGCCTTCCCCTCAAGGGAGAGGTTATGGCTAAAGTGGGAGATATAGTCAAAAGCGACACCATCGTAGCGAGAACCGAACTCCCCGGAAACCCGGAACTGGTTAACATAGCCAACAAACTGGGTATCGAGGCGGGAGAGGTTCCCAAGGTCATGACCAAAGCTGTGGGAGATTTCGTCAAAAAAGACGAGCAGATCGCTTTGGCAAAGAGCTTCTTCGGTCTGTTCAAGACTCCCGCCTTTTCTCCCATTGACGGAACTATCGAAAACATATCCAACACCACAGGAAAGGTATTGGTCAGGGCACCGGCGATCCCTGTGGAGGTCAAGGGATATATAGACGGCAAGGTTATCGAGGTACTTCCTGAAGAAGGAGTGGTGGTGGAATCCTTCGGCACTTTCATTCAGGGCATCTTCGGTATCGGAGGAGAAACCGTAGGCGAAATGGTAATGCTGGCGGAAACCTCGGAAGACCCTCTGAGAGTGGAGCAGATCAAGGACTCCATGAAGGGCAAGGTGGTGGTGGGAGGATCTCTTGTAACCATCGACTTTATCAAAGCCTGCCAGAAAGCGGGAATCATAGGAGTCATCGTGGGAGGAATAGACGATTACGATCTTCGGCAATTTCTGGGATACGACCTGGGTGTTGCCATTACCGGTTCGGAAGATCTGGGTATCACCCTGGTAACGACCGAGGGTTTTGGTAAAATACCTATGGCGGATAAGACTTTTGGTCTGTTAAAGAAAAGCAACGGACGAAAAGCATCCATCAACGGAGCCACCCAGATCCGTGCCGGCGTTATCCGACCGGAAGTGATTATTCCTCTGTTGGATCTGAAGGACAAGACCGAATCGGAACAGAAGGAAGCCGCCCAGGGTATGAGTATCGGCACTATCGTCCGTATCATCCGGGATCCCCGCTTCGGCGAACAGGCGAAGGTGGTTCGTCTGCCGGTGGAACTGAATGTGGTTCAATCGGAGACCAAAGTCAGAGTGCTGGAAGTGGAACTCAAGGACGGTACCCGCTGGCTCCTCCCCAGAGCTAACGTGGAGGTTATCGAATTATAGCAGACAGGAGTTACGCCTTTTATTACCAAAACCCAGATTTTATGCCGGTTCCAACAGATCCTGAAACAAGTTCAGGATGACGTGGTTCTCCCCCAGAGGACTGACGATTTCATGCCGGTTTCCCCGATTTTGAGCGTAAGTCCTGAGCAGATTTCAAAACTTCGCTTCATGAATAAGTAAGCGGTATCAGACGCTGACTGGTATGACGGGAGTACATATTTTATGTCTGAAAGGGCAGGAAATATGTACTCCTTTTTACATTCAGCCCTTTTGAAGGTCAGGAGTCAGGACTTACGCCATTTTATATCAAAACCCAGATTTTATGCCGGTTCCAACAGATCCTGAAACAAGTTCAGGATGACGTGGTTCTCCCCCAGAGGACTGACGATTTTATGCCGGTTTCCCCGATTTTGAGCGTAAGTCCTGACTATATTCTCTGGAGAAGAGGTGTTTGGTGATGAAGGATACGTCCCGGATAATCTTTGCCAAACTGAAGATTATGATCAGGAATTCCAACCTTCCTAAAAACATGCCTATAGTCATGGTATTGAGCATCAGGGGAGGGGAATTATAGGAGGTGATGCCGCAGGAGAGCCCCGAATTACTCAGGGCTGAAGTAAAGTCAAAGAGAGAATCCCTCAAACTGTAACCGCAGCAGGTCAGGACAGAGGTACCTATTGTAAGAAGCAAAAGATAAACGATAACAAATACAAACAGTTCGATGAAGTCTTTCTTTTCAAAATAGACTTTTTTATCTCCTTTATGAAAATAGTGGCAGGAGACGGCGGTTTCGGGTAAAAAGAGCCCCTTGAACATCCAGTAGAGGGATTTTATCACCAGAAAGACCCTCAGTTGTTTCAATCCCCCGGCGGTGGAGTTGGTATGACCTCCGATGAACATCATCAGAATCAGAAAAAACATTCCCACTTCTTTCCAGGTGGTATAATCGCTTATTCCGAATCCGGTGGTGGTTAAGGCGGAAACCGATTCGAAGCAGGTTCTCCTTATGGCATTAAAAAGGTCATAATAAAAAGGTTGAAGTGTGAATATCCTGCCAGAGTCGAAAGAATGGGTGATATAAAGGGGAGAGGTAACCCATACAAAGGTTATGAATATAAAAAAGATTGTTACCACTGTAGAGGTTCGGACTTCTATATTGTTAAAGACCTTTTTCCAATCCCCCATGAGGAGGTGGTTGTTAATCGCGAAACTGGTCTGTCCCACCAGCATGAGGATAATGGTAACAAATTCGATAAAGGGGGAGTTAAAGTAGCCTATACTCTGACTATGGGTGGAGAAGCCCCCTGTGGAAAGAGCCGCCATGCAATGGTTTAGGGCATCAAAGAGGGACATTCCCCCCAGAATGTAAAAGGTGGAACCGATTAATAGAAGAGTTAAATAGACCTTCATCACTATTTGAGACGAAAGTTTTACATGGGGCATTATTTCGTCGGTATGCCCTTCCGCCCGGAATATCCCCGACGCGGAGGTCAGACTGAACATGGACAGTAGGATCAGGGTAAACCCCGCCCCGCCGATGAACTGCATGATACTTCTCCACAACAGGATTATTTTAGGAGCCTGTTCCACATTCACCACGCTCAGTCCGGTGGTTGTCCATCCGCTTACCGACTCGAAGAGGGCATGGGTAAGAGTGTATTCCCCACTGAGGATAAAGGGGAAAGCACCGAAAAGCGATGAGTAGATCCATACCAGGGTTACGATAACCGCGCTGTGGGACTGATTGACGGGCAGTTTCTCCGCCTTTTTGAGGAGAAGAACGATTATCAGTCCCAACAGGGCGGACAGAAGGGCGGGTTCCCAGAAGAGTCGGCCATACTTTATTTCCTGGGGATAAAAGGGGAGGCAGAGAAGGGGGAGAAGAAGGATCCCCCCCATAAATATGGCCATAATCCCGCAGTTATAGAAAACAGTGATATAACTTTTTAGTAAAAATTCTTTCTCACGCATTGTAGATTTTATCGTAAAGGACTATCTTTTTGGGAAGAGACAGAACAAAGGTAGCACCCATGGGGTCTCCCTGTTCCATCCAGATCCGTCCTTCGTGGAACCTCACTATTTCCGAACTGATATTAAACTGGACACTGGTGCTGGCTAACAGTATAGAATCCTGATCCGAGGAGAGGTTATAACCTCCGTTTTCTATCCTTAGGTGAATTTCCTCCGGCTGATTTATAACCCTGACTTCAATAGTGGATCCTTCTGCGGAATTGATGAGGGAATGTTCGATTAACAGTTCCACTGCCCTGGAAATCTGGAAATAGTCCACAAAAACTTTGGGCAGCTCCTTTTCCGGGGGAGATAATTTTATCCTGGTTCGTTGCCGGGGAGCCATCTTTAATAGAACGGAGCCGAGAACTTCGCTGATATTATGCCATTCCCTGGGATCTTTCCATTTCTCTCCCTTCTCCCTGGAAAAGGTGAAAAGACTGCCTATGTTGTTATTCAGCTCTTTGATGTCCTGATTAATATCATTAAGGACTTTCATGGTTTCCGGCTTTCCCTCCTGGTGAGAGGAAAGATAACCTGAAAGCATGAAGTTTATTCCCTCCAGGGGTTCCTTGATCTTGTTTATAAGGGACACCACCAGGGCGGATTTGATCCGATCCGCTTCCGCCAGGGCGTTTGCCTTGTTCATGTCCTTCTGGAGGCGGTTTCTTTCCAGGAAGGCTCCGACCAGATTCGCCACCGAAACTATCAGCATGATCTCCTCGTAACTATAGGTCTTGCCGTTTTCCTTCTCTCCCGCGTACAGGACTCCCTCCACTCTGGTTTCGGTCTGAAAGGGGATAAAGAGATCTTTGCGTTTGTCTTTTTTTATCAGTCCCTTGACCTCTTCCAAACGGGCGGAAAGGGGCCAATCCACCGCATAGTCCCGGGATTGGACGGTTACGGGAGGTAATCCCAGTCCCTTGTTATTTTCGAAGCACCATTGGGCGAGAGGTTTTATGTCGCTATGGTCTATGTCCATGTTTTTGGAAGAAGATTGAAATACAATCAATTTTGCCCTCATGTCGGGGATGAACAGCACTACCGTTCCCGCAGCGGATATGTTCACCACCTCGTTCAGAACCGATTGTGCCATGAGGTTGGTGGAGGTGAGGGATACCAGTTTTCCGCTCAGACGGCTCAAGGATGCGGTTTCCTGTTGTTTTTTAAGAAGTTCCAGTTCTCTTTCCTTCATTTTACCGGTCTGCTGTCCCACCAGAATTCCTGCGATCAGAAAAACTGCCAGAGCCATCCAGTCTTTGGGATCCGCGATGGAAAATGTGTAGTGAGGAGGGATGAAAAAGTAGTTCCATACCAGAAATGCCACAACGGATGCCAATATCGCCGGTTTTACCCCATGATCCCGGGCTATGAAGTTGATTGCCAGAAGATACAGCAAAGCCCACTGATAATGGGCGAAGTGTTCTCTTAGCAGAAGAAACAGGGCGGTACAGAGGAAAATCACCCATACCGCAGAAAGGTATCGGGAATTGTCGTTCCCCTTGATTTTGTTTAACATATTTCCTCCGATGGAATTGAATGTAACTCAGACCCGATGAGCGTTGTCTGAAAAAGTCAGTAGTGCAGGAATTTCCGATTCAGACTAGATTAAAAGGGGTTTTGGTCTGTTTTGTAATAATCCCGGTTTGAATACCCTTAAACTATTTTCCTTTCTATTTACTCTGTTGGGAAAAATTTGTTTTGATTTATATAATTTTTTTAAAGGGGAGGCTATTATAATGAATAAATGGTCAGGAGTTACGCTCAAATTCGAGGAAACCGGCATGAAATAGTCATCCTTAATCCTGAAACCAGTTAAGGACAGGCTTTGTTTCAGGATCTTTGGGAATCGGCATAAAAGCTGGATTTTGGCAATAAAAGGCGTAACTCCTGTTTAAGGTAATTCCCGGTATTATTTTACGTCATTATGGGGTGGAAAAGCCCTGAATGGCGGTATTTTATGCATTCAGGGCTTTTGGGGTTCAGTTTTCTTTTTCCTGGGGGAAGGGTTTATTTAATTTTTTTATATTTCTGCCGGGGAGTCCCACCATGAGGGTCCAGTCGGGGATGTTTTTGGTGGCGACGGTTCCCGCTCCGGTTTTTCCGCCTTCTCCCACCGCTATGGGGGCGACCAGGTTGGTATTTGCCCCGATATAGGCATGATCGCCGATAAATGTGGGATTTTTCTTTACCCCGTCGAAGTTGCAGGTGATGGTTCCGGCGCCGATGTTGACCTTTTTGCCCATGGTGGTGTCGCCGATATAGGACAGGTGGGGAATTTTTGAACCCTGATCCACGGTGGATTTCTTGATTTCCACAAAGTTACCGATCTTGACGTTTTCGGCTATGTAGGATTCGGGTCTAAGATGGGCGTAGGGACCCACCCAGGTATTGTCGCCGATGCGGGATTCCAGAATCACCGAGGACATGACGGTTACGTTGTCTCCTACATGGGAATTGACCATATACGTATTGGGCCCTATGACGCAGGATTCGCCGATGACGCTTTTGCCTCTTATGATGGTATTGGGCAGGATTTCGGTATCCATAGCGATTTCAACTTCTTCATCGATATAGGTGGTGGAGGGGTCATGGAGGGTAACGCCTTCGGACATAATTCTTTTATTGATTCTTTCTCTCATGATGGCGGTCATGATCGCCATATCCTCCCGGCAGTTGACGCCCAGGGATTCTCTCCAGTCTTCCAGCACCACCGCCGAGACCGAAACTCCTCTCTGGCGGGATAAAAGGACGGTATCGGTGAGATAAATTTCGTTCTGGGCGTTGGGCAATCCCAGATCCGGAATCAATTCTTTCAGATAATCGGCATCGAAGAGATAACATCCCGTATTGACCTCTTTTATTTTGAGTTCTTCCTCTCCGCTGTCAACGGCTTCGACTATTCTTTCAACGTTCCCCCCGGAGTTTCTCACGATTCTGCCCAGTTTACCCGCGTCGGGCATGACGGCGGTAAGGATGGAGATTTTGCTTTCTTTCTTCCGATGTTCATCTATGAAGGCGAGGATGCTTTCGCCTCTTAACAGGGGCATATCTCCGCTGTGGATGAGAATGTCGCCGTGAAATCCCTCTAATAAGGGGAGAGCCTGCATGACGGCGTGTCCCGTTCCCAGTTGTTGATCCTGGTGGGCGTATCTGACTTTATCTCCCAGATATTCTATTAGCAATTCTTTTTTATGCCCGACCACCAGGACAATTTTTTCTCCGGGTATTCCTGCAAAATTGACCGCATCGACGACATAATCGATCATTTTTTTGCCCATGATTTTATGTAGTACTTTAGATGTGCGGGTTTTCATCCTCTTGCTTTTGCCGGCGGACATTATGATTGCAGAAATTTCTTTTTTCATTTTCTATCATCCCTTTTTCTTTATTCGCTCTCCGGGGAACGGTAGCAATATCTTGTATTTCCCCGTTTGGGGCGGGAATTCTGTTCATTCTGTCGTTTTTTTGTATTTTTTTGACAAAACAGAAAATATGCTGTATAATAAAAAAAAGGTGGAATAAATATCAAACAGGACTTATGCTTTTTATTGTCAAAAAATCCGGGAAAAGGTTGAAAATAGATTTTGTATGGCGGGAAATGGCTATGACGGGAAAACAGATGATAAAAATATATCGACAGAGTGGATGGAAAGTTGATAGAATCAAAGGTAGTCATTATGTATTCATTCAGTCCCCCCGTCATTCCGAACCCGTGAAACAAGTTCAGGGCAGGCTTGTTTCGGAATCTGAGGCACAAGATATTGTATAGATCCTGAAACGAGTTCAGGATG
>Ga0067045_1030192_pt1 | contig 16315 bp, 15 predicted proteins | sample TerdegcTABiofilm_FD_59184 | JGI IMG/M metagenome (GOLD analysis project Ga0067045, IMG submission 59184) | Combined Assembly of (Gp0054472, Gp0054536) Wastewater bioreactor microbial communities from Singapore -Terephthalate degrading...
GGCCGATTGTTGAAAAATTTCGGTCCATGTCACCTTTAAACAAGGAAATTAACTATAACAAAAATATTTAAAAAACGGCGAAGTATCGTTCTTTCTTATAGCTCTCCGCCGTTCAACCTGAATAATTCTTTTGAAATCAGAAGGAAACTTCTTTTATTTATTGGGAACTGGCGGAGCTAACCGATCCAGAGACCTTCAATCCGCACCTGTAATCCGGTTGGTGTACGGTTTACATAGTTAACGAGGCCGCTATGTCGCCAATTCAACATGCACATGCGTGGCTGAAAAAAATACCTCCTGCCCAGGGTAATTTTACAGCGGGCTTCCGTGACCAAACCTTCATAACCTTCGGCTATATAGTAACCGATATCCTTATAACCTTTTTCCCGGGGGTGAAGCGGGCCGGTAACACACCAGTTGATCACGCCGGTACGGTGGTCCGCGTCTTGTACCACACCACAGTGCGTAATTGGACACCCGCAGGACATGCCCAGCGGACGTCCGATTAAGATTTCGCCTGGCTGAATATCCATCTCCCGGGTTAGCATCGGATTATGAGGTAATATAATTTCCCGCGGCCCGGGATCCTCCGGAAAATATTCCAGAAAGAAATCAAAATCCCGGCCCAGGCTATCTTGCCATGAGTTCTCCGGCCGTGCCAGCCGGTCATCTTCGTCCCGCCGGCATTCTATAGACTGACATGCATCCGCAGCCATCGACGCGCTACCTGCAAAAGGCGGAAAACTTTCCGGTTTATTTGGTTGAGCTGACCTGATTTTACGATCAGACAAGTTGATACACCGTTTGATAAGTTCCGGATTTTCAGCCAGCGGTACCGCAAACTCTGCGCATGTTCGGTACCCGCATAAACCGCAGTTCATGTCCGGTAGTTTAACCATATCCAAACACTCCTTAAAACAGTAATTTTATTATATTAGTAAGTTAAATTATTCTCATTGGATTAGTATGTTTTTGGTGCAAAAAAACCACATTATACGGCACGCGTCACCAAGAGGCGCATTTTTGACACTATCGAAGGTAAAACAGCTAAAAGCCGCTCCACTTCTTCTGCAGTGTTAAAACGCCCCAAGGTTATGCGTAGTCCCCCGCGTGCCCGTAACGGGTCAAACCCCATTGCTTGCAGAACATAGGAAGGTTCGGACGCGTGCCTGGAACTGCAGGCACTACCTGCGGAAACCGCTATACCCTCCTCATCCAGCGCCAGCAGCAGCTTTATCGCCTCTCCTTCCTGACCGGCAAAACCAAGGCAGATATGGCCGGGCAGACGGTGGTGAGGGTGGCCGATGAGGTAGGCATTGGGGATTGCCCCAGTGACGCCGTTAATGATCCGTTCACGTAGTTGCACCAGCCGTGAGCATTCCAGGGAGGCCACCTCCCTGGCTAGAGAGGTTGCCGTGCCGAAACCGACGATGCCCATGATGTTCTCTGTACCTGAGCGCCGGCCGGACTCCTGACCCCCGCCACGCACCAGAGGTTCCAGTTTTAATCCTCGCCGTACGTAAAGCGCCCCAACTCCTTTGGGTCCATAAATCTTATGCGCAGACATCGACAATAGGTCAATTTCCTGGGTCTGCACGTTGAAGGGAATACGTCCGACCGCCTGAACGGCGTCGGTATGGAAAAACGCACCGTGCTCACGGGTAATGCGAGCCAGTTCCATCATCGGCTGAATCGTGCCGACCACGTTGTTGGCAGCCATTATGGAGACTAAACGGGTATGGGGACGAAGCGCGCCGGCAAGATCGTCCGGATCTACCTGTCCGTTTGAGTCAACCCTCAGGTAAGTAACCTCGGCGCCGCGCTTTTCCAGGTAGCGGCAGGTCTCCAGAGTAGCTTGGTGTTCAATAGCGCTGGTCACTATATGCACAGCTTTTTGGCCTGACGCTTCGAATATACCGGTCAAAGCTAAATTATTGGCCTCGGTACCGCTCCCGGTAAAAACTATTTCTTCCGGCGAAGCGTTGATCAGCGCCGCCACTTCTCCGCGCGCCCGCTCCACCGCCGCCCTGGCCTCCCGGCCGGGCCCGTGCATGCTGGAAGGATTTCCATATATTTTAAACAGCCAGGGGGCCATGGCTTTGGCCACTTCCAGGTCAACCGGGGTGGTGGCGGCGTTGTCAAAATAAATCTCTCCGGCCATGTTACTGCCCCCTGTAGAAATTCTGATTTTCCAGGGAACGCACCACTCCAAAGTGTGACTGCCAGCCGACTTCTTTTTTTCCTACACAGATGGTACAAGTCCCCACAGGCGGGTTGCCCCGGAGATACAACTGCCCGGCCACATCTGGTGAAGCCTGGATTTCCTCCAGAATAGGATCGATCCCGATACCGTACAGAGCATTAACCTCACGAATCAAGACGTTTGGTGCGACATCCTGAACCCTGGCCCGGAACACTTCTCTCTCGGCCTGGGACACCCGGTCGATTTTCGTTACTACCGCGATATCCGCCAGGGATAGTATCGGCCCTACCTTCAACGGCAAATTCATGCCGCTGGTAGCTTCCAGCACCACTATTCCCAGGACTCCCTCCACATATGGGGAGCAGCGCAGGCACAGGCCGGCCGTTTCCACTATCAATACACTACAGTGGTGCTCTCCGGCCCATTTCATGGCGTCTCCCAGCACCATTACATTGCAGTGATCAGGGCATAGCTCACCAGAATAAACTTTGCTCGTGGGAATGCCAAATTCTTCGGCAAGCTCTATATCCTCTTCGGCAAATTGCACATCAACTTTTAAGAAAGCCGCTTTTTCACCGGCCTCCTGCAGTTTACGCACCGCATGCCGGATCACCGATGTTTTTCCGGTGGTAGCCGGCCCTGCCACAATCACCATCTTCAAGCTAACACCTCCAGATCTCTCTGAGAAAGCCTGTGCCCCCAGCGCAGCTTATCACGCAGCAGGGATAGGCTGTCATCCAGCTTACTGACCTTATAGGAAAGATTGTGTTCTTCCTGGTTAGTGTTCAAAACCTCCTTCATACTGCCTTCCTGCATAATTATCCGGAAATCTGACAACAGAACGATACGCGGATCATGGGTAACAAAAAGAAAAATCTTGTTATGCTCACGGAGTAACTGCAGTGCCCGTGTTCGGTGGATCCCGGCGTTTTCAACTTCGTCCAGCAGCACAATCGGGGTATCGCAAATAATCGTGGCATCAGCAATCAGCAAGGCCCGGGTCTGTCCCCCGGAGAGTTCCGTCATCCGGTTCTTTAAGATGATCGGTTCTCCGGTTAACTGGTTGGCGAAGGATATTACCTGCTCGATCAATTCTCCGGTACTGTAATCACGATTGTTGCGTATACGGGCATGGGTTTCCAAGAACTTGTGAACAGGCATGTCGGATAGGAAATTTGTATGCTGGGTAATCAGCGCCATGGGATTGCAGGCCGGATCATTTCGATATTCCGCCGGAGGCGGCGCGCCGTTGATCAGGATACGCCGTCTGGTGGGAGTGTTGGCGTCGGCCAACAGTTCAATATCGTTGATCAACGTGGTTTTGCCGGAACCAGTCGGTCCGACTATGCTTACCACATTGCCCATTTTAAATTCAATCCGCTCTACCGGCTCAGGCTCACCGGAGCGCCCCCAACCCCCTAAGATAGTTACGCTTTCAATCAATTTCTTCACTCCTCCTGGTAAATAAATAGAGACAAAACTCAATTCCGCGGTAAACCAAGATATTGGCCAGTAATACTCTAAAATCATACACCTCCTTTTCACAACGGCTTTTCTGACAGATAAAATAACACACACCTGATTGGTTTAGGACCGTTTATAATATTCGACAAGTAAAAAAGAGGTGAGTGAGTGGTCCTAATTTGAGAGAGAGCAAAAGGGGAAGAGCAAAAAAGAATCGTTGTATTCCAGCGAAGGCTGGCATGTTCAACGATCAGAGCCCTATAGCTTAATTAGAAGGATGGGAAGGAAACCAAACCACTGGAATTACTTATCGCCTTTTTAGACTACGGCCACCAAAAGCATTGATTCCTATTTTTACTACAGCCTTAATCTTGGCGCCGGCTACGATCCCGGCAATGGTATGGTTGACATGCGCCCCGGCGACATCAAGCTTTCCTGAACTGACAGCGGCAACAAGCTGTCCTGAGGGGACGGTTCCTTTAAGTCATCGGGAAATTCATGAATATGTCATAAAAAATAGCCCTATTAAGTTATTGTTATCTGATGTATACTTAATTATCATTCTTTTATTAGAGTATTTTTTGTAGCGGCTGCATGGTTAACCAGTTAACTGGAGACCAGGCTTTTTCTTTATATAATGATGTCCCTCTCCCTTTCAGATGAGCCGGTGAGAGCAGCCAGGTTTTTCTGCGCGAGCGCGCCGAGGGCTCCCGCGTAAATGGTATCCAGCTTAACCTTGCTGAACGGGTGGCCCAGGACGTCCTCAAGGGCCTTCCTCATACCGGCATTGTTCGAAACTCCACCGGTAAACACCAAATCTTGCTCCAGCCCGATCCGATTAAATAAATTACGCACCCGACGGGCAGTCGCAATGTGAATGCCCGCAGCAATGTCCGCCCGCTTCGCGCGCTTTGCTTTCAGGGATATTACTTCCGATTCGGCGGAAACCACGCACTGACTGCTGATATCGGACGGCTCCGTTGCCTTCAGGGCCTCATTACCCAGTTCTTCCGTGGTCAGGTCAAGCAGCAGGGCTACTTTCTCCAAAAACCTTCCCGTTCCGGCAGCGCATTTGTCGTTCATAATGAATTCCACGACCTTGCCGGTTTTCGGGTCCACCCTGATCGCTTTTGAGTCCTGACCACCAATATCCACAATTGATCTCACCTTTGCGTTCAAGACGTGGGCGCCCATCGCATGGCAGGATATTTCCGTTATTACCTTGTTCGGGATATTCCCAAAATCAAGCGAAATACGGCCGTAGCCCGTTCCCACGATATGCTTGATATCAGACTTATTTAACCCCGATTGTTTGAGAATTTTCTCTATCAGCTTGTCGGCGGTCTGCTGCGTGAAAACACCCGCCGGAATAATGGCCGTATAGACGCTGCCGCCGGCCAGAAGCAGCGCTTTGCCTGTCCGGGAGCCTAAATCAACGCCGATCACCTTGTCTTCGGTAATTTTTACAACACTTCTCTCGTCAATAATTTCTTCTACTTTCATTAAATATCACTCCTGTCATAATGCTAGGAAAGCATTTCAATGAAGGCATTCATCCTGGTAAGCAACTGGCCGGTAGGCGCCCCGATCTGAAAGAACCCCTCCAGGTTGATGCTGGGAATGCCTTTTTTATGGAAGTAACTGCGCCACATTTCCCTGTCCACGCTGGCAAAAGAACATCCGATGACCCCGTACAGGATCAGCCCGCAGGCATTTATCTTGTCAATCTCCTGCTCGATTACCTGCCGCGCGTAGATCCCGGCGCCGGCGCCCTGATTGTCATAGACGTAGCGAACCAACGATTCTACCGGGGGCACATCCTCGCGGTAATCTTTAAAAGGAACGCTGCGGAGTCCTAAAATCGCGCCGCCGGCCTGGTCAATGGCTTCGTAGATGCCGAATTCCTGCCCGGTGCCCCCGGCCCATACCAGCGGGATGACCCTCTTCAATTCCTCTTCATCCACCGGTGTATTTTCCATCTCATCAATCAACAGGTCCAGTGCTTCTTCGTATTCTTGCGGCTTGCCGAAATAGCTGTTCAATCCTATATTAAGCATCACTATCGTGGCAAGACTACGGACATAGAAAGGGTGCTTGAGCCTCAGGTCTAATATTTTCCGCATTTTAGCCAGCAACCGGTTCTTGCGCTCGATCTCCACTTTTAATTTTTCCTCATTTAATTTCCTGCTGCCCGTCAGCCATTCCACTACTCCATAGATTTGCTCTATAAAAAACTCAACCAGTTGATCAAGCCGCTCTCCTTCGACAGCGGGATTAACCGCTTTCGAAGTGAAAGGATGAAAGATGTCATACTTGAGGTGTTTGCGGAAGTTGTAGAACTGCTAGTACAAGAGAATTACATAAAATTAGAGAATTATTTTTTGGATGGCACAAAAATTGAGGCAAACGCCAATAAATATAGTTGGGTATGGGGTAAAGCTACCAAACGCCACAAAGAAGCATTCATGGAGAAATGCCGGGAATTATTTAAAGAAATAGATAAAATCAACGAAGATGAAAACAACGAATATGGTGATTCTGACTTAGAAGAACTTGGCAGTGGAAAACTCATCGATTCAGGGGCTATCGAAGAGGCAGTCAAGAAAATTGATGAAAGACTAGCCCAAAAGTCACAGGACAAGAAACCAGATCCTGAAACAAAAGAGTTAAAGAAGGCCAAAAAAACTCTAAGTAATGACTACCTGCCAAGAATGCAGAAATATGAAGAGCAGGAGAAAATATTATGAGGAAAGAAACAGCTATTCCAAAACAGATCATGATGCCACCTTCATGCGGATGAAAGAGGACCACATGAAAAACGGCCAACTTAAGCCTGGCTACAATGTTCAAATCGGTACGGAGAATCAATTCATCGTTGGCTATAGCGTTCATCAGAAACCAGGTGATACAAGTTGCATGAAGGAACACCTGGAGACTGTAAAGGACATGTGAAGATCGTGATGAATATATTTGCGGTTACGGCAGGACTCTGGTTTTCCGGAATGAGTATAACCGTACCAGTGAAAATGGGTATAAGAGCCAAATTAGAGTTTATGAATGCTTAGATTGTTCCGGCTGCCCTCACCGACATAAATGTGTAAAGTCAGAGAAACCCTTTGCTAACAGGATAATTAACATTAACCGGAAATTAAATGCCTTTAAGGAACAGGCTATCCAGAATTTATGTTCAGAAGAAGGCTTGAAAATGAGGAGCCTGCGTCCGATTGAAGTTAAGAGTGTCTTCGGTGATATCAAAGGCAATTTTGGTATGCGATGATTCCTCTTAAAGGGTCTAGCAAAAGTTAAAATCGAATGGGGTCTCCACTGCATAGCTCATAACATGAGGAAGATGGCTTTAATTATGTGATAGATAAGACATTGTCCTAAAACCAATACGTTCATAAATAAAAAGGGGGCTTAAGAAACCAAAGTTTCGTTACGCCCCCCTCTAGTTACCATTAATTAATAGTAATTTGGTTAAAATACTATTATTATAATTATTATATGGATTACAATTTGGAATGTCAAGAAAAACTAAGGGAAATTTATTAACAAATAAGGCTAACGGCAGCAAAAACGTCAATTTAAATTTATTCTTCTTTATCCAAATAATTAAGCGGTTTACAAATAATTTCATTAACACGCAGGTTCCTAACTTGCTGAGAAGAAGCCGCCTGCATGACTAAAGCGGTATCGGAGCCGCGGCCGGTCCCGGCTACGGCGATTACTTTTTCCCCCCTTGCCAACAAACCGGCGTCCGTTGACATGAGCACGATTTCAAAGCATACCTTTACTCCCTGGGAAAAACAGCGCAACAGGTTGGCCATTAACGTGGGAATGTTTGAATCATATAGTTTATCCGTATGGAAGAGCATGGTGCCGAAATGAACTTCGTGCCCGGATTCTCTTAAAGTTTTTACCAACTCTTGAGGAAATGGATTTTCTTTTCTTTTAAAATCAAACTGATGCGGCACAACAATTAATTTTACTTCACTGTCTTTAAAGAAATCCAACGCTTTTCGGGCTGTTTCACCGGTGGTGGAAGCCAGGACTAATTTCTTGATTCCCAGCGCAGCTAATTTTTCTTTAACCAAGCCGAAAACGATCCCGGTATTTTCCGGGCTTAAACCTTCAAAATAAACTGCCTTGCTTTCCATAAACACAACTCCTTTCATTTTCTGGAGACAGCATTGCGGGGTTGGCATCAGCTGACCACTCTTATTAAGTATAATGCCTAAACGCAATACCTGTCATCCTTCTTCGGCAAACGCATCTTTTCCGTTCCTTTGCAGAGATCCGCCAGAGTGATGCTATCCAGCACATTCGCTACCAATTCTCCGATTCTTTCCCACATCACCCGCATAGCGCAGGTTTCAGCCCGCGCGCACAATTTTTGATTGTCTTCGTTTATGTAGCCCGTGAGGGTTAAAGGTCCTTCCAAACGTCTGACTATCTCACCGGCGGTAATCCGGGCCGGCTCCCCGATCAGCAGGTAGCCTCCCTGGACTCCCCGCACGCTTCGGACAAGACTTCCCTTACGCAAATAAATGATCAGCTGCTCCAGGTATCCTTCTGAAAGACCTTGCCTTTCCGCAACCTGAAAAAGAGGGATGGGTTCACCTCGCGCATAATTTTGCGCCAGATCCACCATGATTTGCAGCCCGTACTGCGCTCGCGTGGTAAATTTCAAACCTAACAACCCCTAGAAATATTATAATTCTGCATACGTTGAAATCTCTTCCGCCAAATTTTTTACTGGCTTCTTTTCTTGCTTAACAAACTTATCGCTTTCCTTTTCTTCATTCTGAAGCAGTTCCCATACTTTATGCCTGATCCAGCTGAAGTCGGCGGAAGATATCACATCGCTCACTCTTCTCGGCCTGGGAAGTTTTACTTCAATAATTTCCTTGATTGTCCCTGGATTTGCCGACATAACCGCGACCCTGTCCGCCAACGCCACCGCCTCGTCAATACTGTGGGTGACAAAAATAATAGTTTTATTGGTCTCCTCCCAAATTCTCAGCAATTCGTCCTGAAGAATTTCTCTTGTCTGCGCGTCAACAGCCGCAAAGGGTTCGTCCATGAGTAGCACTTCCGGATCGTAGGCTAAAGCGCGGGCGATCGCCACTCTTTGCTTCATTCCGCCGGACAGTTCGTAAGGAAAACGGTCTTTAAATTCATTTAAACCGACCATGTCTATATACTTATCAATAATTTCCTTTCTTTGGTTTTTAGGTACTTTTTTTATTTCCAGCCCGAATTCAACGTTTTTCCGCACGGTCCGCCATGGAAACAAGGCATATCCCTGCATCACGATACCGCGGTCGAGATCAGGCTTTGTAATCAATTTATTGTCAATGTAAATTTCACCGGAATTAGGTTTGGACAGTCCCGCGATAATGTCCAGCAATGTTGATTTGCCGCAGCCGCTGGGACCTACAATAGCTAAAAATTCACCTTTGTCGACGGTAAGGTTGACATTTTCAATTGCGGTAAAATCTTTTTTTTCTTCATTGTTATTGCGTCTAATGGTAAAAATACGGCTGATATTCTTTATCTCAATTTTTCGTTGACGCTGTGCGGCCTGCTTGCCTTTTCCCAACGCGCCGCTACTCTTTTCAGACATATAAGACACTTCCTTTCAAAACTTATAATTGGCCCTGGGACAAATACACAGTATCAAGAGGATAAAAATGTTTCTCTTGATATTACATAATTTCCACTTTTATTTAAGCGCTACCTTTTCAAATTCATGGGTGATCAGAGTCTCGGGTTTGATCTGACCCGGCTTAAGTGCGCCGGTATCCTAAAGACAACTCCCTTGCCTTTAGGAGCAAGCCGATTATAGTTACAACGCCAAACCGGGGTTGATATAGGTGAACGGATCCTGGGCATACCACTCTTGGCGATACGGCAGATGAGCGTGTTTAGCTATATTTCTGCTGTAGCTGGTGTTTTTCAGAGTACGGGCAAGTCTCCTGGCCACTTCATAAACGCCCACATAACCCATGTAATTATACGCCTGGCCAAATAAAGGAAACACCGGCACTCCCTGTTTATTGGCCCACCCGTTTCCACCCGGGTGTCCGACATAAACATCCGGCTTGAATTTTCTAAAAGATTGGCCTGCTCAAAAGGCTGGCCGGTTCCGATGTTAATAATCGCTTTCTCGCTTTCAGGCACTTCCTGCAAAAGTTCCTCAAGCAGGTTTTCTCCATAGCTGTCAAAGTGGAATCCCCTCAGGCCAAGTATCTCCAAGCCCAAACTGTGCAGCAATTCCGCCGTTGTAAGGATTCTTATTTCACCGCCGGCCAGAAAGGCGGTTTTCCCCTTCAAAAATTCCCGGTAAGGCGCCAGGGCTTTATTTAATGCCGCAACCTCAATGTCAACCAACTTTCGCGCCTGCTCTTCCATCCCAAAAAACCTGGCGATATCCAGGATCCATTTATTTGTGTTCGATATGCCGATGGGAAAGGTCCTTAAGATAAACGGCACCCCGTATTTTGCTTTCATGTGTTCGACAAAATAGTCATCGTGGGTGGCGCAGATGCTTACATTCAACGCTGTTTCGTACGCATCCACGAAATCATCCGGATGAGCGTAGCAGGGCAATATTCTTACATTCAGCTCCAACATCCGCAGCAGCTTGACCAATTCTTCTTCATCGGTGCGGCTGCGCTGGTACTTTTCTTTTAATTCCTCAAGCTCATAGGGAATGACCGGGACTTCATCCTCTTCCTCTTTACCCACCAGAGTCCTTAGTATACCATGATATACGGCATCATAAGCGGTCGCCTGTATTTTCGTTTTAAATCCTTCGCAGCGCACCGGCACAATTTTCGCGTATACCTGCTTTTGCAGCTCACTGATCAGAGTGTCGATGTCATCACCAATCAAGGCCGGAACGCAACTATTCATAACAATAATCGCGCTGGGCCGGTATTCCCGGTCGGCGTTTAAAATAGCGGACTGGAGTTTTTCTTCCCCACCGCTGATCACATCCACTTCATCAAGATTGGTATTGATCCAGCGCAGGCCAAAGGCGTTAGGATCCCTCAGCTTCTGGTACTGTTTGGAAATGCCCGCCTGGGCAACCAGGCTGGCGCCGCACCCAATCGGGCCGTGCACGATAATAACCGAATTCATGATGGTATTGATAATAGCTAAACTGAGAGTTAGCTGGCAGCCCTGACTCTGTGCAAATTTCCGGTTATAATTAAACAAGCACCCTTCTTTGATGCACTGGCAAGTTCACAGCATGAACCTCCGAATGCCATACATGGGACCAACCTGTCTTCGTGAATTACCGATTACTCAACAAAACGCTCAGAATATCCGTAACCAGGCGAACTCCTCCGCGATACCCCGCGTACGCCTGATCGGTGACAAGCCGGTTTGTCACCGGATAGGTAACGCTGAGAAATCCGGCTTTATTCTCCAGGGCCAGCGTTCTATCCAGGGTGCTGCCCAGTACAAAAGCCGGGCTTATCGGTGAACTATAGGGATTGGCCTGACTGGCCAAATCCTTTTTTAACCTGGCGGCAATCTGGCTGGTATCAGTCTCGAAAATCACCTTTGGCCGCAGTTCGGCGGCAATATTTTCAAAACGGGATTTTATTTTCTCTTGTTCATCTTCATCCAGTAAATCGGTAACGGCAGTAAAATAAGGAATCCAACCCAGGTCATCCGCAATAAATCTGGTCAGGGCATAACTATAGTTGCTGTCACCTATAATTACGGCATACCGCTGCAGATCCAAATCGTTAAAAATATCCGCCACATTTTCCATAAAACTGTAATACCAGCTATTTTCCTCCCGTACAACTTCATCCAGGGCTTTCTCGCCGACTTCCAAGCGGCCGGCTACCTGGACCAGGAATCCACGGGTAGCCGCGGGACCGATCGGCAATGGCGCGGTAATAAAAGGTACGCCGTGGATCTCTTCGAAAACACGGGCAGCCCTTTGCCCGTGCACGTCGGAAAGCACAACGGTGAGGGCGGCCTGCGAAGCATTGCGCAACGAATCCGGCCGGTCAAAGGGGGTTAGAAAAGTATTAACCTCTAATCCCAAATTCGCAAGGATACGTTTTAACTCAATTAAATTACCCCTCCAGAAAACATCCTGGGTCGGAATCAGTCCAAGAAGATTAACCAGACGGGGGTTTTTCGGCAGACCCTTTTTCACGTACTGGGTAATCAAAGCCTCAAAGATGACCTCATATCCCTTGGACGAAGTACCTTTAAACCCCCCGGTTTCAGCCACCACCACCGGATCCCCTTTTTTTTGAAACTCCGCCGCCACTCCCTTGACGTCATCGCCGATGATATCAGTCATGCAGCCGGTGATGACGGCAAAAAGGTCGGCGTCAATAATTGACAGGGTACTCTCGATCTGCTCGGATAACCTGCTTTCACCACCAAAAATAATTTCTTTTTCCAGGATATTTGAACTGGGTGTCGCCCTTCCCCCGCAATAGCCCGCGCCCCAGTAACCGCTGCCGGCTGTGGCCGCGCCGTCAGCGCTGGATGCGCAGCCGGGAGCAGCGTGGACAATAGCCGCCGCCCGCTTGATGGAATTAATGGTGGCCAGGGCGCCGCCCAGGGCGCACTGGTAACGTGGCCTTTCAATAAAATTGCTCATTACTGGACCGCTCCTTTTTGCAATTCAATTTCAGGCTGGCTGGCAGCCTTTACGGAACTCGAAACTTCTCCGGATTTAATGTATTTAAACGGGTTTTCTTCATACCATTCCTGCTTATAAGGGTTGTCAACATTCTTGGCGAGGTTGCGGTTGAACGCTGGGTTCCTCAAGACCCGGGCGGCTTTTTTAGCTACTTCATAAAAACCGCGGTAACCGACATAGTAATCAAAAATCCGGAAGATAGTCGCGACCGGCAGACCCAGCTTGGCGGCCCAGACATTGTCGCTAATATGACCAATAAAAATATCCGGCTGGATTCTGCGCAGCAGGTTAGTCAATTCAAAGGGCTGGAAGTTGGCGATATCAACAGCAAAATCCTTACCCTGCTGGGCTTCGACCAATTTGTCATAGTAGTCCCGGCCAAAATTGTCATGGTGATAAGACCTTACGCCAACCACCTCCATACCCAGTTCTTGAAAGAGACTGCCCGTAACCAACGCCCGGAATTCGCCGGCGCTTAAGAACACTCTTTTTCCTTCCAAAACCTGCCGGAACACGGCAACCGCCTCTAATACTTTGGCAGTTTCTTCCTCAATAAAAGCTTTTGCTCTCGTCTCCAGGCCAAAATGGCCGGCGATATCCAAAAGCCAGGACTTGGTGTTGGCCAAACCGATCGGCATATCCTTCAGGACACTGGGGATGCCATACTCCTGCTGTAGATAGTCTACGAAATAATCATCATGGGTGGGGCAAACGCTCACTGTCAGGTCGGCCTGGGTCATGTTGCGAATCGATTCCCTGGTGCCATAATTGGGCCCGATATAAGCATCGATACCGATTGCATCAAGCATCCTGGTTATTTCTTCTTCGTCCGGCTGTCCCACCGAAGCCAGATTGATAATATTTACTTGCGGCCGCTCGCCCTCTTTCCGCCTCTGTTTGCGGGGCGGCCGGCCTTCCTTGTCGCTCTCGATAAAACCATGAACAATCGCGTGAAAAGCCACATCGTATCCGGTAGCCCAGATCTTGGTTTTAAATCCTTCGCAGTTGGCGGCCAGGACGGGAATATCCAGTTTTTCCCTAGCTCGACTAATCACGCTGGCCAAGTCATCCCCGATAATGGAAGGAGCACAGGTCTGCAGCACAATCAGCGATTTGGGATGAAAACGTTTGTAAGTATCATAAATTGTTTGTTCCAGTTTAACTTCGCCGCCATGAATAACTTCGCTTTCCGTAAGGTTCGTGGATACCCAGAAGCCGTCACGGGCGTTTAGGTTGCCCCTCTGCAATTGGCGCAAGCGGTTGTTAATATTCATACCGAACCCGGTTGAACCGCAGCCGATGGCTCCGTGAATAACCACCGCGGTATCCGGCAGGGTCAGCAGCATGCCCATTACAGGTAATGCCATGCATAAACCCGACTGGGAAAAACTGCGGTTTTGATTTTTCAGGCAGGCGCCGTCCGCCTGACCTAAACCGCAAGCCGTCCCGCCGTAAGCCATGCAGGCGCCGGCACGTTCTTCCCGCCCGGGAACGACTTTATCCTCCAACAAACTCATATACAAAACACCTCCACTTTGCTATTTGAATTTATCGCTATTGCCGCGTGTCAACTCACTATGCTACTACCTACTTTTTGAAATTCGGGTTAAATTCATTGGTATAAACATCCTCAAGTTTGATATCCTTTGTTATTTCACCATAGTCCTTCAACAGATCAATCCACACCTGGACGGAATCCTCTTTAATGATCCCGTCTGGAGCATAATAATTAGCCCGCACAATACCGGGATCCACTTTCAGCCTCCTGGCGGAAATTTCAGCCGCCTGTTCAGGGTTGGCGTTGACCCAGTTGATGGTTTTAGCCATAGCCTTGACATACCGCCTGACCACATCAGGTTTTTCCTTGATAAAATTTTCCGAAAAATAGCTTGGCGTGGCCCCGCCGACAGTGCCCCAAACGTCATAATCGGTAAAGAGCACCCGGACACCGCCACCGTGTTTTAATATATTTTCCGGGCTGTCATGAATGCCGGCAATATCTACTTCACCCCTGCGCAGCGCCTCTTCTTCCTTGCCGGCGGGGACAATAACAATTTGAAACTTGCCTTTGGGATCGGATATACCGTTTTTGCGAAGGTATTCGTAAGGCGTATATTCGTTGCAACCGCCGTAAGCGTATATCGCTAATTTTTTGCCGACCATGTCCTTGGCTGATTTTATCGGACCGTCTTCCCTGACCACATAGGTCATGTGCGGCCGCTCTTCTGTGGTTTCAGTATTTGCTATTACAGCCTTTATCTTGGCTCCGGCCGCTATCCCGGCAATAGTGCGGTTGACATGCGCCCCGCCGACATCAAGCTTTTCTGAGGTGACTGAGGCGACAAGCTGCCCGGCCGGGACAATTCCGACAAATTCGAGTTTGATCCCCTCCTCTGCCATGAAGCCAAGTTCATCAGCAACGTCGGCGAGAGAAACAGAAGTCGGGATGGAAGAGTTCGCGACTTTGATCACATCTAATGTTTTGCTATTATTTATATCTTTGTTGGCTTGATTGTCTGAACAACCGGCCAGCAAGAATAGCCCTGTCATTAAAATAAGGGTTATTACCGGCAAGGCGGCTTTGGATCTGTTAATCACGTTGACACCTCCTAAAATGCTTAGTAATTATGATATTGCTCTTTCCACCTGGTGAAGCGTTTTTCCAGCGCCACTAACAGGTAATTGACCGTGAACCCTAACAACGAAATGGAGATAATACCGACATACATCTCTGGGATAGCATATTTTTGCTCGGAGTAAAAGATTAAAAATCCCAATCCGGCGTTGGCGCCCAGCATTTCGGCCGCCACCAGGACAAGAACCGAGTGAGTTGCGCTAAGCCTAAGCCCGGTAAGGATAGAAGGCGTGGCTGCCGGTAAAATCACTTTTCGAAAAAGGTTGAATTGGGAAATTCCCATTGAGTTGGCCGATTTGATTAAAAGCGGTTCTACACTTTTTACCCCTCCAATGGTATTAAGCAGTGTGGGCCAGATCGCGCCCCATAAGATTATGGCGGTCTTGGAAATTTCACCTAAGCCAAAGACAAGAATAAACACCGGGAAAAGAGCTAAAGCCGATGTGTTGCGAAAAATCTGGAGCAGCGGGTCGACAATACCTTCGAATTTTTGGAACCATCCCATGATAATGCCCAGCGGAATACTGAAAATGATCGCTATGATAAACCCTGTAAATGCACGCTGCAGACTGATTCCTACATGCTTGAATACCTCGCCTGAAACTGTAAGGGCCCACAGCGCTTCTAGCACTTTACTAAACGGCGGCAGGAAGAAAGGATCAATTGCATGGAATCGTGGCAGTAGTTCCCACACCAGCAAAAACAGAGCGATGGCTATTGATTTTTGCAGACCAAGTCCCAAACGCGCTCTCCAAATATTTATTTTATTCCACCACCGGTCACTGTTATTGCATGACTTCGGATTGTATCCCGGCTGTCTTTCTGCTAAATCCACAATATCACCCTCTTCATAATTGCAGTGGAGCAAGCAACTTCCCGTAAAACACTTTTAATTTCACTCCTTTCTCTAACAAGATCAATTAAGGGATGGATTTAATATCAATAAACATTGGATCATGCAGCGGAATAATGATATCCGCAATATTTTTCACCTTTAAAGCACTGTCATAAACTTCCCGGCAATCAGTATGAAGTCCGCAGGCCGCTACTTCTAATCCTTTTTCTTTCATAGACGGCGTCTGGGTAAATGTACTCATTTGAGAACAAAAACCTGTTATAACCGCTTTCCCCCGCATAGTTTCAATCTGTATCGACTGGCCGCCCGGGCTGTGCCCCGGCGTCAAAAAAACCTTCACATCCGGTAGAATCTCGCAATCGCCATCAATAATCCTAAATTTTAGATTTTCAAAATACTCTCTGTTATAATCCACAGCGTTAAATACATGCGGATTACAGGCATATTCCAGCTCTCTTTTTTGAACGATAAAGG
>Ga0067045_1003712_pt1 | contig 16313 bp, 24 predicted proteins | sample TerdegcTABiofilm_FD_59184 | JGI IMG/M metagenome (GOLD analysis project Ga0067045, IMG submission 59184) | Combined Assembly of (Gp0054472, Gp0054536) Wastewater bioreactor microbial communities from Singapore -Terephthalate degrading...
CTGTTGCCACCGGTACATACTCAGCACTCCCCCTCTAACCTCCTTCCTACGAAGGAGATCATATCATAGGGGGGTCAATTTTAGATGACGAAAAGGGGTCAGATCTATTTTACGATCTAAACAATACGCTTTTATTCACTTCGTTGATAACCATCCTTTTCATGTTTTTGACGAGAATAATAAAGGTGTTAAAGATTATTTAACTCGTCAGTTCAAGGGACAATTTGCCCCACCTCGGGGTGCATTCTTAACTCTAAGTAAATGGGAAGCGTTATTATCTTTCAAAGGGTCCGGAGAAGTTAAACGCTTGCAGGACGGAATACCTCAACCAGTGCTTTTACGGCTCCACCGGGACTCTACGTTTACAGATTTAACTTATTTGGCAAGGCAGGCATTTGATTTTTCTTGTCATTCATGGCGCAGTTTTTCTCCAGCACCTCTCCCCATTACGATTCTTTATTCTGCATTAATCGCGAAACTTTTGAAGAGTCTTAGTTCTGTCTCGGGATGGAACCCAGATGTCATTCTTGGACGCATTGGGCGGACGAGGTGGTTCTTATGAGCGATACTACTAGCCGTTTGCTTATCGAAGATGCTCGAAAGGCATTAGTCAGGCGTTTGGTTTCGGTGTGTGGCCAACGTGATTTAATTGAAGCCTATGTCGGGTGGATTTTAGGAGATAAAACTAAAGAATTTGTAGACTTTGAAGCGGCGGCATTAGCTTCTAAACTTCGAATCTCCGAACCTGGACGTACCTATCGAGATGTTGCAGTTCTTGGCTTTGCGGAACACCTTTCGCCGCACCTGGATACACTATATGCTCTTCGAAAAGGACTGGATTGGATGTTGGGACGAAGGCCGTTTCTTCCTAATCGAGAACCGGATTTCGAAGTAGATGGGATAGCACTTCTTGGAATGGCTGTAGGTATATTAGCGTCTGGAGAGTGGGAGAAAAGAAAAGAGTTAGAGAAATGGTTTATAGCTCTACTTGCAGAGACTTTAAGGCGTAGTCGGTTTGAGTTATGGGATCGTTCTTTAATATATGCCGCACAGCTATTAATTACTAAAGAATCTACTGCTGAGAGGGAAATAACACCTGACTTAGCTTTAGCTCTTGCTGCAAAAGGTTTTATTTCAGTAAAAGAAGATTATGAACGTAAGGCCTTAGAGCTTATTGTCAATCAACCAAACTATGCCGAACAGCAAGTTGACGTCGTTGCTACTCGATTGGCTGCCTTAAATTGGTTAATGCGACAAGTGCCTACCGTCCTTCCCAATCGAGCAGCACCGGAAGACGTAATTAATCTTTTGGAAAGAGTTCGTGATTCACTTCGACGTTGGTGCTGGGAAGAAAAACCCAGAGTCCGAAAAGCAGAAGCCGTGCCAGTTAAATGGGAAATCCTAAATGAGTACCATGTTCAAGATTTGTTGTGGGTTATTCTGGCTCCGATTTTCCCTGATCTGGAAGATGAAGAAAACCTTCCTTCATTAGGCCATAAACATCCTAGGTACGATCTTGGTATTCCCTCTCTGAGACTCATAATTGAGGTTAAGTTTATATATAACGGGACATCGTCTGAATTCTCACGCATTATAGAAGAAGTTGCCTCTGATGCCAGCTTATATCTATCGAACGATTCCGGTTACGACAAAATAATTGTTTTCGTATGGGACAACTCACGTCGAATTGAACAGCATGGTGAACTTCGACAGGGTCTTAAGAAACTCCAAGGTGTGACGGAGGCAATAGTGGTACCCAGACCAGGAAAGATGAGAGCTTAAAGTTTAACTTCGGGCTTTAAACTATCGAATAGTTTTGTTACCTGCTGGGGGTTAAATTTACAATGACTCTTACCATCAACGAATCCCTCATCGAACAGGCGGCTCTGCAGTGGCTGGTAGGGCTTGGGTACGAGACGGCCTTTGGGCCGGAGATCAGCCCCTGGGGGAGCGGCCGGAGCGGGAGTCGTTCCGGGACGTGGTGTTAGCGGGGCGGCTGCGGGCGGCGCTGGGTCAGCTGAACCTACCTCTAGTGATGGGATTCTTCTATGGCGCTTAACCTTTGTTAAAGAAAGGATTTTAAACAATAGTAATGCCTTATGTTTACGAGCGGCAGGCTGAATACTGGACAAGCAGGCAGATTGAGGAGTTTTTTCTGGACGCTGGGTTTGAAGTATTAGTGTTTCCTCTCACTCAATATACTGAGCATCTAATTCCGGCAGATTTTATTTTCTTTGACCGGCGACGATCAAAGCTGTTTGGCTTTCAATATAAAGCCTTGTATCATAACAGCGCAGACTTTTGGCTGATAAATAAAGAGCAACATCAGAAGCTTGCTCATTTTCCGTGGATATACTACTGTCTATCCGAACTAAAGACCACCAGGGACTACCGAGTAGCATTACACCTGGCCCGAATTGTCGAAACGAAGTTCAAGTTCCCTGAAAAACTTTACCTAAAGGAGTTAACTGGAAATAAGGATTTGATTTATAGTCGGTGGGGAGCCTTCTATCAAGGATTGGAAAGGTGCACGAACGGGGTTCAGGTTTCGAGTCCAGAGGAACTGCGAAATTTTCTTAAACCCCAAAACGTTCCAGATCTTCCATGGGAGTTATCTAAGTTACTGGTAGACACATTTATTGTTGATTTCGAATCGAGGCATTCTGTACACCTCTCTCCACAATTGTATGGTGCCCAGGATTATTGATAGCCGAATAAAGCCGAGCGAGTACCTGGCCAAGCTGGTCCCGCCGGAAAGGAAGCAAGAAATTATGGCAACCCATCTGATTGACGAGGCGGCGCTGGCGGCGATGGAAAGGGACGATTACGAAGGCTTTTTACAGGCGCGGGAGAGGCGTATTATGGCGGTGTTGGCGGCCTACCTGAAGGTTTAATCCGGGGGGAAACACGGTGCCGGCCCGGGTGATGCGCCTAATGGGCGAAGAGTTTAAGCCGCTGTCGGGTTTGTGGCAATCTTGCCTTTCTACTGTTGTTGTGCTATAGTGTGGTCACGGAGGTGACTACAATGGAATTTGCGAGTATAAGGGAATTCAAAACTCACGCCAGCGAATTAATCCGCCGGAAGAAGCCGGTGCTGGTTTTTCGCGGTGGCAGGCCGGCAGGTATTTTCATCCCCTGGGAGGATATAGACGCTGAAGACGAAATGCGGCGGGCGGCGCTCAGGGCCTTGGCGGCGAAGATCGCCGAAGAACGGGCAGGAAAGGGGATAACGGAAGAAGAGGTGCTTAAGGACTTTGCCGCTTTTCGGAAAGATCGCCGTGGACGCCAACGTGGTGCTGTCGGCGCTGATCGGGGGGAAGGCGAGTAAGGTATTCGCCGAGGCTAAGGGCGTAGAATTTATCACTACCGCCAACGTGGTCGCGGAAATCCTGGAATACGTACCGGTCTTAGCGCGGAAAAAAGGATTAAACCGGGAGGTTATGGAGGCTGCCTTTAACTTGTTGAGACTGGAGGCCGTTCAGAAAGAAACATATTCTGAGCAAATACCGGCGGCTCTAGATTTGATTGGCAAACGCGACCCGGATGATGTAGAACTTGTAGCCCTTGCCCTGGCGCTGCGCTGTCCGGTATGGTCGAACGACAACGACTTGGTGGAATTAAAGGAGATAGAGGCATACCCGACGGCGGTTGATGTTGAAGAAGCTGGAGGGCGAAGAGGGAGAACGGTAGACCCTGAGGGAAAGCCCCCTGCCCCGCGCCGAGTGTAAACGCCGGCATTTGCCTTCGCCCATGCCCGGCGCACATAAGAGGGGACTGGCCTTGCCAGTCCCCTTGGCATAAAAGTTTTTCCGGATTTCCAGTCTACCAGTACCAGGCGCTGACCGAAGCTCCGTCAGACTCAGCTCCTGCGCCCCCGTTGTAGTTTGACGAGTAGGCTTCCGCATACCACCCGATCCGGTAGTTGTCAGCCCTTGCTTTGTGCCAGATGGTGGCAGTAGTACTGTTGGTAGGATTGGAGTTTGGATCCTGGGAGTTGTTAGAGGAAGACCTGGACGCTTCGTTGTTCCCTAGAAAAGGCGGTTTCATCTCTTTTTCAGGCAAAGAGTCCGGATCTGGTGGCTGGGGACCCTTTGGGTCTGGAGTAACGATGTCAACAAGCCGCCCCGTTGCTGGGTCAGTAGATACGCCTGGTGCTGAAGTTTCGTCTGCCTTTTTCCCGGCTATTTCTTTTGTGGTGGCGATTTTGCCAGTCTTCGCGCCGCCAGTCTCATCCTTGATCTCCTGAGGTGTTAGGTTGTTTTCGTCGACCCTTGTTTTCTTCACGGGAACAAACTCCACATCTCCTGTCTCAGCATTGACGATAGCCTTTACGTTTAACTGCGGTTCTCCCTTAAAGACTTTGACTGGCTCCCTGGTGCCGTCCTGGTGAATCTTACCGAAGATGATGATTGACTCGCCAGGCACGTTCTCTGCTTCTTTCTCAACTTTACCAGTCTTGCCGCCGCCCGTGTCATCTTTTATCTCCTGAGGTACCAGGTTGTTTTCGCTGGCTTGCACTACGTTTCTTTTCACAGGCTCAACTTTATTGGTTGCCCATGCGACACCGGTGCCTACCAGAAGGGCGGCCAGAAGGCCGACCATTGCCAAGGTCAACCAGCCTTTTTTCGGACGCATCCCTATTTCCTCCTTGTAAGTTTACTGCTAGGGGCCCTCAAAGGGCCCTACGAATCTCTCGTTTCTTGCTTACCAGGACACGAAACCGCTGTAGGTAGCCCGGTCTGGACCGACGTTCCACACGGTCGGGTAGTAGTACCCCGCAGTGTTGACACGGAGTTTGCAGGAACCAGTCCCTCCACGCACCTCGCATCCAGAGAAGATGCCCGTATCTTGACTCGTCAAGCCAATGCGGAATATGGAGGTTGCAGGTATCCACGAAATCGAGATGTTGATTTCGTCCCCGGCATTGTACCAAACTGGCCCATAGAGGTGTGCGGTGCCAGGGTTAAGCGTCCCCCGGAGGTCAATACCACCAAGCTCCCTGAAGTCGCCATTTGAAGTAGGTTCACGGTGTTCGGTTTGGACCCCGGAGTTCTTAAGATTTTCCTCCACTGCTCGAACATCCGATGCCCCGTAGCCCTTGAGGATGGTTAACTCACCAAGATTTGTCTCCGAAATTTGTTTTGGTTCTTGCTTGGATAGAACCGACACAGGTACGTTCGGTGCAGAGGGATCCCCTATGCGGATCTCATCGCCTGACAGCGTCATCGCAGGAGAAATAGGGGAAAGGGGTAAACCAGACGCCCAAGCAATCCCACTGGCGAAAACAAACGTTAGGATGGCGGCCAACACCCAGGCCCACTTCCCCATTCTGAAGTGATTCATTCTTTTTCTACCTCCTCGCCACTCAGTTTCATTTTGACTAGGGTTTTATTCCCTCACCACGGCTTCTCCCAGGCCAGTCCCCTCCTCTTTATCCCCCCTTTCCGGGGCCGCAATTACCTGGGTTAAAGCGCGTGCTTATAAGGCTGGGCGGTTAGTTAAGCGACGCGGCAATTTTCAGCATTTCCTCTAAAGAAAGTGTGCCGCTACCATCCTCCAACATGTAAACCAGCCCTTTATCCTCCCATTTGAGCGTGTGACCTACCTTTACTGTAGGCTCTTTATTTGCGTCGTTGATTTCCATGATGGGGAACTCGGCCCAGTAGGCCGTATTGCCACGCACCTTGACCTCCTGCACGGCATCGCCGCCCCGGAGGAAGTTACGCTCATTGGTAATGGTCAGGAGCAGTCGTTTCCCGGCCTCTTTCGGAACGCCGTAGACGACGCTGACGAAGCCCCGGTCACTTTTCTCCTGCCTGTCCCCGGTCATGGAGATTAGCCTGTACCCTTCGGGAAGGTAGGTGGGCAGGTGAACGGGGAAGCCAACGTGTGCCTGGGCCGCGGCAGCCGTAGAAAACTCAGGGCAGCGTTTGGCTTCTTTCACTTCCATCTTCTCAAGGCCGCCGAACCTGGCACCGCCATCCCCAGGATGATCTTTGCCCTCCTGCAACTTAGTTACCGTATAACCGTCTCCCGTGCGGATAACCTTGTAGACAACGGAAAGCACCGGGGAAATGACCGCCTTGTTAGCCCAGGCCCTTACTTGCGGCGAAAGGCCAAAGACCAAACCGCCCACCAGCAGGGCACCGCAAAGGGTTGCGGCCGCGGCTTTTCGCCACGTTATCAATATTGCTCTCCCTTTCCCTTGTTGCATCAGAAGGCGCGTTTTAATCTTGCGAACCAGATCGGGGCCTGCCTCGATTTGCTCAGCTTCCCTGGCCATTGCCGCACGCAGCCATTCCTCAAGCTTCACTTTGCAAACCCTCCTTTCCAGGGTGAATTGCTCTCTGCGCATCAGCTTCACCGCTTAAAAAAAGCTCCGGGGCAATTAGCTTAAGCTCATCGGCCAACTGTTTTAGCGCTGTGTGCAACCGGGACTTTACCGTACCCTCCCGGCAGCCGAGCACCCGGGATATTTCCTTAAGCGGAAGGTCGTTGTAGTAGCGAAGGACAACCGTGGTGCGCAACGGGATGCTGAGCTTGCCGAGGGCTTGCTGCACTAACCGTTTCGTCTCCGAGGACTCGAAAGCATCCCCTGGGAGGTCGTCACGAAGAGCGCATCCCTGGTCACTCTCGAAGAGGGAGTCGAGGGAAACAGTCCCTTTTTCCCTTGCGGTAAGCCGCCAGCATATTCTGGTCAGGAGGCGGTAAAACCACGTTTCGAAGGTCGCCGGGTCACGCAAACCCTTGATTTTTCGGTAACACTGGACAAATGCCTCCTGGACGGCATCCTCGATAATATCTTTGCGACCAGTAATGAGGTAGGCCGTCCGTAGCGCTTTCCCGCTATACTGCTCAAGAAGCACTTCGAAAGCTTGCCAATCACCTCCCTGGATGCGTTTAATCAAAGGAGCTACATTCATCCTTACCGCTCCTTTCCGCTGGGAACTTCCTCTACTATATAAGAGACAGCAACCTGGTAAAAGGTTCGGCTCGGACAGATAAAATTTTATCGTTATGGCGGCTTCCAGGGGCTTTCCTTGGTAGTCGTCATTATGGAGCAGGCGGCAGAGCCTCTACCGCGGCTGGCCGGAGGCCGCCTGAATGCTGGGTGGCGGCGTAGATTAGTTGAGGAGCAGAAGGGGTCGGAAATAAAGCGGCTTGAGGCAAGTTAGAGAACAGGGTTATAATGGATAGTGAAAACGGCTGGTTTGGGTTATGATGGAAGTACAGGGGGTGAGGCATAATGAAACCTCTTCAGGTAGATTTGCCCGATAAGTTGGCGGCGGAGATTGCTGCACTGGTGCAAGCGGGCTGGTTTCGCAGGGAGGATGAGGTTGTGCGCCTGGCGCTTTTGGAGTTTGTTCGGCGCCGCCGTTTTGAGTTAGCGGAATATTTTCAGCGGGAGGATATCGCGTGGGCGCTGCGGCAAATGAAAGAAACGAAAACGTAAGGCGTATTGTGTCCGACACAGGCCCTCTCCTGCATCTTAGTGAAGCGCAGGCCCTTGATTTGCTGGGCCAAGCGGGAGAAATTCACGTTCCGCAGGCCGTAGATGTAGCGCCCGGCTGTACCGCTTCGGTGTTGACCTCCACCGGCTCTGGCAGCAGGCGGTGGAGGATAATGAATTGCTTATCACTACCGCCAATGTGGTCGCGGAAATCCTGGAATACGTTCCGGTTTTAGCGCGGAAAAAAGGATTAAACCGGGAGGTTATTTGCCAGTCTTCGCGGCGCCAGGCTTATCCTTGATCTCCTTAGATGTTAGGTTGTTTTCGTCGACCCTAGTTTTCTTCACGGGAACAAACTCCACATCTCCTGTCTCCGCATTGACGATAGCCTTTACACACCCACGACCACCCAGCGGTTATAGCCACCGTGGCGGTGGAGGAAAGGGTGCCTGCAGGAATAAGGGCGCACGGTTAAGGGCAACTCATTCACAAACGCCCTGTACAGGTCAATCAGGATTTTGACGGCGGCCCGGATCTGGAGTATACTCATCTTTACGTCCGGGACGGCGTTGAGCCGTTCTGGCGGGGTGAGTTCCCAGGAGGGTCCCGAAACCGTAACCTCGGCTATGCCGGAACGAAGGTAGGATGTACAAATCACTTCAACGTATGCGTGGATAGGAAAGACAGCAGGGGACGGTACTCCATCCCCGTAGCCAATTATCAATCAAATGGAGCATTGAATGGGGGTTGCTTCAACATGAGCGTCTCCGGCGGTACCCCTAACTTGGACCGCGTACTTAGCGAGTTCAGTGAAGAAGAATATGAGGGGTTTAAGCAGTTCATGCGCTGGATAGCCGATAACCATGACAGGCTTTGGGCCCAACCTAAACTGGACCGCGAACGCTTGGTAGAGGTCTTCAAGTGTCTTGTGCCAACCAGAGGTGAAGAAGACTTGGAACGGATTTTCGAAGCCTTCAGCAAAGACGCACCTGGGATGCGTCTATTAAAGCTGTTCAAAAAAATCAAGAAAAAAGGGTTAATGTTCAAACCTGCGCTAGGATAGGATGGTCAGGTAGAAGCCCAGGGTGTCAAGTATGCGGCCATTTTCTATCTGCTTTTACCATGAGAAGGGATTTGCAACCCTCACCTCGTCATAATCCTGCCCGGGGTAGCGCCTGAGGATAGGTGAAAACAGTAGCCCGCCTGCCCCATCGCCGGAGCAGACGGGCTATAAGCAAGAGGGAGGGAATGCGTGGACTGCTTAACAGGGATTTACTGCCGTAAATCCAGGCTGTTGCTGTGGCTTCGATTTAATTTAATAAATCAAGTGCTTCCTGTGGTACAAAGGTGGTCACGCCATTATAAACGGTCAGGCCGTTCATTTTAACCAGCTTACCGTTGATTTCGGCAAGATTTTTGTTTACCGGCAATTTTAATTTATCATCGCTCCTGATAACCACCACTACGGGGTTGTGGGGATCACTGTTATCCCAGATCACCCTGGCTCCCCTGGCCTCAAAAGCGGTCCTTGCCGGTACGAAGAGCTTTTTGGTGGTTTCCTGTAAGTTAAGGCCCAGTACTCTCTCCATGTACCTGGCTATATCTGTGTTTTCAATCACTCCCGTGAGCCGGTCGTTGATTGGCGAGTACACGTACAGGACCACATCTTCGCCGGTGTGGCCGTTGGTGGTCCACCCGATATGGGCCCGCTTGCTGATCATCGGTCCCACAACAGAATTTAACCCGCCTGGTTTGGCCTCTTTGATTGCTTTGATTTCAGCCTCCGTCAGGTCGGTGATGCCGTAATAAGTTGCCATTACTTCTTTGATGTTGCTCCTGTCGGCGTTTAATTTTTTCTCGACGCCTTCACCGGTCAGCTTGGCCTTCTTTAAAGGCTCGATGAAGGTGGAAAGGGGCAGCTTATCGTAATTATTGCTGGTTTCCCGGTCTCCGATGGAGATTCCACCGTTACCGTGGTCAGATACTACGATGACAACGGTGTGCTTATCCTTTTTGGCAAAGTCCAGGGCCGCCTTTACGGCGTTGTCAAAGGCCAGGATGTCGCTGACAACACCCACCGGGTCATTGGCATGGGCGGCCCAGTCTATTTTGCTTTCTTCCACCATCAGGAAAAATCCATCCTTATCTTTTGAAAGCACCTCCATGGCTTTGCTGGTCATTTCCGCCAGGCCGGGCTGTTTTGCCGGGTCACGGTCAAAATCATAGCTCAAGTCTTTAGGAGCGAACATCCCCCATATTTTGCTGGCACGCATCCCTGCGCCAGGTGCACCGGGCCGGAGAGAAGATGTTTGTGGACTGGGCCGGTAATAAGACGGTTCTTCTACGGGGCTTATTTTTCTCCATCCTGGTTGGTGAGGGATAACGCCCACTGGTAAACTTCTTGGGCCAGCGAGACTGCCCGTTTGTATTCAGCTTCATCTATTGGTTCCCAGTCTCCCGGGTAACGGGTTGTTACAGCGTAATCAGTAAGAATCGCGGCTTCCTTAAGTCTTTCGGGAACCTGAACTTTCCCGGACTCTTCAATTAACTTCAAAAGGTACCCAATAGAATGGGTTTTCGGGGTATCCATTTCCAGGAATGCCATTATACCTTTAAGGGACTTTTCAACTGCCTGCTGGGCATCAAAACAAAGATCTTCGTAAAGAATATCTGAGTTTTGCCTGCCAAGTTCTGCCCTTGCGAGGTTACTTTTTGCTCTTTGGAACCACAGGCGCCATAGTTCATCGCTCATAAACTACCCGCCCTCTTGCGGCCTCAGCATACACGAACCCTCGTGAATTACGGTACCTTTCTATTTTTTCCGGGGTTTCTACAAGTATGTCCACGGCAGCTGGAACATCGACCAGGATTCTATAGATCTGGTGGGCCAAAGCGCGGCGATTATTTATTCCTCGCTTTAGTACCAAAAGATCATAATCACTATACGATCCTTCCTGCCCCCTGCTCCTGGATCCAAAAAGAATAATTTTATCGGGGTTTACAGTCTTCACTATCTTTTCGACTACTAAATTAAGTACTTCTTCCACAGGGAGCCCCCCTTTTTTGTCCTAGAAAAAGCCACTACTCCCTAAAAATAGGAGTTTTTCTTTGAAGAAGGTCATAATTACCACTACTTATTTGGGTTATCGGTGCTTCTTTTGTAAGATTATACCATGTAGAATGCTCAAACTCAACTGCCTTCCGTCGCTGAGGCCTGAGTGGGTGTTAATGCCCACATTATTTGACGGCCCTTTGACAACCGCCACTGGCGGTTGTCAACAGGCAATAAACAATTTTACCAACTAATTGGTCATTTCCGCCAATGACGGTGATCATTTTTTCTAAACACCGGAAAGCCCACCTTAATTGGCGGTGGGCTGGCATACCTAAAACTTGCGAAGAAAACCGCCCAAAGAGAGGGTAAGATCCAAATTAGCCGTTCGGTCAGCCGTTAACGATGCCGGGGGTAAGCCAAAGCCGGGAAAGTATTTCAACAACAAAGACAAAAGTTTCGTATTCACTTCGGCAAAAATCTTACTCATTACCCTGACCCAGCGCATTAAGGTTTTGCCGGAAATCAAAGCGGCACGGGAGTTAAGGATATCAAGTAACTCTCTCCAGGACAAGCAATTTTTCACCATGAGGCAGATAGCCTTTTCCATAAAAGCGCTCAGCATTGAATAAAATGGCCATAAAAAACAGGGTAGCAAAGAAATGGTGGCATCCCGGCCATTCTTGCCGTTTTGGCAGAGATAACGATAAATAGGTATCTGTTCTTCAACATCTTCGCCGGCGGCCCACCGTTCAAAATGGCCATGCCGGTGAGGTTTACAAGACCCGCAGATGGGACACTTAAAATTAAAATCCGGAGATTTTTCACTATAAAGAGCCAAATATTCTTTGACAGACACGCCCAGGAAGGTTATGATAATCATAGAACAGGACTCCAGTGGTTCTGTTTCGGGAAGAGCTTTCAGTGTCTGCCAGGACGTTGGCCGAAAGCTCTTTTGTTTTTGCTCCCGAGACCAAAATAATCCTGGTTTCTTGATTCGCATAATTAGCGGTAATCTCCTTCCAATCCTGCCACTGAATTTGGCCAAAAAATAAAGGGTTTGCCGTCAGTTAAAGCGGGCGTTAACAGCCCCCCAAAAGAACCGTGCCAGCACGACTCAGCGAGTGCCCTGTCCAAGTCTAGAACCAAACGTATTCAGGAGTTGGAGAAGAGGCTTTGAACGATAAGTGCCCAAAATGAGCATGTACAGAGACTTCTGGCTGAGAAAGAACTTGAACTGGTAATAATTTGGGACCCGAATGGAAAGAAAAAATAAATACGGTTCGGACACCTAATCAATGCCCCTATTGAGGTCTTCCATGCAATGTTTGGAGCGACAGTGCTATTAGCGGCACGAGTTTGAAAGGTTTGCTCATGCGTATGAGGTAATAACCGAGTACTTGGCCTACTACCTTCCCTTTGGTGGTAGTTTTTGCAGGCCAACGGCTGGATACCGTACAGCCCGCAGAATTTCAGAAATTCGTCGTTGTAACGGACGATACCGTCCTTCTGGTGGAGAATAACCATTTGCTTACCATTGTCTATCACCAGCTCCAGGGCATAGCCGCCGAAAAAGTCAAATGCTTCAACCAGGGCCCGGATCACATCGGCGGTGGTTATGGTCAGGGAGAATGTGTAAAATTTCATCCGGCTGCAGGATAAGACCACTTCGTGGATATATATTTTTACCAGCTTTCCACCAACGGGCAGCAGCCACTCTTTCCAATCGTACTGCATCTGCTTGCCCGGGCCGGTTTCCACCCGTGTGGTGGCTGTTTTAACGGCTTTATCGTCTTCTTTAAGGGCTCGCAGAAAACGGTGTACGCTGGACAGTGAGCCTTTATGGCCTTTTTGAACCAGTTCTTTGTGGATTCTCGTGCCAATGTAGCCCTTTGCGAGCATGGCCTGGATCTCTTCCCGGTACTGGTCCAGTTGTTTTTCATATTCTCGGGCTTTAAACTGTGGCGGATTGTCTCCTTTAAGGTACTTCCTGACGGTATTCCTGGATAGACCCAGCATCCGGGCTATTTTCCTGATGCTGACCCCCTGGGTATGCAGTGCTTTGATGCGTTGCCATTTGTACATGCTTACCACCTCTTTTGGCTCCCCCTCTCGAGGGAGATTTTATCATAGGGTGGGTCAGTTTTATTTGACGATCGGGGGTCAATTCTATTTTACGATCTACAGGCAGATATAGACAAAAATGAAGACTACGCCAATATCAACAATGAATATAACGAAGTTTTGAGAATGATTAAGGAGAAGCTGGGCCAGGATATGATGATGAGGCTTGAGGAACTTGTAAATGCCATCAGCGTAATGGAGCAAAGATATATCTATCTACAGGGCCTCAGCGACGCCTACCTGCTGAGTAAACTCCTTGAGAAGGGTGTGACGTTGGCATATAGACGGGAGGCTGAACAATGCGACAGTTAAACAAAGCAGAAATAAAACTGTTAAACAAGTTGCCGCAACTGCGCATATTAGCGGCTAATTGTGGTCCTGATGTACAGGATAGCGTAGCAACTTTGTTAGACATTATCGGACGATTTATTATAACATGGTATAGAAAGCAGTCCCAAGGAAAAAAGCCAGCCAGAACGCGGAAAGAAAAGAGAAAAAAAGCGGTGAAAAGTGAGTAATCCCCACACCCCCCAAAGAAAAAAGAAAAAAGCAGGCTTAAACACCTGCGTGCCTTAGGGGGTGCTTCTTAGCGACTCGCCCATTGCCATGTGGGTGCCTAACGGCAAGACCAGGTTATCCGGGTTTCCCCCAAAGGGTTACAGATGGCCGCCGTAACCGTCAACCTGGTGAGTGTCACCCCAACCGCCCGACTCTTCTAAGGTTAATTACATGCTATCATTAACTAAAAAAAACGTCAATACAGGGTATTAAAGAATATAAGAAAATACTAAAAACACTATCTTTAAAAAGGCTGCTGTGGCCGTGGAAATGTTACCGTGGCTGGAGAAGGAGGCGAAGGCTGAGGAGCGTAAAAAGGCTAACCTAAAACAGTACCGAACGGCGCCCGGCGCCGTTCGGGAGGATGCGCCACCTGCTGTACGAGCGACAGAAGAAACAGCATGGTGGAGATAGAAAATCAAGTGGTCAAATTGAGCACTTGAAAACTGCTGAGAAAGTTGCTTCTCTTACTGGCGTTGGCGAGAAGACCGTCCGTCGGGCGGCTGAGTTTGCGAAGATGACACCTTTGACACCCCCCGGTGACATTGCGGTGACAAATTTGCAGAGCCGGAAACCCTTGATATTGCTGGGCTTTTCGATGCCGAAAGCCAAAATGTCACTTTGACACCGCTATAACCGGGAGTAATGCACACACCATAAGAGAGGTCCTTTTGGTAAGTAAAAACTGTGAGAGGAGTCTCTCCGGCCCGGCGAGACCCCTCCCCCCAGGGGGTGGCCTGGCACGAACAAGCAGAGCTGGACAGCAATTCTAAATATGAGGCAAATTCCCTTTTCAGGGAGTACCATACAGCCTTTTGGCTTGCAGAAATGGCCCAAAATCGGGAGATAGTGGCAAGGCTAATACAAAAAACCTTTGGAAATGGTCAAGTCTTAAATTTGAGGCATCTACGGCTGTCTGAGAGGCAGGCGGGTAGTTGAGGCCTGCTTCGTGCCATGAAACCATGTCGCTGGGCGACATAGTTATTTCTTCCCAACACCATTGATAATAAATGTGTGTTAAGACGGCTTATAGGCTGCATAGCAGGGTAACGAGGTAACAATGGTAACAATGGTAACAATGGTAACAATGGTAACAATGGTAACGGGAGACCGTAAGTCCTTATGAAGATACCTCCCTATTGGAACAACCGGAACAAGTGGAACAACCCCTATGGTACTCAATGCAGGTTGTGACGTTCTCATGCAGCTTATGCTGCTGTCTGCTGGCGGGAATACCTAAAAGAAACAAAATAGGTATTGGTAGAAGCTTTCACCTATGAGACAGCTTTGACGTGTTGTATTAAGAATTTTTAGGAATAGTTTGTCCCCAAATCTGTCCCCAAGAGCCCTCAAAAAGGCATATGGTAAAAAATACAAAAGCCGCAAACCCTTGCGGCGCTTGACTTTCTTTGGAGCTGATGGTGGGATTTGAACCCACGACCTGCGCATTACGAGTGCGCTGCTCTACCCCTGAGCCACATCAGCTTGATTTTACTTATTTTTGAGTCACTTCTCATAATATTTTAGCTGAGCAAAAGGTGAAAGTCAATCTTAACTTGCTTCATCTGTTAATTTGTGGTATTCTACAAGCGCATATGGAATACTTGCAGAGAAAATCAATGCGAATATTGCGTAAAATGCGGGGTGCCTGTTGTCATGAAGTTATTTGTAAACATCGACGGTGGTAGCCGGGGTAACCCCGGGCTCGCTGCGGCTGCTATGGTTATCGCTGACGAAAAGGGCCGTGTGCTTGCTACAAAGAGTAAATTCCTCGGAACCGGGTTGACCAACAACTTTGCGGAGTGGAGCGCTCTGGAAGGAGCGGTTACAGCATTGGTCCACCTGTCTCGCCAGTACGGAAGTTTGGAGGCCGAGGTGCGGGCTGACAGCGAACTGGTGGTGCACCAGTTTAACCGGAAGTATAAAATAAAAGAGCCCTCCCTGGAAGCAATAGCCAAACGGGTATGGAAGAGCCTCGCGGACAACCCTAATCTTAAAATATCCCTAAGCCATGTGCCCAGGGAAGAAAATAAACTGGCTGACGCTGCTGTCAACCGCGAGCTTGATAATTACCAGAAACAGCTGGATAAAGGGAAATAATTTTAATGTTACTGCGGAGAAAGAGAGGAAGTATGTATCCTGCCTAGAATTATTATACTATTATACTACCTGATTATAAAGTAAGGGGGCGCCGGTATGGAAATATTTAAGAAGGTAAGTGAAAGCGCCAGGACGATTACTGAAGGGGCAAAAACGATAGGTAAGAAATCCAGTGACCTTGTTGAAGCGGCTAAGTTAAAGTTTGAAATAAGTAAATTGGAAAAAGAAATGGAAAACAATATTTCTGCTCTGGGGAATCTTGTTTATATGCAGTATAAGGGTGAGAAGGGTCTTGAAGAAGAAGTGGAACGATTGCTCAAAAGCACCATGGCTTTGGAAAAAGAAATTGCCGACCTGGAGGTGCAGATAAACAAACTCCACCCCAAGCCGCCGGTATGTTCCAAGTGCCAGACTGAGCTGCCCCTGACTGCTAAATATTGTTATATGTGTGGTGCTAAAATAGAGAAAGATGACCCAACTGAATGAAGTGCCCCCTGTAGGGGTTATTTTTTTGAAGAAAAAATCTGTTTACGGACGATGGAGGGATGTTAATGTTTAAGAATAAACACTTTAATGCAATTATCACGAAATTTCTTTTGGCTGTCACAGTACTTGGTTTAATATTACCTCCAGTGGGTAAGGTTACAACTTTAACATCTGTTGTTGCTGCGTCAGTGGTGACTTTGGCAGCTTATTTGTTCGCTGATTTGATTGTTCTGCCGTTATGGGGCAACAGGATGGCGGTGATAGCTGATAGTGTTATCACAGTGGTGGTTACGTGGGAAACAGCCAGAGTGATGGAAGGTGTTAGTGTTCCGGTTCTGGGCCTGGTTCTTATAACGCTGCTGGTTGGACTGGGCGAGTGGTATTACCATAGCCGTTATTTGGCCGGCTTGATCTTCAAGGGTAAAATAAAACCTTGAACGGCATGAGCTGTCAATATTTGTGTGTGGCCATGCCTGCTAAGGTCTGATATAATTGTTAAAAAAATGCCGAATCCCCAGGTAACGGGGTACGGGGGACAAGATT
>Ga0067045_1030186_pt1 | contig 16313 bp, 10 predicted proteins | sample TerdegcTABiofilm_FD_59184 | JGI IMG/M metagenome (GOLD analysis project Ga0067045, IMG submission 59184) | Combined Assembly of (Gp0054472, Gp0054536) Wastewater bioreactor microbial communities from Singapore -Terephthalate degrading...
ATTTACAAACCCTTGATATTATTGGTTTTATCCAGTAAGAGAAAAGAAAAAAGAAAAGAGAACTCCCAAGGGGATTCATACATATTCTAACACATTTTTCCTGCCTGATAATCTATTTGGGGAATTTCTGGCAATTTATTAGGGATGCTGTTTTAATTTAGTAGGTGATCATATTTAGATAAATCTAGTAGCGTCCTAGCATAAGGTTTGGTTAACTAACCAAGACCGACATACATACACTATAATATTATTAAGTAAAATAAATAAAAAATAATAAACGGAAATATTTAAAGGTTTACTTGTATTAGAGATTGTTGTATAATTAAATCAATTTATTGGTTTACAAACTTCTGACAAGGAAATTTAGCGGGGAAAGGGGTAGCAAAATGGATAACACTTCATAATAAAAATCTTACCGATTAATTCAAAGGCAAGCACGTCAATATTCATTAAAAAATCAAACTAATATAGTTTGTTATCAGAAAAGGGGTAGTAAAATGATAAGTTTAAACTCTAATTATGCAAAAATTTATGGTTTATTATTGGTTTTATCTCTAACTTTGATTATATCAGGTTCGGCATTGGCTCAGGGTCAAGCAGGAACAACGCTTACAGCGGAAAAATCTGCAGAAGGTTTCTGGGAAAAATATATAGAATACGATTGGACAATTGAAAAATCAGCAAATCCAACATACCTTGAACTTGGAAAAGGTGATTTTGGTTTTGTTGACTATACTCTTACAATAACAAAAACACAAGTGTCAGAAACTGAAAAAATTGGTGTAAGAGGCACTATAACCGTTACAAATGGTGGGGAAGTAATTACCGAGAACCTAAAGCTTGTTGATCAAGTTGAGTATAAAATAGGTGCTGGTCAGTTCCAGCCTTTAGCTGGGGCAACCCAAATTATTACACCTCCACAACTAGCCCCTGGCGAAACGGGAAGTTATGATTATGAAATCCTATTTACTCCTGTTGCAGGCGCTATATATAGAAATACTGTTAAAGTTACTATAACAAATCATTCGGGTCATCTTGGCGAGGAATTTGGTCCTGAACCAAAAGCAGATTTTAGTTTGCCAGCGGAACCAACCCTTATCGAAAAAGATAAATGTGCAGAAGTAGTTGATAGCGCACAGATAGATGACTCAGAGGATAGCTTCGACTATACAGATCCATGGCCAGGACCTTGGACAGTATGTGATTCTACTATAATAACATATACAGCAATGATCACTAATGTTTCTGCTATGTGTGATTCATGGTATTATCTCGATAATACAGCTACTCTAACTGAAAAAGATAGCGGAACAACCCATGACGCATCAGCAGAGGTTGAAATATATACGCTTCCATGCTCATACAATAATGCACTAACAATTGGATATTGGAAGACCCATGCTGGCTTTACCGGTAATAATGCAGATAGAGTAACACAATATCTGCCAATCTGGTTAGGGACAGCAGGTGGATCAAAGAGTATAAAGATAACCACTGCATCTGAGGCAGTATATGCACTTAGCATGAATTTAGGTCATCCATCAAATGGCATTACCAAGCTATATGCTCAGTTACTAGCCACAAAACTTAACATAGCAAATGGCGTAAATGGTGCTTCTGTTGCTGGTGTAATAGCTTCAGCAGATACTTTCTTAGCTATCAAAAATTGGACAGATTGGAATAGCTTAAGCAAAGCTAATAAAAATATGGTGTTGGGCTGGATGTCAGCACTAGATAATTTTAATAATGGTTATTAAAAATTAATTAGTTTAACTTCAAAAGGTTCTCAAGGCTTGATGCTTTGAGAACCTTTTTTATTTCCTGTAATTGCTTTTTTTTCTATTATTTTCACTCCGTTTTTATACATTAATCCAAATATCCATCAATAGTCTATCATCTGATTTTCATCTGTTTAAAAAATCCGAGTTAATCAGCGTTACGCAGTCAGCGAAAATCAGCGGCCTATAAATCTTCAAAGTCTCCCTTTCTTAAAGGGAGATTTAGAGGGATTTTCCAGTAATGAACACGCTTTTCATTTCTTTTCAAAGATCAGAGCCAATCAGCGTTACGTAGTCAGCGAAAATCAGCGGACTATTTCTTTTTTACAACATCCTATCTTCAATCTTATTTCCTGCTTCGTGCCTTTGTGTCTTGGTGGTAAAATACAAATTCTACACCATACTCACGCTTTTATTTCTGAATAATCATCTTCTTTGTAGCTGTGAATGAGCCAGCTTGTATGGTATAAAAATATATTCCACTGGATACATATTCTCCAAATTCATTTTTACCATCCCAATATGCTGATTTATCACGCTCAACATATATGCCAGCGGATTTATACCCTAAATCAAGTTTTCTGATGAGATCGCCAGACACAGAATAAATTTTTATTGTAACTTGGCTATCATCTTTCAATTGATATGGTATCCATGTTTCTGGGTTAAATGGATTTGGATAATTTTGCATAAGTTGAGAATTTGCGATTTTTGGCATATTTTCTGCTATTATCCTACCAAGTAATTCTTTTGTCAGCAAAATATCAGGATCATCGCTAGGAATTGCATTTATTTGGTTATACAGTTTCTTTATTGTTGCCAGCTGTAGGCTATCTAGCTTCATCAATCCTAAACTCGGGGCTGTAAGTGTTTGAGATTGATTAAAATACTTGCATACGATAGCAAGGTCAAGTATATTAACAACACCATCTCCATTTACATCAGCATCACTCTTGCCTGTTTGCCCAAAGCTATTACTGATTGCAATTATATCAGAAACATCGATAGAACCATCACGATTCACATCCCAAGATGGAGTGATATTAATTGTCTTACTTTTATCTGTGGTGATATTACCAGCATTATCTTGTATTGTTATCGTAACTACTGCATTATTGAAGCTTTTATCTTCTGTTACTACAAACTTGCCAGTATATTTTCCTAACGGTGATTCATTCATCGGGATATTATCAGCAATACCTGCGATTGAAAATTGCGCTATGCCCTTCTCCTCACTGATAATTGTTATTGTGATAGTCTCATTAACTTTTGCTGGGCTTCCTGAAATATCAATCGATACTATCTTTGGTGCAGTAGTATCAATCGTTACTTTCTGGGTTTTATCTGATGTTTTATTACCTGCAAGATCGCTCAAAGTGATCGTAACAACTGCATCAATTACATCTATCCCGTCGGGTATATTATATTCACCAATATAATTACCATCTGTATTTTCTGTCATCGCTTGATCTGATACAACACCATCAATAGAAAAATTCGCTTTTCCACCAGATTCGCCCTGTATTTCAATGATAATTTTACTGCCCTTGTGTGCAGGCGAACCGCTGACTTTTATCGAGTTAATATGTGGTGCTATGTTATCAATTGTAATTTTTTGGCTTGTATCTGTGGCAACATTTCCTACTGAATCGATTAATGTAATATTTACAGTAGCGTCTTTGACATTAATCCCATCACGTATAACATAAGTGCCAGTATATTTTCCACTCCCAACGGGATCTTCTTTCATATTTTCATCAGCGATATTTTCAATCTTAAACTTGGCTTTTAGACCTGTTTCGCTTGTTACGTTTACAACGATTTTTCCACCAGCCTTGCCGGGGCTACCAGTTATTTCAACAGCTTCTACCTTTGGAACAGTGCTATCTATTGTAACTTTTTGGCTTGTGTTAGTCGCGCTATTTCCTGCTGAATCGGTTATAGTTACCGTTACAATAGCATCTTTAACGCTGATTCCCTCTTGTATTATATATGTGCCAACATACTTACCACTTGACGCAGGAGTTTCTATCATATCAGCTTCAGTTACACCTTCTATCTTAAATTTAGCGTCTGCGTATAGTTCACTATAAGCATTTATTGTGATCTTTCCGCCTGCACTTCCCGGACTTCCCTCGACGACAACAGAAGTAATTTTCGGAGGTGTATTGTCTATAGTTGCCTTTTTGCTCGAATCTGTAGAGGAATTACCCGCCAGATCAGTCAAAGTTACTAACACAACCGCATCTTTGGTATTTACATTACTAGGAATCACATAAGTGCCGATATATTTACCACTCCCGACAGGTTCTTCTGTCATGTTGTTATCTAATATACTACCTATATTAAATTTTGCAGTTCCGTTGGGTTCTCCGATCATACTCACTTCAATTTTTCCACCTACACGACCGGGGCTTCCCGTTACATTTACAGATGTAATCTTTGGTGGTATATTATCTATGGTTATTTTTTTACTTGAATCTGTGCTAAAATTACCTGCAGAATCTAATAAAGTTATTGTTACGATAGCGTCCTGAACGTTAATTCCGCTAAGTATCGAATATGAACCCGTATATTTTCCACTACCAATAGGCTGTTCTTGCATATTTTCATCTGCAATGTTTTCAATCTTGAACTTCGCCTTTGCGTTCGGTTCACCGATAATATTTACGGTAATTTTTCCGCCTGCACGTCCCGGACTGCCTAATATTTCAACAGAAGTTATCTCTGGAACAATATTATCTATTGTTACTTTCTTGCTTGTATCCAAAGCAATATTACCAAGGGCATCGATAAGTGTAATTGTAACAACCGCATTTGTAACATTTATATTAGCTGGTATTATATAATTACCTGTATATTTACCACTGCTGACAGGCGATTCTACAAGGGCATTTTCACCCGCAATGCCTTCAATAGAAAATTTTGCGCTTCCATTTGGATCACCAACTATATCAACTTTAATGTTTCCACCTGCACGTCCTGGACTACCTGATATTGTCGAGAGATCGATTATACATAGTGCATCAACTGTAACATAACCGCCATCTTTTGTCGCTGTATTGCCGAGAGCATCAATTAAACTTACTGATACAAGGGCATTTTTCACATTATCTCCCTGTTTTGCTGTGTAATTACCAGTATAAACGCCTGTTGATGTCTCAGTCATCGAAACACTTGCCACCAGATCTTTTATACCAAATCTCGCAGTGCCTTTTGTCTCGCCTGTCATTGTTACGGTTATTGTCTTTCCAAGACCTGCTGGACTACCTGTTATAGTGATCGAGCCAATTTGTGCAACTGTGTCTATTGTAACAAATCCTGCTTCTTTTGTTGCTGAATTACCAAGTTTATCTGTTAGTTTGACGGTTACCTTGGCATCAGTGGCATTTGTGCCTTGTGGGATCCTATATTCACCGATATATTTTCCAGAAGTATAGGGAGTCTCTGTCATATAGACATCTGAAATAACACCCTCGATAGTAAATCTTGCGACTCCTCCGGATTCTCCGCTTGCTGTAACTATGACTGTATCACCAGCTTTTAGCATATTCGGTGTTACTCCTGCGGATTCAATCATTGATACAGTGTCTATTGTGACCTTTTGGCTTGTATTTGTTGCGATTTGACCGTATTTGTTTGTTAGAGTAACGGTAACAGTCGCATCGGTAATATTTATTGTGCCATCTTGTGGAATATTATAAACACCCGTATATGTTCCGGGAGGATTCTCTATCATAGAGACATTAGATACAACGCCAGCTATTGAAAATTTAGCGGTATTTCGTGATTGACCTACAGCAGTAACTGTTATTGCACCGCCAGCATTTGCGGGACTTCCCGCTACATTTACAGATGTAATACTTGATGGCAATCCGGGAACATATTTCAAGATAGTTCCATTTGCACCTACGATCCAGCCTTGCTCAGGGCTTATAAAATAAACAGCATGAAGATTTTCGGTAACTCCGCTGTCGATTCTAACCCAGTTTTGCCCTCCATTAGCGGTATAAAGTATTGTTCCATTCCAGCCAACAGCCCAACCAGTGACAGAATTTAGGAAAAATACGTCTGTCAATGTATTGAAGTTTGCATTGCTAGTCTGTGGTGTCCAAGTCTGTCCGCCATTTTGAGTATGTAAAATAATTCCTCCACTACCAACAGCCCAGCCTTCATAGCTATTTACGAAATCCACTCCATTCAAGGCATAGCTTGTATTGCTTAACTGAGTTAACCAATTTTGACCACCGTCAACAGTTCTGATTATTGTTCCAAAGCCTCCGACAGCCCAGCCTTGACTGCTGTTGATAAAATCTACATCCATTAGATCAAAGCTTGTGTTGCTAGTTTGGCGAGTCCAGCTAGAACCATTATATCTCATAACAGTTCCAGAATCACCAACAGCCCAAGCCCTGCTAAGCTCAGTGAAAACTATTGATTTTAGGGAATTATTGATGTTCATGCTGAGGAATGACCAGTTATTACCTCCGTTAAATGTCCTCAATGCTGTTCCATACTGTCCAACAGCCCAGCCATTGTTAGTATCAGTAAAGAAAATCCCATCTAGCGACCTGCTTGTTCCGCTAAATTGAGGCAACCATGATTCACCAGCATTTGAACTATATAATATTGTGCCGTCATATCCTGCTATCCAGCCTCTATTGGAATCAGTGAAGAATACATCATTCAAATCGTTTAGTATTCCTGCCTGTTTTATCTGCTTCCAGACACCAATTGCTGGTAATCCGGGATATATTCCATCACCATAGACCATAACCTCAACAGAAGGATGATCGGGATCATTACTGAGTATTGTTATTTTTCCAGACTTTGTGCCTAATGAACTCGGAGAAAATCTGACAGCAACAGGCGCCATATAATCAGGCTCGATGCTAGTTGTGCTTGTTATAATACTAAATTGTGTATTATTTGAGGTTATGCTCGATATCTGCAAAAGTGCGTTGCCATTATTATATATATAGAATCCGCTAACAATTGTTTGATTGATCTCAACTTCACCAAAATCAAGACTCATCGGCATAACCGCAATATCTGGAACATTTATAACGAATCCTGTCCCTTGAACTGGAAGGGCTTTTGTTGGATTATTGGGGTCATTACTGACTATATTTACAGTCCCTGTTTTTAGACCAACTGAACCCGGAGCAAAACGAACAGTTGCAATCACATAATTATTTGGCGCTATGCTAAGTGTGTTTATAAATATCGGGATAAATTGATCATTATTAGATGTTATATTTGTTATATTTAGTGTCGTTGTGCCATCGTTATATATTTTATATTCTTTTGTGAGTGATTTTGTTACTTGAACTTGCCCAAAATCTAAACTTGTTGGTAATAGTCTTATAAGTGCAGAAGGAGGATTTATACCTTTTCCTTTAATTGTTATTTGCTTAGATGGCTCATCAGGATCATTACTTGCGATAGTAATAAGTCCCGAGACAGACCCCAAAACTTGCGGTTCAAATTTCACTCGAATTTGAACAACTCCGCCAGAATAAATACCAGTGGAATTATCTAGGATAGTAAAACGGCTATTATTAGATGTGATACTTGTAATCTGAAGCACTGCTGAACCGTCATTATAGATATTCAAATACTTTATTAGAGATTCTCCCAAAACTACATCACCAAAATCAATGCTAGTGGGAGAAACACGAATATTTGGCTGTGGAACAACAACACCTGTGCCTTGAACGGATACAACAACCGCTGGCTCATCGAGATCATTGCTATTTATAGTCAAAAGTCCAGCCTTTGCCCCTGCGGATGTAGGTGTAAATCTTACGGAAATTGTTACCTGTGAACCGACTGGAACATTAGAGCTATTTAATATGACAAATTGATTATTACTGGAAGTTATACTTGATATTTGGAGTATTGCATCTCCGGTATTGTTTATCTGAAAAGTCTTGGTTAAAGACTTGCCAACATCAACATCACCAAAGCTTATGCTGGTTGGTGTAACGCTGATTTCTGGCGTAGGAAGTCTAAAGGCATTGCCTTTTAATGTTACCAAGACGATTGCTTCATCAGGATCATTGCTACTAATTCTGAGTGTTGATGTTTTTTCACCGACGGATGTTGGAGTAAATTTAACGTTGACAGTTATGCTCGATGATGGGCTGACTTCTGAATATTGGGAAACAGTGAACTGCGTGTCATCAATGGTTATGCTATTTATAGTAAGTGCGCCGTTTCCATCGTTGTATATCGTCAATGGAATAGTTAACGATGTGCCTAGTTGTATATCACCAAAATCTATGTTATTTGTTGAGACTCTTATGTCTGGTGTCTGCATAGCAGTTCCACGAACCTTCATCAGAACAATAGCTTCATCGGGATCATTACTTTCTATCGTGAAATTTGCCTGCTTTAATCCAATTGTATTTGGCTTGAATTGAGCTTTGATCAATAGACATTTACCCGGCTCAATAATTGGATAGTTAATACTCATAAGCGTATTTTGTTGGGAATATGTCACTGGCACAAAATTGCTATTTATATTAAGATAAGAAATAATCGTATTTTCATCTAGTAGTTGCAATACCAGCGGGTCAATAGCATCTATAGGGGCAGAATTTGCCTTCAGATAAGATATAAACTTTAATTGCCCATCTGAAGTCTTTATATTGCCGATAAATAGGTCTTCGCTTCCGTCATTATGTATCTGAAATATGCGCTCTGATGAATTGCCAACGTCAGTGATTCCAAAATCCAAGGAAGGCACATTATCAAAGGTTATCGGTAAAACACGAATATCAGGAATAAGAGGCTGAACATCATCAACAGTAATTATTATTTCTTCTGTATCGCTTAAACCTAACGGGTCCTTAACCATAAATATTACATTAAAATTTCTAAATCCACCATTTGGGGCAACATTAAATCCGGGGTTCCATCTAAATATCCTTGTTGATGGATCAAAAGTTGCTCCTGTTGGTATATTCAATACAGAATATATAAGAACATCACCATCAGGATCATTGGCAGAAACAAGAATGGCTAATTCATTGCCTTCATCAACAGACCTGCTTCCAATTGGATTTAAGACTGGGGGTTGATTGACATTTTTCACTGTTATAGTAACTATTTCTGAAGACTCAGCAAATCCGTCGCTAACCTTAAAGGTTATGTTATAGACCCCTGCCTGTGTATAATTGGGATTAAAGATAAATATGCCAGTTACAGGATCAAAAGTGGAATTTGCTGGTAATGGGCTAGCTGAAAACGTCAAAACATCATCAATATTAGCATCTGTAGCAGAGACCTTGAATTTTAATGAAGCACCTTCATTGACTTCTTTATTTCCTATTGGTTGCAATACAGGGGCGGTATTGCCAACAGTTGCAATGAACGTAACAGGTGTTAAATCCTCAAAAAATGCCCTAACCTGATTAACAGCTTTGGTATCGCCAACCGTTAAATTCGCACTAGCAATACCTTGAGAGTTAGTTGCAACCTTGATTTCACCTGCTGGTTTTATATAATTCCATGATACCTTACCGCCACCAGCAATCACCTTAAAGGTTACATTCCAGAATGTAGAAGGCATATTATTTTTATCAAGCAATTTTATTACAAGTGGTTCAGGAAGCATTTGACCAGAGATACCTGATTGCATATCCCCAGATACAATAACTATTTTTGCAGGACGGTTAAAAGATACTATACTATCACTATAAGAAATATTAATAGAAAATATAAACATCAATATAAACAATATTGGTATTATAAGTCCTCGTTTGACCTTATACATAAGAACACCACCCATTCTATAAATTTTAAGTATTAATTATCTGCTTTTGAAATATGATACTATGAAAATAATGTATATGCAAAATAAACCATAAATTTTATATTATTGCAAATGATATGCCACAATAATATATAACAAAATAATATTTTATATTATTTAACAAGCCATTAGATTAAATTAATAAATTTGATAATCTTAAAAAACGTCAGATTTTTGAGAGTATGCTATCAAATTTCTGATAATTAATATAGGGATTTTTTCCACTAACGCTTCACGCATTACGAACTTAATTTGCGTTCTATTCCTAAAAAAGCTAATTCGCTTAATCAATTCTCTTGCCTGTAACATAATGATTTATCAAAATTCACGTTCTATCATATAATCTGCCCACATTAGCAACAGATCACGATATTTTGATTTTGGCACAATATCAAGATGTGATATCGAGTTTTCAATATATGATTTGGCTAATCGCTTTGTATATTCAACACCACCAAGATCAATCAGCATCTTTTTTACTTCATTTATATCTTTTTCACTTGCCTGTTGGTTGCCTAGTGTTTTAAGCATAATATCTTTTTGCCTGTCATTGGCATTATTAAATGAATAATGGAATATAATCGTCTTTTTGCCTTCCCTGATGTCTGAACCAACTGGTTTGCCAAGGGTTTTCTCATCACCGATAACACCTAATATATCATCTTGTAATTGAAATGCAGTTCCGCATTTGCCTGTAAAGTCCGATATTGCCTTAACGAACTCATGCTGATCATCAAGAGTGTTTAATCCAAGCATTGCGCCAGCTTTTCCACAGTATTCATAAAGAATACCTGTTTTTTTCCACATTACGTTCATTATTTGTTCTTCGCTCAAGACTTCTATTGAGACTTTTGGATATTGAATATCATAGACTTGTCCTTCTACCAATTCTGCCTGCACTCTTATTTCAGAATCGCCGATAAGATATAAAACAAGTGCAGGATCGATACCATTTTGTGCAAGTTCAGACATCATAGCGACCGCCCAGCCCTGCATTATATCCCCTGCTAATATCGCTATTGATATTCCATAATGAAACGCATCTTGATCATTATAACCCAATTCTTTAATTGATTTTTGGCGAAATTCCTCATGTATTGTTAATCCACCTCTGCGTTTATCATCTCTATCGATAATATCATCATGCACTATCGTCCATGTATGAAATATCTCAACCGCAGCGCCTGCAGGGATCATCTTGTCTTCATCCCCACCAACTGCACCACATGAAAAAAGCAAAACAGATGGTCGCAAGGCTTTTCCACCATGTTTTAAGTAACTATATACAGAATCGTATATATGCTGAGGACGAAAAGCCTTGTTATACCTATTGTTTAATAGATAATCTTGGATTTTCTCTTTTCTGATTGATAATTCTTTTATGAGCATTTCATATCCCATAATAACTCCTTATTTATTCCGAATCCTCATCATCTTCCAATTCCTCGTCAAATGGCACGATCTCAAAATCCCCGTCTTTTCTTTTTATAAGTATTTCAATTTTTCTTTCAATATCATCTAACTGCTTGCTACAAAGTCTCGATAATTTTATTCCTTCCTCAAATATTGCAAGGGATTCCTCTAATGAAAGCTCCCCATCTTCAAGCTGTTCGACAATATTTTCTAGCTTTTTTAGTGCATCCTCAAACTTTATTTTATCTTTCATAATTACCCCCGTCATCACCTAGTATTTGCTTTATATCACAGATCAAACTTCCGTCTTTCAATCTAACCTCAATTTCGTCCCCTAGTGATGCGTCATTTATGCTTTTTATCGGCTTTTTGCTTGGGATTTTTCTAGTAATGCTGTATCCGTCCTCTAATATCGATAATGGACTTAGGGTATTTAATTTTGCCAATGCGACCCCCAAACTCTCCTTTTTGTTCCTTAATGTGTTTGTCATACCCGTAAAAAGTCTTTGCGTTACATAATCAATCTTTTGTTGGAAGAAACGTATTTGGTTGCGAATATCTGCAGATTTCAACCTTGATTGTGTATTTTTAAGTTGGCTTCGTGTTAGCTCAATATGATTTTCCATGTTGATAAAAAGCCGACTTTTAATATTATCCAGCGTCCTTATCAGATCGATTTTGTTTGGAACGACTATTTCCGCTGCAGCAGATGGCGTTGGCGCACGATAATCCGCTACAAAATCCGCAATTGTATAATCAATCTCATGTCCGACTGCTGATATAATAGGGATTTTGCTTGCATATATGCTTCTGGCGACTATTTCAGCATTGAAAGCCCACAAATCCTCAATTGAACCTCCGCCCCTGCTAATAATCAACACATCAAGACCACCGATTCTATTCATATTCTCAATTGCTTCTGCTATCTCTTTTGGTGCAGAATCACCTTGAACGCTGACTGGATGTATGAGTATATGGACATTATAAAACCTTCTGCGAATTATAGTTAATATATCTCTTATTGCGGCGCCTGTCGCTGATGTGATAACGCCTATATTGCGAGGCATGAATGGCAATGGCTTCTTATGCTCAAAATCAAATAATCCTTCATCATCAAGTTTTTTCTTTAACTGCTCAAATGCAAGCTGTAATGCGCCTAATCCGATTGGCTCAACACGATTGCCTATTATCTGATAGTTGCCACGAGGTTCATATACAGTCAATCTGCCTTGCAATAGTATGCTTATGCCATCTTCTAAATCAAATTTAATTCTGTCTGCCAAAGATTTGAATATAGCACAATCAATCTGGCTTTCTGCATCTTTCAGCTTAAAATATAGATGTCCTGAGAAAGGGCGACTGAGATTTGAGACTTCTCCCTCTAACCATACTTCCGATATATGGCTGTCCTCAAGTATAAGCCTTATGGTTCTTGTGAGTTCACTTACTTTATATATATGTTGGGTTTCAAATAGAGACATAAAGTTCCTGCAATCTTTTTATTGATTCTGCTTTGCCTGTGCTGGGATCAATTTCCACAAGGACACCACAAAGCAAGACATCACCTTTGGGAACTTCAAACTTGGTTGGCATTTGTGAACGGAATTTGCTGATGATCAGGTCTATCTTTGTCCCGATGATTGACTCTTTTGGTCCTGTCATTCCGACGTCTGTGATATATGCAGTTCCATTTGGAAAAATTGTCTCATCAGCGGTTTGGACGTGAGTATGTGTGCCGATGACTGCGCTTACTTGCCCATCAAGGTATCTACCGAGTGCGATTTTTTCTGATGTTGCCTCTGCATGAAAATCTACAATGATTACCTTTGTTGTTCCACGAATCATGGAGACAAGTTTGCTAGCTACTTGAAAAGGGTTATCCAAATTTTGCATGAAAACACATCCAGAAAGATTTAGAACAGCAACAGTAACATCCTGCGGAATTCTAAGCCGATGAAACATAAACCCATTGCCGGGTGCGCCTTCAGGATAATTCGCAGGCCGCAGAATTCTGTTATCCATGCCGATATAATCAAGTATTTCCTTTTTATCCCATACATGATTACCAGTAGTGACAACATCAACGCCTGATGAGATTATTTCGTTAGCGGTTTCTGGAGTGATACCAAGCCCGCCAGCGAGATTTTCTCCATTAGCGATCGTTAGATTTACCTGATATTTTTCTTTTAGTTTTGGTAATAGATTAGCGACTGCCAACCTTCCCGGACTTCCGATTACATCACCTATAAATAATATTTTTAGCATTTGTATTTATTTCTTTTAATATGACCTTAAAGTCTCCTTTTCTCAAAGGGAAATTTAGAGGGATTTTTTAATAATGAATAAGTTTTTTAAGAATAGAACCCAATGGAACAGATTAAGCAGATTAAAGCTGATTTAATTCTTAATAAGTGAATCGTAATAAGTTTTGCTTTATTACATATCACGATTTTTTATCCGTGCTAATCTGTCAAATCCGTTCAATCAGCGTTCTATTATCTTCTTGCTCAAATCCAACTTTTTCTTTGATCATATCCAGAAAATCTGGATTTATCTCAATGCCGACACAATTTCTTCCTAACTCATTCGCCGCCCTCATGGTTGAGCCACTACCCAAGAATGGATCTAAAATCCAGTCATTCCAATAGGAAAACATCCTGATCAATCGTTTTGGCAATTCCACTGGATATGCGGCGCTGTGTTTGTCAGAAACACCATTAATATCATTCCAGATTGCATCCCTAAATTGTCTAAATTCCTCTATACTGACCTTTGATCTCTCTTTGATCTCTTTTGAGACTTTCCTTTCACCAACTTTTCTAAAAATGTGAATAGGCTCAACAGCGTTTGAGATCATGAAATTCGTTGGATATGGATAACTGCCAAAGAGAACAGCACCACTCCGAGAGGTTGTCTTTTGCCAATATATTGTTCCCATGAATCTTAGGTCATCAATAATATCGAGCTGTTGCCAAAGAAGCATAGAAATATTGGCGGTTGTTTTGCGCTTTTCGTCTGGTTCATTATAATAAACATTGGCTATATTTAGGGCAAGTTTGCCATCGGGCAATAATGTTCTTACAACCTCTTTCCAGACTTTTCCCAATTTTGACAAATATTCGTCCAAAGTATCGTAAAACCCTATCTGATCTTGATGACCATAATCTCTGACATTCCAATAAGGCGGTGAGGTAACCATAAGCTGGAAGAAATTGGAGGGAAGTTGCTCTAATATTTCTAAGCTATCACCAATATAGATTTGATTTTCCATAGGTGTTCCTTGTTACTTGACGAGTATTTAGGGCAATAAAATAAATGCCCTAAATAATATTTTATCTTGCATATTCAACTGCGCGTGTCTCACGTATTGCAGTTACCTTGATCATGCCGGGATATTGATGTTGAAGCTCATCTTCTAATTTTTTAGCAATATCCTTCGCTAATTGACCTGCGCCGATATCGTCAACAATATCATGTTGAACGATAACCCTGATCTCACGACCTGCTTGAATTGCATATGCTTTATCAACACCAGAGAAAGAATCAGCAACTTCTTCAAGTTTCTGCAATCGCTTGATATAATGCTCTAAGGTTTCTCGTCTTGCCCCGGGACGTGCTGCCGACAAAGCATCAGCCGCCTGAACTAAAACTGCAAGAACCGTATGGGGCTTTATTCCGTCCTCGTGATGAGCCTCTATGGCATGGATGACATTACCAGATTCTTGAAATTTTCGGGCGAGTTCAGCACCCAGTTGGGCATGAGTTCCCTCAACTTCATGATTGACTGCTTTTCCAATATCGTGAAGTAAGCCAATACGTCTGGCGAGTGCTTCGTTTTCATGAAGTTCTGCAGCCATCATACCTGTCAATAAGGCAACCTCCTTAGAGTGTTGAAGTGCATTTTGACCATAGCTTGTTCTAAATCTAAGTGTTCCAAGAAGCCTTATTTCTTCGGGATGCAAGCCATTAACATTCACATCAAGAGCAGCTTTTTCGCCTTCTTCACGAATTCTATTTTCAAGGTCTTCTCTGGCTTTTTCTGTTACTTCCTCAATGCGTGCAGTATGAATCCTACCATCTGCGATTAATCTTTCAAGAGCTATTCTAGCAACTTCCCGTCTAACAGGATCAAAGGCTGAAAGTATAACCGCTCCGGGTGTGTCATCAATGATAACATCAACACCTGTTGCAGTTTCTAATGCTCGGATATTTCGTCCTTCTCGTCCTATTATTCTGCCCTTCATCTCATCATCTCGGAGAGATACAGCAGTAACAGTATTTTCTGAGACATGATCAACAGCGCATCTTTGAATCGCAAGGCTTATGATCTCTCTTGCTCGTTTATCTCCAGCCTCTTGAGCTTGTTCCTCAATCTTCCGAATCATAAGCGCTGCCTCATGTTTTGCTTCATCACGCATACGAACAATCAGGGCTTCTTTTGCTTGTTGGGGAGATAATCCCGACAACTTTGATAATATAGCCCTTTGCTCATTTTCTAAGGCAGAAAGCTGTTGTTCTCGTTCATCAAGAGATTTTTCCCTTTGCATCAGTTTTTGCTCATGGTTGTTAACTTGTTGTTCTTTTTTGTCAATGAGGGTAACTTTATTGTCTAAGTTTTCTTCCTTTGCAAGTAGCCTTTTCTCGAGCTTTTGTAATTCTAATCTTTTATCTTGCGTTTCTTTATCAAATTGTGAACGTAACCTGTATAACTCGTCCTTTGTTAAAAGCTCTATCTCCCTTTTTTTATCTTCTGCTTCCTTTTGTGAACGCATAAGCAATTCTTTTGCCTGCATTTCAGCAGAATTCTTTTTCGTCTTGCCGATAGCTGCTCGAATAAAATACCCAACAGCAATACCCACAAGACATAAAATTATTGGTAATAATATGTTCTGTATGGAAACACACCTCCATCCTAGCGTAATATTGTTATGTAAATCAATTATATATATACTGCAGTTTTGTTTTTATTTAATGCTGATTTAAGGTCTATATTTAAGCTTAGTTTACTCTTTTTTAATTTAAGTGTCAAGATAAAAATCTCTGAAGATCAGACATGAGTTCGGACAAATAATCCCTCCTATGATAAAATATTAAATAATAGAAAAAAATCATAGGAGGGTATAGTCATGAACAATCATGTCATTACATTATATAACATTAAAACATTAAAAGGTTTACAGATCAATGCTTTGATAGGAATAATGATAAAACAGCATCTATCATAAAAGGAATACTTAATTCAAAGTCTCCAAGAATCTCTGATATATCTAACGCTATGGATGGTAATCCAGATGCTAACTATA
>Ga0067045_1030189_pt1 | contig 16309 bp, 14 predicted proteins | sample TerdegcTABiofilm_FD_59184 | JGI IMG/M metagenome (GOLD analysis project Ga0067045, IMG submission 59184) | Combined Assembly of (Gp0054472, Gp0054536) Wastewater bioreactor microbial communities from Singapore -Terephthalate degrading...
TAAAAGTGGCAGACTAATTTTAAAAAGGAGAAGACAAAAAGGAAGGAAGAGATTAACCGTTTCCGGTTAAATAAGACCTTGGAAAAAGAAGGTTTAAAAGGCAGTAGTGAATTTAAAAGAGTTTTTTCTAAAGGAAATCGCAAATCAGGCAGATACATTACCGTATATTTATTATCAGGACAGCAGGGAAATAGTAAAGTCGGGATTATTATTAAAAAGAGTATAGGCAAAGCAGTACAACGCAATAAAATTAAACGAAGATTAAGAGCGATCTGGCACCGAAAATGTAAAAGAATAATATCTGGCTGTTATGTTATAATTTTAGCTAGAAGGGAAATTTTACAGGCTCCCTTTACAGAAATTGAACAGGAGTTGCTAAGACTATTACAAATAAATAATATATCAAAACATTAAAGATAATAATATTATAATAAAAATATTAGTCTGACATAAATAAAATGAACAGATTGTTAATAAGAACAATTATATTTTATCAAAAGTATATTTCCCCCTTGAAACCCTCCACATGTAGGTTTTATCCTACATGTTCAGAATATGCTATTAGTGCTATTAAGAAATATGGTTGCATCAGGGGAACCTTTTTATCCCTAAGAAGAGTATTGCGTTGCCATCCCTACCACCCCGGTGGTTATGATCCTGTGCCGGATAAATTTATTAACTAAAGAAGAAATAAATTATTAGTAAAGAATATGTTATGAATATTGGAATGAAGCAAAGTTTTTAAGAAAAGGAGAGCAATGTTTTGGGAATCTGGAATTCATTAATAAAATTAGTTGAACAGTTACTTAGTATTTTATATGGTATTACTCATAATTATGGATTAGCCATAATTTTATTAACCATTATTATACGAATTATTATGTATCCACTAATGCAAAAACAGATGGTTTCTATGCGGGAAACACAAAAGATACAACCACTAATGCAGGAAATACAGAGAAAATATAAACACGATAAAGAAAGAATGAATCAAGAATTGATGAGGCTTTATAAGGAACATAAGGTCAATCCCATGGGAGGGTGCTTACCTCTAATAATTCAGATGCCTATCCTGATTTTGTTCTTTCAGGTACTAAGAGGATTTGAATATTTAATACCTAATACCGAGATCATTGATGGTGGTTTTCTTTGGATTAAAAACGAGGTTATGTATCAAGGAGAAATGGTTGCAGGATTAGCTGCCCCTGATCAATTATTTGGTGTAGTTGGAAACTATAGTATTGGTATTTTACCAATCTTAGTAGGGGTATCTATGTATTTTCAACAAAAACTAACTATGCCACCTATGCCCGTAACTAGTCAGGGGGACAGTTCTTCTAGTCCTGCTGTCAATACTCAAAAGATGATGGGAACAATTATGCCAGTCATGATTGCCTTTATTAGTTTTAGCTTACCTTCAGGATTAAGTTTATATTGGTTTACCTCTACTCTTTTTGACATTGTACAAAAGCTTTTGATTAATAAAAAAGAGCCAGCAATTAAAAAGGAACCCGATAGCTCTCCAGACAAAGAAACACTGAGTAAGAAAGGAGAGAAAAAAGAAGAACATAAAGAAGAAAAAGTGGTTAGACAAAGGGATAGCGAACAAGAATTTTCTTGGATACCAGGGTATGAAAAAGATACTACCAAACAGAATAAAAAAGTTAGTAGAAAGTCAAAACCTCGAGGAGTTAAGGGGAATTGATTAAAAGGGTTGTTATGGGGATATTGTATAAAAATAAATTTGGTAATAATAAGAAAGAGGGATTTTTTATTGGATTTTGAAAATATGGAAATAGAATTTAATGAACAAGACAAAAAAGCCTTACATATTCTTTCCAAAATTGTAAAATCTATAAGTGCTGATGCAGAAATAAGAGCAGTATCTTCTGATAATATTTATACTATTTTTGAAATTATCAAAGCTGACTCTGGTATTATTATTGGAAAACATGGACATACTCTTGATGCTATTCAGTATTTGGTTAATCTAATTGTTAACCAGGATAAACAACCAGGCACTCATAAAATCTACTTAGTAGACATCAATGGTTACCGTAAAAGAAGAGAGGAATCTTTAAAGCGATATGCTAGAGAAAAGGCTGAAATAGCAAAAAGAAAGGGTGAATCCATACCCCTTTATTTTATGAATAGTATTGAGAGAAGGATAGTGCATATGGCTCTTAAAGAAGATTCTGAAATAACTACCTATAGTGAAGGGCAGGAACCTTATCGGAAAATTATTATCAAACCCCTTTTCATTAAAAACAAGAACAATGAAAATTGAGAAAATAATAAGTAACATTTTGATAATATAAATAATAAAAGATTTATGATAAAATTAGCAGATAAATTAAATTAGTTTAGAATATCTTAACAAAAATCCTCAAAGCAATATTTTTCATTATTAACAATCAAATATAAAAATACCAAAGAAAGCAATAGAAGGTAAAAAATATTTCACCTAGTATTTTTTTAACCATAATGGCTACCTTCTTAGAAACTGGCAATGTTTAAATATATTGACTTATTAGGAAAAAGATTAAGAAAGACTACAAGATAATTTTTACACCTAATCTCTAAGGTAAGAAGTTGAGTAACCAGAGAAATATTTTAGTCCAGTAAAATTTAAGGAAGAATAGCCTAACAAAAGATAAACAAGAAAGAGTCCAATCTCTTGGAGAGGTTTGAAGCTACCTGCTATGCAGGAGAGCAGCTTACTTGATTATATAAATAATCCTTCTCTTAATACATATAAATATAATAATAAGCATTTAAATAACACTATAAGATAATAAATTTCTTAAATTAACTATTTTAGAAAAACATTTTATTTTAAAAGAGTAAGGGAAAATTTTTAATAAGAAGATATATTGAGAGATATTTAAGCGAAAAAGGACAAAAAAATGACCGAAGATAAATTCCAAGAACATGGGATAGAAGAAGATACTATTGTAGCTATTTCCACACCGATAGGTATGGGTGGTATTGGCATTATCCGAATGAGTGGTCCACGTTCCATTGAAATTGCGAGCAAGATATTTCGTTATCAGGGAAAAAAGAAAAAAGAACCTTGTGACTTCCAAAGTCATCGTATTTATTATGGAACCATTGTTTACCCAGAGCAAGAAATAATGGTAGATGAGGTTCTATTAACTGTTATGCGCAAACCAAAAACATATACCAGAGAGGATATAGTGGAAATTAACTGTCACGGAGGTTACTTGGTGGTGAATAAAGTTTTAGAAATTGTACAAAAGATGGGGGCTAGAATTGCTGAACCTGGGGAATTTACTAAAATAGCCTTCTTAAATGGTAGAATAGATCTTAGTCAAGCTGAAGCAGTTATTGATCTTATAAAATCTTCTAATGAGAAGAATATGAATTCTTCCCTCTTTCATCTTTCAGGTGGTCTTAAAGAAAAAATACTTCACTTAAAAAATAAAATTATTGATTTAAACAGCAGGATTGAAGTGTCACTAGATTTTTCAGATCAGGGCATTACTGAATTAGAAATTACGAAGATTATAAAAATCCTGAAAGAATGTCAAGGAGAGATAAATGAATTATTAGATACTGTAAAATATGGACAGCTTATTAAAGAAGGAATTAATACTTTAATTCTGGGTAAAGCTAATGTGGGTAAATCGAGCCTGTTTAATATGTTAATAAAGAAAAATAAATCTATAGTAACTTCTTTACCCGGAACTACCAGGGATTTAATCGAGGGATCTATAAATATTAAGGGGTTTACTTTTAATCTAATTGATACAGCAGGATTAAAAGATCCGGAAAATATTATAGAGAAAGTAAGTTTAAAGAAAGTGAGCGATTATATGGAGTTTGCTCAAATTTTCTTGGTTCTTTTTGATTATAGTAGACCATTTGATTCCCATGATATTAAGCTTATTGAAAAAATTAAAAAATTCGATAATCGTAATATAGAAAAAATAATTATATTGAATAAAATTGATCTTCCCAAAAAACTTGAAGAATCAGAATTACAAAAGAGATTTGGGCACCATAAATTGATTAGAATTTCATTAAAGAAAAAGGTTGGTGTTGACCTATTAGTAGAAGAGATGGTAAATAAGGTTCTTTCTGATATTAGTATCCCGCAAGAAGGGTTGATAATAAGCAATAAAAGACATCTGGAATATCTGCTGAAAGTAAAAGATTGTCTAGATAGTCTAATAACTAGTTTAGAAGAGGGGATTCAGATTGATTTTATAGCAATGGACTTAAAGTATATTGTTAATCAATTAGCTTATATTACTGGAGAATCATATGATGAAGAAATGCTTAACCGTATATTTTCTCAATTTTGTATTGGTAAATAAATTAGAACAAATATTATAGTAATATTAATTTCTATTTCCATATTATATTTGAACAATCTCTTAAATAATTTTTGGTTAGCGATATTTCTCTCTGTTAACAAAATGTTCTACTGTTCAATCAGTTTTTTTAATTGTTTAGAAGTTCCACGTGGAACATAAATTATAAGATGTTTATACAATATACCCTCAACTTGTTATAAAAACCTTAGACAATTTTCTAAAAATAGATAAGCCAGAGTAGGCATTTGATTCATATTACATTATTCTTGCTTCACTTGGCTAAAATATGGGTTTTCTCAGTAGACATTAATAGGTGAATATATTCTGCTTAACAGATCTATTGTTTCAGAATAACAAACAGGTGTGGCTGGTATGAATATGATTCCATACTAAAGCCCATTCTCTCCCAAAAATTTGAGACTATTGGCAGAATAGTATAACAAAGGGAAGACAATCATTAGGTAAAATGGTAAACTCTTTCTTAGTATAGAGATAGATATCTAAATATTTTGTTATAATTTATATTAGAAGGCGTAATGTTTAAATAAATTAAAGTATTAGGAAAAAGATTAAGCAAATATATATAGAACAATTGTAATGCTCCCTCTTAAATGAACAATTTTTAAGTTAGCACTTGCTCTTTATTTTTACTATGTCTTGATAATATTGACCATGAGCCCGCTAACCTGATCCATGATGCGTATAGTACTGGTTACAGTTATCGATCTACTTATCTTATGCTCTTTGAAAATCAATAGGATGATCCCGGTCCTATGGCCAAATAAGGTCTTCCTTTAAGGTTCTGATCACTCTTTCTATATCGGCATTTCCCTTTGGGATTGGACTAGCTGGTAAAGATCTGTTTATTGCCCAGAACCGAACAGGCCTTCAGATAAGAAAGAGATGTTGGCTGATAGCCGTTATCACTGACTAGAAAAAGCAATTCTATCAAATTGTCTTCCATTCCTTTAGAAAAACATTTAGCAACTACCTCCTCTCATGCTTCTTGCCAGTCTTTGCTTTTAGACTGTAAGCTTAAATGATTGCCAATGCTCTTCTTAGGATACCAGCCTAAGACAACTATCAGGTAGTACTATTCCCAGGGGCTCAACTCTACCTTGGTCAGGTCCGTACCTCAGACCTGATTGGGGTAGATAGCCTTGAACTTGGGATAAGAATTCTTACCTTGGGCCAGGTACCTCCTCTGGGTGACCAACAGATCGTTCTCTTGTCTTAGCCGCTAAACACAACTCTGTTTGACTGGTATGCCCTGCCGAAAGTAGAGATAAGCCCAGTATCTGTGGTACCTCATAAGGGATAGTCGGTCTTTTGTTAAAGGGGAGCAGTATAGAATTTTGCACCTGTTCTCTAAAATAAGGAAGTAGTAACAACCAGAAAAATGTTGTAATCCAATAGAATTTCAGGAAAGAGAACCTAACAGAAAGCAAACAAGAAAAGAAGGCAATCTATTGGAGAGGATTTTAAAGCCACCTGATTTGTGAGTGCATTGCTTACTTGTGAAAAAACTGTGGAAAAATAAATAATGGAATAAAATAATTAATTGGAGATAAAATATTAAGAGATTATTGTAAAGAGATATCTAGAAATATTTGTAGAGTCACTATTATAAAAAGCTTAATAAATAATATCTTCTATCTTAATAGGCCAAATATCGATAGTTAGAAAATTTATACTTATTTGGGTAGAATAGATAAAAAGGGGAGTTGTGGAAAAACTGTGGAATATTTAAATTGGGAGAAAGTAAAAGATAGGGAAGAAAATTTAAGTCAATACCTGAAAGTAGGTGCACTAGCTTTAGGGATAAACCTGAAAGAGGAGATTATTAAAAAATTTATAATTTATTTAAAAATGATAAATTCATATCAAAAAAAGGTAAATATTACCTCAGTTCAGGACCCTTTTGCTATTATCAAGAAACATTTTTTGGATTCACTTTCCTGTATCAATATCATAGATAATTTATTTAAAATATTTCCAACTCCAAAGAATATAAGAGTTATTGACTTAGGCAGTGGTGCAGGCTTTCCTGGGATTCCGGTAAAGATTTGTTTATCTGATATTAAAATGGTTCTATTAGAAGTAAGACGAAATAGGACCATGTTTTTAAATGATGTTATTAAAAAGTTGGAGCTTACTAATATACATGTGATACAGGATAGGGCTGAAAATATTGGGAAAATGACTGCTTTTAGAGAGAAATACCACATTATCTTATCACGAGCTGTTGCTTCTCTCAATGTGCTATGTGAATATTGTCTTCCTTTATGCCAAATAAATGGTGTCATGATTGCCTTCAAAGGTAGCTCTTATTATGAAGAACTGGAAAACAGTAAGAAGGTAATTGAAATATTAGGTGGAATTATAGAAAGTATTAATATAATCAAAATACCTTATTTAGATATTTTTCGCTATATTTTAGTTATTCGTAAAATAAAACCAACTCCAGAGGAATATCCCCGAAGAAATGGTATTCCCCAGAAAAGACCTTTGTATTTTGAGTGATTTTTTGATAATATTAGATTACTTCTGATAAAAAAGTTATTTTTTGGTGGAATAAACTGTTTTTAAATAAATTATTTTTAAAAATAAACGATCGAAGAAGGTGATAATTTTAGAAAAAAAGTAAAGTATTGAAGATTGGAGTAATAAGTTTTAGTAATATAAGGATATGTTCCACGTGGAACACTGATTTTTTACAAGGGGCAAAATTAATAATGAGTAAAATTATTGCTATCAGTAATCAGAAAGGTGGGGTGGGAAAGACAACCACTGCCATTAATTTAAGTGCTTTTTTAGCTTTAGAGGGAAAGAAAGTATTGTTAATCGACATTGATCCTCAGGGGAATGCCAGTAGTGGAATAGGAATAGAGCGCTCAAAGATAGAAAAAAATATATACGATTGCTTGATAAACCAGGTTCCAGTTCAGGAGGTTATAGTTCCCAGCCAGATTGAAAATCTTGATGTTTTACCTTCTACACTACAATTAGCTGGAGCAGAAATTGAGTTAGTAAATTATATTTCTCGAGAAAATCGTCTAAAGCAACTTATTCGACCAATTAAAGAGAAGTATGATTATATGATTATTGATACACCTCCTTCTCTTGGTTTGCTTACCTTAAATGCTCTTAATGCTGCCCATTCAGTTATTATCCCCGTACAATGTGAATATTATGCTTTAGAAGGAATTGGACAATTATTAAACACAATAACTCTGGTAAAAGAAAATCTGAATCCTAGCTTATCCATTGAGGGAATTTTATTAACAATGTATGATCCCAGAAATAATTTATCTAAAGAAGTGGCTGAGGAGATTGACAAACATTTTCATGGCAGTATTTTTCAAGCAATTATCCCTCGTAATGTACGATTAAGCGAGGCCCCTAGTTATGGTCAACCAATTGTCCTCTATGAGGCAAAGTCCAGAGGTTCACAAGCTTATCAAAAGTTAGCACAGGAGGTAATTGCTCATGGTTAAAAAAGGCCTAGGAAAAGGTTTAGAATCGATAATACCAATTTCTAATATAAAGGATCGAACTTATGTAATGGAGGTGGATATCGATCAGTTAACACCTAATCTCTATCAGCCAAGACAGGGTTTTGATCAAGAAAAAATGAATGAATTAAAGGAATCGATAAAAGCTCATGGAATTATTCAGCCTATTATTGTCAGGGAAACAGCTCAAGGTTACGAAGTAGTAGCAGGAGAAAGGAGATTAAAAGCTGCCCGGGAATTGGGTTTGAAAAAAATCCCAGTTATTATTAAACAATTCAATAATCTTAAAACTTTTGAAGTTGCTTTAGTAGAAAATATACAGAGAGAGGATTTAAATCCAATTGAACAAGCGTTTGCTTTTAAAAGATTGGTTGAGGAATTTAACCTTACACATCAAGAGCTGGCAGCAATAACGGGAAAGAGCAGGGCTTTTATCAGTAATACTATACGATTACTTAATTTAGATGATTGGGTTAGAGACAGAGTTGCTTCAGGTAAAATTAGTTTTGGACATGCTAAAGTCTTGTTAAGTCTAGAAGAGAAACAGGTACAACAGGAATTGGGAGAGAAAATCCTGGAACAAGAATTGTCAGTAAGAGAATTAGAAAAGTTAATAGAGCACTGGAGAAAAAAGAAGGATAAAAATATTAGATCTGAAAAAAAGAAAATACAGTACTTTCCTGAATTAGAAAAGAAACTGATGGCAAAATTTGATACCAAAGTAAATATTAAATTTGGGGGGAAAAGAGGTAAGATTACTATCGAATTCTATAACACTGAGGATTTAAATAGAATTTCTAGTCTTATATTAGATTAATATTTACATTCTAGAATTTATTTGCTAATTGATTTAATTAGCGATAGCAATAATCAAATAAATATAGTTAGAGAGGTTTTAGTTTAATATGAAAGAAAAGGTTTTTAACAATATAATATTTTTTTTACTAATTATTTTTTTACTAATATTTTCTTTGAAATGTTTTTTAATATCTTTTAATATTATCAAATTAGAATATTTAACTAAAATGATAAATAAGAATATGTATTTAATTTATTCTAATACATTTAATCAAATTATTCTTGCTTTAGTAGGCTTGGTGATATTTTTTCTCACTCTTTATCTAATATGGTTAAAACAAAGAATGAGCCAAGAATTACCATATGTAAAAATTTGTACTGATTCTGGGGAAATTAAAATTTCCACGTTTTCTTTGGAACAGATAATTTTAAATATACTTAGTAAGGTAGAAGGAGTAAGAAAGATTAAACCGGAAATACAGGTACAAAAGGGGGGAGGCATCAAAACTATATTGCAACTTGTGATTACCAAAGAGTGCAATATACCAGATACAGCTAGTTTTATACAGCGAAAATTGAAAGAAGAACTCCCTAAAATTAGTGGGGTTGAAACAAAAGAAGTAAAAATCAATGTAGACAAGATTGATTATGAGTGATTTTGGAGAAATCCAATAATAAGGAGGGTTTAAATAATGGCTATTATTGAAAATGAGAAGAATGAAAAAAAATCAGAAATAGATAAGCAAGATTTAGAATTAGGGAATATATCAGTTTCCAAAGATGTGGTGGCTATTATAGTGGCGATGGAAGCAAGCAAAGTAAAAGGGGTAGTAGGTTTAACAGCAGGCAGAAAAGGTATGACCGCACCAATACTGGATAAAAATAATTTGACCAAAGGTATTGATGTATCAATGAATCAAAATCAGAAGGAAGTTGCTATTACTATCTCGCTGGTAGCAGACTATTCAGTTGGTATTTATCAGACCGCTATAGAAACACAAAAAAATGTGAAAAAGGCAGTTGAGACTATGTCTGGTTTAAAAGTAACTAAGGTCGATATCAATGTTCTTGATGTTAAGTTTAAGGATGATTTAGAAAAGGAAAGAGGTAAGGAAGATATTAAACAAGAAACCCCAGTGGAAGTAACTGAACAAACCACAGCTCAAAAGAATAAAAAAACAAAGTAGAAGGAAAAAGTTAAATAGAGAGTAGTTTTTTAAAGTATTTCCCTAAAATTAAATTATGGAATTTCAGGGAAATATTTTTATCTAACTAAGGCAATCTTCCACATATTAAGTTAATGAGGAGAGCTTATATCCATATCTTATCTTTGTATTTCAAAAGTATTTCAAAAAAGTCCATTATAATATGGTTTTCCCAAAATCACCTGCTATTAATATATTAATGATAAAGATTATTAAATAACTGTTTTCTAGAAATTTTAATAATCCTTTAAAAAAGGGAACGATAGAAAAATTTAGGAGTTTTTTACAGCCTAGGAATAATTTCTTTTTTTTAGATGAAAGAATACAACAATTGAAAGTTAAAAATCAGAGAAAAAGATGGGGCAAAAGGAAATTTGAGACAAAGATATTAGACTTGGAAGTAGTGAAGATAATTTTGGATTCGAGAAAGGAAAGGCATCAGCTGGAAAATCAGATTAAGTCTCCTCAATACAGGTTTTTCACCTTAGGGAAAGTGGTACCCAGAGAAGTTGGTTAGGCAGGGCTTAGAGAAATTTACCTGCAATATATAAAGTTAGGAAGATGGTGAAGAGGGAGATTAACTAAGCGAAGAGCTATGCCAACAGATAGCAAATCAAGAGTGGTTTTTTTCGGGTGGTGTGAGTGTGGTGGAGCAAAATCACCTTAGCTATCTTGTAATTATTTGGAGGTGGTGAATTTTTTGGTTGAAAGTATAAAATTAGTTTCAGTTATTATTCTCATTATTATTATGTTAAAATTAAAATGGGACCTTGGTTTAACTATGTTTTTAGCTTCTATTTCTCTAAGCTTTTTGTTTCATATTGGCTTTAAAGACTTATTGGATAATTTTTATCACACTATTATGGATTTGGCTACATTAAAACTAATAGGTATTGTAGTATTAGTCTATTTTTTAAGTGGAATTTTAAAAAGAACAAAAAGTATGGAGGGCTTTGTTTTCCCTTTGCAGTATTTGGTTACTGATTATCGGCTAGTTCTTTTTTTGATTGCCTCTCTCTTAGGTTTAATTCCTATGCCTGCTGGAGCCATGTTTTCAGCTCCGCTATTGAAAGAGATTGGAGAAGAAAACAATTTAGACTCCGAAGCGATTATGATGTCTAATTACTGGTTTCGCCATGTGTGGGAATTCTTCTGGCCATTGATTCCTGGAGTAGTACTCTATGTTGCAGTTATTGGAGTCAGTTTTCGAGAAATAATGATAATGCAATTTCCCTTGAGTATCTTTGCTCTATTTATTGGTTTCTTTTGGATGTATCGAAATTTAGAAAAAATTGATAACCATAAAATAAGCAATAATACCTATAAAAAATATCTTTTGGTATTTTTGAATAGTGTTTGGCCAATATTGTTAATCATATCTTTAGTATTGTTTTTTAAAATAGATTTATTAATTTCATTAGGTTTAACTATTCTTTTACTGTTAATTGTAAAGAAAATTTCAGCAAGGTCCTTAAGAGAAATTGTTATTCATGACCTTTCTGGCAAAATAGTTATAATGATTATTGGGATTATGCTATTTAAACAAGTATTAAATAGTACTAATTCCCTTACCTTAATTGCTCTATTCCTGTCTGAAACTGGCATTAATATATGGATTATTTTATTCTTTATTCCTTTTTTATTAGGATTTTTAACAGGGATCATTACGGGTTTTATTGGAGTAGGTTTTCCTATTATATTACCTTTAATGCTTAAGGACGGTTCTGTGAATCTTTCTATGGCTATGTTTGCGTACCTGGGAGGATTTACTGGTATGATGATTTCTCCAGTACATCTCTGCTTAACTCTGACTCTGGAATATTTGAAGGTTAATGTTTACCAATTCTATAAAAAATTATATCTAAATTTATTTATTTTTATTGTTATTAGTACTATATACATAATTTTATTTAACAGTTAGACCAATATTAATTATGAAAATTAATAGTAGTTATTAACTTTAATTTTTCAATCAAAAACCCATGTTAAAATAAGAACTGTAATTTTTGAAAATTAGAATGAATTTTTATTAAAAGAAGAGTTGATATATTATTATGAAATAAATATCCCAGAAGGAAGGTTAGAATAATTGTGAAGATATATTTTTTTGGGGCAGCCCAGGTAGTAACAGGTTCAAATTTTTTACTGGAAATTGGAGAAAGAAAAATCTTAATTGATTGTGGAATGTTTCAGGGAAGTCGACAGCTTAATAGATTGAATTTTCAGCCATTTCCTTATCAGCCAGAGAAAATTGATTTTTTGATATTGTCTCACGCTCATATTGATCATAGTGGACGAATTCCCAGTTTAATAAAGGCTGGTTTTAAGGGGAAAATCTATTGCACTAAAGCTACTTTTGATTTATGCTCCATTATGCTACCTGATAGTGGTCATATCCAAGAGATGGAAACAGAATGGGATAATCGCAAGAGAAGTCGGGCTGGTCTCCCCTTGCGTAAGCCTCTTTACACCGTAGAAGAGGCAAATAACAGTTTGCAGTATTTTTCACCAGTTTTATATAATCAAAGGATAGTAATAGATGACACATTTACCTTACGCTTCCAAGATGCCGGTCACATTCTGGGATCATCTATTGTGGAACTCTGGGTCGAAGAAGAAGGAGAAAAAATTAAAATAGTTTTTAGTGGTGATTTAGGTAGAAAAAACAAACCTATTATTAGAGATCCGGCAGTAATTGAAGAAGCAGATTATCTTATTCTTGATTCCACATATGGGGATAGATTGCATCTCTCCTTAGAAAATGAAGCTGCAAAATTGATTCCGATAATCATAGAGACTAGAAAAAGAGGCGGTAATATTGTAATTCCTTCCTTTGCCATACAACGTGCACAGGATATTATTTATGAGTTAAATAAATATTATGAACAAATTATTACTGTAAAAGATAATAGTTATCTAGATATTCCGGTTTATGTCGACAGTCCTCTTACTACTTCCGCTACAGAAATATTTTTACGTAATCCGGATTGTTTTGATGCTGATACACTTGATTTGCTTAAGAAGGGACACAATCCGTTAGATTTTCCAAATCTGCACTTTACAAAAACTACTCAAGAGTCTAAAGAGTTAAACACTTCCCCAGAAAGTAAGATTATTATCTCTGCAAGTGGGATGTGTACTGCGGGCAGGATTAAACATCACTTAAAGCACAACTTATGGCGAAAGGAATCAAGTATTGTATTTGTTGGTTATCAAGCAGAGGGGACCCTGGGTAGGAAGATTAAGGATGGAGCAAAAAAGGTTAAAATTTTTGGAGAAGAGATTAGTGTGAATGCTGAGATACATGTTCTGGAAGGATTTTCTGGACATGCTGATCAGAGAGAAATAATTGATTGGTTAAAAAACATTAAAGATAGACCAAATAAAATCTTTTTAGTACATGGAGAGCAGGGGGCTTTAAATACTTTATCGGATTTAATTAAGAGAGAATTAAATATCAACGCTATTATTCCGCAAATTGGAGAGAATTTCTTAATTAAAGGAACCAAAGAAGCAGTTTCCCTTGCTAAAGGAGAAGAGGAGCTTAATAAAGAACAAGAATTATTAGAAGAGGAAATAGAATATTTAAAAGATTTAATAGATGCAGTTCTAGAACAATTAGATAAGAAGGTCAAAGAAGAAATGTCTATAGCAGAGGTATCTGAGTTAAGGAATAAAATATTGGAATTGAGAAAATTGGGGTTAGAAATTAGTGTATTAATGACCAATAAAAGAAAAAATAACTTGATCAAAGATAATGAAGTGCAGTTCATGAAAAAAAACTCTTGAAAAATTACCAGAGAATTATTTCAAAATTATAAAATTGAACATTCCAGTAAAAGAATAGGGTATATATCTAAAGGGCAAAATTCATAGATATATACCCTTAAATTCGAGCTTATTTATCACTATTGGAATGCTACTACAGAATTTTATCCAATTTTGCTTGAATAGCTTGAGGTGGTACTGCTCCCACAATGCGATCTTGTTCTTTTCCATCTTTAAAAATTAATAGAGCAGGAATACCCTGAATATTGTAGCGAGCAGCAATATTCTGATTATCATCAATATTTACTTTACAGACTTTCAATTTATTAGCATTATCCTGGGCAATCTTTTCCACAGCAGGTGCTACCATTCTGCAGGGCATACACCAGGGGGCCCACATGTCTACCAACACAGGAAGAGGAGAGTTAAGTACTTCTTCCTGAAAATTACTTTCATTTACTTCCATTACTATCTTTTCTGACATAATTATCTCCTTTGAATTTTATTTTCCATTATCTTTTCTAATAATTGTAATCCTCTTTTAATAAATTCAATATCTTCTTTTGATAATTGAGAAGTTAACAGATATTCAAATTTCTTTTGCTCTTGATTGATTTTTGCTTGTACTTTCTGACCTTTTTTGGTTAAAAAAAGGAGAGTAGTTCTACGATCTTTTTCCTTGGTCTTTCTCAATATTAGTCCTTTCCTGACTAAATGGTCAATAATTCTACTGGTGCGAGAAGGAGAAAGATTGATTTTTTTTGAAAAATCTGAACAAGTTATCGCTTGTTCCCCCTTCATTACTATAATGCCATTTAATTCGGACAAACTAAGTTTGCAGGATGAACTAATTCTATTTTCAGTACAATGGCCAATCAATTTCAATTTTATTATTAAATCATATATTTCTTTCATAATAACAAAAGTTGCTATGAGCAATAATATTTATTAGCAATAATATCAAAATTTCAGAATTTGTCAAGTATTAATTGGATAAAAAATTTGTATTATTCCTTTTATAGCAATAGAATTATAAATAGAAGAATTATAAATAGAATTCAAAAATGTGAAAAAATTAGACTATAGAAAAATGAGCATTTCTTTTCTTTATTATCCAGAGATTAGTACGGAAAATATACCAGGTTATGTTCTCTTAATACTCAAAAGGTTGGCAGAGGAGGGTTTTTTATCATTTCTGGTAGGAGGATGTATTAGAGACTTAATCTACCAACAAAATAGCAAAGATTGGGACATAGTAACTGATGCACGACCAGAACAGATTCAAGAGATATTTAATGATTATAAGACTCTACTGATAGGAAGAGCTTATCAGACAGTAACACTTATCATGGATTCTAATATAATACATATTTCTACTATACGCGATGATAAAAAGCAAGGGTTTGGATATTATCAAAAAAGAAGGGATTATTTTTTAATTAGAGATTTACTTAGACGGGATTTTACCATCAACGCCCTGGCCTGGAATCCTGATAAAGGACTTTTAGATCCGACGGCAGGACTAAGGGATTTACAAAGAAGAGTTATCAGGAGCTTAGCACCTGATATCCGTTTCCAGGAAGATCCCTTAAGAATGTTGAGAGCCATTCGTATTGCCTGTGAGTTAAATTTCACGGTAGAAAAAAAGACTAGAAGTAGTATTATAAAATACGCCTGCTTATTACATCGAGTAAGTCCGGAGCGAATAAGAGGTGAGTTATATTCTATTTTCAAAACTTCCAATGCCCACAAAGGGATAATAATGATTAAGCAATTTGGTTTAGAACATCAAATATTTAGTCTTGATAAAATAAAAAAGGAATTGATGATGAGCAAAAAAATAAAACCAGTAAATTTATTAGGATTTAATATGTTTCGAGAAGATTTGTCTGCACAGCTTGCTCTTTGGGGAAGGCTTAATTTCTCATCCTGTCAAAAAGCTCAAATATTTTATCTACCACTTATAGTTAATCTAAAATTTAACAAGAGAATTATAAAAAAGTTAAAAATCTTGCTTAGTAGAGAATGGATGGGCATGGATTTTAGCTCAGGTATAAAAATTCGCTTTCTAATGTCAGAGTTAGGAAGAGAAAATACGAAAATTATGTTTAATTTAAGGAAAATATTACTGTTTTCAGAACAAAATACTGGTAAAATTAATAAATTGTTAAAAGAAGAAGAAAGATTGCTTAAAGAAGAATTACAAAAAAAATCACCCATATCACTTAAAGATTTAGCCATTCGAGGAGAAGATTTAATAGAGATAGGTATCTCTAACGGGAAAAAAATTGGAGAAATATTACAGTTATTACTGAATAAAGTGCTAATTTCTCCAGAAAGCAATAACAAAAATGTCTTGATAAATATAGTTAAAGAGTTAAGGAATGATTTTAATAACTAATCTTATTTTCTATTAATTTTTAAAGATTATTGAAATTCTTCAAATTTAAGGAAAGAAAAGGCGGATAGGAAGAAATATCACATGTTAAGATTTATTGCCAGCCCCATTGCCCTAATGAGCTTTTGTGTGCTGTTGGGTATAATGTTTGGTCATATCAAATTAGGAAGGTTTAGTTTTGGTACATCAGGTTCTATGTTTATTAGCATAGTAATAGGTTGGTTGATTATTAGATTTATTCATGGTATTGAACCAACGAGCAAGTCTTATATAATAGCTCAAAAC
>Ga0067045_1030193_pt1 | contig 16303 bp, 16 predicted proteins | sample TerdegcTABiofilm_FD_59184 | JGI IMG/M metagenome (GOLD analysis project Ga0067045, IMG submission 59184) | Combined Assembly of (Gp0054472, Gp0054536) Wastewater bioreactor microbial communities from Singapore -Terephthalate degrading...
GCCCACTCTGGAAGCCGCCGTGGCCCTGCTCGGGCTGGCCCACCAGCACCTGGGCGCGGGCCTGACGGGCTTTGAGGTGATGGGTCAGTTCGCGCTGAGCCTGGTCGACAAACATTTCCCCGCCCTGCGCGTGCCGCTCTGGAAGGACAGCCCCTACTGCGTGCTGCTGGAAAACAGCGACAGCGAGTCGGAAGAGCACGCGCGCGGTCAGTTCGAGCGCCTGCTGGAGTCCGCTTTTGAACAGGGCCTCGTGAGCGACGCGGTGGTGGCTGAGAGCCTGGCGCAGGCGCGCGGCCTGTGGCACATCCGCGAGAGCATTCCGCTGGCACAGGCCGAAGAGGGCCTGAACATCAAGCACGACATCAGCATCCCGGTCTCGCGCATTCCCGCCTTCTGTGCCGAGACGGACGCCTTGCTGCAGCGTGAGATTCCCGGCGTGCGATTGGTCAACTTCGGGCACCTGGGCGACGGCAACCTGCACTACAACGTGCAGGCACCGGCCGATGGAGATGCCAAAAAGTTCCTGATTGAGCAGGAAACGCGCGTGAACACCCTGGTTTTCGATGCGGTGGCGCGCTACGATGGTTCGATCAGCGCCGAACACGGCGTGGGCAGCCTCAAGGTCGCCCACCTGCCTCACTACAAAGACCCGGTTGCCCTGGGCCTGATGCGCGCCATCAAGCAGGCGCTCGATCCCAATCACCTCATGAACCCTGGCCGCGTGCTCGCCCATCCATGAATCGCCTCCGCCTCCCCGTCCGTCTGCTGCTCGCCTGTGCGCTTGCCGCCACGGGGTGGGCGCACGCGGCGGAGGCGAACCAGCGCCAGGCCTGGCGCGAGCAGGCACTGGCCTATGAACACGGCGAAGGCGTGGCGCGCGACACGAACGCCGCCATCGCGCTCTATTGCCGCGCTGCGCTGGCGGGTGATGCGACCTCGGCCTACAACCTGGGCTGGCTCTACGCCAACGGACGCGGCACACCCCGCAACGATGGTTACGCGGCTCACTGGTTTGCGCGCGCCGCCCTGCTGGGCGATGCCCAGGCAGAAGCCATGTTCAAGCGCCTGGACACGCCGGCCGACAAGCCTGAATGTGTGTTGCAGGCCGAACGCGCTGAACAGCAGCGCACCGAACAGCTCGCGGCACAGGAGCGGCTGACCGCCGAAGCCAATGCGGTGATCACGCGCTACCGCGACTGGGTGAACACGCCCGAGCAGCAACGCATCATGAAGATCGTCTACAAGCTGGCACCGCAGTTCGGCATCGAGCCCGGCCTGGCCTACGCGGTGATCAAGGCCGAGTCGAATTTCAACGTGCACGCCCTGTCGGACAAGAACGCCCAAGGCCTGATGCAGCTCATTCCCGAGACCGCCGCACGCTTCCGGGTGAACAAGCCTTTCGATCCCGAACAGAACATCCGCGGCGGCCTGTCCTACCTGCAGTGGCTGCTGGCCTATTTCAAGGGAAACGTGCCGCTGGTGCTGGCCGCCTACAACGCGGGCGAAGGCACCGTGGACCGGTACCGTGGCGTGCCCCCTTTCCCCGAAACGCAGGGCTACATCAAGCGCATCCAGCAGATCTTTGCCCTGCAGCAACATCCTTTCGACGAGCGCATCACCGCGCCATCACCGGCCTTGCCCGGCATCCAGTCCGCCATCCGTCCATGACCGACCGCCCCATCCGCTCGCAATACGAAGACTTCATGCGCCACGTGTACGCCACGGGCGTGCAGAAAACCGATCGCACCGGCACCGGCACCACCAGCGTGTTCGGCCACCAGATGCGCTTCGACCTGAACGAAGGTTTCCCGCTGGTGACCACCAAGAAGGTGTTCACCAAGGCCATCATCGTGGAGCTGCTGTGGTTCCTGCGTGGCGACAGCAACGTGAAGTGGCTGCAGGAACGCGGCTGCACGATCTGGGACGAGTGGGCCCGTGAAGACGGTGACCTCGGGCCGGTGTATGGCGTGCAATGGCGCAACTGGCCCGCGCCGAACGGGCGCCACATCGATCAGATCAGCGAGGTCGTCAAGCAGCTCAAGACCAACCCGGACTCGCGCCGCATCATCGTGAGCGCCTGGAATGTGGCCGACCTCGACAAAATGGCCTTGATGCCATGCCACGCTTTCTTCCAGTTCTACGTGGCCGACGGCAAGCTGAGCTGTCAGCTCTACCAGCGCAGCGCCGACATCTTCCTGGGCGTGCCTTTCAACATCGCCAGCTACGCGCTGCTCACCCACATGCTCGCGCAGCAATGCGACCTGGAGGTGGGCGAGTTCATCTGGACCGGTGGCGATTGCCACATCTACAGCAACCACCACGACCAGGTGGAGATGCAACTCGCGCGCGCCCCGCACCCCTACCCCACGCTGCGCATCAAGCGCCGCCCCGCATCGATCTTCGACTACGAGCTCGACGATTTCGAGATCCTCGACTACCAGCACCATCCCGCCATCAAGGCACCGGTGGCGGTCTGAGCCCGCGCCCGGCACCGCGCGCGTGATCACCCGCCGCCAGCTCTGGGCGCTGCTTGCCCTCACGCTCATGTGGGGCGTGAACTGGCCCATGATGAAACTCTCCCTGCAGGAGCTCACTCCGCTGTACTTTCGCGCCAGCACCATGACGCTGGGTGCGCTTGGCCTGCTCTTCTATGTCGCCCGCCAAGGCGAACGCATGCGCCCCACGCGCGCCGAATGGGCCACCATCGCCTGGCTTGGCCTGCCCAACGTGCTGGGCTGGCACACGCTGTCCATCTTCGGGGTGCAGGAGCTCGCCTCGGGCCGCGCGGCCATCCTGGGCTTCACCATGCCGATCTTCACGGTGCTCATCGGCTCGGCCTTTTTCGGTGAGCGCATCACGCCACGTGTGCGCATGGCCGTGCTCTGCGCCGGCATCGCCATCGCGCTGCTGCTGTGGCACGAGCTGCAAAGCCTGAGCGGCCGGCCCACCGGCATCGCGTGGATGTTGGGCGCGGCCTTCTGCTGGGGCGTGGGCACGCTGCAGTTCCGCCGCGCCCACCTCACGCTCTCGCCCATGGTGGTCACGGTCTGGATGCTGCTGCTGGGCAGTGGGGTGGTGTGGGCACTGGCCATCGCACTGGAACCGGTGCCTCGGTTAACCACCCTTTCGGTGCCGATGTGGATCAGCCTGGCCTATGGCGTGTTCATCAACTATGGCGTGGCGCAGCTGATCTGGTTCGGGATGGCGCGCAACCTGCCACCGGCCACCAGCGCCATGAGCGTCATGGCGATCCCGCTGGTGGGCACGCTGAGCGCGACCTTCATCGTGGGCGAGGTGCCGCACTGGCAGGACTGGGCCGCGATCGGCTTCGTCATGATGGCCATTGCCAGCGTGCTCTGGCCCTCGCGCGCCGCTACAGCGGCGTCTCGGACGGCACAATAGGCGCATGCCTCAGCCCACCACCCGACTGCACCTCATCTTCGCGCGCGCCGCCAACGGCGTGATCGGCAAGGACAACACCCTGCCCTGGCACCTGCCGGAAGACATGGCGCATTTCAAACGCACCACGCTCGGCCACCCCGTAATCATGGGGCGCAAGACCTGGGATTCGTTGCCTCCGAAGTTCCGCCCACTGCCGGGGCGGCTCAACATCGTCGTCACGCGCGACGCCGCCTGGCAGGCCGAAGGCGCTTCCCGTGCAAACTCGCTGCCAGAGGCCGTGTCGCTGTGCCCGGCGGGCTCGGACGCCTGGGTGATCGGGGGCGCAGAGATCTATGCCGCCGCCCTGCCACTGGCCGACACTGCGGTGGTCACCGAGATCGCTCAGGACTTCGAGGGCGATGCCTACGCCCCGGTGTTCGGCCCCGAATGGACCACCACCGAACGCGAGTCCCACACGGCCGCCAACGGCCTGCCTTTCGAGTTCGTCACCTACACCCGGCCCACGACGCGATAGACGCAGCGCGACGCGCCGGTGAGCACGTGCTGTTCACGCGTGACGCTGCTGTCACCGCCGATGATCTCCTGGAACAGCGATAGCTCCGAGCGGCAGAAGCCCTGGCAACTGCGCGCCGCGACACAGATAGGGCAATGGTCCTCGATCAGCAACCAGTCCTGGCCATCGCGCTCGACGCGCGCCATGTAGCCCTCTTCGCTGCGCACCGCTGCGAGCTGCTCCAGGCGTTTCGCCACGGTCTTGCCGTTGCATCGCTGCTGGTACAGCGTGCGGGTGTCGGCTTCCCGCTGCGAGATCAACCGATCAAGGCCTTGTTCACCAAACAGCTGCCGCACCGAGCCGATCAGTTGCACCGTCAACTGTGCATGCGTGTCAGGGAAACGGCGGTTGCCAGCCTCGGTGAGCGCCCAGTTCTGCCGTGGCCGGCCCACACCGGTGTTGGCTTCCTGCAGGCCGTCGAGCAGGCCGCCGGCCACCATCTTCTGCACCTGCAAACGTGCCGCTTCGGGCGTCAAGTCCAACGCCTGCGCCAAGCGGGCGGTGGAGGTCGGCCCCCTGGACTTGATCAGAAGCAGGATGCGATCCGCCGTCGGAGATGCATCTGAATTTTCCAAATTTTTACTTGCATAAACCATGGCACAACCTTAATATGCAAACAATTACTTGGATAATAACCGCGCCACCCCGCTCTGTCGAGAATCACCCATGTCCACCCTCACCGCCCCCTTACCCGCCAACGCTTCCTGGGGCGATCTGCTCAAAGGCAAAAATGGCTGGCTCGCGCTGGCCCTGACCGGCGGCGTCGCCCTGCACGCCGTCAACGTGCACATCGTCACCACCGTGCTGCCCTCGGTGGTACAGGACATCGGCGGGCTGGACTGGTACGCGTGGAACACCACCTTGTTCGTGGTCGCCTCCATCATCGGCGCCGCGCTCTCGGTGCGCCTGCTCTCATCTCTCGGGCCGCGCGGCGCCTGCCTTGCAGCACTGGGCATGTTCGCGCTCGGCTCTGCTTTGTGCGCCAGCGCCGGCTCCATGGGCTGGTTGCTGGTCGGCCGGAGTGTGCAGGGCCTGGGCGGTGGCACCCTGGCGGCCCTGAGCTATGCCCTGATCCGTGTCGTGTTCGAGCCAGCCCTGTGGTTGCGCGCCGTGGCACTGGTCTCCGGCATGTGGGGCATCGCCACGCTCTGTGGCCCGGCGGCGGGCGGGCTGTTCGCCGAAGCCGGCCACTGGCGCTGGGCCTTCTGGAGCCTGCTGCCGATCTCGCTGCTGCAGGCGCTGGTGGTCATGGTGCAGTTGCGCCCCGCGCCCGGTGCAGCCACCCGCAGCGAGCAGAAGCCAGATGTGCCTTTTGTGCAGGTGGGTCTTCTCGCCGGCTCCGTGCTGCTGATCGCTGCGGGAAGCCTGTCGCCATTGCTGTGGTGGCAGGGCCTGGGCGTGGCAGGCGGCCTGGCCCTGGGCACCGCCGCCATCGCAGTGGACCGCAAAGCGGCGGTGCGCCTGCTGCCTTCGGGCGCGACGGCACTGGGCTCACCGCTGGGTTCGGTGTATGCCATCGTGGCGCTGCTGCTGGTGGGTATGACGACCGAGATCTACGTGCCCTATTTCCTGCAAATCCTGCATGGCTACACGCCGCTGGCGGCAGGTTACCTCACGGCGGCGATGGCGGCCGGATGGAGTGCGGGATCGCTGCTGTCGTCGGGGCGCAGCGGCGCAGCCGCCGCCCGCTTGCTGCGAGCCGGCCCGCTGCTGACCACACTCAGCCTGCTGGCCTTGGCGCTGGTGGTGCCCGCCAGCGCGGACCTGGGTCCCGGCATGCGCATGCTGCTTTGCGGCCTGCCCCTGGCCGGTGCGGGTGCTGGGGTGGGAATCGGTTGGCCCCACCTGCTGAACCGCGTGCTGAACCTGGCGCCAGCCGGCGAAGGAGGTATGGCATCAGCAGCCATCACCACCATACAGCTCTACGGCATGGCCGTGGGCGCAGCGGTCGCCGGTCTGGTGGCGAATGCCGCCGGCCTCAGCGACCCTGGCGGCCAGGCCGGTGCGCGCTCCGCCGCGGTCTGGCTGTTCGTGAGCTTCGCCCTGGCCCCGGCTCTGGCGACCCTGCTGGCCCGCCGCATCACGCGCTCACGGGGCAGCCACACATGACGGCGGCGACCTCCGTCTGGTTGTTTCAGTCGGTGCACGCGGTGGGCTTGAGCGTCTGGTGCGGTATGGCGGCGATCAACAACTTGCAGGCATTTCGCGGTTCACAGGGCGCGGTAGCAGCCACCATGTCCATGGCGCCTTTGCGCGAGGCGCCGAGCATTGCCACGCCCTTGCTGGCGCGCGCCATCGCCTCCAGCACCGTGCACCGCATGGCGCTGCTGCTGGTGCTGGCGTTGCAGATCCTCGCCGCCGTCGCCGGCATCATCGGCAGCCACGCGCTGATCACTGCCGGCGGCATGGACACCGCACTCCCCTGGCTCAACCTGGCCTTGAGCTGCGCCGCTGCCTTCCTTTTCACCATGCACCTGGGCGGCCTGTGGTTCGCCTACTGGATGCGACAGGAAACTTTGCAGCTGACCCATCTCGTTCTGCTGATCTGGACCCTGGCGACCTTCGCGCTGTTCAACCAACACTGGGCTTGAACCGCCTGCGGCACATCCGCTGCGGACGAGCGCCCTCTTCTGACTGGAGCCGCCATGCGTGAACGACTGGAGAAAATGCTGGCCGAGGGCCGTGACAACGCCTTGCTGCGTTTCGGCCTCGGCCAAGCCTGCCTGAAGGACGATGACGCTGAAGCCGCCGTGCTGCATCTGACCCAGGCCACAACGCAGAACCCGCGCCATTCGGCTGCCTGGAAATTGCTCGGCGTGGCGCTGCGCCAGCTCGGACGCCTGGACGCGGCCGAAGCGGCCTGGACCCAGGGCCTGGTCGTGGCAGAACAGCAAGGGGATCACCAGTCGGTCAAGGAAATGACGGTCTTCATCAAACGCCTGCGGCGCCTCGCCGCCGAGTGACGGAGCCTTTTGGCTGAGTTGCTGTTCATCGCATACTTGGCACCTCCGGCCACCACTGGCCGGACCGTGTCCGGCGTTGGCCACCTTGCTGGCCCGCTTGAACACGCTGTCCAACCCCATACGATGGATCCACCATGAAACTTGCCACCTGGAACATCAATTCCCTCTCCGTGCGCCTGCCCCAGGTGCTGGACTGGCTGGCCGCCAACCCGGTCGACGCGCTGGGTCTGCAGGAACTCAAACTCGTGGACGAGAAGTTCCCCTACGACGCGCTGAAGGAAGCCGGCTATCACGCAGCCGTCTTCGGCCAGAAGACCTACAACGGGGTGGCCATCCTGAGCCGCACGCCGCTGAACGACGTGGTGCGCAACATCCCCAGCCATGCAGACGAGCAATCGCGCGTGATCGCCGCGACGCTGGACACACCCGAGGGCCCGCTGCGCCTGGTGAACTGCTACTTCGTCAATGGACAGGCGCCTGGCACCGAGAAGTTCGCCTACAAGATGCTCTGGCTGGACGCGCTGCACCGCTGGCTGGGCGGGGAATTGAAAGAACATCCTCGCCTGGTGCTGCTGGGTGATTTCAACGTCGCTCCGGAAGACCGCGACTCCTTCGATCCCGTGGGCTTGAAAGACACCATCCACCACACGGTGGAGGAACGCCAGCATTTCAAGGATTTGCTGAGGCTGGGCCTGACGGACACCTACCGCATGTTTGAACAACCCGAGAAAAGCTACTCGTGGTGGGATTACCGCATGCTGGGCTTTCAGAAGAACCGGGGCCTGCGCATCGACCACATCCTGGTGAGTGATGCGCTGCGCGGCAGTGTGACGGCCTGTCAGATCGATCGTCTGCCACGCAAGAACCCGCAGCCCAGCGACCACGCCCCGGTAGTGGTCACGCTGGGCTGAGCAGGTTCCTCATTCCAGGTTCAATTCCTGGATCTTGCGGGTGATGGTGTTGCGCCCGATGCCAAGCTTGTGCGCGGCCTCAATGCGACGCCCCCTCGTGTTGGCCAGCGCGGTCTGGATCAGACGCGTTTCGAAGCGGCGGGTCAGCACGTCCCACACGTCGGTGCGGCCATCTTCGAGCAAGGCCAAAGCCTCGGCCTGCAGGCCACTCTCCCAAGCCAGAGGGGCGGACCTTGTGCCCTCCACCTCGGGTGGAGCGGTGGTCGACTCAGCATGGGCAATGGCGACTGAGCTGCTGGCATAGCTGGGCTCCGCGACCACCACGGGCGGCGCGACGAAACCTGCGGGCGCCGGGACAAGCGCCGGCACCTCCGGCGGGGCCGAAGAGGCCGCTGCAGGGGCTCCGGTCATGGACAGCACCTCGGGCGGCAGGTCCTTGAGCTCGATCACCTGGGCTGGCGCCATCACCGTGAGCCAATGGCAGACGTTTTCCAGCTGGCGCACATTGCCCGGAAAGTCGAAGGTGCCCAGCAGCTTCAGCGCCGCTTCGGAAATGCGCTTGGGCTCCACCCCCAATTGTTTGGCGCTTTGCTGCAGGAAGAAGCGCGTGAGCATGGGCACGTCTTCGCGCCGCTCGCGCAGCGCGGGCAGGCGCAGGCGGATCACGTTGAGGCGGTGAAACAAATCCTCGCGGAACACGCCTTCCTTGACGCGCTGCTCCAGGTTCTGGTGGGTGGCGGCGATGACACGCACATTGGCGCGAACGGCGCTGTGGCCACCGACGCGGTAGAAATGTCCATCGGACAGCACACGCAACAAGCGCGTCTGCAAGTCGAAGGGCATGTCGCCGATTTCGTCGAGGAACAGCGTGCCACCGTCGGCCTGCTCGAAGCGACCTCGGCGCATGGTCTGCGCGCCAGTGAAGGCACCCCGCTCATGACCGAACAGCTCCGATTCCAACAGGTCTTTCGGAATGGCGGCGGTGTTGATGGCCACGAAGGGCCCGGCGGCACGAGGCGAATGCTTGTGCAGCGCGCGCGCCACCAGCTCCTTGCCCGAACCCGACTCACCGGTGATGAGCACCGTGACCTGGCTCTGGCTCAGCCGCCCGATCGCGCGAAACACATCCTGCATCGCAGGGGCCTGCCCCAGCATTTCAGGCGCGGCGCTCATGCGTTCTTCGGCCACTTCCTCGCGCAGGCTTTCATCTACCGCGCGGCGAATCAGCTCGACCGCCTTGGGCAGATCAAAAGGTTTGGGCAGGTACTCGAAGGCACCACCCTGGAAAGCCGAAACGGCGCTGTCCAGATCGGAGAACGCGGTCATGATGATGACCGGCAGTCCCGGCAACTTTTCCTTGACCTTCTCCAGCAACTCGAGCCCCGAGCCACCAGGCATGCGGATGTCGCTCACCAGGATCTGGGGGCCTTCATGTTCGGGCGTGTCGACCAGGGCCTTGAGCACGTCCTGCGGGTTGGTGAAGCTGCGCGTGGGCAGGTTCTCGCGCAGCAGCGCCTTTTCGAGCACGAAGCGGATCGATTGATCGTCGTCCACTATCCAGATCGGCTTCATTGAGTTGTCTTCCCTTCTTGTGGCGCGGCGTTCGACGGTCGGTGACTTCTAGGGCAACGGAATCAGTATCTTGAAGTCCGTCTCGTTCGGAACGCTCTCACACTCGATCAGGCCATGGTGCTGCTGGACAAAGGTCTGCGCCAGCGTGAGCCCCAGGCCGGAGCCACCATCTCGCCCCGACACCAGCGGAAAAAAGATGCGGTCCTTGATCGAGTCTGGAACGCCAGGCCCGTTGTCGATCACATGCAATTCCAGTGCCAACCGATAGCGCTGTTTACCAAACGTCACCTGTCGGCCCACGCGTGTGCGAAACACGATGCGCGCGTCACCCGCAGCGATGCGTTCGCTCAGCGCCTGCGCGGCGTTGTGAGCGATGTTGAGCACGGCCTGGATGAGCTGCTCACGGTCACCCCGGAACTCGGGAATGGAGGTGTCGTAGTCGCGCACGACCTTCAGGCCTTTGGGAAACTCCGCCAGGATCAGCGAGCGCACACGCTCGCACACCTCATGGATGTTCACGTCACCCACCACGTGCGGCCTACGGTGTGGTGCGAGCAACCGGTCCACCAGCGATTGCAGCCGGTCGGCCTCATGAATGATGACCTGGGTGTACTCGATTAGCTCGCGGGACTCCAGCTCCATCTGCAGCAACTGCGCAGCACCACGAATGCCGCCAAGCGGGTTCTTGATCTCGTGTGCCAGATTGCGGATGAGCTCCTTGTTCGCCTGCGCTTGATCGATCAGCCGCTCTTCGCGCTCCTGCCGCGCCTGCTGCTCCAGTGGCAGCAACTCGACAATCACCTCTCCGGGGTTGTCGGTCTGCGCCACCACCACATGCACGGGCAGCGCTTCGTGGTTGATCCGCTTGAGCCAGGCGTCGTAGCGCAATGCGGCGAACTGATTGCCACTCGCCCCCTGCAAGGCGTTCTCCAGCAGCGGGGGCTCAGTGAAGCAATCCTGAAGCAGCGCGCCCGTGATGCTGCGACGGGACATGCCCAGCGCGTCCTCCAGCGCAGCGTTGGCGTAGAGCACACCACCGTGCTGGTCCACCACGGCCACGAGAGTAGCCAAGAGGTCAAGGGACTGGAAACGGGAAGACACTGGGGGAGGTTTGCGCCCAGCGGTCGACCCGCTCGGATCAACGAGGGCGCGGCGCTGGGAGGCGGGAAGAAGGGAGGAAGGGGTGGGCTTTTTCAAGCCGGTCATTTTGCGGCAGAACCGACGGCGTTGGCCGATGCGGGCAGTCGGCCCAGTTCACGCTGCAGGCCGGCAACGTCGTTCTCGGCACGCGCCACGGCGGCCTTCAGGTCTGCCACGCGATCGAGGTAGCGCTGGTAGTTGCGCGACTCGATGCCCTGCTTCTCGGGCTCGCCATTCGCGTATTCCTTGCGCGCCTGCGCCAGCCGCTCTTGCGCCTTGCGCAATTCGGCTTCAAGAATGGCGCGCGCATCGCTGTCGCGAGCGCGCTGCGCAGCCGAGTCGACGCGTTCGGTGCTGCTGCCACTGCGCGTGGTGGCAGCGGCCGGTGTGGTGCGCGGCGGCGTGGGCCGGGTGCCCTCGATGATGGTGATGTTGCCGCCCTCCATCGGGCTGCAACCCTTGGACTTGGCCATCTGCGCGTCGTTGGTGTACTCGTTGCCGCAGCGGTAGATGCGCGCCTGGGCATGGACATCCAGAATGCACAGCGCGAGCGTGGCCATGGCCAGCGACCGGATCGTGAGTGAGGGCATCGGATTCAAGGTGACATCAACTCCAGGAGGCGGTTGGGGTATCGGCGGGCGCATCGATATGCGTTTTTCAGTATGACCGAAAACCTTTTCAAAAGTGCCACACCAGCGTGTGAACGGTGGCGATTGGCCGCCCGAGCAACAAAAAAGGAGCCACTTTCGTGGCTCCTTTCAGGGTTTGCCCAGGCAACCCGGCGAGGCCGGGTCAGCCATCACAGGCTGTAGTACATGTCGAACTCGACAGGGTGCGGCGCCATGCGGAAACGCGTGACTTCGCCCATCTTGAGTTCGATGTAGGCGTCGAGCATGGAATCGGTGAACACACCGCCCTTGGTCAGGAAGCTGCGGTCCTTGTCGAGGTACTCCAGCGCCTGGTCGAGGCTGTGGCACACGGTCGGCACCAGCTTGTCCTCTTCGGGCGGCAGGTGGTACAGATCCTTCGTGGCGGCTTCGCCCGGGTGGATCTTGTTTTCCACGCCATCCAGACCGGCCATCATCAGGGCCGAGAAGGCGAGGTAAGGGTTGGCCGAAGGATCGGGGAAGCGCGCTTCGATGCGACGGCCCTTGGGGTTCGCCACATACGGAATGCGGATCGAAGCGGAGCGGTTGCGAGCCGAGTAGGCCAGCTTCACAGGGGCTTCAAAACCGGGCACCAGACGCTTGTACGAGTTGGTACCGGGGTTGGTGATGGCGTTGAGCGCACGAGCGTGCTTGATGATGCCGCCCACGTAGTACAGGGCGAAATCGCTCAGACCCGCATAGCCATCGCCAGCAAACAGGTTCTTGCCGTCTTTCCAGATCGACTGGTGCACGTGCATGCCGCTGCCGTTGTCGCCGGCATAGGGCTTCGGCATGAAGGTCGCGGTCTTGCCATAGGCATTGGCAACGTTCCACACCACGTACTTGAGCACCTGCGTCCAGTCAGCGCGCTCGACCAGCGTGCTGAACCTGGTGCCGATTTCGTTCTGGCCAGCGCCCGCCACTTCGTGGTGGAACACTTCAACAGGAATGCCCAGCGATTCGAGAATCAGGGACATCTCGGCGCGCATGTCTTGCGTGCTATCGACCGGGGGCACGGGGAAGTAACCCCCCTTGACCGTGGGACGGTGACCGCGGTTGCCACCTTCGAGCTTGGCACCGCTGTTCCAGGGGGCTTCGTATTCTTCGATCTCGCACATCACGCGACCGGGCTCGTTGCTCCAGCGCACGCCATCAAAGATGAAGAATTCGGGCTCAGGTCCGAAGAAGGCGGTGTCGCCCAGGCCGGACGCCTTGAGGTAGGCCTCGGCGCGCTTGGCAATGGAACGCGGATCGCGGTCGTAGGCCTTGCCGTCACCGGGTTCGATCACGTCACACTGCAGGAACAGCGTGGTTTCTTCAAAGAAAGGATCGATGTTGGCGGTGCTGGGGTCGGGCATGAGTTGCATGTCCGAGGCTTCAATGCCCTTCCAGCCAGCCACCGAAGAACCGTCGAACGCATGGCCCGAGCTGAACTTGTCTTCGTCGAAGTGAGACACGGGCACGGTGACGTGCTGTTCTTTGCCCCGGGTGTCGGTGAAGCGGAAGTCAACGAACTTCACTTCGTTGTCTTTCACCATTTGCATCACGTCTGCGACGGTCTTGGCCATCAAATACTCCTGTAGCTGGGTGAGTGGAAAAATTGAAAACGACGCTGCTGATAAGCAGAATGTGTGCCACAAAGTGGTTCACGCGAGAGGGCGGTCTCCCCCGGCTTCACGGGCAGCGGGAATTATGGCCCAGGCCATGCGCCACAACGGGTCGGCCGGCGGGCACCACAGGCCACGGGAAGCAGCGGATTGCACCTCGAAGGGTGGCATTGGCCGAAACCGCACCTATTGGGTGCGCCTCCAGATTGCACCAATATGGTGCAATCTAGCTACGCACCATTTCAGGGCCCAGCTTGGCATCGTGCTGATGCAGGCCTGCCAAGAGTTCAGCATAGGCCGGTGCCACCGCTGCGGTAGCGCCTTTGACGCCCAGCTCGATATGCCGGCCAAACTCCGGATGGTCCACGCTGGGCAGGCTGAAGACCTTCACGGCGTGCGCCTTCTCGATCTGCTCCATGAGCGGGGTCAAGGTAGCTTCCATGGCGCCAAACACGATCACCGAACGCTCCTGCCACGCGCCCTGACGGTGCCATTGCGCGTACTGGGAGTCGAGCACGCCTTCGATCATGGGCCAGGCCATGACGGGGAAACCCGGCACGAAATGCACGCTGCCGCCCCCTGCTCCATCGCAGCTGAAACCGGGGATCTTGTTGTACGGGTTGAGGATGAGGCGAGCACCCACGGGAAACACGCCCATGTTGTAGCGGTGCACGTTGTCTGGCCGCTCCGGGTCAAAGACTTCTCCGCGCTCGGCGGCCGTGTCGCGCATGCGGGACTCGATCAGCTCCCTGGCTTGCGGATGCAAGGCCAATTCCACGCCGAGTGCTGCGGCCGCGCACTGGCGCGTGTGGTCGTCGGGCGTGGCGCCAATGCCTCCGCAGCAGAACACCGCATCGCTGCCCGCGAACGCCTCACTCAGCGTGGCCGTGATGCGGTCGCGATCGTCGCCCACAAGCCGGGCCCAGGAGAGGGACAGACCGCGCTGCGCCAGCAGTTCGATGATCTTGGGAAGGTGTTTGTCGCTGCGCTTGCCGGAAAGGATCTCGTCACCAACGATGATCAGGCCGAAGGTGGGTGTCATGAAAGGGTGGGTGGCTGGTTGAAGGAAGACCCCGGCTCCTGGGCAGGCAAGGTCAATGGGGGCGCTGCTGGCGGCGCAGGGTCCGCCCGTTCGGCATCCTGCACGTCGGTGGCCACCAGCGCCCGCTGGCGTTGCAACACGGTCAGGCAGAAATGGGCAAACCACAGTGAGGCAAAAGCGAACACCAGCGTGTAGATCCAGATCGCGACGGGGACCAGCAAAGGAGCCAGCGCGATGAACATGGCGCCCGAGGCCCACAGCAGGCTGGGCGCGGCGCCCAGGTAGCCGCTGAGCACGCCCATGACGAGCAGGCTGCTGCGGTGTTGGCGCAGGATGGCTTTTCGCTCGTCGCCACTGGCGTGCGTGGCAAGCGCGTCGAACGCGAACACCCGATACGTGAGCCAACCCCAGATCAGCGGCGGAAGGATCAGCACCAGGGGCGGCACCAGCCAAAGTGGCATGGACACAATCAGCGCCAGTATGGCCAGCAGCGTCGAGCCGAGTGACCACAACACACTCACCACCAGAGACCCGCCGTGCTTGCGCTCCAGACTGGGGAAGCGGCGCTGGCCGACCAGCTCCACCATGGCGGGAGTCATGAACATCGCCACCAGCAACAGGCACAACAGCACGATCACCGGCGTGGCCAGCACCAACACCAGAAGCGGTGCAAACACGGTGCGCAACGAGCCCAGGCCGAGGCGCTCCAACCAACCCAGGAACATCTGTATGAGGTCAAACGCCTCCAGCCAGGCGGTCACCGACGCCACGGCGTTTTCCCAAAAGAAATAGCCCAGACCAAACGACAGCACCACCATCAGGATCAGCGGGAGAAACGACAGCGCGATCACCCGCGGATGCATGCAATAGGCGATGGCACGCCAGAAGGAATCGAACAACAAGGACATGCCGGCAAGAATACATCCAATCCATGTCAGGCACCCTTTGGGCAGGGCTCGCGCCAACCACAGCAACGCTAGGATCAAGCCCCATGAAACACATCGACATCGCGGGCATCGGACTGGAAGTGGCCCACATTCCCGGCCCGGCGGAACGTGCTCCCCTGGTCTTCCTGCACGAGGGCCTTGGTAGCGTGGCCATGTGGCAGCAACGGGGCCGGCACTGGCCAGCCGAGCTTTGCGCGGCCACGGGGCGCGCCGGCTGGCTGTACTCGCGCCGGGGCTACGGCCAGTCCGATCCCGTGGCCGATGTGCGTGGTCAACCTCGATGGCAGGGGCCCTGGCACATCGGCCGCCACGAGCCCGACTACATGCACCACGAAGCCTGGCAGGTCTTGCCGGCTTTGCTGCAGGCCCTGGGCGTGTCTCAACCCGTGCTCGTGGGCCATTCCGACGGCGCCACCATCGCCCTGCTGCACGCCAGCCGGTACCCGGTCTCGGCTTGCGTGGCCATGGCACCCCACGTCTTCATTGAAGAGATGGCGCTCAGCGCCATTGGCAAGGCCAAGGCCTTGTACGAAGGCGATCCCGACGGGCTGCGGCAGCGCCTGATGCGCTACCACGCTGATGTGGACAACGCCTTCTGGCAATGGAATGACGTCTGGCTCAGCCCAGCCTTCCGTCATTTCGACATCCGCACCGAATGCAAGGCCATCGCGGCTCCCCTGCTGATGGTGCAAGGACTGAGCGATGAATACGGCACGCTGGCCCAACTGGACGAGATCGGACGCGCAGCGCCTCATGCGCAACGCGTCGAGTTGCCTGACTGCGGGCACAGCCCCCACCGTGATCAGCCCGAAGCACTGACCGGCGCCGTGGTGGACTTTCTGGGTACGGTTCGCTGATTCCCCGCTTTTGGGGATGCACGCCAGAAGCGCAGTTGGGCACAATTGAGCGTTGGCTTGGCGCAGGCATCGCGAGGCCCGGCGTGCGGAGGCAAATTGCATCAAACGGCCTCCAAACCCCAAGAAATTCACACGAACCGCGTACACACCAGGCCACAAAGTCCGCCGGACGTCCGGCAAACCTCTACACTTTGATACAAATAGACGCCACCCCCTCCACACATGAACACTTGGAACAACCCATGGCTGCTTGCCGTGCTCGCGCCCGCTCTGCTGGCCCTGGGTGCGTTCCTGCATCGGGTCTGGGTCGACAAGCAGGCGCGGGAACGTCGGCGCATCCCCAAGCACTGGCCGCTGAGCACCCGCGCACTGGCCAACAGCGAAGAAGCCCGCGTCTGGCATTGGCTGGCCCGGGCCTTCTACGACCACCACGTCATGATCAAGCTGCCGGTCACGCGCTTCACCCTGCCGCGCGACAAGGAGCAAGGCATGGACTGGTACAAGCTGCTTGGGGGCGTGTATTGCACCTTTACCGTGTGCCGCTCGGACGGGCGCGTGCTCGGCTGCCTGGACGTGCCTGGTAGCGCCGGTTTGCCTCGCAGCACACGCACGCTCAAGCACTCCTTGCTGACCCAGTGTGGCCTGCCCTATTGGGTGGTGCG
>Ga0067045_1003713_pt1 | contig 16300 bp, 15 predicted proteins | sample TerdegcTABiofilm_FD_59184 | JGI IMG/M metagenome (GOLD analysis project Ga0067045, IMG submission 59184) | Combined Assembly of (Gp0054472, Gp0054536) Wastewater bioreactor microbial communities from Singapore -Terephthalate degrading...
GGAAGTTGCTTCCCAAATTGGTTATCCGGTTATGGTGCGTCCATCATATGTATTGGGTGGGCGAGCAATGAAGATAGTTTATAGTGATAGCGAGCTTTTTGAATTTATGAGCCAAGCGGTTGAGATTTCACCGGGCCATCCGGTTTTGATCGATAAATTTTTAGAAGATGCAATTGAGGTGGATGTAGATGCTATCAGTGATGGAGAGATAACCATTGTAGCCGGTATTATGGAGCACATTGAGGAAGCTGGGGTCCATTCGGGAGATAGCGCTTGTGTGATCCCTCCCTTTTCTCTCAGCGATGAAATTGTTGATCAAATAAAACAATTTACTCAGGCGTTAGCTCGGGAATTAAATGTTGTTGGACTCATGAATGTACAATATGCGGTCAAGGAGGATACCGTGTATGTTTTGGAGGTTAATCCTCGAGCTTCAAGAACAATTCCTTTTGTAAGTAAAGCAACAGGAGTTCCTTTTGCTCGATTGGCATCTCAATTGATGGTAGGCCGAAAATTGTCAGAAGTTGGTTTGAATCGTGAAATTGAAATCCGGCACTTTGCAGTGAAAGAAGCGGTTTTTCCTTTTAATCGTTTTCCAGGTGTAGATCCAATATTGGGTCCTGAAATGCGTTCTACAGGTGAAGTGATGGGTATTGATAAAGATTTTGGAATGGCTTTCGCTAAATCCCAAATTGGAACCCAATCTCAGCTTCCTCGTTCTGGAAGAGTGTTTATTAGTGTGAAAAACCAGGATAAAAGAGGGATTATTTTTATAGCTAAAAAATTGGTTGACCTTGGGTTCCAAATTGTTGCCACGAAAGGAACAGCCAAAGTATTAATGAATAACGGAATATCAGTTGAAATTGTTAATAAGGTTGGAGAGGGACGCCCTAACGTGGTAGATTTTATTAAAAACCAAAAAATTGACTTAATTATCAATACTCCCTCGGGAGGACGAACCCAAGTCGAAAGTAGTTTTATTCGAAAGGAAGCAGTGATAAAAAACATCACCTATGTTACCACACTTTCCGGAGCCGAAGCGACTGTATATGCTATTGAGCGGCTCAAAAAATTTCCAATCCAGGTTCATTCAATACAAGAGTATCATCGAGAAATATTAAAAATCTTACCAATCTAACTTAAAAAGATGAATTAAAAAATCACATTAAAACCATAACCGAAATCAACCCATAATCTATGATGATCATTTTTTTATTGAAACTCGATAACTATAAAAATTCCCCTTGATTATGGTAAACTGGTTTTATCAATTTGAGGAGGTGTGGTGTGAAAAGTTGTGTGATTATTGGGTGCCTTCTATTGCTTGTTTGTTTGTTTTCTTTCACGGTATCTGCCCTCTCAATAAAAGGAGATGTTTTATGGAATGACCAGCCTTTATCCTTTTTGCTTATTGCTGAAGATTCCCGTTATGTATTAAAGATTCAAAATCAGAAGCATCAGTTTTTAAGGGTTTTAGCTGATATGGAAACCGAGGAATTGCTTATCATTGATGATATGATGAAAGAATACGCTTCAGTTCAATCGAAACAATTAATCTCAATAGTATCTTTGTTCGCATTGGGTAAAATTATTGGAGTAGAAGAAAGCTGGTTACAAGGTGAACAAATTAATTTTTTCCAAACTGGTGAGAAAAAGCAATACGATCCCTTCGGAGAATGCCTTCAACTTCGGGTAAATGATTCGATCACAGGGATGTATTGGTCTTTTCAACTAGAAAATTTATTCTTACCCATCATAACTCCTATGCTTGAAAAATTAATTCATGATGGTATCCGTTTTCCTTTTTGGGAATCAGTTGTCAAAATGAAGGGTTTTATTGTTGCAAACCAAAAGGATCAGAAAACTGTCTATCGTTTAATCGAGGTTGGAGATGTTCCGCTTCAATGGGACGATGAAGCTCAGCATGATAATTATGAACAAAAAGAATGGGTAGGTTTTCTGTCACCATTTAAAGGAGGGAATTAAACAAGAAGTTTCATAACTGAAAAGGAGGAGAACTGACATGCTGGACATAACCATTACTATAGGAGGCGAAGCGGGACAGGGTGTTCAAACTATAGGAGAGGTATTATCACGAATTCTGATCCGAAATGGATATTATGTTTTTTCCGTTCAAGATTATCATTCCCGCATTCGTGGTGGGCATAATTCGGTTCAAATTCGTTTCTCTGATCAACCGATACAAGCTATTGGAACCGATTTAGACCTTTTAGTATGTCTGAATGAAGAAACTCAGATAATACACCAATCAACATTAAGATCAGATGGGATAATAATTGGCACCATATCAAATAATCCCTCAATCTCTTCATCAGTTTCTATGATTCCCATTCATTTTTATGAGATGGCAAAAGGGTTAGGAAATCCAATATTTGCCAATATTATTGCAGTAGGTGCTCTCATTGAAATTTTGGGGATAGATGAGAAAATTGCTGAATGGTATTTGGAAAAAATATTTCAAAAAAAGGGGAATGACATTGTCCAATTGAATAAAAATGCACTTTCATTAGGCCAAAAAGAAATTAAAAAACAGCAACTCCCTCGTAAATTTTTAGATAGAAATGGAAACCAAAATGATAAAATCCGCTTTTTAATTGGAGGAAATGAAGCTTTGGGATTGGGAGCAATCCTGGCAGGATGTACTTTTTATAGTGCCTATCCTATGACTCCATCAACAGGAATCATGAATTTCATTTCATCCCGATCAAAAAAATACGGTATTATTGTAGAACAAGCCGAAGATGAAATTGCAGCGATTAATATGGCCTTAGGAGCGTCCTATGCCGGAGCAAAGGCAATGACAGCGACCTCAGGAGGCGGCTTTTGTTTAATGGTAGAAGGTTTGGGTTTAGCAGCTATGACTGAAACTCCCATAGTTGTTGTAGATGGTATGCGCCCTGGTCCTTCAACCGGATTACCAACTAGGACTTCTCAGGGTGATTTGGAATTTGTCCTTTCAGCTTCCCATGATGAATTTCCTCGATTTGTATTTGCTCCCCGAGATCCCCAAGATGCTATTGATACAATGATTCGTGCTTTTAATCTTTCCGACCACTTTCAGGTTCCAGCAATCATTCTATCCGATCAATACTTGGCTGATAGCAATTGGACTTTTTCTCAGTTGAAAGTGAATGAGAAACCTCAAAAAACACAAACTGTTTTGGGCGATCATACTTACCAACGATATGTTCTTACAGAATCTGGAATCTCACCGCGAGCCCTTCCTGGGATGAGTAATGCCTTGGTTATTGCTGATAGTGATGAACATGATGAAATTGGTCACTTGACTGAAGATTTAAAATTGAGGGTTCAAATGCATGAGAAGAGGATGAAAAAAATTGAAAGCATGAAAAAAGAAACACGACTACCGGTTTATATCCCTGGTAAAGCAACTACTCTGATTGGTTGGGGTTCAACCTATGGAGTATTATTTGAAGCGAGAGAAAAACTCATACACTTGGGAATAGATGCAGGTCTACTTCATTTTACCGATGTCTATCCGTTATCAACAGATGCCCTTAAGATGTTAAAATCGGTTCCCGATCCGATTGTTGTTGAAGGAAATTATCAAGGTCAGCTGGCAAGGTTATTAGAAAGAGAAACTCAAACTCATTTTAGTTATCGTATCAATCGTTATGATGGAAGACCCTTTTTTGTGAATGAGTTGGTGAACCAAATTCGGGAGGTGCTTTCATAATGTCTTTTTTTCGGAATCAGATTGAAATCGCTTGGTGTCCTGGTTGTGGGAATTTTAATTTACTCACCGCTCTTTCCGAAGCATTGGCAGAGCTTGGTTTAAAGCCAAGTCAAGTGGTTCTGGTTTCTGGAATTGGGCAGGCAGCAAAGGCCCCTCATTATATTCAAGCCAATGTTTTTAACGGTCTCCATGGACGTTCCATACCAATTGCTTTTGGCATTCAGGCTGTAAACCCTGAACTTACCGTTATTGTTGAATCTGGTGATGGGTGTATGTATGGTGAGGGCGGCAACCACCTCATTCATGCTATTCGCCGAAACCCAAATATAACTGTTATTGTACATGATAATCAGGTTTATGGTTTAACCAAAGGACAAGCATCTCCAACTTCAGAAACTGGTTTTGTGAGTAAAACCCAACCCTTAGGAACCGTTTCTGAACCATTCCATCCTTTAGCTTTAGCTGTTTCTCAGGATGCCAGCTTTGTCGCTCGTGGATTTACAGGGGATAAAGAAGGATTAAAGTCAATTTTGAAACAAGCCATTCAATGGAAGGGATTTTCATTGGTAGATGTTCTACAACCTTGTGTTACTTTCAATCATACTAATACTTTTGGGTGGTATCGAAGCCGATTATATCCTCTTCCTGAAGAATATAATTCTGAAGATCAGGTTGAAGCATTTAAAAAATCTTTAGAGTGGGGAGATAAGATTCCCATAGGCGTTATCTATCGACATGCCAAGTCAGTATTTTCAGATCGAATATTTGAAAAACTGGGGCGAAAAAACTTTCTTACCCCGACAAACAATTATCAGCTCGTTTTTGAGGATGAAAAACATTGGTTTGAGTAAAATTCAATTCTTCTTATGGGGAGATTTCTGTCTCCCCATATAATTATGAGTGAAGAGCTGATTGACACTTAACAACTGTGACTGGGATGCAAGTTCTTTTAATAACATCGACTGTAACACTGCCTAAAAAAATACTCGCGATACCAGTTCTTCCATGAGTTCCCATAATAATCAAGTCAATTTGGTTTTCTTCGGCGTATTTAACTATTTCTTCAGCGGGTTCTCCAACTAATACTTCTAAAATTGGTTTTTTTCCCTGCTGGCATTCAGATGAATTTTTATCATATTCTTGTTGCATATCATTTTGAATCGCTTGAATGACATTTTCCCAGGGATTTCCAGGTTCAGAGGTGAGTGCATTGACTTCACCCAAGGTTAGAACGTGAGCTAAAGTAAGTTGGGCATTGAAAACCTTGCAAAAGTAAGCAGCATTCTGAATTGCCAGATCAGAAAACGGAGAAAAATCAGTTGGTACCAAAATGTGAGAGATTTTCAAATAATATTCCCTCCCTCTTTTTTCCAACAGATTAACCTTTAACCAAAGAAAATGCAAGATATTTCTTCTATGAAGGGAATAAAAATATGCTAAAATGACAAGCAAAATAAAGCCGATGAAAATGATACTGGAGGGAGAGGTTTTGAAAAATTACTGGAATATTTTTCGACTAAAAATTCAGCTTCGCTCCCTTATCGGAGAAAAAGATCAGGGGTTTCAAAATCTTGGGAAAAAAGTATTCCAACTTTTTCGTGATAAAGAATTGGAACGAGAAGATCTCAAAGAAGATGTTCAGGAAATTCTTTCAATCGAAGACGAAATTGAACATGTTCGTGAAGAACTCTTCCGAGAAATGGGACAACCACCTCGTAAGCAATGCCAATCCTGTGGGAAATATATCGATTCCCATGCTCGATATTGTTCCTATTGTGGAAATATCCAAGAGAGGAGCAAACCAGAATGATAGAACGTTATAGTCGACATGAAATGGCAAAAATTTGGGATGAAGAACATCGGGCTCGAATCTGGTTGAAAGTTGAATTGCTTGTTTTAGAAGCCTGGGTTCAGCTGGGATTATTATCTCAGGATGAATACTACAAGATTTCTAACCAGGTTACACTTTCTCTTAATCGGATGAAAGAAATAGAAACCATCACTCGTCACGATGTTATTGCATTTTTAACGAGTTTAACTGAACAATGCGGATTAGAATCCCGATTTATTCATTTCGGTATGACATCCTCTGATATGCTGGATACCGCACAGGCCTTTCTCATGAAAGAAGCAGCCGATTTAATTCTTGAAGATTGCCAAAAAGTTCTTGGTTCCATTAAACAAAAGGCTCTAAAGTATCGGAACACTCTCATGGTAGGTCGAACCCACGGCATTCATGCTGAGCCAACTACCTTTGGATTAAAAATGGCGATGTGGTATACCGAAATGAAAAGAAATTACCATCGATTCGGTCAAGCTCGAGAAAATATCAGGGTTGGAAAAATATCTGGAGCAGTAGGAAATTATGCAAATATTCCACCTTTTGTAGAGAGATTTGTTTGTGAAAAGTTAGGTTTAAAAGCAGCCGAGGTTTCAACTCAAATCATCCAGAGAGATCGTTATGCCGAAATGATATGGGCATTGGCTATGATTGGAACCTCTTTAGAAAAATTTGCTTTGGAATTAAGAAGTTTACAAAGAACCGAAATCCACGAGGTTGAGGAGGGTTTTTCTGCCGGACAAAAAGGGTCATCAGCTATGCCTCATAAAAAAAATCCCATCACTGGAGAACAGATATGTGGTTTAAGTCGAGTTTTAAGAGGAAACCTTGTGGTTGCCATGGAGAACATTCCCCTATGGCATGAACGAGATATTTCCCATTCTTCAGCAGAACGTATTATCATTCCTGATTCGTTTATACTCTGTGATTACTTACTTATTACCTTTTGTCGTTTGTTAGATAATTTACAAGTTTTTCCTGATAATATGAAGAAGAATTTGGAATCGAATCGTGGCTTAGTCTTTTCAGAACGAGTTCTCCTTGAATTAATTAAGAAGGGATTAAGTCGTGAAGATGCATATAAAATTGTTCAACGTTCGGCATTGACTACGTGGGAAGATCCTAAATCATCATTTCAGGAAGTCTTACTCCAGGATGATGAATTCAAGAAATACCTTACCAAAGAAGAAATAGAGAAACTTTTTGACTACCACCATTTTCTCAATTCTTTAGATTACATTTTTAAAAATGCTGGTTTAAGCGAGGAGGAACAAGAGTGACGGAAGGATGGACCTATCAAAAAGCCGGTGTTAATATTGATTTAGCCAATTCGACTGTTGAAAAAATAAAAACCTTGGTAAAGTCAACCCGAAGGCCCGAAGTTATTGCTGATATAGGTGGGTTTTCTGGGGTTTTTTGTATGGGTAAAAAAGGCAAAAACAGTCCTTGTTTGGTTGCAAGCACCGATGGAGTTGGGACAAAATTAAAGATTGCAATTCATTTGGGAGTTCATGATTCTATTGGAATTGATTTGGTAGCAATGTGTGTTAATGATATCCTCTGTGCTGGAGCCGAACCCTGGTTTTTTCTTGATTATTTCGCATGTGGTAAACTACGTGAGCAAATTCTGGAAAAAGTCATTTCAGGAATTGTTGAGGGATGTCGATTGGCCGGTTGTGCTTTATTGGGAGGAGAAACCGCTGAAATGCCAGGTATGTATCAGGATAATGATTATGACTTAGCTGGTTTTGCCGTTGGATCAGTTTTAGAAGACAGACTCATTGATGGACGCAATATACAAAAGGGTGATAGGGTTATTGCTTTAGCCTCATCAGGACTTCATAGTAATGGGTTTTCTTTAGCAAGAAAGGTTTTGGATTGGAATCATATTCAATACGATCAAATGGTTGGTGACCTTGATTTAGCTCGAGAGTTACTCAAACCAACCCGGATCTATGTTAAGAGTATTTTAAAACTATTACAGGAAGTACCTGTCCGGGGAATTGCCCATATTACTGGGGGTGGAATTGTAGAAAATATTCCCCGCATTCTTCCCCAAAAATACGGTGTTTTACTCAACAAGAATAAAATAAACATTCCTGAAATCTTCTCCTTTCTTCAGAAAATTGGGAAAATACCAGAAACCGAAATGTGGCGAACTTTTAATATGGGTATAGGGATGGTTTTGATTATTGAAAAATCTGAAGTTGATAAAACTCTCACTTTGCTCAATGAGGTTGGTGAAGACGCTTATTTGATTGGAGAAGTTGTCTTTGGTCAGGAAGGAGTGAAATGGAGTGATTGAAAAAAATATTGTTGTTTTAGTTTCAGGAAGAGGCACCAATCTTCAAGCAATCATCGATGCAACTCAGTCCGGCTTTATTCCAGGAAAAGTATCTTTAGTGATTAGCGATAATCCGAACGCTTTAGCTTTAGTCAGAGCTCAAAAAGCTAAAATTCCAACTTTCGTTCTTGATTATAAGAGTTTTGCTGGGAAAAAATCTTACGAAAGCGAACTCTTAAAAGTCTTAAAAAAGGAAAATCCATCAATTATTTGTCTTGCTGGGTATATGCGAATCATTGGGAAAGCAATTATATCGGAATATTCCCATCGTATTCTTAATATCCATCCTTCTCTATTGCCTGCTTTTCCAGGGTTGGATGCTCAAAAACAAGCTTTGGAATATGGTGTAAAAGTAAGTGGATGCACAGTTCACTTCGTTGACGAAGGAATGGATACTGGGCCAATCGTTCTCCAAGCTCCAGTCTTTGTTCAAGATAATGATACGGTAGAATCTCTTTCCGAATCAATTCTTAAGAAAGAGCATGAAATTTACTGCCAAGCGATTAAGATGTTTTTAGAAGACAAACTCATCATTCAGGGAAGAACGGTTAAGGTAAGGAGATGAATATTTATGAAAATCATGTTGATTGGGAGTGGGGGGAGAGAACACTGTATTGCCTGGAAAGTAAAGCAGAATCCCGAAGTTCAAGAATTATATTGTATACCCGGGAATGGAGGCATGAGTTCTCTGGGAGTTTGTAAAAGCCTTCATTCTCTTCATGATATGGTTCAATTTGCCAAAGAAAAAGAGATAGACCTTACCTTGGTTGGTCCAGAAGCTCCACTAGCATTAGGAATAGTTGATCTATTTCAATCAGAGGGATTAGCAATCATTGGTCCGAATCAGAATGCTGCTCGACTGGAATCAAGTAAAGTGTTTGCTAAGAATTTTATGAAAAAATATAAAATTCCGACCGCTCAATTTGAAGTTTTTGCTCAACCTGATTCAGCTATTACTTACCTTAAATCTGGGTTAAATTTCCCTTTAGTCATTAAAGCAAATGGTCTTGCGAGTGGGAAGGGGGTTTTTATTGTTGAGGATGAAGAAGAAGCTGAGGATATTGTCACTGAATTGATGNTTAAAAAAATTTTTGGGGATGCTGGNGAGCAAATTATTGTAGAAGAATGCCTTGAGGGAGAAGAAGCNACGATTATGTTCCTTTTTGATGGAGAATCTTATTGTNTCCTTCCTTCCTCACAGGACCATAAAAGAGTTGGAGACAGTGATGTAGGGCCAAACACCGGTGGAATGGGCGCTTATTCCCCGGCACCACTGATTTCTGATCAGCTTTTGAAAAAAATTGAAAAAAGTATCATTTTTCCTTTCATTGAAGGAATTCAACAAGAAAAATTAAATTATCGTGGAGTTGTTTATTTAGGTTTGATGATTACTCACCATTCGGATGTTCATGTTTTAGAATTTAATGTTCGTTTAGGGGATCCAGAAACCCAAGTTGTTTTACCCCGGGTTAAAAACGATTGGCTGGATTTGAATTTAGCTCTTTACCAAAGTTCTCTTTCTGAAATTCGACTTGAAGTGGATGCACAAAATCTTTTAGGAGTAGTTTTAACCAGTCGTGGATATCCCGGGAAATATGAAATTGGGAAAAAGATTAATGGTTTAGAAGATTTTCCCAATGATCCTCAGGGGAAGATCCTGATCTTTCATGCTGGAACCCAGAGAAAGGACAATCAAATTGTAACAGCCGGTGGAAGGGTATTAAATGTATGTGCCTTTGGTGAAAATCTTAAAAAAGCAGCTTATAATGCTTATTTAGCTATTGGGAAAATCTGTTTCGAAAATATGTATTATCGTCAAGATATTGGATATCGTGCTTTTCTTCGGGAGGAATAGCTATGTCGGTTTATGTAGTGATTGGAAGTAAAAATGATTTGAATTATGCTGCCAAATGTATTGAACTGCTTGATAAGTTTGAAATTAATCATCGACTTTTTATCGCTTCAGCGCATCGAACGCCAGAAAAAATCAATGAAATATTACAATTAGTTGAAGAAAATCATATTCAAGTTATTATCGCCATGGCTGGATATGCGGCTCATCTTCCTGGTGTTTTAGCCGCCCGGGCATTATGTCCGGTTATTGGTGTTCCTCTGGATTCCTCCTCGCTTTTAGGATTAGATGCTTTATTTTCCATCGTTCAAATGCCAGCGGGTATACCCTGTGCCTGTGTTGGAATTGGAGAGAGTGGAGCAAGAAATGCAGCCATCTTAGCAGCTGAAATTTTATCTATACAAAACTCTCAGTTACAAGAAAAAATAAAGGCTTATCGAGAAGAGATGAGAGAAGCAGTGATTCAAGCTGATCGGGAATTAACCTTTTAATTATTCAAAGATCATTAAAAAAGCCTCCCTTTCAAATGGGAGGCTTTTTTTAAACTAAACTTTCGCTTTTTCCTTCTGAGATTTAGGAGTTGGAGCTTCTTTTAGTTTATCGAGATATTCTTTTCTCTCAGTTTTATAATCTTTATAGTAAATGGTTCCTTTGTAATTTTCTTCCCAAAATGGGTCAGATAATTCTTTAAAAGCCTGAGAATATTTATCAATATCATCCTTGAGTTCTTTGATGAGACTATCAGCACCTTCATGGCTTGGTCGAGCTCCGTACTTTTCTACCGTATCTCGAAGCACTTCAGGAACATCGATCAACATACAAGGACGCATTAAATTATTATCATAAGGTTGATTTTCTTGAATAGCTCGGAAGAAAGGCGAAGAAAAAGCTTCTTTTAGACTTTTATTCTTAATGTTGTCGACAGTGAAGTGACAAAATACACAAGGCTCAACATCACCGGCATTATTGATGTGGAAATATCGCCGACCACCAGCAATACAACCACCAACATATGGTCCATCATTCCAAAAATCACCAATAAAAATTGGCTTATCATACCGGAGATGGTGAACTTGATTACGGAGATGAAGACGCTGCTCTGGTGTTGGCATGAGATTGATGTCCGGTTTTTTTCCAATTGGGACATAGGTAAAGTACCAACCAAAACTCACTCCTTTATTAATCAAACCATCCATAAATTCATCACTACAAACTAATTCGGTGTTATGTCTTGTTGCTGTAATTGAAAATCCAAAGAGTGCTCCTTCATCACGAAGGGCTTCCATAGCGTTCATAATTTTTTTGTAGGTTCCTTTACCTCGACGGGCATCTGTTTCAGCTTCGTAACCCTCAACACTAATAGCAGGATAAACATTACCCATTTGAGCTAAACGCTTTGCCATGTCTCGGTCAATAAGAGTCCCATTGGTATAAACTTGGAAGGAAAGCTCACTGTGTTTTTCCATGAGATCAATTTGTTCTTTACGAAGAAAAGGCTCTCCGCCAGAAATGGTGAGAAAATTCATGCCCAGTTCATTCGCCTCAGTAAAAATTCTGTCAAGGAGCTCTATTGGCATATCGCTTTCTTTACGATATTCACCGGCGTAACATCCATAGCAATTGAGGTTACAGCGCATACTAGGGCTTACCACAAAAAACATAGGTACTTGGCAACCTAATTCTTTTTCTATTTTTTGTCTTTTAGGGACTCCTAAAAGAATGCTTTTACAGATAAGATTTTCGATAAGTTTTCGTCTTACGTTGGGATGAATTTCCTGAAGGACTCTCCGGGCTAAGACTATCTGTGGTCTTTTTTCCTCAAACATCTGACGAAGTCCACGAATCTGATCGCGGTAATACTCAATAGGTGTCAACTTTTCGGCTAAATAAGTTAAACGGATTATAGATTCGTCAGAGGAGTTTCGTAGAGAATTGACCATTGCTTTAACGACTTGTTCAGCAGTAAAAGCCTTTATGGAATCAAAATAACCCATACTATGAACCTCCCTCGAACGATATATTAATTCTGAAGACCATATGAAACCACCCCTTATGGAGTATAGTGAATAACCAATATATCAAGTACATCTTATAAAATGTATTCTTTTAAATGAACTATTGCAATTGAGAAACTACTGTATACTCTTTTTACGTAATACAAGATATGAAAGTTTTAAAAATGTATCCTTATGAATATTTGAAAAAATAATTATAAAACATTATAAAGAAAAACAAAATACACCATTCAATTTTATATTATAACAGAAAAATTGAATTTTAACCTCGAGAGCTATAGCGAATTAAATCATAATTCCTTTTTACTTCTTTAATGTCTTCCCAGGTAAGATACCGAGGAGAACCCCTCGAACGGTCATTATAACGGAGGAGGAAACTGGGATGAAACATCGGAAATATTTTTTTACCACCTCGCCATTCATGCCAGATACCCCTTATCTTGCTGATCGGTTCTTTCGTATTAAGAAGATAACTCGTTGGAACACTCCCTAAGGTAATGATAAGGGTAGGATTAATAATGGCTATTTGTGCTTCCAGATAAGGGAAGCAACTATCAATTTCCTGAGACTCTGGGTTACGGTTTCCAGGTGGGCGACATTTCACCATATTGGCAATAAAAACTTCTTCCCGAGTAATTTTTACCGATTGTAAAATCTGAGTGAGAAGCTTTCCGGCTTTTCCAACAAAAGGTCTTCCAGTTCGGTCCTCTTCCTCTCCAGGTCCTTCACCAATAAACATGAGAATTGCATTAGGATTTCCTTCACCGAATACGGTGTGAGTTCGATTATTGGCTAAAGGACATAAATGGCAGTTTTCCACTTCCATGTAAATTTCTTTTAAGAGTTGTTCTTTTTTCAACTTTTGGTATAGCATCTTTTACTTTCCTACTATATAAATTGAAAAATAAATATCATGAAACGAATTGTAAAATATTCTCTGATAATTTTTTGAGCTATCGTTTTTTAATAAAGTGTTTTACAAATTATGTTTGGTAAATATGAAATTTTGAGGTTTTTTTCGAATAACTTTGCGATGTAATTGACTTGGTATAAAACAAGCTGCTTTACGCAAAGCCTCAGCATTAAATAGAAACCATAAATACAAATCTGCTAAAGTTCGATTTTTAAATTGGTTCATGATTCCACTTTTTTCTATTTTTTCAATGGCTGGACTATAACAATTTTGATACCATTGCTGAACAGCAATTTCCCAAGAAATTTTATTTGAGCATTGTTCTCGAGCCATTTGGTTGTTTGGGCACTCTGAACATTGAAAACATTGAATTAACTTCATGATTTCTCGATACCCTCCTGGGAGAGTAACACGGATATTTTGTAACCCAGTTTTTTCCCGAAATACATGTTCTTCCAACGCTAAAAAATAATTTTCAGGTGAGGAAGAATTGAAGTGAATTTTCGGTATGTTGATTTCTATAACTTCAGCATCTATATAAAGCTGCCCTGAATTTTTGGCAACCGAAACACGATTATGTCCATCACGAACAAAATAGTAATCTCCAATTTTATAGAGAGAGATAATCGGAAGTGATTCATGTTGTTCATAATAGGAACGAATATTTGTCCATTTTCTCCGGTTGAACCTATTTAACGGCAAAAAGGCTCGATCAAAGTCTTCAAAACGGTTTTCACTCCCGATTATTTTATCGACTTTAACGGTTTTTACACCTAAATGATGTTCCTCTCCAGTTCCAATAATTTCTTTAATTTGATTTAAAGGAAGTAAACGATTTTTGTGATTTTTCAAGGTTCCAAGAATTTTTTTAAAAAAACCTTTTCGATAGAGAGAATCAAACTCTCGATTTGATTCAACTGACCGAAAAATTTCAGACATCTTTACCCCTTCCTAAATCTATAATACGATAATTATAGCAATTTATGACTGTCGTTTGATAAAGAGATTCTTGATAACTTTGATTCCGGTCATATAAATGAGTATGTCCATGAAGGTGATATCTTGGTTGAAATTTTTTGATTATATGATTAAATACTTTAAAACCTTTGTGAACAGGATCATCGCTTTCATGAATACCACTAGGAGGAGAGTGAGTGACTAAAACATCAAGATAGCGATGATAACGTATTTTAGCCCAATATAGCTGGGGTAAAAGAGCAAGATATTTATAATACATTGCTCTTTGAGTGTATTGGTGTATATTCCCATTATACCAAAGGGACCCTTCTAATCCAGCAAGAAGAACTCCTTGAAAAAGGATAACTTTTTCATCTAAGTTATATCCTCCTGCCAGGCTTTTTTTTCCAGCAGAAGGGTCATGATTTCCATGAACAAAGAATAGGGGGACATTGAGATTACTGACAATAAAGTCTAGATAATGTTCGGGAAGGTCTCCGCATGATATAACGCAGCTTACATTTTGAAAACGCTCCCGACAGAGGTTACTATAAACTCGTGGATCAATATGATCGCTCACAACTAAAATTTTCATTCCAATTATTATACCCAAAGGTTTAATTTTTGATAAGTAATATGGATATCTAACATCATAGAGGAATAATTTTATTCCAAAATTTTTAATTTCGTCCCAAGCGATAGGAAGTTTTAGTAAAAGATTATCCTTTTCTTTTTTAAATGGTTGAGTGAAGAGGTCATTCTATTTTAAAGAAAACGAAAAAAGTGGTATGCACATTATAGAGGATTAGGTCCTCAATGTTATAATGCTGAATGAAATCTTGTGGGAAGGAATTGTGAAGTTCGAATGAATGAAAAGCATCATTTTGGGGTCGTTGACAATCTCGATAAACTGTTTTTGGTTTTACCAGAGCACATTTTGAAAGCTCTTGAAGAGAAAGAAAACTCTGATGAATTGATAGAAATTGTCATGGACTTAGGACGTCCTCCAGAAGCACGGTTCACGAATGGTTTCTGTATTCTTATCGAAAACCCGGTTGAAAGAAGTGATATTGAATATACTTTGGGGAGAGTCGGTATGTTTACTCGCGATAACCGAGCTGGCATCGAGAGAACTCTTCACCGAATTTCTTGTATCCGGAATCGGGTTGGGAATGTTGTGGGTCTTACCTTACGGGTGGGGCGTGCTGTATATGGTACCATCGATATTATTCGGGATATCATTGTGTCGGGGAAAAATATTTTATTTTTAGGTCCACCGGGAGTTGGTAAAACAACAAAGCTTCGAGAGGTCGCTCGAGTATTGAGTGATGAATTTCAAAAAAGGGTGATTGTCGTCGATACCTCAAACGAGATAGCTGGTGATGGTGATATTCCCCATCCAGCAATTGGTCGAGCGCGTCGTATGCAAGTACCGTCACCAGAAAGACAACATGATGTCATGATTGAAGCGGTAGAAAATCATATGCCGGAAGTCATTATTGTTGATGAAATTGGACGAGAAGAAGAAGCTCGAGCCTGTCGAACTATTGCTGAAAGAGGAGTTCAGCTGATTGCAACCGCTCACGGTAATTCCTTACGAAACCTTTTATTAAACCCGACACTTACTGACTTAGTTGGTGGCATTCAATCGGTTATTCTTAGTGATGAGGAATCGCGGCGTCGTGGGACCCAAAAAGCCGTTTTAGAACGAAAGGCAATACCAACCTTTGATATTGTTGTTGAATTGAGAGATCGAGAGACTTTAGGAGTCTATCGAAACACTGCTGAAGCAGTGGACGTTATTTTAAGGAACTATGACCCTCGACCAGAAGTAAGGAAAAAAACCAAAGATGGTGCCATCGAAGTTCTTCAAGAAACCGAGGAACACAAGATTACTGAGGATATTTGTAACTTATCTGAATGGAATGAACCCCAATACCCTGAAGGGAAAATGCTAAGGGTATTTCTTTTCGCGATTAGTCGAAATTATATGGAAAGAGCTATAGCCCAGCTAAAGGCAACCTTAGAAGTCGTTGAGGATTTAAATGAAGCTGATATTGTTTTAACTTTGAAAAGTCGTTATCGTAAAAAAACCAATCGACTCCGTGAAGCTGAAAATCGAGGGATGCCGGTTCATGTCATTCGTAGTAACACTTACAGCCAAGTACTCCGTTTTGTAAAAGATCTTTTTGGTTTATCTGATAACTTTGAAAAATCGGGAGAGACTGGTTTGATTGAAGCAGAGAAAGCGGCAAGACAAGTGCTGAGAGATAATGAACCAATTGAACTCACTCCACGGAATGCCTTTGTACGTCGGCTTCAACATAAAATTGCTGAAAGATATAATTTGTTTTCACAAAGCATTGGTGAAGAACCCTTCCGTAGAGTAACTATCTATCCAAGAAGTTTGGATGATTCTCGATGAAATATTTTCCGGGCCTGTTTATCACCTTTGAAGGAATTGAGGGCACAGGGAAGTCGACTCACGCGAGACGTCTTTATGCTTTTTTAGAAGAAAATGGCCATCCAGTTCTTTTCACCGCAGAACCAGGTGGGACGGAAGTCGGTGATCAAATTCGATCCATCCTTCTTCACCCTAAAACTGGGGGAATCGATGCCATTACTGAACTTTTTCTTTTTGAAGCGTCTCGTCGTGAACAT
>Ga0067045_1004111_pt1 | contig 16296 bp, 9 predicted proteins | sample TerdegcTABiofilm_FD_59184 | JGI IMG/M metagenome (GOLD analysis project Ga0067045, IMG submission 59184) | Combined Assembly of (Gp0054472, Gp0054536) Wastewater bioreactor microbial communities from Singapore -Terephthalate degrading...
CCTCGATGGTGGCATTCAGGGCCAGAAGATTTGTCTGTGCGGCTATGGAACCTATGAGCTTGCTGGTTTCTCCGATGCGATGAGAGGCCTCTGCCAGTTCATTGATAACATTCTGTGCATTGCCTGCCTCTCTGCCAGCCTCCTGAGCGATAGCCCGAGTTTCACTTGTGTGCCTTGAGATCTCCGTAATGGTAGCCGACATCTCCTCCATGGAGGCGGCAAGGCTGGAAACAGCATCCATGGAATTCTCCAGATTGCTACCCATTTGGGAGATCTTTCCCATGACGAGGTTTGCTGCCTCAATAAGTTTCTGTGTCTGGGCGTCAAGAGACACCCCTTCCGTATTCAGGACAGCGGCCTTGGACTTAATGCTATGCAATATTTTCACAATAGCGTCCAAGAGATAATTAGTAGCCTCCGCCACTGTCTCTATCTCAGCGAGTTTGTGGTCGCTGATGCGACGACTGAGGTCTCTTGTGTCCTGAAGCTTCTTCAAGGAAGCGGTCATTCCATAAATGTCCTTGAGTATATGCCGCACAAGCAGAATGCCCAAGACACCTATGGGAAGCCCTATCAAAAAGACAACCAGGCATATCCTCCAGACATGACCCAGCCATGTCTGCTTTATGTCGTCGATATAGACACCGGTTCCGATGATCCAGCCCCATGGAGCGAATTTTTTGACATAACTCAACTTGGGATAGACCTCCTGGGTAACACCTCCTCCCTGCTGTGGTTTGTGCCACAGATATGCCACATATCCATGACCTGCCCTCTCAGCCACCTCCACAAAGGCTGTAAACAGGTTCTTCTTGTCCAGATCGCGCTCAGGGCCGTTCACGCCTTCCTGTGAATATATGGCGCAGTTGAACTCGGGCGTATCCATTGTCTTTCCATCCAGGTCCGGAACTATGGGGTGCATGATCATGTGCGCAGGAGAAGAGGTATCATTGATCCAAAAATATTCCTTTTCATCGTAACGCAATGCCTTGATGAGGGCTTTGGCGGCCTGTTTCGCTGCATCCTCGCTGATTGCGCCTGACTGGGAAAGCTCATACTGTTTCTGAAGGATGCTATATGCAATTTCTACAGATACCTTCAGTTGTTTCTTGCAATCCTTGACAAGGGTATTGTATACAAACCAGAAAAAGCTTCCACTTACCAGTGCCGTGCCGATTATGGCCAGAATCAGTAACACCACCAATCTGAAGGAAATGGACGAAAAACGCATGACCCCCTCCTGTAAATAATAATAATAATGTTTGAGAAAAACTTAATCCTTTATAGTAAGAACAAATGCCATATACAAGAGGAGGATAACAAAAAAGTGACAAAAAAAAGACAAAAAGACAAAAAACAAAAAAAGGACAGACACATTCCTGAATAACATTTTTAATGAATACAAAAAGACATCATTTTTTTGGGGCGGCAGCGGTGAAGCATTTGTTCCATGCGGCGCATAACTGCCCTCCTTGGCAGGATGCGCCGCCGGCGCCCTTCATGGCGCCTACTCCACAAACACTCCACCACTGCCGCCCTTCTCACCCCTACGGAACTCCATGTCCAGAACGGATACCCTATCCATTCCTCCTGCAATCCCACTAATAACGGATTGACCTGCTGAAATAATGAGCTGGCGTTTTTGCCTAAAAAATCGCAGAATTGGCCTTTTAACCTCATGTTAACCAAGCTTCAAAGGTATGTGCTGCTTTGAAGCGTCTTTTACGGTTGGGCGTGGGGTTTCAGGAAGGGTGTTAATCAAAGTTCAAAGGGTCTATGCCTTTTTTAAGCGACTTCTGATGTAGGATGTGGAGGTGGTGAAGGGCGAGGGCAGTCGGTGTTTGTGGAATAGGCGCCACGAGGGCGCCGGCCCCACATCACTGCCATGGAGGGCGGTTATGTGGGGCATGAAACAAATGCCGGCTGCCCCCGCCTAAAAACAAAAACATGTTATTATTGGGGATTGCTTCGCTTCGCTCGCAATGACAACTTCCTGTCCTGCTCATCACCCTAAAAACAAAAACATGTTATTAGAAGTAGGGGCGACCGGCCGGTCGCCCCTACATTCTTTTGTGCAGGGGATTGCTTCGCTGCCTTCGGCGGCTCGCTTCGGCGCGTGGCCCAATGACACAAAAGGGGCTCTAACCACCGAGCCCCCATATTTTTTATTTTGTGATGCGCACCGCGCAGATCTTGTATTCTGGAGTAAGGGTCTTGGGATCCAGGCCGTAACTGGTCAGCAGATTGACGAGGCTGTCTTCAAAGTGAAAGGCCATGAACACCGTACCTGGCCTGCTGCGCTCCGTGACACTCACTCTGGCCTTTACAGCCCCCCGTCTGGACTCCACTGATACGATCTCTCCATCTGTTACACTCAATCGCTGGGCATCCACAGGGTTTATCTCCAGGACCTCCATATTGGACAGGCGATCAAAGCCTTGGCAGCGACGGGTCTGAGAGCCGTTATTATAGTGTTCCAATCTTCTGCCTGTGATCAAGGCCAATGGGTAGTCCCGATCCGGTTCCTCTTCTGGCATGATGTAGCTCACGCACTGCATTCTGCCCTTGCCTATGGGGAATCTTTCTGTGTGTAAAAGCGGCGTCCCTGGGTGATCCTTGGTGGGGCATGGCCAGATCTGGCCGGTTTGACCCATACGTTCGTATGAAATACCACCATAGATGGGGGTCACTTGAGCGATCTCATCCATGATCTCCTTGGGATGGCTATAACACATGTCATAACCCATGGCCTGGGCGATGAGGCACACGATCTCCCAATCGGCCTTGGCCTGACCAGGTGGAGGCACTGCCTTTGTCACTCGACGCACACGGCGCTCACCGCTGGTAAAGGTGCCGTCCTTTTCATAAAAACATGCTGCAGGCAGCACCACATGGGCCAGCTTGGCCGTCTGGGTCAGAAACAGGTCTTGCACCACCAAAAAATTTAAAGACTTAAGGGCCCTCTGCACCTTTCCGATGTCACCCTGGGTATGGGCAGGGTCATAACCAACTACATAAAGGCCCTTGAAATCCCCCTTTAAGGCCGCATCATACATCTGAGGCTCAAAGAGCCCAGGACTGGACGAAAGCCTGGCCACCTGCCAGACCTTGGCCAAGGCATTCAATACCTCTGCATCATCCGTATGCAAATAACCAGGAAGCACATAGGGCAGGGTGCCCATATCGCAGGCGCCCTGTACATTATTTTGGCCCCGCAATGGATTTATGCCATTATATGGCCTGCCCACATGGCCTGTGGCCAGCACCAGATTGGCCAATGCCATGACTCCGGCCGTGCCGCCCTTGTGCTCTGTCACGCCCAGACCGTATAGAATCATGGCGTTTTCAGCCATGGCATAGGCACGGGCCGCCCTGCGAATGAGTTCTGCGGGGACACCGGCTGTCTCGGAGACCCGTTCCGGGCTGTAATCCAGAACATGCTGACGCACGGCCTCCACATTTTCCACCCGTGCCTCCAAAAACTCCCTGTTCTCCAGACCCTCTTCAAAGATGGTGTGTAATATGGCGTTTAGCACAGGGATATTGGAGCCGGGTTTGATGCGCAGCCAGATGCCGTCTTTCTGCGACTCTGCCATTGCAGCCACCTCAGTGCGCCTGGGGTCTATGACAATGAATCGTTTGCCTCGCTTAAAGGCCTCCTTGACCTTCAAACCCACGATGGGATGGGCCTCAGTGGTATTGGAGCCGCAGATCAACAGGAGATCTGTTTCAGGTATGTGCTCAAACGGCGTGGTAGCCGAACCGCTTCCAATGGTTGCCAGCAGACCGCTGACAGATGGTGCGTGTCAGACTCGAGCGCAGTTGTCCACATTGTTTGTGAGCCAGGCTGCGCGAGCTAATTTTTGAAGCAGATAGTTCTCTTCATTGGTGCACCGGGAGGACGACAAAATCCCTACGCTATTAGGCCCATGGTCTTGAATGAGCCTCTCAAAACGGCTTGCCACCAGGCCTATGGCCTCCACCCAATCCGTCTCCCTGAAGGGTTCATCCAGGGAATCCCTCACCAGAGGGACGGTCAGTCTATCGGCATGGCGATAAAATGTATAACCAAAACGCCCCTTTACACAGAGATCCCCCCAGTTGGGTGGCAGGGTCTTGTCGGCCCTCATCTCCAAAATGGCCTTGTTGTTCACCACCACATCCACACTACAGCCGGTACCGCAATAGGTACATACACTGGAAACCTTTTGCACCTCTTCCGGGAAAAGTGGCACGGCCAGGCCCTTTTTGGACAAGGCACCCGTTGGGCAGGCATCAACACAGGCCCCGCACGAGACGCAGCTCTCTGTGAGGGTTATAGAGGAACCCTCCAGCATCTGGGTCTCTGGATTGAAGGAAAGCTCCAATTTCAGGGCATTGTAACGGCAACTGCGTTCACAACGGCTGCAACCCACGCATTTATTGGCGTCCACCAGAATAAAAGGGTGGTCCTTTTGTATCTTGCGGACAAGGCGTGTGGGTGCCTTGTTGGTGTCCACCCTGTATGAAACCGCAAGCTCGCGAAAAGAACACTTGGACAGCCCAAGACACCCGCATTGCAGACAACGTTCCGCCTCGCGCCTGGCCATCTCTTCAGACAGACCCAGCTCGGCCTCGTCAAAATCATGAATGCGTCTCTCAGGCGAACGAGCTGGCATCGTCTCGCTGAGCTGAAGGGAGGCGCCGTCAAAATTGTGGAGGTCCACCTCTTCGAAACGCTTACCCTTGGAAAAATTGAACCGGCCATCCGAAGCGGTTTGCCCGATCTCCCTGACCAGGAGTTCGTGAATGGAGTCTGCCGCCCTTCTGCCGGCTGCTACTGCCTGAATCACGGAACGGGAACCGCTTGCCACATCACCGCCTGCAAATACGCCCGGCACATTGGTAGCCATGGTGGATGGATTGGATTTGATGGTGTTTTTGGAAGTGACTGCAATGGCTGCCTCAATGGCGCCGTAACTCTTGAATGTGGCATCTCCTTCCTGACCCAGGGCGGAGATCACCAGGTCGCCGTTCCAGAACAGGCGGGAACCCGGCATGGGCACCGGCTGGCGGATACCCTTCTCATCCGGCTCACTCAGAATGGTTCTGGCCATCTCTACCTTCACTGCGCCTGAACCCTCATCGCCATGTATCTTGAGCGGTGCGGCCATTAGAAAGAACTGCACACCTTCCTTTTCCGCCTCCTGCACATCCCTCTGCTGTGCAGACATCTCAACCCTGGAACGCGGATATATAACCGTAACGGATTCGGCACCCAGACGCCGGGCGCTTCGGGCCACATCCACCGCCACATCCCCGCCGCCTATGACCAAAATCCGCTTTTTTGCCTGTATCTCCTGCACAAAAGCCACGCTGTGCTCATTGGCCTGACGCAGGAACTGCAAGCCATCCCATGCAAGCTCAGCACCCTCCACATCCAGCGACTTCTGTTTGGAGAGACCCGTGGCTATAAAAAATGCCTCGAAGCCCTGTTCCTTCAGGGATTGCAGATTGAAGTGATCCCCCCATCTCTGACCGCGTTTTACATGTATGCCCAGCTTTAATATCCCCTGAATCTCGCGATCCAATTGTTTTTTGGGCAGTTTATAGCCTGGAATCCAGTAGCGAAGGGCGCCGCCCAGCCGCTCGTTGGCATCGAATATGACGACCTCATGCCCCTTTTTGCGCAGATAATATGCACAAGAAAGACCGGCAGGCCCGCCGCCTATCACCGCCACCCGTCTTCCGGTCTCTTTCTCCGGCAAGTCGTCCTTGAACCCGTGTTCAAGGGCATAATCCCCCACAAATCTCTTGAGATTGTTGATGCCTATGGGCTCATCCACCAGGACCCTGCGGCATCGGGTTTCGCAGAAACGGGGGCATACCCGGCCCACAGAGACAGGCAGGGGATTGCGCTCCCGAATGAGCCTCCAGGCCGCTTCGTATTCGCCCTTGGCTATGAGATTGACATAACCCTGCACATTGATGCCACCAGGGCAGGTGAGATTGCATGGCGCACGGCAATCGCCGTAGTGTACGGAGGCCAGGGCCTGAAGCCGCTCCTTACGGAACTGCTCCAGTTCTTTGGTCCTGGATTGCACCACCATGCCGTTTTGAACAGGGGTCTTGCAGGCCCTTGTCCTGCCCATGCCGTCTATCTCCACCAGACACATCAGGCATGGCTGACGAGGCTCCTCAGCCCTTTCCAGGAAACACAATGTGGGAATGAAAATACCATTGGCCCTGGCCGCCTCCAGGATGGTCTGGCCTTCGGCTGCCTCTATGATCCTTCCATCTATCTGTAGCTGTAACTGCATCTTCTCCATTCACAATCCCTTATAAGCGTATTATTGGAATCTACCCTTAAATAAAGGCTGGTGAGCCAGCCACTCCATTCCACGCAAGGAGACGACCAGCCGGTCGCCACTGAGCTACAGACAACAGTTTGTGCGCTGAAACATTGCCTTGACCCCCCTGCGCCTATAACTCCAACCAAGACTCTGAAAAGATGGTCTTACCCATGAGGACACGAGTGGTTTTATAGTATTCCAGTTCTTTGGGGGTCAAATCCTTGGGGTTTGGGTCGTTGTCGTCCATGATATCCCATACCACCTTGACCAGATCTGGCCGCTCTCCGTGAGCCAAGGCCATGAGTTCCTCGTCATAGGCATCCACAATGGCGGACCAGATGCCATGCTTCATGAGCATGGCCAGATATGCCCTGTTCAAATAATGTCTTTTATGCGCACTCACTCCGTTTGAGATATTGGACAAACCAACAGTGGATTTGGCGCCCGGGACGATCTCGGCAAGCATGGACATGAAACCCAGGCCGCTCATCACCTGGCCGGCCCCAAGTGTGATGGGGGTGGCGATGGGATCCACCAGTATCTTTTCATTGGGGATACCAGCCTCGTTCAGGGCCATGGTCAGGTCCACTGTCATGGCAGCCCTCTCGTTGGAGTCCCTTGGCATGCCGTCCACTCCCCACAGAAGGGCTATCACATAACAACCGGCCTCGGCAGCCACCGGAATGAGCTTTTTCATGCGTTCAGGCTGCAACGAGATGGAATTCATGATATGCACCGATGGATTTTTGGCCGCCTTTATACCGGCTATCAATGCCTCGGCATTGGTGGTATCCAGAGACAGGGGGCAGTCGGTCACCTCCTCCACGGCATTTACGATCCATGGCATGAGGGTCGGCCCGTCCTTTTTGGAAGGTCCTATGTTCAGGTCCAGAAAATCAGCGCCGTTTGCCGCCTCTTCATTGGCCATGACCTGAATGGGACCGGCATCCCTTTCCTTCATGGCCTTGCCGGTTCTGGCCCCCATTATATTGATGCTTTCAGCTATACATTGCACATACATTTGAATGTTACCTCCATATCGCCAGGGCAGATAAGTGTCCGCCCGAAGAAGATTTTTTATGCCGGCTTCCAATCCCGCAAAAACGCCGGAAGATGGCTTGCCTCTCTGGGGCCGATCTGAATCTTCCAGCCAGGCAGCTCCTCCTCCAGTTCACCCTTCAATGCGGCCAGATAACCCGGAATGATCAAGTTCCTGTGCTTAACCTTGTCCGCTATGGCGCTTTTCTTTACAAAACCACCGATCAAATCCGGACTGAACTTGCCGGCAGCCCAGGCAGTCAGCACCGAAAGGCCTTCCGTGTCCTTTATGAGCAACCATGACGGCACCTTGCTGCCCTCCACCTCGCCTGCCACGATAAAGTAGGTGAGGGAGAAGTTGCAGGTGATGAGCACAGGTGAGTCCTCGTTGGGGCCGTTGATGGGATATACATCCTCCTGCACCACCATGGGACGCTGCGGGTCGGTGAAGATGTTCAGGCGCTCCAAAAGCAACGGGAACAAGGTATCTCCCTGAAGGTCCGAAAGCACCGTAATACCGGCATATTTGGCGATGAACACAGAGGCTATCAAGGACTCCATCATGTCATCCTGGGTCATCTCACAGGGAAAGGTAATGGTAGGGAATCCAAGAGGTTTATACTTATGCTTTATGGAGGCGCGACGAATGACATTCTGGTCCTCAAATGCCGCTCTAACCGTGCGGGCACCTGTATCCAGCACCAGGTCCTTGAGCCCTGCCGCCACAAGCCTTTCTGAAAGCTGGGCGGTCTCTCCCAGATTGGCGCCCTTTACAGCCAGAGGGCAACCAGTCTCCCTGGCCACCTCCGTCATTTTATCCGCATTGGCGGAAGTCGCTGCGTAAAGCAGGGGCTTATGGCCCTCACATGCCCTGGCACCCGCTGACAGGTTGGCCGGATCCTCACTCATCAGGATCAAGACCGCAGACGGGCACTCCTTGCGCACCCGTTGCACAAGCCCTGTAAAGGCATCGACACTGGATGTGGCGTCCTTGACGGCAACGAGGTCTGCCCTCAGGTTCAGACCAACACGCTCATATTGAAGGCTGTTAAAGCGATTCAGCCGCCCTGATACGGCATCTTCAGCCATATCTGTGGAGACCAGGACCGCTATGCCGGTAGGGTTTTCAAACCGCTTTTCATGCCGGTAAAGGCAGGTCTCACCCCCCATTTTGAAGACGTTTTCCCCTGAACCAAGGGTCATGGGCCTGATGGGAGGGGCGGACGCCTCACCTACCGTCTGCTTTACCTCCTCCGAAACATAGGGGCAGGCGCCTATCTCGGCCTGACCGGCAGCCACCTTCATGGCGAAGGCCAGACAGGTGGGCACGCCACACTCCCCGCAGTTCTTCTTGGGAAGCATCTTCATGATTTGTATTCCAGTAAGAGCCATGGATTCCCTCCTTCAATTCCTAAACAACGCTTTCCATGCTGAGGGCGGGGTGCCCCTTTTCCTGCAAAAATGCCAGCACGGCCTCTTCAGTGGTTCCGACCTCTTCGTCTGCGATCATATCAACGAGATTTGGAATGCCTAACTCCTTTGCCCTCATCTCAAGCCTGTCTTTCAATTCCTCCTTGAGCATCTTAGGCATCCACACAACACGCTTCAATCCGCCTTCGGCCTGCAGAAACTTGCGGCTGCACATATAATGCTTGGAAACACCCAGAAAGCCCGGAGTGACCATACCCCCGCCCACCATACCAGCCAGGGTGGTGAACTTCATGCCGCTGGGGGTCATGCCCATGTAATCCCTGTTCACCAGCATGATGCCGTTACACATGGGCAACATGGTGGCTATGGCCTCAAAACAACCGCATGCAGTCATGGGATCCACCATGAGGCTGTAGGCACTGATGCGCTCCACCTTGCCGCGAGAGGCCTTTTTGACATATTCGTTGATTCCACTCCACTGGCCTGTGAGCGGGTCAATGACCTCCCCTTTTTGAATGGGCTGATTGGGCCCCGTGGGGTTGATCTCGTAAGAGGCCTTGCCGTCCAGCCAGTTGTATGCCCCGCACATACCTATACGTTCAGGCGTAATGACACACACGTGGCTTGGTGCAAAGGACTGACACAGGGTGCAGGAGTAGAAGGTTTCCTCTGTCTCGTCGGTCATAGAGCCGAGACGCTCGTCTCTCGCTGCATATACCTGTTTGGCCAACTCCAAGACCTCCTTGACCTTGGCCTCGTCCGTATAGATCTTGACCTGCACCTTGTCCGCTATGGCCCCGAACTCCTGATGTATCTTGCCATGGAGAATGCGGCCTATGTGTTCAAACTTGAAGCCCTTTTCTATGGCCTGTTTGCCCACACGCAGCCACATGATATTTCTCTGGCCGATGTGCATGATGCCCTGGGCATAGTTTATGAGGTGATGGAACTGCCGCTCCAAAATGGGCTCGAAGTCCGACTGCATGTTTCTGCCGGCCACCTCCACCAAAATGGCGAGAGGCAGCTTGGCCCCAGGCTGGACATCCGTCATCTCAGGGCCTTCAACGGTCACCAGGCCGTCCTGCACCTCTTCCATATCCTTGGAAACCAGGACCTCCACGCCCAGTGTGCGTCCACCGCCGCATTCCAGATACAGGTCGTCTTTGCGCACACGCTCGCCTTCGAATGCAGGACCGTATGCTGTCGGGATATCGATCTTGGTTACAGAGACCTTCAACCCGCGCACCTCGATGGCCTTCTGAACGATCTCCTCGTGAGGCACCTGGCTGACCACGTGTTCATAGGTACAGATACCGCTGGGCAATACCTGTGGAATATCCCAGTCCGATATGGTGGGGAAGCCCCAGTTGATGGCGCCGGCTGCATTGGCATACCATTCATCTGACACAGGGCCGAAGGCCATAACAAAGGCGAAGGTTCTGTCCTTGTTGTAAATCAGATTGCCCTTGTAATCCCCTGGCTTGATGCCGCCGAAGGCCAGGGCCACCCTGCATGCAAAACCTATGGCAAAGACAGCGGAGGTATAGGTGGGGCCGAACGGTACGAGGCGGGTTGACCATCCAATCTGCACCTTCTGCTTCATGAGCTGATCCGGCATGGAGATGCCGTCTGTCTGGTCGTGCATGAATATATAAAGATTCTTCTCCTGAAGCTCCAATGCGATCTTGGAGGCCATCTCCGGGTCTTTAGGTGTACCCAAAATGGCGGCAAAACCCGGGGCGGTTCCATCCACGAACTCCACCCCGCGCTTTCTGAAGATGACATCGTCCGCAGCACCCAGCCAGATACGGCCTTCGGGCGGGTCCTCGGTCTTGGTGTAGAAATCCGGGGCGTCGATATAGCGAATGGCCTCGAACATCTCTTCCGCAAAGAAGGTAGCCATTCCGGCATCCAGGGCGGGCGCCAGATAGGGCAGCCAGTTGTGCTCACTCACAGGGGCAGGCAACAGCCTTCTGCACTCCTGAAACACCTCTTTCATATCGCCGAGCTGCTTCACGGGGAAACCGAGCATGCTGTAGATGATGGGCAGATAATAGGCGGTATTGGGCAGGGCGACCTCGTGTTCAGGACCGTATTTCTTCAGGGCCTCCTCGTACTTCTCCTCAGCCATATCCACTATCTTGTGAGCACCCCTTATGGCTGCAGAACAGATGATCTTTGACATATCATACTCCTTGTTTAATCAATGTTTAGAAAAATATATCCGCAAGGGCATACATCCGTACGGGCGACCGGCCGGTCGCCTACAGAACCTACATCATGGCCTGAACCAGGACATTGGTCATCTCAATGGCCTTTGGATGCCTCATGATCAACAGATCCCCTCCTGCCAACAGCAGAGCGGAAGCGGTTATGGCCTCCATAAGGATACCCCTGCGCTCCTGATCCCCCAGGGAATCCGAGGAAGCAATCTTGGTCTCCTTGGCCTTCCACACCTCTCTTCCAATGTTGCAGATGAAGGGAACGGCCAGCTTGGCATCCTGCTGCGTAAGGGCGGCCAGCCGAATACGCTCAATCACCGAATAGGTATATTCCATGCCATAACCCACAGCGCCGATGGAGGGATCCATCAGGACGTTTTCCAGGGGCAGACCCAGGTTTTCCAAAAGGATATTGAGCTGCTTGGCCAGATTGACATCTATGGGCGTGGCAGCCACCACCGGCAGATTCATGCCCAGCGCGGTAGCGCCGAGGCTTCTGTAATTGGCGTCCGTAAGCGGCGCTATACAAACCCGCCTGTTCCCAAGGTGGCTCGTGACCTCACGCAGGGTTTCCGTGTCCTTTTCCGCATTACCGCAGCCCCAGAGCACAAGGGGGCAGTCCACTGCATTCAAGACCGAGGTGACGGTCTTGACGGCCTCGGAGGCAGGCCTGTTCATGCCGTTGGGATCCGTGCTCACCAGGGACAGGCAGATGGCCTCGGCCCCGTATTCCTTCACGCACTTCTGCGCCCACCTGGCAGGGTCTGAAAATACATCGGAATAATGCCTGGACAGCACGTCCGGCCACTCGTCAGGCTGGACATCCAGGACATCGTAGGCCACCTTGGGGGCATATGGCATTTCACCCTCGAACAGATGGAACGGCAGAGTGCTTGCACCGCCTACGGTGATGGCCTTGGGCCCGTCTCCTATAGTGACCGGCCTTACGGAAGCGGAGCAGGGTTCCATGAAAAGGTCCTTGGAGACCTGTCCACAACGCTCTGCAAGACTCACTTGCTCCTTGGGCAGGGGCTGCGAGGCGGCCTGAACAGCAGGGGCGGCAACGACAGCTGCCTTTTCCTCAGACTTCTGCACCGGCGCCTCGGGCTTCACCTCTTTGACAGGCTCAGGGGCTGGCTTGGGTTCGGCCTTGGGCTGAACCACCTCAGCCACCGGCCTGGCTGCCTCCTTCAATGCCTCAGAGGTCGGCGCAGAGGGAGTGGGCACCAGACCTGCAGCGATGCGCTCCAAACCGGCCTTGGCACGGGCATTCTGGGCATCAAGGGCCAAAACCTGTTCAAAGAAGGCCTTGGCGCCGCTGGCATCCCCCCGTTGCAGACACACATTGGCCTTGGCTATCAAACGAATAAGCCACTTGTTCCTCCACTCCTCTTGAGTCAGACCTTCAGGACAGGGAGGTAAGCCCTCTGCACCTGTAACTACAGCGGCCGCTGGTTTCGATACTGGCTCTGTCACAGGTTTTACTGGGGAAACGGCTGCCTCCACCTTCTCTGTGGCTATTGAGGCCGTCACCTGTACCTGTTGTAGGGGCGACCGGCCGGTCGCCCCTACATCTGCCACAGGCTGAGCTGGCATGACCGCCGTTGAGACAGGCTGTACCGGAATCTGCCCAGCCTGAATGCCCATGGGCGCACCTAAATAGAGCACAAATTGGGCCTCTAAAAACTGTTTTATGGCCTCGAACTGGTCTTCAGTGAGGTTCATGGCCTTTCTCAAGGCGGCCAACCCCTGCTTCAGGGCGTTCAAGGCCATCTGCTCTCTGGACGTGAGTGCCGCCTCCTGGCCTGATACAGCGACACCCGCAGCCGCCGCAGGGTTCGAAGCCTGGACCTGCACAGGCGCTGCGGCCAGGGCAGAGGCGGCGTTTTTGAGTAGATTCTTTGCCTCATTCAATTCAGCCACAAGCATGGCTGTCTCGGATTTCTTTTCGGCGACCATTTCCCTTGCCTCCTGTAACTCTTTTTCAAGGGCCGCTACTCTCTGCGCTGCCCTGTCCTTTTCCTTTGCAAGAAGTTCTGTGGAAACCTGCAACTCCTTTTTGACCTGCTCCAACTCCTGTTCCATTGAGGCCTTGGCCTGCTCCCCTGCCTGGGACACAGCCAGCTCTATGGCCTGTTGACTCACCAGCCTTGGCTCCACGCCCTTGGGCTCAGGTCTTGGCCCGAGTCCGGCCAGTTTGACGATCTCCGGCACGGCCTCCTCCCATTCGATGGCCATGATGTGCACACCCTTNACNCCTGGTATCTCCCGCACCTGCTGAATNATATCCACCGCTATCTGTATGCCCTCGGCCCTCTGGTCCCTGGCATCCCTCATGCGCTGAATCACCTCNTCTGTCACATCCAGGCCGGGGACATAGTTTTTCATGTAACGGGCCATNCCCAGGGACTTGGGCGGCGTTATGCCTGCAAGGATATAGACCTTTTCATGNAGGCCCAGGTCCCTGACCATCTCCATNAATCTTGCAAATTTNTCCACATTGTAGATGATCTGCGTCTGAATGAACCTGGCGCCTGCCGCCACCTTTTTGGCCAGCCTCCTGGGACGGAACTCAAAGGGATCAGCAAATGGATTTGCAGCCGCCCCCAAAAAGAAGTCGGGCGCAGGCCCCTTGATCTCCTCTCCGCACTGAAAACGCCTCTCATCCCTCATCTGACGCATCATGGTCAGAAGCTGAATGGAATCCATGTCAAAGACGCCCTTGGCCTGGGGGTGGTTGCCGAATTTCTGATGGTCTCCTGTGAGACACAGCAGGTTCTTGATGCCCAGGGCCTCTGCGCCCAGGGCCTCTGCCTGTATGGCTATGCGGTTTCTGTCCCGGCAGGTCATCTGCATCACAGGCTCCACGCCCTCTGAGAGGGCAATGAGCCCTGCCGTCAGGCTGGACATGCGCACGATGGCCGTCTGGCAGTCCGTGATATTTACTGCATCCACATGCCCCTTTAGAATACGGGCCTTTCTGCGCACCACCTCCATGTCCCCGTTCTTGGGCGGCCCAAGCTCACCTGTAACAGCGAACTGGCCTGAGGTCAGAATATGTTCCAGATTGCTTTTTTCTGTCACGACAGTAGGTCCTCCCTCCTTCTTGAACGCGGGCCGCCATGCCCTGCAGTTCTCCAGTCTCGAATGGGCATTATCTCCATGAGGTCATCGGCCCTGTTCATCTGCTGCATCTTGCTGTGAATGGCAAACCATACACAGGAGACATTTGGGTCGATCTCGCACCTGCCGCCCACAGACCCGCCGCATGGCCCATTGGAGAGCCGTTTTGCACACCTGGCCACAGGACAAAGCCCGCCGGTCAGGTGCAGCACACAGGCACCGCATCCCGCGCACATCTCCTTCCATTCACCGCTGGAAAGATTGGCCCCATAAAAAGAGGTGTTGAGGCCGGGGAGCACCCTCACTCCAGGGCACAGATCCGCTATAAAATTCACACCCACTCCGCAGGCCATGGAAAGCACCGCGTCATACTGCCTGCCCCGCTCCTTTAGTGGCTCGATGTATTCGGGGTCACACTGGCGGATGTAGGTGTCCGTATCGATCTCCATGCCCATACCCTGTTTCTTGCAGCCAAGGCGAATGGCGGAGGCCAGAATCTCCACTTCCTTATCCCCACCAGCAGAGCAGATGGCCACACAACCACGGCAGCCCAGCACCAAAAGCCGGGAGACACCCTTCAGCATGCCCATGATCTCGTTAAGTGGTTTTCTTTCAGCTATTATCATATGAATCCTCGTCTGTCCTTCAAAATCAGCCCTTAAGCCTTTGACTCATCTCTTCCACTGCCCTGATCAGGGGCTCGGATGCCTTGCGGGGTGCAAAATGCATCTCAATGAGGTCAGGAGACATGCCCAGCTCCTTGAGCATCCCCTTTACATGCTTGACACGCTTCTCAGCCCGCACACTGCCCTTGAGGTTATGACAGGCATCCTTTTCGCAACCCACCACCACCACGGCCTCAGCGCCCTCCACAAAGGCGTTTAGCAGGTCCTTTATCTCCAGACGGCCTGTGCAGGGCAGGGGCCTCAAAGTGACACCCTCAGGTATCAGCCCTTCTTTCTTCAATGCAGCTTCCGAGGCAGAAAGGGTATAATTGCAACAAAACACCGTGATTCTATTGGACATCAGCCCCTCCCTTCATTCCAAGCAGCTCCAACGAGGGCTTGAGATCAATGGCCTGTGCAGGGCACTCCAGCACGCAGACACCGCAGGCCTTGCATCTTTCGGAATCGATGTATGCACAACCCTCAGGTTTCATGACAGGCACTTCAAAGGGGCAAAGCCTCACACAGGTCAAACAGGCTATGCACTTTCCCTCATTGACTTGAGCAAACATGCCCAGTTCATACAGCCGCTCCCTGGTCACATAGCCCTTTTCAATGGCCTTATGACGCAAGGCCTTGATCACATCGCTGCACCGCACATTCTGCGGGCACACCGGCACACAGGACTGGCACTGGGAACAGGCCCAGATGGTATCAGAGGACAAAAGCCGCTCCTCCAGACCCAGGGCCACCATATGCACAATCTTTCTTGGATCAAAACCTGCGACCACCTTTTCCACCGGACAGGCGCTGCTGCATGAACCACAGGCATAACACTGGCTCAGAGTAAAACAGCCCTCATCAGGCAGGATCTCTTTAGCAAAATCCTTCAATTCAGAGGCTACAACTGTCATGTCACTCCCCCTTCCTGTCTGCGTGCCCCGCACAGGCAGGCTCCTTCAAGGACCAGCCTGCGGCCTCGCCCTCGATAACACCCTTCTTTGCCAAGGCGGAAAGCAGCTTGTCCAGCTCCTCCGAAGAGGCGCCCGTCAAATCCATGAGTTCCCCGGAAGAGCAGGTCTTTTTTCCCTGGTCTTTAGCCTCTGCAAGACACAGCAGGACATCATGGCTCAACAGCTCCTGCCTAAAGGTGGGCAGAATACGCTCACCCACCTCCTGGGAGATGCGTTCCGGCGTATATACCGCGAAGTCCCTTGTCTCGTGCAGTTTTTTGGCCACATTGCCGTAGGCGGTGCGGACCTTGGGGGTTTCGGCGGCCTTTAATGCCGCCTCAAGCCGACGCTCCAGCACCTCTTTAGGGGCCTCGCCTTCCAGGCTGCCCAGGGGCCCCAGCCCGCGAATGCGGGCTACATATTTGGTGATAAGCTCCACAAACCTGGGGCCTTCAGCGGCAGACGCCCACTCCAGGGCCATTCTGTTTGCATTGAGTCCTATTACATTAAACACCTGACGGCAGGTCTCGGC
>Ga0067045_1000304_pt1 | contig 16295 bp, 15 predicted proteins | sample TerdegcTABiofilm_FD_59184 | JGI IMG/M metagenome (GOLD analysis project Ga0067045, IMG submission 59184) | Combined Assembly of (Gp0054472, Gp0054536) Wastewater bioreactor microbial communities from Singapore -Terephthalate degrading...
CTGTCTCCTCTGTCGAGTGAACCTACGGCTCGCTTCGGTCGAAATTGGACCGCCTTCAACTCACATCCTGTTGCGGTTCAGGCTTTCGCGGACATCCTGTCCGCTCATCCAATTTCGAGTCCTCAGCATCGCCTGGTTCACTGACGACGCTCCGTAAAGGAGCAGCTGGTTTCAACACCCATGGGTTTTACAGTAATAGATTTGTCGATGGTCTGGGATGGGCCGGAGGCTCGTCTCGTTGTTTAGATTCTGATAAGTTTGTTGAAAATATTTAATAAAGCGGGAGGTTTGGGAGTTGCAAAAGTTTTCAGTCGGTGATGTGGTAAAAACCAGAAAAACTCATCCCTGTGGCGGTGATTTGTGGGAAATAATGCGCACAGGGGTGGATTTCCGGATCAGGTGTTTAAAATGCGGGAGGGTGCTGTTGTTGCCCCGCCCAAAATTTGAGAAATCAGTGAAGGAAATTATGCAGCATGCACAGGATGTGCCGGTATGATAAAGTGTTGAAGGGTGTATATTGATATTAATTTAATTAAGAAAGAAGGTACCTTAAAAGGATGAATTCGGGTACAAGAATGCAGACTCCGGAACTCAGAGTCAACGCAGTTGCAGTTTTATTATTTATCGTAATCACTGTTTCCGGTTTCGTAACCGGTGCTGTTCTTAATGAGCCGGTAATTTTTGTGGTTTCGTTGATTGTTGCGGCGTTTGTTGCGGCTGCGGTCAAGGTTGCCAGGCAGTGGGAAAAGGCTGTTATCCTCAGGTTGGGTAAATTTAAAGGTCTTGCCGGACCGGGGATATTTGCAATTATTCCGGTAATCGATTCTGTTTCCAGCTGGATCGACATGCGGGTGATAGCTGACCCCTTCAAGGCCGAGCAGACTCTTACTAAAGATACGGTGCCGGTTGATGTGGATGCCGTACTTTTTTGGATGGTCCAGGACGCGGAAAAAGCTGCCCTTCAGGTTGAAAACTACAAGGAGGCAGTATCCTGGGCGGCGCAGACCGCGCTGCGGGACATTATCGGTAAGACACTTCTTTCTGAAATGCTGGCAGGCCGCGATCACATAGATGAGGAACTGAAGAAGGTGATTGACCAGCGTACTGAACCCTGGGGCATTTCAGTCCAGTCGGTGGAGATACGTGATGTGGTTATTCCAGCTAACCTTCAGGATGCCATGTCCCGTGAGGCCCAGGCTGAACGGGAGCGCAAGGCCAGGATTATTCTCGGTACAGCTGAATTGGAGATTGCAGAAAAGTTTGCGAAAGCTGCCATAACTTATGAAAACAGCCCTGTAGCTTTGCAGTTGAGGGCAATGAACATACTTTATGAAGGGCTTAAAGAAAAAGGAGCCCTGGTGGTAGTCCCGAGCTCGATTGTAGAAACCATGGGGCTGGGGACCGTAGCCGGCCTGTCGTCTATGGCGCAATACCATCCCCCCGGTATGCCGGGCGGTGAGGAAGAAAACAAGTAGATTCTTGTCAATTGGAAGACATTGTGTTATAATCTTTAAGCCCTTATTTGGTTTTTGGAGGATCCACCCTGCCTTACCTTCGAGGTAGGGCCGCAGTCCGTGGGGAGGAGGTGAGTGGTTTGCGCAAGTACGAGGTAGTCTTTATCCTCCGTCCTGATTTGGACGAGGAAAAAAACACGGCGGTCATTGAAAAGTTCAAAGACCTGGTTGTAAGCCAGGGCGGCGAGGTTCTGAAACTGGACAAATGGGGTAAGCGCAGGCTGGCCTATGAGGTGAAAGGCGTCAGGGAAGGCTTTTACGTTATACTCCATATAAACGCGGAACCCGAAGTATCGTCGGAACTTGACCGTGTGTTTAAGATTACGGACGAAGTGCTCAGACATATCATTATCCGCGAAGAAGAATAAAGCTTGCTCCGGGTTTTACCGGGGACAGAAAGACCGGGGCGGTGATAATATGCTCAATAGAATAATCTTAATCGGCAGGCTCACAAGAGAGCCTGACCTGCGTTATACTCCAGGCGGGGTTGCAGTGGCCAGGTTTACCCTGGCGGTTGACAGGCGGCAGTCGAAGGACCGGGAAAAGGAAACCGACTTCATTGACATTGTTGTTTTTCAGAAAACGGCCGAAACCTGTGCCAGCTATCTTGGTAAAGGCAGGCTGGTTGCAGTTGAGGGCAGGCTTCAGATTCGTTCCTATGACGACAGCCAGGGGATCCGCAGGAAGGCCGCTGAGGTGATTGCCGATAATGTGCGCTTCCTTGACCGTGCCAGAGAGGGTGCGGCAGCCCCCGGCAACAACTACGGTGGAGAAAGTCCGGAGTATGGCACTGAGATCGGTTTTAACGAGGATGACATTCCATTTTAAAACAATAAAGGCGCTGTTACTCAGCGCCGGTATGAGGGGGAATCTTATTGAAACGCGAAAGGGGCGGCCGCAGGGGTAAAAAGCGGGTTTGCAGCTTTTGTGTGGATAAGATGTCGGCCATTGATTATAAAGATGTGCCGCGTCTTAAGAAGTATATTACGGAGCGCGGGAAAATCCTGCCGCGCCGGATATCGGGCAACTGTGCCAGGCACCAGCGTATGCTGACAACGGCAATAAAAAGAGCGCGTTTTATTGCTCTGTTGCCATATACTGCAGAGTAACACCATGGGGGAGCTGAAGCTCCCCTTAGCCTGTTGACAAAACTATTTATTGCAAGATTCATGGGTGTTGAAACCAGCTGCTCCGTTGCGGAGCGTCGCCAGTGAACCAGGCGATGCTGAGGATTCGAAATCGGATGAGCGGACAGGATGTCTGCGAAAGCCTGAACCGCAACAGGAAGTGAGTTGAAGGCGGTCCGATTTCGACCGAAGCGAGCCGAAAGTTCACTCGACGCGGAGCAGAGGAACCAGGCGGGTTCAACACCCATGGACTTTGTCTGCAACCTGGGGGAGCTGAAGCTCCCCTCACTCTTATTTCTAACCATGCGCAAATGGGGGAACAAATAACAGTCGGTTCATTCCGCAGCGGGGCAGGAAAAGAAGCCTGTCCCATAGAATAATTAAGAGTTGTGTTAAAGGTTCTTCTCTGGTATATATTCAGTGAAACCGCAACTCAAGCACGGCGTTATCACCGCTCATTCCAGTGCTCCGCGCCAACAGCACTTACGGCTCGCTTCGGGCGAAATTGGACCGTCTTCAACTCACCGTCCTGGTTCGGTGAAGGCTGGCGCGGACGTCCTTGTCCGCGCCTCCAATTTCGCATCCTCAGCTTCGCCGAGTGCTGTTGTCGGTGCTTCGCAAGCCGTTCGCTAGCGATAACGCCGTGCTTCCACCGGGTTTACTGAATGATTACCTTTCTGTGTCTATTAAGGAGGCTTCTAAAATGTTTACCGGCAGCCAGAAAGGCGATATCGCTAAAAATATCAAGGTTGTTGAGTGGTTGAAGGCCGACCTGCTCACTTCCCTCTCGGCACTCTTTAAGTCGATGCTCCGGGGAAGCGAGGAATTAATCCTTGACGCGCTGGCCAGCCTGGTTATTACCTGTTACATTTTGGGGCGGCGGCTTGGTATAAATTTTTCCCGGCTTGACTTGAAGGTTGAGGCGAAACTACGCCAGGGCATTGACGAAGACCACGAAATGGAGAGGTGGTACGGGGACATATCTAATCTTTTAAATTACCTGGTTGACAAAAAGAGGTGATCTCTTGGCAGCCTGCGAGAAGACCAGGGGCCTTTTAGAATGGGTTGTTTTAACCGTCCTTGTTGCTTTTACGGGCCTGGCAGGTATGTTCCTGCCCTCTCTTTATTTCCTGTCGATCATTTTAATGCCGCTTCCAGTCACGCTCCTTGTACTGCGCCTGGATGCCAGGTACGGTATCCTGGGACTGGCTGCAGGAGGGTTTCTTATGCTCTTTGCCGGGCAGGAACCGGTGTCGGTGCTGGTTATGGTCATCCATTACGGGCTTCTGGGAATTGTATTCGGTTTGCTTTTTAAAAACGGTGTTTCTTCCGGCAAAAGTCTCCTTGCCGGCGTTTCGGCCGCGGCGTTTCTGGCTATTATATCGGTTGTGCTTGTATATGCTCTGACAAAAGAAAACCCTCTGGTTCTGGGACAAGAAAACCGCCGCATTCTGGAGGAGTGGGCGGCGGTTAACCGGCAGATGCGGGGGTTTGAAGGCATGTTGCCTGAACGGCAGGCGGAACTATATGAAAACCTGATAAACATCTTTGAACTCTTGATACCCGGCCAGCTGGTTGTTGCTTCGGCAACATCAGCGGCAATCACTTATTTCCTGAACAGGTTTGTCCTGGAGCGCTTGTTGAAATACAGGCTTCCCCTTCTGCCTGCATTTTCTGCGATTTATTTACCTTGGTATAGTATCTGGGGATTGATCGCAGGGCTCGGCCTGCTCCTCCTGGGCGACCAGTTTGCCTTGCCTCTGCTGAGTAAAACGGGCAAAAACATATTGTTTGTTCTTTCTAATGTGTACCTGGTCTTCGGGCTGTCGGTGGTAGCGTACTTTTCAGGGAAAGTTAAGCTTGCCCTGCCGTTAAAGGTGATTTTCTTGTTCCTGGCGTTTTCTTACCTTCCCTTCAGCATCGCTATCCTTTTGTTGTTGGGGGCTGCTGATCCTCTGGTTAACTTCCGGCGGTTACCGGCTTTGAAAAATTAAGTGTTAATATCAAAATATTTATGAGATTAACTTAACTGAGGAGATGCGATATGAAAGTAATTTTACTTAAGGATGTGCCCGGCCAGGGCAGGCAGGGTGATGTAATTAATGTGGCTGACGGGTACGCGAGAAATTACTTGTTACCCCGTGGATTGGCAAGTGAGGCGTCTGAGGGCAGGCTGAAAGAACTGGCCGACCGCCGGCGGGCTACGGCAATTAAAGAGCAAAAGATCGAGCAGGCAGCCAGGGAGCTGGCCGCTCGTTTGAACAACCTCACTGTTGTCGTTAAAACCAAAACAGGCGAGGGAGGCAGGCTCTTCGGTTCGGTTAACAATAAGGATATTGCCGATGCCCTGGCCTCTCAGTACAATATTACGCTGGATAAGAAGAAGCTTGTTATCAGGGAGCCGATTAAGCAGTTGGGCGCCTACCCTGTGGTGGCGAAGCTGCATCCTGCCGTCCAGGCTGAAATCATGGTAGAAGTGGTTGCGGAGTAAGGTTCCTTGACCGGCCGTCCGGCAATATTCTGACTGACATCAAGGAAGGAGCAAGAGATGAAAGCATTCCTGGAAAATTGGATCAGGGATTCGAAAAGTGATACTTCGGGGAAGCTAAAAGGCAAGTTAAAAGGCCAGGACCGGTTAAAACGCCAGGTGGCTGTACTGTATGACCTGTTGGCCGATTTGTACGGTTCTGACAAGCTGGTCCTGCGCGCAGGCAAACTGGATGCGCTGCAGCTCATGCGCTCAAAAAGGCTGGAGGATAGGGTGCTGGCTCTTCAAAAGCTGGTTTTTGAGGATCCGACTTATGACCGCCTGCCGGCCCTGGTAGATATCCCCGGCATTCTGGAAAAGATTGAAGAAGAAATAGCCGACAACATTGCCCGGCGTACCGTGGAAGACCGGCTGGAGAGAAAAATAAGCGAAAAGCTCCAGCAGCGTCACGAAGATTATATTAAAGAAATTAAAATGCAGGTGATTAAAGAAAATACCGGGCCTGAAAACGCGCAAACCCTGAAAAAACTGGCGGTACTGGAAAAGCTGGAACAAAAAAAACTATCCGGGCTGGCAAGGGATTTTTTGCGCCCGGCTTCATTTGAGGAAATTATCGGTCAAGAACGGGCGATCAAGGCATTAATTGCCAAGTTGACCTCTCCCTATCCACAACACATTATCCTTTACGGGCCGCCGGGTGTAGGCAAGACAACCGCGGCACGCCTGGCGCTGGAAGCAGCAAAGCGTTCCAGGAGGACTCCTTTTGCCAGGGATGCGGCTTTCATCGAAGTGAACGGGACAACGCTGCGCTGGGACCCGCGTGAAGTAACCAACCCTCTCCTGGGATCGGTACACGACCCCATTTACCAGGGTGCCAGGCGGGATCTGGCTGAGACAGGCATACCCGAGCCAAAACTGGGACTGGTTACCGATGCCCACGGAGGTGTGCTTTTTATTGACGAAGTCGGCGAGATGGACCCGATCCTGCAAAATAAGCTGTTGAAAGTGCTTGAAGATAAGAGAGTTTACTTTGAATCTTCTTATTATGACGAGTATGAAACTAATGTGCCGCAATATATCAAAAAAATCTTTGAGGAGGGCGCCCCTGCTGATTTTATCTTGATCGGCGCCACTACGCGGGACCCGCTCGACATTAACCCGGCCATCCGGTCCCGCTGCGCAGAGATATATTTTGAACCGCTTACACCAAAGGACATTCAGAAAATTGTAGAGCAGGCGGCTGCCAAGCTGGGTGTGGAAATGGACAGGCAGGTTCCGGAGGTAATCAGCGAATATACCATTGAGGGCCGCAAGGCGGTTAATATCCTGGCCGATGCCTTCAGTCTGGCCTGCTACCGCAGCGAGCAGGCGGGCACTCACACTGTAATCACCCTGGAGGATGTCCTGGAAGTAGTGCAGGTCAGCAGGCTGAGCCCGAGTGTAACCAGCAAGGCTTCATCCCAGCGGGAAGTGGGGAAAATTTTCGGCCTCGGTGTTGTGGGATTTTTAGGTTCGGTTTTGGAGATCGAGGCAGTGGCATTTTCAGCGCGCAGCCAGGGCCAGGGGGTTGTCCGTTTTAATGATGCCGCCGGCAGCATGACCAAGGATTCAGTTTTCAACGCCACTTCGGTGATCCGTAAGTTGACGGGGGAAGATTTGGCGAATTACGACATTCACGTAAATGTGGTGGGAGGCGGCCGGATTGACGGTCCTTCGGCGGGAGCGGCTATTTTTATAGCTATCCTGAGCGCCATTCAGGGCCGCTCCATACCGCAGGATATGGCCGTAACCGGCGAGGTTTCCATCCAGGGCAAGGTCCGTGGTGTCGGCGGTATTCCCGAAAAGATATACGGAGCCAGGCAGGCCGGCATCAAAACCGTGCTGGTTCCGTCTGAAAACGGAAAAGATATCCCGGCGGATTTGAAAGGTATCCGGGTAATTCCGGTAAGTTCTGTAGAAGAGATTATCAGGCATGTTTTTCAATCTCCAGAAATTGATGAGCTAGTCAGTTAAAGAAAACCAACCACCAACGACTAACGACCAACTACTGTTCTTATGGCAGGTGGTTCCGTTGCTGGGGAAAATACCTCCGCAGAATATAGATGCCGAGCAGTCCGTGCTGGGTGCCGTCCTTCTTGACCGTGAAGCTATCTTTAAGGTTATGAAGGTAGTTCGTCCTGAGGATTTTTACCGGGAAGATCACAGGATGATTTATGAGGCCATGCTCTTTTTAAACGAGAGCGGCAGGCCGGTTGACTTGATTACCGTGTCGGAACAGCTCCGGCAGCAGGGAAANCTGGATAAGGTCGGCGGTGTGGCTTACATTGCTTCACTGGCGGAGATGGCGCCTGTAGCTGCTAACGTCGAGTATTACGCGCGTATTGTTGAAGAGAAGGCGCTGTTGCGCACATTGATCCAGCTTTCTACCCGGATTGCCGGCATGAGCTACGAAGAAAGCGAGGAACCGGAGAAGCTCATTGCCGAGGCCGAGCGGATGATCATGGAGTTGGGCAGCCGGCGGGTGAGCGGGGTTTTTTACTCGATCAAGGACATCCTTATTGATACCCTGACCCATATAGAATTTCTTTATAACAACCGCGGTAGTGTCACCGGGGTGCCTACGTCTTTCGGCGATCTGGATAAAATTTGCCACGGGCTGCAGCCCAGTGACTTAATCATTTTGGCCGGCCGGCCCAGCATGGGGAAGACGAGCCTGGGCATGTGTATCGGTTACAGCGCTGCTTTGAAGCATAATATTCCAGTAGCTATTTTTAGCCTGGAAATGTCCAGGGAGCAGTTGGTCCAGAGGATCCTCTGCGCTGAAGCTAAAATTGACCAGCAGCGCCTGCGAAGCGGTTTGCTGGACGAGGAGGACTGGCGGGAACTTCATGAAGTTGCCGGAAAGCTGGCCAGGGCGCCGATCTATATAGATGACACGCCTGCCATAACCGTCCGCCAGGTCCGCGCTAAGGCGCGGCAGCTCCAGGTGGAAAAGGGATTGGGCCTGATTATCATTGATTATCTGCAGTTGATGCAGGGTACCCGACGGTATGAAAACCGTCAGCAGGAAATTTCTGATATCTCCCGTTCCCTAAAAAGCCTTGCCAAAGAGTTAAACGTGCCGGTTCTGGCCCTGGCCCAGCTCAGCCGCGCTGTGGAACAGCGGCAGGATAAGCGCCCGATCATGTCTGACTTGAGGGAGTCGGGAGCGCTTGAGCAGGATGCTGACCTGGTGATGTTTATTTACCGGGATGAATATTACCATCCTGATTCTGAGAAAAAGGGTATAGCGGAGATTATTATTTCGAAACACCGCAACGGTCCGGTGGGGACAGTTGAGCTGGGTTTTCTGAAAGAACTGACCAAATTTGTCCCCCTGCTGAAAAACGCGGAGGATTACCAGCCGTAGATGTATTGACAGTGGTGTTGTTATTCATTACAATATCCATGTTGAGCGCAAAATGGGTATTGTGTCAATTTAATCCCCCGGTGGAACATAGCTGACTCAAATAGCAACTGGTATGTGTTTGTTGTTTGGGTTATTTTTATGCCGGCAGGAAAATAATATAAAGGGTTGTTTGGAGGAAGTTTTTTGGGCAGGCAGTATGATATAATCATTGTGGGAGCCGGACCGGCCGGGATTTTTGCCGCCCTGGAATTTGTTAAGTCAAAACAAGGTCTTAAGATTCTGATCATCGAGAAGGGCCGGGAAATTGAAAAGCGCGTTTGCGTTGCCCGCGAGAAAAGCGCCCCCTGTTTCAAATGTTCGCCTTGTTCCACGGTTTGCGGGTGGGGGGGAGCCGGCGCCTTCAGTGACGGTAAGCTTACCCTGTCTACAGAGGTGGGCGGCAGCCTGGGGCTATATACCGGCGAGAAAAACCTCGCGGGTGTGATTCAATATATTGACCAGGTATATCTCGACTTTGGGGCGCCTGAACAGGTATTTGGCCTGGAGCATGAAGAAGAAATTCAGGATATGCAGCGCCGGGCGGTACTTTCTGAGCTGAAGCTGGTACCGGTGCGGATCAGGCATATGGGAACCGGCCGCTGTATAGAAATACTTCGGAGAATGTGGGAGTTTCTCGTCGCCCGGGGAGTGGAGGTGCTCACCTCCTGCCAGGTGGAGGAAGTTTTGGTTAAGGATCAGGTTGTGCAAGGGGTGGTGACCCGGGACGGGCAGGTTTACAATGCGCGGTATGTGATTGTCGCTCCGGGCCGGGAAGGTGCGGAATGGCTCAGGCGGGAGGCGCGGCAGCTTGGGCTGAAGATGTCGGTGAATCCAGTCGACATTGGGGTGCGGGTTGAGCTTCCCGCGGCGGTGATGGACCACCTTACCCGGATTTTTTATGAGGCAAAGTTTATTTATTACTCTAAAACATTCAGCGATAAAGTCCGCACTTTTTGCATGAATCCAAACGGGGAAGTAGTGCTTGAAAATAATGACGGCCTGGTGACGGTTAACGGCCACAGCCATGCTTATAACAAGACTGAGAACACAAATTTTGCCGTACTGGTCAGCAAGACCTTTACGCAGCCGTTTAAAGAGCCAATTGCTTACGGCAGGTATATTGCCAGCCTGGCCAACCTGCTGGGAGGCGGAGTGATTGTTCAGAGTTTGGGCGATCTGGTTGCCGGCCGCCGTTCCACCAGGGAAAGGCTGTCCAGGTGCATGACGGTACCGACACTGGCCGAGGCGACTCCCGGTGATTTGAGCCTCGTCTTTCCCTATCGCCACCTGATGGGGATAGTGGAAATGCTCAAAGCGCTCAATCANATNGCNCCCGGGAGTGTACTCGCGTTATACGCTGCTGTACGGTGTCGAGGTTAAGTTTTATTCCTCCCGCCTCGCCTTGTCCAATTGCCTGGAGACAGAGGTCAAAAACCTTTTTGCCGCCGGGGACGGGGCCGGTGTAACCAGGGGCCTGGCACAGGCTTCGGCAGCCGGAGTGCTGGCGGCAAGGGAAATTATAAATCGGATCTAGGGGGTTGCCCAATGTCAACTGTTGTTTTGATAGGCGCGCAGTGGGGGGACGAAGGTAAAGGAAAAGTTACTGATTTTCTGGCGGAAAACGCCGGCATGATTGTGCGCTACCAGGGGGGAAACAACGCCGGGCATACGGTGGTTGTTGACGACAAAGTATATAAGCTCCATTTAATTCCGTCAGGCATCCTCTATCAGGATAAAACCTGCATTATCGGCAGCGGTGTGGTAATCGACCCGGTGGTGCTGATTGATGAACTGAAGTCTTTGGAGAACCGGGGGGTCTGCACGGCCAATTTGAAAATAAGCCAGCGCGCTCACGTTATCTTCCCCTACCACCAGCGGCTGGACCAGGCGGAGGAAAAAAGCAAGGGGAATAAAAAAATCGGCACAACCTGCCGCGGAATTGGGCCGGCCTATATGGATAAGTCCGCGCGGGTCGGGATCAGGATGATCGACTTGATCGATCAGGAAGGGTTTGCGGCCTTGCTGGAACAAAACGTGGAAAGTAAGAACCGCCTGTTAACCAGGGTTTATGACAGCGAAGGTGTCGATTACAGGTCCGTTCTGGAGTCCTACAAAGGTTACGCTGAAATTCTCGGCAAATACGTTGCTGATGTGTCGGTTATTGTGGACGGGGCGATCAAGGAGGGCAAAAATATCCTTTTTGAAGGGGCGCAGGGAACGCTCCTGGATTTGGACCACGGCACTTATCCCTATGTTACTTCTTCTAATCCCACCGCCGGAGCAGCCTGTCTGGGGGCTGGCATCGGGCCGACCAGGATCGACCGGGTGCTTGGTGTGGCCAAGGCCTATACCACCCGGGTGGGAGAGGGTCCTTTTCCGACCGAGCTTAAGGATGAAGTGGGTGAATATATACAGGAGCGGGGCGGCGAGTTCGGGACCACGACCGGCAGGCGGCGCCGCTGCGGGTGGTTTGACGGCGTGGCGGCCCGTTACGCGGCCAGGATTAACGGGCTTGATTACCTGGCCATCACCAAGCTTGATGTTTTAAGCGGTCTGGAAAAGGTTAAAATTTGTACCGGCTACTGTTACCGCAATGATATTGTGGAGGATTTCCCTGCCAGCCTCAAAGTATTAAGCGAATGTGTGCCGGTATATGAGGAGTTCCCCGGTTGGCAGGAGGATATCACGGGCGCCAGAAAGCTGGAGGACCTCCCGGCCAAAGCGAGAAGGTACCTGGAACGTGTCAGCGAGGTTGCCGGCGTGCCTATCGCTCTCATCGGAGTGGGCAGCAAGCGATCCCAGACTATTCTGACTGCTGAGCTGTGGTAAGAATTAAGCGGTAAATTTGATATTTTGACTGTTGACACTCTGTTATTGTTATAGTATTATATTTAAACGTAAGGCTTGTTGGGCCATTAGCTCAGTCGGCAGAGCACCTGACTTTTAATCAGGGTGTCGGTGGTTCGAGTCCACCATGGCTCACCAGTTTTGTTAAGCAGGCGCCAGGTGCCGGTTCATCAGGGTACCGGTGCAGGGCGAGTTTTAATAAGCCATTTTAGTCCCCGGCAATTTATGCCGGGTGGATATGGCCCCATGGTCAAGTGGCCTAAGACACCGCCCTTTCACGGCGGTAACCCGGGTTCGAATCCCGGTGGGGTCACCAGAAAGAATAAGGGCAGCTGAAAAGCTGCCCTCTCAATTAAAAATGAACTGTATTTACCTTGATTTTTATTAGTAAATAAGGTATAATACTTACGTTAAGCGGGTGTAGCTCAATGGTAGAGCATCAGCTTCCCAAGCTGAGGGTTGCGGGTTCGATCCCCGTCACCCGCTCCAGGAAAATCAAGGGTCTGGCGGTTGTGTGTGCCGTTAAAAAACAGAAATTACTGCAATCTTACTGCAATGAAATGGCTTGAGAAAAACCTCAAGCCTTTATTATCCCCGCCAGCCTGGATATTGCTTTTTTCTTCCCGTCCATCGTACTATGGCAATACAGGTCAAGGGTTGTACTCGTTTTACTTTGACCTAATAAGTTCCGAAGGTTTTCCGGGTTTTCTCCGGCCTGTAGAAGTATAGTGGCAAAGGTATGGCGAAGGTCATGTAGCCTGACGTGTCGTAAGCCGGCCTTCTTTAAAATTTCTGTGTGCTTCCTGTGGAAGTTTCTTGGCTCAATAGGGAAGAGATTTATTACATCCTCTTGCACAAGAAGGGTGAGCAGGCGGTTGAGGAAGTGGTAAAAAACATTTTGGCTGAAGAATCGCTTACCCTTGTCGAAGCAACCTGGTAAAAGGTAAGAAATGCCGCCGTTTAAAGCCCATCGTCTTCCATGGTCCAGAATCCGGCGTCATGAATAAAAAGTTTACACTTCCACAATGTGCTTATTAAAATAATCCCGGACGGCTGGAATCCCTTAAGCTTTCAATTTGCCAATCCAGGGTCTGTTCGCGGCTGAAAACCAGTTCGTATCTTGCCTCACCGGCGTACAGGTAAACAAGGGCGAACTTGGACTGTTCGGCACTGGAAGACCGGTGGGGCTCGCTCATGTTCCAGAATTGAATTTGTCCCGCCCTGATCTCTTTCCCCCTGATTTGTTCATAGAACTGCCGGCTCTGCTCGTCCTGGACGGGGGCGGGGCCGTTTCCTTGACAGGAATTGATAAAACCACCCACCAGTTCCGCAATCTCCTTCCTCTCCCGGGAACGGGGAAAAGTGCTCAGACCCGTTACGTACCAGCTACCGTCCAGTTTGATCATTTCATAGGCGGTCTCAAAAGCCCAGCCGCTGACAGTGGAATGGAACGATGACCAGGGATCCATGTCATCGGAACGGCTAACCATATGCCTGGATGAAAAGCCCGCCACCAAAGTGGCTCTGTCATCCCCGTGAATTTCCACAGATTTTATTTGTCCGCTGAGATGGTGGGCGCCGGACCGCAGGTGGGACAGTGCAGGCCTGCTCCTGAGTTCCTCATATATATCGGTTAACGCCGTCTGCTCCATCGGCTCCCGGGTATCTACATAGTACCGGCTCAACTCTTGCTTCAGCGCCTGATCATCCGGGTTTTTAAAACGGTGGTAATACTCGATATAGGTGGTTATCGCTCCCCTTGCACAGGCAATGATTTTGTCCTTCTCTCCTTCGTAGAGAGGGTGGTCTTGCTGCTGCACGACGGCCAGCTCAGGCAGGCTCAACCTTTCTGTCCGGTAGCCGCAGATATCCACGAACCTGCCGTCGGGCCAGACGTTAAAGTGCGGGCCGGAAACCTTGACCGTCTTTTGCCCCTCCTGTGTGACCACGGTCAGGTCGTAGTTCAATTCTGCGCCTGTCTTCCCCGGCGTGGTATAGATAATGCCGCCCCGGGGAAGAAACCGGCACTGGTAGATGAACTTATCCGTCAGGAGCACGCCTTCGGGGGTATTCACATCGGCGTAATAGGCGAGGCCGAAGTCGCCTTTGCCCACCTGCAGGATGCTGTTTCCGTCCGCGTCACGGAATTTTCCCTCGCCGACGCTTTTTTGCACCTGCCCTTCCCCATCCAAAAGGACCGTTTCGGACCCCGAAGGTTCATTCGCTACTGTTCCGATGAACAGGTTGCCGGACAGCTGCGCCTTGAAAAAGGGGGGATTGTCTTTAATCTTGTACGACGGCAGCCCCTCGCGGCTTTCCACGTTAAACACGGCGCCGTTCACAACGTTTTCGTGCTCTACATAAACCGTCCTGCCGTCGGGCGACCAGCCGAAAAACACTGCCGAGGGGAGGTTTACCAGTTCGTTCACCGGGTCCAGGCTGTCATCTGCGGAATCAAGCACGTGCAGTTGACGGCCTCCAGCCATCCCCAGGTATCTGCCGTCGGGGGACCACCGGGCCTGGGTGATGAAAGGAATGCCGGAGGCCACTCTTGTCCTCTGACCGTTGTCCAGCCGGTAGAGATCCACCGGTTTTGTATAATCACCGAGAATAACCCCGGACTCTTGATCCTGAAGGGAATAATTCATGACGTAAACAGTCTTCAAGTCCGGACTGTAACAGAGCGGCATGTCGCCGGGGTTCAAACCGTCCACTTCCGGCACACCGGGCGATTTTGCCGCTAACGACGGCAGGCCGTTTTGCCCCCGGTTTTCAACGTCCGCACTCTTTTCCGTCCGTTCCGCACACCCGGCGGCAATTAAAACCAGCGCCAGTAACACCGCCAAACAGGTCACCTTCAGCCGCACTAAGCCATCCCTCCAGATTACTGTTTTCTAACTTATTATTGCCACTGAACAATAATGTCAAATATATAACTTATATAACTGACCCGTCGACTACTAGATTACCAAAAAGTACTTCAATTAAGAATGGCGGGTAAAACATTATCATCTACAGCAGGAATATCAAACTGTAAAGTTTGTCTTTAAAGCGAGTTCCTTTCTCCATTAAAGTCTCCTCAATTAACATGTCTATTCTGCGCTCTTCCTTATTTAAATACTGCCCATACCTCAGTCATAGCCGCCTCTGGGTGGCGGTAGCTTTTTATATTCCCCTTTAGATTCCACAATATCTCGTATACACCGGATCAGTTCTCTCAATCTATCAGCGTCTTTATTTGGATTGGTTACGCTGTCTTCCCATGACAGCTCTTTAATCTCAGAACCATGCTCGACCTTGAAGTAATAGCTTTCATGCGGCGTCACCATGCCGACTGGTTCTCCAGGGGGAACATGAACGGCAAATTTGTCGGGATAGTTAAAGAAGTCAATCTCAACCATTTTATTGTATATAGTGCTCAGTTCATCTCTGGACAAAGAGAGATGTGTCGTAACAGGCGGTCCTTCAACCATATCTTTTGTATAAGNCCCGTCGCAGGTGTTTAAAACATTTNTTGCTCCAATACCGTATTTAAAGACAAGGTTNAACTCCAATTCATTAGCCGCAGNTGGCTCTTCGGGNTTATTTGCCCTATTGGCACAGCCGGTAACTAAAGATANGAAAGACATTAAAATCAACAAGGATAATACAAGAATGTAACGTTTCAAGCCGCTTCCTCCGTTGTTAAGATATTTCCTGGTGGCTAAAACGGGTCAAAGACGATATCTTTTTTGAAAACCCAGGCATTCCACCCACCGGGGCCAGAAACGTAAGCCATTTCCCCTTTTTCTTCAACAATGTGAACTTTTTGATAGTGGAGGTCAACTTCCGTGGGAAACCCAGGGACGATTTCGGCATTTGGCCCGTAATAGATCCTTGTTCCGACGGGGAGTTTGCCTTCCAGAGGAACAGCTTCTTCCGTGGCAGCCAGGTACTCCCGGGATACCCAACCCCGTTGGACTTTAGGCACATCGTAGACCGCGATACGCACGTAGCGCCAGTTGTTAAACTCTTTCTCCACCTTAACCACTTTTCCAGCAGTAAGGTCTGTAATTGGATTGTCTTGACCGGGATAAAGATAAACCGGCGCCTTTTCTTTGACAACCATCAGGTAAGGGGTTATATCCGGCAAAATATCGGCGGTATTTTTAGTAAGGTACCACCCGGGCAAAAATCCTTCGACTGAACCCGCCTGTACCAATACCCACGGCGGGCGTTCCGTTACTACCCTTACCTTCCGGCCGGCTTCCAGCTTCCCCGGCGAGGACAATTCGTTAGGGGAAACATCGGTATAAAGATCGATAGACATCCGGCAAAACGTATTAGGCATATTCCTTGCCCAGAAGAAGGCCGATAAAATCACTGCCGCCGCTAGAAAAGCTATAATTGGCAACCGTTTAGATATTCCCAATTTGTTCATAAAATAAGCCCCTCGTGGAATTTAACTGAACATTTATTTAAAACTTACCGTGCACCTGTTGGTTTCTTCATAGGCGGTTCCTCCGGAATATGACGCTTTAGCGTTATACAGAGGCTTTCCTTCCAGCGCTATCCTTACCCTGACTATGGGCATTTGAGCAAGGTTTTGCTCATCGCCCGGGTGCCCCGAAAGCTGTTCGAACCTGACCTCTTTTACATATTTAAGGACGGGGCTTTTAAAAATTGTATTTTCTTTTAAATTGTCAGCCAATTCCACGTTAAAAAAGTTGAACACCAATTCATTGAGTTTCTCATCATACTGGACTGTTGTGTGCGGCAGTCTCCTGCCACCGGCAAGAACCCCTCCCGCCGCGGGCTTAAAGTCGAAGGCAATAGCCGGGTATTCAATCTCAAAGCTGGTGAGAATTTGCTTCCAGCCATCCTTCCCGAAA
>Ga0067045_1030194_pt1 | contig 16292 bp, 14 predicted proteins | sample TerdegcTABiofilm_FD_59184 | JGI IMG/M metagenome (GOLD analysis project Ga0067045, IMG submission 59184) | Combined Assembly of (Gp0054472, Gp0054536) Wastewater bioreactor microbial communities from Singapore -Terephthalate degrading...
CCCAGCGCGCACGTGACCGGATTATTTTCTTGCAGACCATCAGGCGTGACTACAAAGCCCAAAAGCCCACGGCCCCTGTGACCGAATTATTTTCTCAAAGATCATAAGCACGGTACTACCAGCCTTAGGAGGGGAAAGCAGTGAGCCATAGCCGTCAGCCCAATAGACTACGCCCTGCTCACCACTCACCAGGCCCTTTGCTGCTGCCGGCTTCAGGCCACCAGAGCGTAATCATATACTACGGGGCGGAGTTGGGGAATGCTCTCTGGCGGCGTCCAATCCTGACCATAACAAATCCGTACCGAACCGGCCGGGGGCAAGGGCTGTGCCGGGAAGTGCTCCACAAATGCATGATACAACAGTTGCGAGGAGATGATCCCGACGATGGCCATATCCTCAGTTTCGCTGACCCGTGCCCCGGCCCGGCACTTGCGCGCCAACAACGCCACCGCGTCCGGGTTAAAGAGACCGCTGGCTTCCAACGCTGCGGGTGAAAGCAACACTTCTACATAATCCAGGGGCCGGTCAAAGAAGGCTTTGTGGATCGGCGCCCGGTACGGCTGCTTGTGCCGCTGCCAGATTTGCGGCGGCAGCAACCCGCGCGCCGCGCGCTTCAGAAGCCGCTTTTCGCGCAGGCCCAGGATTTTGTAATGCGGCGGCAGGGCGCTGCAAAATTCCACTACCCGATGATCCAGGAACGGGAACCGCCCCTCCACCGAGTTCGCCATCATCATCCGGTCCCCCTGCGACGAAAGCAGGTAGGGCGACATGAACGAGGCCACTTCCAGCGCCTGCGCTTGCGCCAACGGGCTCCACCGGCGGAACACCCCGTTGAACCCGTCCAGGAACTCGCCCACCGGATCGTAGCCGGCCACCGTGGCCCCCAACGCCGGGGAAAAGAATCGTTGCAGGCGTTGGGTATTCCGCCACCGGATCTGATGTGAGTAACCCGGTTGGCTGACCTGGGCCAGGTCCTCGCCAAAGAAAGCCCCCAGGTAGCCACCCGTCCGCGAAAGATCCGCCACATAAGGATAGAGCCGCCGGAGCAGCAGCGGTCGCCAGGGTGATTGGGGATCCTCTGCCCAGAAACGGCGCACCCTGGCCTCTTTAAAAATGTTGTAGCCCCCCAGGAACTCGTCCGCCCCCTCACCGGTCAACACCACTTTGATGTTACTCTGGCGTACCAGCCGCGAGAGCAAGTACATGGGCGCGGGTGAAGTCCGTAACAGCGGGGCTTCGGCGTGCCAGACCACCGCCGGGAAAATGGTGCCGACCTCGGCGGTAGTACACTCGGTCCGCCGGTGGCTGGTGCCCAGGAAATGGGTCGCCAGTTCCTGGTAAACGCGCTCATCAAAGGCGGGGTCCTCAAACGCGATGGAGAACGTGCAAAGCGTATCGGGGATGTACTGGCGGATCAGCGCCGCGATGAACGTGGAATCCAGGCCGCCGCTCAGGTAAGAGCCGACCGGCACATCGGCCCGCAACCGCAGCCGGGTGGCGTCGGAAAGCAGCTCGCGCAACTGGATGGCCATCTCGTCCAGGTCCAGCACAGTCTCTTGACCAGCTTCCGGGAAGGTGAGGCCCCAGTAACGCGAGATGAAAACCTGGCCGTCACGCACCAGCATAGAGTGACCGGGCGGCAGCTCGCGGATGCCGGCGAAAGCCGTCCGCGGCGACAACGGGGCCCAGAATGTGAAAGCCTGGGCCAGCGCATAAGGATCCAACTGAGCCTCCACCCGCGGATCCAGGAGCAAGGCTTTGATTTCTGAACCGAACAACAGCCCATCAGGCAGCAGGGCATAGAAAAGTGGACGGACTCCCAGCCGGTCGCGCGCCAGGAAGAGCTCGCGCCGTTGAGTGTCCCAAATAGCGATGGCAAATTGCCCATTGAATTGATGCAGGCAGGCCGGACCGAACTCCTCGTAGCAATGCAGAATTACTTCCGTGTCGGAGCGTGTGGTAAAGCGGTGCCCGGCCTGCTCCAGTTCAGCGCGCAGCTCCACATGGTTGTAGATCTCGCCGTTGAAAACGATCCAGAGTGTGCCATCCTCGTTGGGGATGGGCTGTTGGCCGGTCGCCAGATCTACAATGCTCAACCGGGCGCAGCCAATCCCGACCTGCGAGTCCACGTACAGACCAAACTCATCCGGCCCACGATGCCGGATAATCGCCAGCATCCGGCAGAGCTGAGCTATATCCGGCGGACGCCGGCCGCTCCAATCCAAACTGCCAATAATCCCGCACATAGATCCTCACTTTAAAGCCGAGCGCTGAACCTTGCCAGAAGCCGTCGTCGGCAAAGAATCGCGGAATTCCACCAGTTTGGGCACCATGAAGTCCTCCAAACGTTGACGACAATGGTGCAACACTTCCTGTTCGGTCAGCGTATGGCCCGGCTCACAAACAATCACAGCTTTGATCGCCTGGCCCAACAGGGGGTCGGGCACCCCCACCACGGCTGCCTCCGCGACCCCTGCCAGCTGGTAGATCACGGTCTCCACCTCTTTGGGAGCTACTTTTTCACCGCGCGTCTTGATGATGTCGTCTTTCCGCGCGACAAAATACAAAAACCCCTCTTCGTCCATCCAGAAAAGATCGCCACTGTAAAGCAGCCGCTCAGCCGGGTAGTGCCCGGGGCGATAACGCTTAGCGGTCTCGGCCGGATCGTTCCAATAGCCCTGCATGACATGCGAGCCGCGGATGACCAGTTCACCGGTTTCACGGGGGCCTAAGCGAGCGCCGGTCTCATCCTCCAACCAGACCTCCGTCCCTGGAATAGCAATGCCGACCGAGCCAGGGCGACGGTCCAGCTCTTCCGGCGGCAGGTAAAGTGTCCGTTTGCATTCCGTCAGGCCGTACATGGAGTAAAGTCGGGCCCAGGGGAAGGCGGCGCGCAAGCGCTGGATGTGCTGAACCGGGAGGGCGGCGGCGGTGTTTGTCAGGTAGCGAATGGATGAAAGGTCAAATTTGCTCAAGTCCATCTGGAGGAGCATGGCAAAGACGGTCGGCACCCCGGGCAATCCCGTCACGCGCTCCTGCTCAATCCGCTTCAGGATGGCGGCCGGGTAGGCGAAAGAGCGCTCCAACACCAGGGTACCGCTGAATTTGAAGACCATCAACAGCTGGTACAGGCCATAATCAAAAGAGAGCGGCAGGACATCAATGACGATGTCGTCCACCGTATTTTGGAGGTACTCAATGATGGACGAAGCAGCAAAAACCATGTTGGCATGGGTTGACATGACCCCTTTCGGCTCACCGGTGCTGCCGGAAGTGTAGACCAGACACGCCAGGTCAATGTCAATCGTGCGGCCACGAGGGCGGTCGGGAGGGTAAGCAGCCAGCAGATCGGAGAATCCCACCCAACGGGCGTCACCGCCCGCTGGAGCACCGCCGCAGGCCACCACCGTATGCAGCGAGGGGACCGCGTCCAACAGGCCGGCGATCTCCGCCGCGGCCCGGGCGGGCGCAAAAAGGGCACTGGCGGCGCAATGATTGAGGATATAGGCCAGCTTGGCCGGCTTCGTCGTTGGATTGATCACCGTGAAGACCCCGCCGGCCTTCAAGATAGCAAAAATTGCCACCACGCTTTCCACGCTGTTGGGCAGCCAGACGGCAACCCGGTCCCCCGCTTGCACACCGCGCGCCAGCAACGCCTGGGCCAGCTGGTTGGCCTGGGCCTCCAACTGCGCGTAGGTCAGCCGTTGATCCGCGCAGATCAACCCTACCTTGTCCGGCGCGCGTGCCGCCGAGTGCTCCAGGAAATGGTGAACCAGCACTAAGCGCTCCTTCCATCCAGTTTAGCCTTCACAAAGGCGGCCAGTTTAACCACCGAGTCAAAGTTTTCCGGCAGGATTTCTTCATCACCCACTTCAATCCCAAAGGTCTCTTCAACAAAAGCCACCAACTCCAATACCCCGGTGGAATCTATGACCCCCTCCTCCAGAAACGACGCCCGGCTATCCAGGCGGGTGTCATCCGTGGTGAAAAGGAAACTCTCTAACACATAACGACGGATCTGGCCTTCTATCTCCATAAGAGTAACCTCTTAGAATTTTTCCGGTTTCATGTTTCTATTTTAGGAAGGGATAGTGGGTTTGAGGTAAAAGGATTCTTAAAAAATATTAAAGATCATTTGTAAAAAACTCTCTTGTTTCTAATAAATTTCCAGGATTTTTGTTACCTGTGCCTGACCACTAACTTTTACAATGGGTTTAAGTTGGTTCTGTACCACGACTCATGTAAAAAACTGATGGCAACCGATAAAGTTCAAACTGAAGGAGGCGCCGGCGTGGGAGTTCAACCATTGACTCAACGAAGGGCAGCACCGATCAACATAGAACCTACCATCTACTGGGCGGTCCCGCCCTTGGTGACATTAGATGCGCTGTGCCTGTACCTGAGTATGAGACTGGCCTCGCTCTTGCGTTTTGAACTACTGCCTTACTACGCAACACCTTCTCCTGAGTTCTACAATCACCTGGTGTGGGTCTTTATCCTCGGCTGTGCGGGATTGTTTGGCCTCTACCGCCTGTATCATGCCGATGAGCTCTTCAGCGGTCTCCAAGAGTATAAAAATATCTTTGCTGCCTACGCTACGGGCCTGATCATCCTGGTAGCCTACTCGTTTCTGGGCCGCGATGCCGAACAACAGATCTCCCGTGGCTGGTTGTTGATCACCTGGGCCTTAGGATTGACAACCACCGGCGCGGCCCGCTTTCTCTTCCGCCGTCTGGTCTTTGGGTTGCGGGAGCGTGGTTATCTTTGCCGGCGGGTCCTGATTGTGGGGGCCAGCGAAGAGGGACAACAGGTCGCCACCCAATTCCAGGCTAACCCCCATGCCGGGATTCAGGTCGTGGGATTTGTGGATGCCGATTGGCGGCCCGGAATGAATGTGAGCGGATTTCCCGTCCTCGGCACGCCAGGCCGACTCGCGAACTTGATCGGCTGCCTGCGCGTCAAGGACATTATCATCATCCCCACGGCCATGAAGCGGGAGGAGCTGCTGAACCTGTATCGCGACTGGGGCACCGATAACACCGTGCGGATTCACCTCTCTTCCGGGCTGTACGAGCTCTTCACCACCGGGGCGCGGGTCAACGAGATTGGGTTCGTCCCGCTCATCAGCCTCAATCGCACCCGCATCACCGGGGTAGATGCTGTGCTCAAAGCCATTCTGGACCGGGTCGGCGCGCTGCTGGGGCTGCTGATCCTCTCCCCCCTTTTCGCCCTCATCGCCATCCTGATCAAGCTCAGTTCACCGGGACCGGTTATCTACCGCCGCCGGGTCGTCGGGTTGGGCGGGCGAGAATTTGACGCCTTCAAGTTCCGCACCATGATCCCGAACGCAGAAGCCTACCTCCGGGCTCATCCAGAGCTGCGGCTACAGTGGAATGCCAGCGGCAAAGTGCAGGATGATCCGCGCATCACCCGCATTGGTCGCGTCCTGCGCCGGTTCAGCATGGACGAGCTGCCCCAGCTGTGGAACGTCCTTTTTGGACAGATGAGTCTGGTGGGGCCGCGCATGATCACTTACGGCGAATTACAACACTTCGGGCGTTGGCAACACAACCTGGTCACCGTTAAACCCGGCATGACGGGCCTGTGGCAGATCAGCGGGCGGTCGGATCTCTCCTATGAGGATCGGGTGCGGCTGGACATGCAATATATTCGCAACTATACCATCTGGTTAGACATCAAAATTCTGCTCAATACCGTGCTGGCTGTCCTGCGCGGGCACGGCGCTTACTGATTGGGTCATAGGAGGAATACGATGATATTGGCACGGGCACCGGTGCGGGTCAGTTTTGGCGGGGGCGGTACCGACCTGCCGGACTATTACGAACAATACGGGGGTTTTGTCGTCAGTACCGCCATTAACTATTATGCTTATACGATCCTCACGCCTACCAAATCCGATGATGAGGTGCGGATTATCTCCGCCGATTATCGGGCCTATACCCAACGCCCCATCTGTGAGGATCTGATCTGGAACAGCGACCTCCAACTCCCGAAAGCGATCACCTACTACTTCAACGTGCAGGGGGGGATGACCATCTTCATGGCGACGCAGGTTCCACCCGGGACCGGCCTGGGCTCCTCTGGGAGCGTCGCCGTCTCCCTGGTCAAGGCCCTGGCCTTTTGGTGCGGCCTGGACCTGGAGCCGGCCGAGGTCGCCGAACTGGCCTGCTACATTGAAATTGAAAAGATGGGGATGCCGGTCGGCAAACAAGATCAGTATGCGGCCGCCTTCGGTGGACTGAACGCCATCACCTTCAACCGCAACGGGGTGACGGTGGAACCGCTTAAGGTCTCCGAGGAGACCCGGACTACGCTGGAAAAGCGGCTGATGCTCTTCTTCACCGGCACGTCCCGCCAGTCATCCACCATCCTCAAGCGCCAGCGCCAGGCCAGCCACAACCGGGATGCGGCCACGCTCCGCCGGCTGGATGCCATCAAAACCCTGGGGCAGGAAATGAAGGCCGCCCTGGAACGGGGCGACCTGGAGGCCTTTGGGATGTTAATGCACCATTCCTGGCTACAAAAGCGGAACGTGGTGGAAGGCATCAGCAATGACTTTTTGGATCAGTGCTACCAGACCGCCTGCAGCGCTGGCGCGGTCGGCGGCAAAATCACCGGAGCCGGCGGGGGCGGCTTCATGCTCCTCTACTGCCCGGAGACCTGCCAGGCGGCCGTGACTACCGCGTTGGAGGCACTGGGACTGCAACGCCGTCCATTTGGCCTGGAACGCGAAGGCGTTCAGGTATTGCAGGCGTTTCCCTGGCAAACCGGCCAGTTGGGCCGCGTCCCCATGCCGGCCGAATCCATCACTCCGCTGGACTTTGTCAAGGTTGCCTGAGCTCAATCTCAACCAGTGAAACGCCGCTCTGTGCAAAAGATTCGGCCAAGCCCGAAGCGCTCTACCAAGACGGAGAAAGCCATGACTATTAGCGGAACAGCCACCTCGTGCCGACCGTGGCCACGAGGCACTCAGGATCAGGCCCGGTGGAGGATCTTCAACCCCCTGTCCAATGGTGTGCGGGCAGTCTTCCTGGACCGGGATGGAGTCATCTGTCAAAACCGTGAGGATCACGTCAAGAGCTGGGAAGAGTTCACCTTTTTACCCCATGTCCTGCCCGCGCTGCAACAGCTGGCCCGCACCCACTTGCGGATCATAGTCGTGACCAATCAGGCAGTGATCAACCGGCGGCTGATCTCGGTTGAAACGCTGGAGGAGATCCACACCCGGATGGTGGCTGAAGTTCAAGCGGCCGGCGGGCGCATTGATGCCATCTACTATTGCCCGCACCGGCCCGAGGAGGAGTGTTCCTGCCGCAAGCCACAACCGGGGATGTTGCTCCAGGCGGCCAGGGATCTGAGCGTGGAGCTGGCCAACTCCTATCTGGTCGGCGATGCCGAGTCGGATCTCCTGGCCGGCAAAGCGGCCGGTTGCCGGTGGCGTTATCTGGTACTCACCGGGCGTGGTTGGCAGCAGCTTTATCGCTGCTGGACCCATGGTGAACGGGACTTCAAAATGGTATCAGATTTGAGCGCCGCAGTCGACGCAATTCTCCAGCAAGAAAATTGTCTGCGTCCCCCTCTGCGGTTGCTGAGTTACGACAGGAGTGCCGATCCATGGTGACCCGTCCCCAGGCCGTCACTTCAGAGATGGCGGATGCCAGCGCCAGCGCCGCCCGGCGCGGCCGGTTGCGCTACTACCTGGCGGGGCAATCTACCAGCGTGGGACGTTACATGCTGGAACAAACCCTGTTCTGCTTTCTGCGTGGCCTCCCCGGGCTGATCGGTATCGGCCTGCGGGCCTTCGCCTACCGGCTGATTTTGCACAGCCAGGGGTTGCCGGTGGTGGAAGATCATGTCCGCCTGTGTATGCCAGGCAACATCCACCTGGGACGCAACGTCTACCTGGACTACGGGGTTTACTTACACGCCTGCCCCCAGGGAATTTTTGTGGGTGACGACACCTTTATCATGCACGGGAGCGAGCTGCACGTCTACAACTTTCGCGAGCTGCCCAATTCCGGCATCTGGGTGGGGCGCAACGGCTTCATCGGTGAGTCCTGTATCATCCGGGGCCAGGGAGGAGTTCACATCGGCGAGGCCGTGCTGTTAGCGCCCGGCGTGCAAATCCTGGCCATTGACCATCTGTTTGGCGACCGCTCCCGCCCGATCATGCAGCAGGGCATCAGCGCCCAGGGCATCACCATTGACGATGGGGCCTGGCTCGGCGCGGGCGCCATCGTGTTAGATGGCGTGCATGTGGGGACCGGGGCCGTGGTCGGCGCGGGCGCAGTCGTCACCCATGATGTGCCCCCGCACACACTGGTCGGCGGGGTGCCCGCCCGTGTGATCAAATCATTGGGAACCGAAAATCACGCCACAGAGTGAAAGAACAAAAAGTGAGTGTATACCGGAGGCTGTGATGGGGAATGTCCTTTCCGTTGTGATCCCGGCTTATAACGAAGAGCGCGGGATCGCCCAAATCATTGAGCGCGTCCTGGCCATTCGCCCCTCCCTGGGCGCGGCCGGCGTGGATGATATGGAACTGATCGTGGTGGACGATGGGTCCCGCGACCAGACAGCCGCCATCGCTGCCCGCTACCCAGACGTCCGGCTGGTGCGGCATATCGTCAACCAGGGCTACGGCGCGGCCCTCAAGACCGGCTTCAACAAAGCTCAGGGTAACCTGTTAGGGTTCCTGGATGCTGACGGCACCTACCCCCCTGAGCATTTCCCTGCGCTTTGCCAGGTGGCCCTGGCAGAAAACGTGGATCTGGTGGTGGGCTCCCGCATGGCCGGGGCGGAAAGCGAAATGCCGCTTGTCCGCCGCATCGGTAACTTCATCTTCGCCAACCTGGTCAGTTTGGTCAGCGGGCAACGGATCAGCGACAGTGCCAGCGGCATGCGGGTGATCCGGCGCGAGGCCCTCGCCAAGCTCTACCCCCTACCCGATGGCCTGAACTTCACACCGGTCATGAGCACCCGGGCGCTCCATGAGACGATGACCGTCCGCGAGGTGCCGATCCCCTACAAGGAGCGCGTGGGCCGCTCCAAGCTGAGCGTCGTCCGCGATGGCGTTCGCTTCCTGAAGACGATCATCTGGACCGCCCTCAACTATAATCCGGTCCGCATCCTGGGCGGGATAGGCGTGGCTCTGGTCGCGATTGCGCTCCTGATCGGGTTAGGCATCGTCGGGCTGCGGCTCTCCGGGGTGACCCGATTAGGGCCGGGCGGCATCATCAGCGTTTTCCTGGCGGGGCTGTGCGCGGTGTCGGGGGTCACCTTCTTCTCGCTGGGGGCCACGTTTAACTATCTGGTCTCCCTCTTCCACAAAGAGCCGATCCGCCAGGGCCTGTTCGGTAAACCGCTCTTCAAGCGACCGCTGGAGCGCAACTTCGGCTGGATGGGGTTCCTGGCTATCGTGGCCGGCCTGATCCTGGGGATCGGCAGTTTCGGCTTTGCGCTGAGCGGCTGGCCGGTTGAGCGGCTCTGGTTCTGGCTGTTGGCGGCTGCGATGGCCATCCTGGTAGGCTTGCAATTCAGTCTGTTTTGGCTTATCATACAAGTGCTGGACGAGCTCAGCAGCCGTGAGATTCAGGTGGTACAGGATTTGGAGGGACGACCATGCGAGGGGTAAATGTTGGAGCCGGGATTCGCGAGTCTGTCCCCGGGCCTGAATTTCCCAATGCTGATCAGGCCGTCCGCGCGGGGATAGATCGCCGCCCACCGGAAGCGGTGGACATCCTTTTTGTCAACCCGCCGGCCCCCGATGGTGGCATCTGGATTCGCAGCCAGCACCGGGTGGGCCGCCGCTCCCGCGAAGGGATGATCTGGTCGCAGGTCAGCCTGGCCCAAATGGCAGCCCTTTTCCCCGATTATCGGGTGGACGTCATTGACGCGATCCCCCATCGTATGACCTGGGCCGAATTTGAGCGCCTGCTGGATGCCAAACGCCCCCGCTACTACGTCACTCAGGTTACCGCCCCCACCCTGCAAAACGACATGTACGGGGTCTTTCTGGCGCGCAGCCGGGGCGCGCGGACGATTGCCTTCGGTACACACGTCACCCCCATCCCCGGCGAGACGATGCGCGCGTTCCCGGTGCTGGATTTCGTCCTGCGGGGTGAGCCGGAGCTGACCCTGCGCGAGCTGGTAGACGCGCTGGAGACCACCGCAGGAGATCCCTGGGAGCGAGAAGGCATGACGCCGGAATTTCAGCAGCGCTTGCACAAGCTGTTCAGCGACGCCGACCCGGACTGGATTCCCATCTGGTCCTGTGCCCCGGCGGAGCGCCTGCCCCACATAAAAGGGTTGGTCTGGCGGCAGGGGGACGCGCTGGTCATGAACGAGGACCGTCCTTTCATCCGGCACCTGGATGATCTGCCTTTGCCCCGGCATGACCTGTTGCCGCTGCAAAAATACAAGGCGCCCCTGGTGGGCGGGCCTTATTCCTTCCTGGTGAGCAGCCGCGGGTGTCCGGCCGGCTGCCGGTTCTGCATCAAGCACGTTTCCTACGGGCGCACCGTCCGCTTCCGCTCGCCTGAGAACATCCTGCAAGAGATTGAGCTGTTGCTTCAGCTGGGCGTACACGACGTCCACATGTACGCCGATCTGTTCACGATCAGCCGCGAACAGGTGATGGGCCTTTGCCAGCTGATCCAGGAGCGCCAGTTGCAGGTGCGGTGGACCTGTAACAGCCGCGTGGACTTCGTGGACGAAGAAATGCTGCGCGCCATGCGCCAGGCCGGTTGCTGGATGATCTCGTGGGGGATTGAATCCGGCAACGAAGAGATCCTGAAGCGCGTGCGCAAAGGCATCACGTTAGCACAAGTGGAGCAGGCGCTGCGCTGGTCGCACCAGGCCAGGATCCGGAACTGGGGCTATTTCATCATCGGCCTGCCCGGTGAAACGGAGGAGACCATCCAGCAAACAATCCGGTTTGCCAAACGGCTCCCCCTGGACCTGGCACTGTTTCACATCGCGGCACCGCATCCCGGCACGCCGTTCTTCTTTGAGGTGGTGGAACAAGGATGGTTCCGCCCCGGTACCCGCTGGGAACAGGTGGACATGGATCGTTCCACCGTGTTGGATTACCCCCAGCTGCGGGCCGAGGAGCTGGAAGCCTGGGCGCGCCGGGCGTTCCGGTCCTGGGCCATGCGACCGGGTCCGGCCTTTACTTACTTGAAAATGTTGTTGGAATCCCCCTCGCTGTGGCGTCCCACCTTCGAGATCGGTCTGGAAAGCCTCGGCTGGGCCGCCAACAGTTGATCAGGAATTCCACGATGAAATTTTGGGAAGGATGGTTCGGGAATCGGCCGTCACTCGGCCCTAAGGCGAAAACACCCCATCCAGGCCAGGTGGTATTTGTCAGGGAAGAACATCAGAGTAAAATGGGAAGTGTGTGGACTTACCAGATTTACCAGGGGCCTGATGCGGCTGCGGCCAAAACTTTTCTGGAGCAGAACCCGGTGACAAAATCGTTCTACTACATCATCGTAGAGACACCCGAAGGCACTTATGGTCGGGACATCCAAGGTATCTACAAGGAGTGACGAACAGCATGGAGACCGCCAACGCAGAACCAACCAAACAGGAAGAAGGAAAGAAAAAAATCGTCCTCTACATTGAAGATGAACCGGAGCTGATCAATCTTATCAAGCTAATCCTGCGGCGAGCCGGGTATGAGGTCATCGGGGCCACCGATGGCGCCGAAGGTCTCTCCCGCGTCCGGGAGCTCAAGCCCGACCTGGTATTGCTGGACTTGATGCTGCCGGTCATGAGCGGGTGGGAAGTCTACTGGCAGATGAAAGCCGACGAGGAGCTCAAAGACATTCCGGTCATCATCGTGACGGTACGGGCCGGGTTGATGGATCGCCGGTTGGCTCTGGAGACGGCTGCCGTAGACGGTTACGTCACGAAGCCCTTCCGCCCGCAGGATATCCTGGTTGATATTAGTAAGGTGTTGTCCCGGGAATGAAGCCAGCCGTGGCTACTCCTCAGCCAAGAGCACCGGTTGCTTGGGTTGCTGAGGAGTTATTGTGCACGCCATGGTTAAGCGATCTCCGGGACACAGGATCGGCTTAGAAGCATGGGCCAGGATCAGTCCTTGGAAGATCAATTGACCATAGCGTGCCAACAGCTGGAGCAGCTATGCCAACAAGCGCCGGCTGCACCGGATCTTTCTCCCCCTTTGCTGGCGGAAGCTCTCCAAACCTTGCAGACCCTCCTGCAAACGCTGAAGGAGCAGCCAGGGCAGCCCCAGCGCCAGGCGGTTGCCCCGGCCCCCGCTCCATCGCCAGGCCCTGATCCTGGGTCCAATCTGCATCACTATCGCAACATCCAGCTCCAGACCGCGGCCGAGATCTCCAAACAGGCCAGCATGATCCTGGACCCGGCACTGCTGATGTTTCAAGCGGTCAATTTAATCCGGGACCGGTTCAATTTTTACTATGTCGGCATCTTTATCTGGTATAAAAACACCAACCAGGCAGTGCTGATCGCCGGCACCGGCACTGCCGGCCAACAGATGCTCCTCGCCGGCCATCAGCTGGAAGTGGGCGGGAATTCCATGATCGGCTGGTGCATCGCCAACGCCAAACCCCGGATCGCCCTGGATGTGGGCAAAGAGGCCATCCGTTTTGATAACCCCTATCTGCCGGAAACCCGCTCCGAACTGGCGCTGCCGCTGATCAGCCGGGGACAGTGTATTGGCGCGTTGACCGTGCAAAGCAAAGAAGCGGCGGCTTTTTCCGACGAAGATGTCACCGTGTTACAATCTATGGCCGATCTGCTGGCCATTTCTATTGAAAATGCCTGGCTCTACGAAGCCGCTCAACGGGAGATCACGGAGCGCAAGCACGTGGAAGAAGCGGTGCGGCAACGTAACCGTGAGCTGGTCATGCTCTATCGGGCCAGCCAGGCCATGATCTCCACGTTGGACCTGGACGAAACGCTGAACACCGTGTTGGAGGAAGTCCGTCGCTTGCTCAAAGTGATCGCCAGCTCGGTCTGGCTTGAGGAACCGAACGGGGAGCTGGCCTGCCGGGCCGCCACCGGTCCACAAAAGGACACGGTGCGGCAGTGGCGTTTAGCACCGGGCGAGGGTTTTGTCGGTTGGGTCGTGCGGACCGGCGAGAGTTCCATCGTGGGTAACGCGCAGGCCGATCCGCGCCACTTTCACAAGCTGGACGAGCAGGCCGGCCAGCCGCTGGCCTCCATCCTCACGATCCCGCTGCGGGTCAAAAACCGGGTCATTGGGGCGCTCCAGGTAGTGGATACTCAGCCCTACCGCTTTAACGAGGCCGACCTGACTTTGCTGGAGCCGCTGGCAGTGACCGCCGCCATGGCGATAGATAACGCCCGGCTCTACGCCCAGGCCCGGCAAGACGCCGAGACTAAACAAGCGCTCCTGCGTGAGGTCAACCACCGGGTCAAGAACAACCTCTCGGCGATCATCGGCGTCCTCTATGCCGAGCGCCGGCGGCTGAAAGGTCGCAGCGATACCGATACCTACGAATCCACCATGAACGACCTGATCGGCCGGGTCCAGGGGTTGGCAACGGTACACACTATGCTTTCAGCCTCAGAGTGGGCCCCCCTGCCGCTCTCCGAGCTGGCCAACCAGGTCATCCATTCTTCGCTGCGCGCTTTACCTGTAGGCCGGGACATCATTGTCCACATTACCCCCTCCCCGGTCACCGTCACGCCGGACCAGGCTCACAACCTGGCATTGATCATCAACGAACTGACCACCAACACCCTCAAACAGGCGGAGACGGCCACCGAGGTCATGAAAATCCAGATCACGATCAAGGACAACAACGAAGAGGTCTACTTTGAATTTCGTGACAGTGGTCCCGGTTATCCAGAAGAGGTCCTGCGCCTGGAACGGCATGGGGTTGGCCTGGAGCTGTTGCAGGAAATTGTCCACAAGAGCCTCCGGGGCGAGTTAGTACTCTACAACGATCCGGGGGCAGTCACCGTCATCCGCTTCAAGCCCGAAAAACAGGAAACCCAGCCATGAAAGAGCTCAAAACCATTCGCGTGTTAATCGCCGAGGACGATTACCTGGTCGGTGAAATGATCCGCGGACACCTGGAGAACATCGGATACACCAGCGTGGGGATAGCGAGCAATGGGCATGAAGCGGTAGAGATGACGAGCACTCTGCAGCCCGACGTGGTGCTGATGGACATTCAGATGCCCGACATGAACGGCATTGAAGCCGCCCGCCAGATCAACGCGCGCTGCCCCACCCCGATCGTCGTACTGACAGCATTTGAGACGTCGGAATTCCTCAAGGAAAGCAGTGCCGCCGGCGTAGGGGCTTACCTGCTCAAACCGTCCAACCCGCGCGAGCTGGAACGGGCCATCACCATCGCCATGGCTCGCTTCGCCGATCTGCTGAAACTCCAGCAATTAAACGCTGAGCTGCAAGCCCAAAATGACGAGCTGGACGCCTTTGCGCACACGGTGGCCCACGACCTGCAGAACCCCCTGAGCCTGATTTTAGGCTACAGTGAAGCGTTGGAAGCCTACCACGATACCATGGATGCCCAGGAAATAGGGGAGAACCTGGCCGTCATCACCCGCAGCGCTCACAAAATGAGCAACATTATTGACGAGCTGCTATTATTATCTCAGGTACGCAAAGCCGCGGTGCAGGTTAGCCCTATCGCCATGGGGCCGCTCGTGGCCAACGCCCTGGAACGGCTGCGGGACCTGATTGAACAAACGGAGGCCGAGGTCATCCTGCCCGCCGAGTGGCCCTTGGCGCTCGGTTACGCCGCCTGGATAGAAGAAGTGTGGGTGAACTATCTCAGCAATGCCATTAAGTATGGGGGACGCCCGCCGCGGGTGGAATTCGGCACCACCGTTCAGCCAGACGGCCTGGTCCGTTTCTGGATTCAGGACAACGGCCAGGGCATCCCCCCGGAAGAGCAAGCCCGGTTGTTCGTGCCGTTCACCCAACTGAGCCAGGTCACGCTCAAGGGCTACGGACTGGGGCTCTCCATCGTGCGGCGAATCGCCGAAAAGTTAGGCGGGCGGGTCGGTGTAGAGAGCACAATTGGCAAAGGCAGCCTGTTCTTCATAGACCTGCCCGCAGTAACGCCCCATTCCAGATGAAGCGCTCACGAAAAAAAAAATCGCGCCCCACTCCAGGGGCGCGATGGGCAGCTCAGACCATGCTCTTCTCACCAGAGAGAGTTATCTGCCTCAAAATAGTATCCCCCACCCCATACCGTGTGGATGTAACGCGGGGCATTGGGGTCCTGTTCCAGTTTCTGGCGCAGCCGGTAAATGTATTGCTTGACCAAATCCGGCTCACCGACCCGCTCCGGGCCCCACACCTGGGCCAGGATGGTATCGGCACTGAGCACTTTGCCCATATGCCGGATCAACAGGCGCAAAATCTCAAACTCTTTGGGCGTCAAATAGAGTGTCCGGTCCTCAATGACCAGTTCGTGGCGGCCGCAATCCAGCATGACCGCCGGGGCCGGAAAAAGCACCTCCGGCTTGGCATGTCCCTTTTCACCGGGACGTCGCAGGGAGCCCAGCAACCGGCATTTCAATTCGGAGATGTTAAATGGCTTGACAATATAGTCGTCAGCCCCTAAGGAGAAGCCCTGCACAATGTCCTCAATGCTGCCCTTAGCGGTCACAAAGATGATGGGCACGTCAGTCATCTCCCGCAAGCGGCGGCAGGCCTCGTACCCATCCACGTTAGGCATCATAATGTCCAGCAAAATCACGTTGGGATGGTACTGGTAAGCCGCCCGTAACCCGGCCACGGCGTCTTCAGCCACAATGACGTTCAACCCCTCGGCACTCAACGCCATCTTCAACATATTCCGGATTTCATGATCGTCATCAATCACCAGAATTGTGGCCTGAGTTCCCATCATCAAAGCTCCTCAAAGTCTTGCGGATGATCGTCAAAATGCCCCCATGACACCCATGCCGCGCAATAAATTTTATTAGACCTGCGTCTAAATAATACCATGCAGGAGCTTGAATGTCAAGAATGGCCGTCTTTCATGTGCACGCTGGCCCAGACCGCCGCTTCCACCCGCGAAATCACCCCTAATTTACGCAGGATGTTCCCCACGTGAAACTCCACGGTCCGTTCAGTGACCCCCAGGGCGACAGCGATCTCTTTGTTACTCAACCCGGCCACCATCTGCAACAGGACTTCGCGCTCACGGTCGGTGAGACTGGCCCGCAACCGCGCCACCTCCGCCTGCCAACGGCGAGCGCGGCGCTCCTGCTCCGCC
>Ga0067045_1030198_pt1 | contig 16282 bp, 6 predicted proteins | sample TerdegcTABiofilm_FD_59184 | JGI IMG/M metagenome (GOLD analysis project Ga0067045, IMG submission 59184) | Combined Assembly of (Gp0054472, Gp0054536) Wastewater bioreactor microbial communities from Singapore -Terephthalate degrading...
TATGATCGCTCAATGTTCCAGATAAACCAGTTTGAGAGATATCTGCTGCAGAGTTCATAAAAAGTCGTGCGGTAAAAATTCTCATTGACCTGAGTGAAGACTGCTTCAGGAAACTGTCTGATATATAGATCCCAATAATTAGAAAAGAGCCTCTCCAAATCAGGATTATCGATAAAGTCCTGCATCATGGATGCATACCGGGTAGATACATCGATATGAAGGAGTTCGTTGTAATATTCTGTAAAGATCTTCCTCATGGAGAGATTGGGCAGTTCAAGGGAAAAATCATCTTTTCTGGTGAGCATCCCAAGGTAAAATAATGAGATTGGATAGTAATTTTTATTAAAGAACTGGGATTTGTTAAATTTCGAAATGAGGTATTCCTCATCATAGGGTATAGTATTGGTTTTGAGAATGTCGGTGAGAATCTCTTCAGTATTCTCAGGTTGGTTGGTAATCCGCTTAACCCATGACAGATCTGTTCGAAGGTTCAGATCCGTAAGGTTTTTTGGAATTATTTTTTGATCACAGAATTCCCGAAGGAAGAACATGAGCATTGTTGGGTTATATAAGGCATCAGAATTGGTATGAACAAAATGATACCCGTTATACTGGCTTTTAATAACTTCATTTACCTGTTTTCGAGTGGAAAAATCCATTCCATAGTCTCTATATATAAAATCCAGAAGTTGATCAACTTCTGTCTGGGTAAATCCAAGCATGTGTTCAAAGGATGGGTCCAGTGTAAGAAATGTTCCTATATTATAACTAGAGGTGAGATCATCAATAGTAATGGGCAATACACCGGTGATGAAGAGATTTGCGATAGACCCGGTTTGTCTTCCATTTTTAAGAACTTTAAAAAAACTCCTGAAAAAACTTTCAGTTGATGTAATGTCCTTATAGAGATGATCCTGATGACTGGTAATGAAATGGTTGACAAAATTATCATATTCATCAATAATTACATAAACCGGTGGGCCACCGGATAATTGAATTGCATCCAGCCATATCCCAAGGTTTGTAGAGGCTGGATTATCTACGGGAAGATCCGGAGCTGATCCCAAGACTCCTGAATAAGACTTTTGAAGTAATATGAGCAGGTTATTGCAGTATTGTTTAAAATTATGCTCAATTTTCTCTATTGAATTTTCAGGTTCAACTCTAGAAAAATCCAGGTGTAAAATAATATACTTGTTATGGTTATGAGTGGGATGCTGTCCAATCCAGGTATGGCTGAAATATTTTTCAAAATTATCTTTCTCTTTAATATCATAATAATACTTGAGCATTGAACAGAAGAGTGATTTTCCAAACCTTCTTGGCCGTAAGAAAATGGGGTTTTTTATTAGCTCCAATTCTGATATATATTGTGTTTTATCAATGAAATAACGGTCTTCCAGAATTAATTCGGCAAAATTCATTATTCCATAGGGGATATTTTTTTGCATATTTAATAGTCCATTAGATTGTGATTCCGGTGGTAAATATTTAACTTATACTTGGTTAAGGGCGATAAGAGGTATGATGAATTGTCTACGGAATGTATCTGATTGTGATCAGCCTATTGATGAAAGGTGCCCTGAATTTTCAAATATTTGCCCTCTCATCGCCAGCGTTATAAATTCATTAAAGTTATATCGAACGACCCTATGGTCACATTGACATCTTGTAGGCCGAACGTTTTTTTATGTAGAGTGGTGATGATAAAAATAGAGTAACGGTTTTTATTGGAGATGTATCGACAATTTCTATAATCGGATTTTCATTCTGTTGTGATGACAATTAATAAATCCTGATCAAGTCATGACAGGCTGAAATCGTGCCGTATCTTCCTATTTCATATTCCAAATATTTTAATCCCGGTGTTACCTATGCAATATATCACAAACAGCCGGATATGTGCCTCAGGATTTTCCTGTATCAAGCCTTTTGCATACCCTTCTATCTGGATCGTATCCTCTTTCCTCATTTTAAAATCTTCAAGTTTTTCTTTCATCCGGGAAAATTCAGTATTTGACAGGTATTTAAATTGAATAACCAATCGAAGTCCGGCAAACCCCTCATGATATTTTCCCACAAATTCAAGATCAGATCTTCCTTCAGGATATGATCGTTCAACGTTCCAGGTAAACCAGGTTGAGAGATATCTGCTACAGAGTTCATAAAAAGTCGTGCGATAAAAATTTTCATTCACCGAAGTGAAGATTGCTTCAGGGAATTGCCTGATATAAAGTTCCCAATAATCTGTGAAGAGTTGTTCAAGGTTTGGATTATGAATGAACTTCTGCATCATGGATGCATACCGGGTAGATACATCGATATGAAGGAGTTCGTTATAGTATTCGGTAAAGATCTTTCTCATGGAAAGATTGGGAAGTTCCAGCATAAACTCATCTTTCCTGGTGAGCATGCCAAGGTAAAACAAAGAGATTGGGTAATAATTCCTATTAAAAAATTGATTTTTGTTGAATTTTGAAACAAGATATTCCTCGTCATAAGGAATTGTATTTGATTGAATGAGATCGGTGAGGATCTCTTCAGTGTTCTCCGGTCGGTTGGTAATCCGCTTAACCCATGAAAGATCTGTTCGAAGGTTCAGATCAGTGAGATTTTTTGGAATAATTTTCTGGTCACAGAATTCCCGGAGAAAGGACATAAACATTGTCGGGTTATATACTGCATCGATATTTGTGTTGACAAAATGGTAGCCATTATAGAGGCTTTTTATTACCTCATCAACCAGCTTCCTGGTAGATGGATCAATTCCATAATCCTGGTAGATTGTATCTATGAGAGAATTCACTTCAGTCTGGGTGAACCCAAGCATATGTTCAAAGGAAGGATCAAGGGTAAGAAATGTTCCGATATTATAACTGGAAGTCAGATCGTCAATAGTAATTGGGAGGACTCCGGTAATAAATACGTTTGCAACAGATCCTGTCTGTCTGCCTTCTTTAAGCACCTTGAAAAAGGTCCTGAAAAAACTGTCCCCCGATGTGATTTCCTCGTACAACCGGTCCTGATTCAAGGTAATAAGTTGGTTTACAAAGTTATCATATTCATCAATTATTATATATACCTGGGGGAATCCGGATTTAAGAGTATGGGATTAAATAATTACTCTTCTTCGTATTACAATGGCGTTTACACAATTTCTATTTGAAATCTATGAAATGGCAAATGCTCGATATCACGAGCCATGAAACAGGATTGGTAATGACTTTCATGATGCAGATACATGAGAATGTAGGTCAAAGAATATAAGAAAATTGTCGATAGTAATCAAACACCAAAACCTATTCATGATACATATTAATAATCTATACTTTCTCAACTTATTAATTGGGAGATCCTGTTACTGGCAATTCTCTCTTCATTCCTGAAAATTTTCACCACAATTATTTTCTTCCAATAGGACAAATTAGGAATTGCAATACTAATTTGGCAAAAATGATGATTCAGAGAACTGCCGGAGAGAAGCTGAAACAATTAGCCATTGGATTTCCAGCTGTTGCAGTAATCGGACCGCGTCAATCTGGAAAAACGACATTAGTCAGGGATATCTTTCCAGATATACCATATACGCTGCTTGAAGACCCGGATACCCGGCGGTTTGCTGAAGAAGACCCCCGGACTTTTCTTCTTCAATATACAAAAACAGGGGCAATTATTGATGAAGCTCAGCATGTTCCTCAGTTATTCTCCTACCTTCAGGGAATCATAGACAACAAGGACACGACTGGCAGATTCATTCTTACCGGATCCCAGAATTTCCTATTGATGGAAAAGATATCCCAGTCCCTTGCAGGAAGGATTGGAATTCTCAAGTTACTCCCCCTCTCCATGGATGAGTTACATCGGAATGGAATTCACAAAAAAAACTATGAAGATTATCTCTATCAGGGGTGCTACCCCAGACTTTACACCGATCCTATCATTCCATCTGATTACTATTCCGCATATGTTCAGACATATCTGGAACGGGACCTCAGGCAATTAAAGCAGGTCCAGAATCTCTCATTATTCCAGACATTCCTGAGGATGTGTGCAAACCGGGTTGGACAAATTGTAAATTTTTCCTCACTTGGAAATGATTGTGGAATAAACTATAAAACTGCTCAGGATTGGTTATCGCTATTAGAGACATCCTTCATTGTATTTCTGGTAAGAACTCACCACAAAAATTTTAATAAAAGGCTTGTGCAAATGCCGAAACTCTATTTTACTGATCCCGGTCTTGCCGCCTATCTTATCGGAATCCGCTCATCTGAAGAGATTTTAAATCATCCCATGAAAGGCGGGCTATTTGAAACCTTTATCATTGGTGAGTTCCTGAAATACCGGTTAAACCGGGGATTTGAAAGTAATCTCTATTTCTGGAGAGATAAGAGTGGATATGAGATAGACTGTCTGATTGACAGGGCAGGGACTGAATTAATACCTGTTGAGATGAAAGCCGGAAGGACAATATCCGGAGATTATTTTAAGAATATCGAATATTGGAATAGATTATCCGGTCAGAAACCTGAGAGATCCTTTGTAGTGTATGGTGGTGTGACTAATCAGATGAGAGGTCAGTGTCATGTGCTACCCTATGATTCATTAGGGCCGATCTATGATTTACTCTAAAATTCCTGCCATTGAACCATTATATTGGTACCTGACACCAGATTTTCAGGAGGATTGGTTGGCATTTAGTTTTTCCCGTTGATAATCAGGCCGGGGGATTTCGGGTTATGAATAATAATATTTCATTGTAAATTAAAATTTATTTATTTTTTGTGATATTGAAAGAGTATATTGAATGCCTTAGAAATACATAATAATTATAAATATAATGATTATGAATGTAATTATATGAAATTTTAAGGAAGACAGGATGAGTTATCACTGTTAACCATGCTCCATGAGAAGGCACCCTCATTTGCAGTCATAACCGGCCGGAGACGTATCGGAAAAACAGAACTTATTAAGGAATTTTTGAAAGGGAAGGATGGCATATACCTGTATGTTGATCCTCACAAAAATATTGATATCCTGATTGCTGAATATACCTCATACATTCGAGAAGTCCTTTCTCTTCCTCAATATATCTCATTTCCAACTCCCGAAGCCTTTCTGGAATTTCTCTTTGGGATTGAAAGACCATTTATCGTAGTTTTTGATGAATTCCAACGTTTCTTAGACATTTATCCCGCTTTTATTTCACAGCTTCAGAACATGTGGGATCTAAAGGGGAAAGAATTACATCTCTTTCTCATTGCTTCAGGTTCATCAGTCGGAATGATACAGAAGATCTTTATCGATACTAAAGCTCCTCTTTTCCGTCGGGCAGACTCAATTATCACCTTAAAGCCATTCCAGGCATCTGAATGCTTCTCCATTCTTGATGATCTTTGTGTCAACAACAGGGAAGAAAAACTACGATTGTATCTCCTCTTTGGTGGAATAATCTATTATTATCACATACTTGAGAAATATGGTTGTCATTCTTTTGAAGAAGCCCTGGATAGAGTGATTCTGAGTAATCTCGCTCCTCTTTCTCAGGAGATGAGTGCCATGCTGATAGAAGAGTTTGGTGGGGGTCATACGACATACTACGAGATTCTTGGAGCACTTGCAGACGGGAGATCTACCCAGAAGACGATTGCAGATCTGACTCATATTGCTCCAAGTTCTCTCCCCCCATATCTCACCGAATTATCAGATATTCTTGGCATCATTGAATACCGGGTGCCGGTAACTGAGGAGCGGTTCCATTCAAAAATGGGAAGATATCTCCTGAAAGATCCGTTTATCCGGTTTTATTGCAGGTATATCTATCGGAATATGACTCTGTACCAACTTGGAAGGTATGACCTCCTGAAACAAAAAATCCTGGATGAATGGAATGATTTTGCCGGATGGCAGGTTGAAGAGATGGTCAGGGAATTATTGGTTCCCCGGCTTGCTACTGATTATGAACGGTTTGGATCCTGGTGGAACAGGCGGGGTGATGAGATTGATCTTCTTGCAATAGGGTCTGCTGGATCACTTGCTGTGGAGATAAAAAACCGGGAGCTGAGTTATGAAGATACGGAAATCATCCTGAAAAACCTTGAGGTGAAAACCGGTATGGTGAAGAGATTAACATATCCGGTAACCCTGGGCATAGCTGCAAGGACTGTAGAAGGGAGAGATATATTTACGAATAAAGGGGTTAAGGTTTTTGAACTGAATGAGTTAATCTGATCCAGAAACCAGAGAGATCCATCGTGATTCATGAACAAACCCTGCATAGAGTTTTAAGGGTATTTATATCAGAATTAAATATTGCCGAAACTCTAATTATCTCCTGATGAAAAGAAAGAGTATCACATTAATCCTGCAGTCAGGTTTTTTCTGGGATGATGGAACAAACTGCAGGTTATGAGCTGAGAAAGTTGAATAATAATGATGGTTACCTTTCGTACATTCATTTTTCGAGAAGAGTAGGAAAAATACAGAAAATTAGGTGATACTCTTTCAAATATCAGTCATGGATCATTGGAAAAGTGATAGAGCCGTTGATCATATCGTTTTTTGACCTTATACAGATCGGTAAGTTTTATCTAGTCATAATTTATTATAGATTATTATTTAATTATTTTGATATTTCGAAGGGATGGGTTTGCGAGTTATTCATGGGGAGAGTAGGGATATGTGTTTAAGGAATGTGATGATTACCACGTTTTTTTGCATCGGTTTGATTACAGGCATCTTTCATGTTTCAGCCCAATTAAGTGATTCAGGTATCTTTGGAGTTCAAAATATTGGAATACCGCTTATACCTGGTCATTCTGGTTCTGATTATATATTCATTGGTGATTATTCGGATGGGCAGATTCGGATCCTTGCTCCGGGTTTGTATTACTGCACAGATAATATGAGAACCACATCAGAAGACTATGCAATCCGACTCGAAAATCAGAGCGTTACACTGGATGGAAGTGGCCACCAGGTCATGGGTTCTGGAGGATTTTGTGATGGTGTGCAAATCCTGCCAGAGAGTTATCAGTGTATTATTAGAAATTTCAGTCTGATTTCAGATTTTTACCATGGTATTTATTCTGAAGGTGAATACGCATTCATACATAATAACACGATCAGAAATGCATCAGCCCATGGTATTCAATCAAGAGGAAATTATTCACAGATACATTTTAATACGGTTGAAGATACTGGTGATGTTTGTATCTTTTCATATGGTGATAATTCATCTTTATATCATAATTATGTCTTTCGGGGGAGGAACGGGATATTAAATCATGGAAATCATGCAGATATCTCAAGGAACTATGCTATCAATAATTATCGATATGGGATTGCTGCTGGAGGTGTCTATGTAGGTCCTGATCCTGGTGATACAGGAAAAGGGTACTATACGATCATGAAGGATAATATTGCCCTCATGAATGGGTATAGTGGATTGATCAGCTACATGCCGCATGGAGTTGTTTACGACAATATTGCCATTCAGAATTCTCGAGCTGGAATAGATACAACAGTTCGTAGTAATAATACGACTCTTTCAGGAAATATGGTGATGAACAATACTCTCGGTATCAGGATATCTGACCAGGCACGAGACCTCATCGTACGACAGAATAGGATCACCGCTCATACACAGGCGGACCTCTTTATTCTTCAGAATAACAGTTGTGGGTATGGTGCGATATTTGATAATTACTTTGGGAGCCTTGTGCATCTTGATGGAGCAGGGCATATAGAAAATTTCACCTGGACAAATCCGAATGGACCGACTCCAGGTAAAAACATCATATCAGGACCATTTATTGCAGGTAATTATTGGAGTAATCCTGATGGGAACGGCTGGTCTGATATCCAGGCTCCAACAGTGACCGGGTATTCGCAGGTTCCCTACGAGGTGAAGTCTGGCCAGGGTGTGTATGATACCGCTCCATTAGTCAGAATCGGTCATAATGTGTCATCTTTTGCTGATGAATGGACAATTATCCATCCCATTGGAAATATCACCTATCCCCGGTATTCAGATCCATACTATATAACACAGGCAAAACCCGGGGCTGTATTGAATAATCTCCGGGTAGATGGATTTTTGAATGCATCAGCCCCTTCTTATACCTTTTCATCTATTGATCAGGATCATATCATAGAAACGAATGGCAGCCCTGAACAGGATCAGGTTCATGTCCGGTTTACGTACTCACCCAGTGTTGGGAACTATCCTCTGAAAGTGCAATTTACTGATAATTCAATTGGAAGTCCGAATTCCTGGTACTGGCAGTTTGGTGATGGCAGTAATTCAACAGAGAAGGATCCGGAACATATATATATGATTCCTGGACGGTATTCGGTTTCACTCAGAGCGTATAATGATATAACTGGGGGTAATTCAGTCTGTAATAATTGTATTACCGTTCTATAGTTGGATGATGCAGATGAGAGTCTTGCTATTCACCCATAATTTTTCTCATGTTTTTATTGTAATGTCTCTTTAATTTAGCATTAATTATGGATTTTATCGCGAAAAGAATGAATTATTAATTGAAATCTCGATATGTGATAGATAATATAATAATGTTATACATAGAAGAAAATGTATGGATGGGGTACATTCAGGACTAATAAAGACAATAATCTGTGTGGGTTTAGTCCTCCTTCTGGGAGGGCTCATTCCTGTTATGGCTGAAGAACAGCCTGACCTGCATCATAAGATGTTTAATTCAGGAGTAAAAAGTTCGCTCTTTTTGGAAGACAGGGATGTAAATTACTCCCGAGAGAAGATACCGTCTGAAATGAGTAATTATGGTCCAAGAATGGAAACCCGGCAAGAAAATACTTCACTCTTTTCCACTGCCGGAATCCCGGTTGTAGAGCGGAACTGGCAGAGATCAGTAGGAGGATCAGATGATGAAGGGATCTGGTCCGTTCTTCATACAAATGATGGGGGATATCTAATTGGAGGGTATACATATTCAACAGATGGGGATGTCACTGGAAACCATGGATGGGATGATGCCTGGATTGTGAAACTGGGTCCTGCCGGCAACCTTCTCTGGCAGAAATGTCTGGGCGGTACTGATTTTGACAGCGCACGTTCTACCATTCAGACTTCTGGTGGCGGATATTTAGTGACCGGATTTACGGATTCAAATGATGGTGATGTCTCCGGCAATCATGGCTGGTCAGACATGTGGGCTCTGAAAACCGATTCCTCAGGTAATCTGGTTTGGCAGAAATGCCTTGGTGGAACAGATGATGAGAGTTCTCGTTCGGTCATTGAGACTACTGATGGCGGGTATCTTCTTGCCGGATACACCTGGTCAGATGATGGGGATGTTTCAGGCAATCATGGGTCGTCTGATTATTGGATTGTTAAAATCGATAACCTCGGCAATCTGATCTGGCAGAAGTGTTTTGGTGGTTCCGAATACGATCATGCATATTCAGTCATTGAGACATCTGACGGGGGATACCTGGTTGCAGGATATTCGTATTCCACTGATGGCGATGTCTCCGAAAATCATGGCAACAGTGATTATTGGGTAATAAAGATTGATAAATCCGGTAATCTGATCTGGCAGAAATGTCTGGGTGGTTCGGATTTTGAGTATGCACATTCAGTTATTGAGACATCTGACGGGGGATACCTGATTGCAGGATATTCGTATTCCAATGACGGCGATGTCTCCGAAAATCATGGCAACAGTGATTATTGGGTAATAAAGATTGATAAATCCGGTAATCTGATCTGGCAGAAGAGTCTAGGTGGATCAGATGATGATCATGCATATTCAGTCATTGAGACTTCAGATGGCGGATATCTTCTTGCCGGATATTCCTGGTCAGATGATGGCGATGTCTCTGGAAATCACGGATATGGTGACTATTGGGTAGTAAAACTTGATAATTCCGGTAATCTGATCTGGCAGCAATGCCTTGGTGGATCAGACTATGATGGTGCATATAGAGTAGTTCAAAATACTGATGGCAGATATTTTATTGGAGGTGATTCAGAATCAAATGACGGTGATGTTTCTGGAAATCATGGCTGGAGTGATATCTGGGTTACATTGGTCTCTCCAATGCATTCCATTTCCGCTTCGTCTGATCCTTGGTCGCTTGTCCATCCGTATGGGACAAAATCATATGTTGAAGGAACGAATGCACTGTATCTGACTCAGGGAAAACCTGGTGCCATCCTTGAAGATGTTCAGGTGGATGAGGTTTCACAGGGGAACATCTCACATTACACCTTTACTGATATCAATGATACCCATTCGATTAATACAACTGGAACGCCTGTACCTGGCCAAATTCATGTGATGTTTACTATCTCTCCACAATCCGGAAGTGTTCCTCTAACAGTCGAGTTCAATGATACTTCTATAGGAGGACCTTCATCTTGGTACTGGCAGTTAGGTGATGGAACGACCTCTCCGTTACAGAATTTGACCCATACCTACACCATTCCAGGAACATACACGGTCTCTCTCCGGGCATATAACAGTCAGACCGGTGGATATGGAGTATGTAATGATTGTATCCAGGTAAATTCTTAATCTTATATTTTATCGGTCCGTTTTAGAAAATTCTTCACGAATGCTGTTTTGTAATTTCAAATATACGAAAACCAATGTTGCCTATGCAGTATAGAATAAACATCTGAATTCTGGCTTGTGGATATTCCTGTTTCAGGTTTTCTCCATATCTAACGATCTGCGATGTATCCTGTTCCTGAAGATCCAACGTTTCCAGTGGGATTTTCAGTTTTTTCCATTCAGTATTGGAATAGTATTTGAATTCAATAATCCATCTGAGGCCGGCAAACCGCTCATGATATTTCCCTACGAATTCGAGATCTGTTCTTCCCTGTGGATATGAACGCTCAATATTCCAGGTAAACCATGAAAAGAGGATCTGGCTGCAGAACGAATAAAAAGTTGTCCGGTAAAAATTTTCATTCACCTGGGTAAATATTGCTTCGGGAAGTTTCTTAATATAGAGTTCCCAGTATTTGGAAAAGAGCATGTGAAGATCCGGATTCCTTCCAAACTCCTCCTGCACTGCTCCATAATCTGTTGTTATATCCATATGGTTTATCTCATTGAAATATTCAACCATGATGGCCCGCATTGAAAGATTAGGCAATTCTAATCTGAATTCATCTTTTTTTGTCAGCATTCCAAGATAAAAGAATGAGATCGGGTAAAAGTTCCGTTCAAAGAACTGACTCATATTAAACTTAGATACGAGGAGATTTCTGTTATACTGGATAGTGTCCTGCACCGTCAGTTCATGGACAAATTCCCCGGTCGTTTTCGGGTTACTACCAGTAATTCTTTTTACCCAGGATAAATCAGTTCGGAGGTTCAAATCGATAAGGTCTATTGGGATCTTCTGTTGCTCACATAGGAGATCTAGAAAATACATGAGCATGGTAGGATTATACAATTTTTCTCCTTCGGGATTCACAAAGGTATATCCGTTATATTGGTTTTTTATTGTCTCTTCTACCTGATCTCGCGAATCAGAAGGAAGGGAATAATCGTGAAATATCCTGTCAAGGAGATGATTTACCTCTTCCTTGGTAAATCCAAGCATATGTTCAAAGGTTGGAGATAAGGTGATAAATTTTCCAATATTGTAACTGGAAGTCAGGTCATCGATGGTAATCGGAAGAACTCCGGTGATAAAAACATTGGAAATAGCTCCCGTTTGCCTGCCCGCTTTTAGTACTTTAAAGAATGTTCTAAAAAAACTGTCTCCGGAGGTTATCTCCCGATACAGATGGTCCTGGTGAGTCGTAATGAGCTGATTTACGAAATTGTCATATTCATCAATAATAACATACACCTGGATTGAATGCGTAATGGCTATTTTATCCAACCATACAGATAAATTGGTGGAGGCGTTTCCTTCAGGTTGAACCGGTGGAAAGTCTTTTAATAGATCTTCATAAGCAGACTGGACACTGATGAGGAGTTCATTGCAATATCGATTAAAATTATGCTCAATTTCAGAAAAATTTTTTGAGATTGGAATCGTTGAAAAATCATATTTGAGGACAATGAATGTATTGTGGGTATAAGTCGGGTTTTTTCCAATCCATGTGTGACCAAAAAGTGTTTGGAAACGCCCTGCTTCCTTTTTATCATAATAATAGTGAAGCATTGAGCAGAGTAGGGATTTTCCAAATCTTCGTGGTCTTAAAAAAACCGGGTTGTTAACGCTTTCAAGGTCATATATATATTTAGTTTTATCGATAAAGTAATAGGAGCCATTGATAATTTCTGCATAATTCATCACACCGTAAGGGATTTTTTGTTTCATGTTTTCATCAAATGTATATCTATGTGAGTTCCTGGTCTGGATCCATGCAGCTCTTTTTGTCTCAATTCATTTATAATTTGCCGGTAGGTTAGTGAGATTGGAATAATTCTGCCTCATTATTTCTATTATCTCTTGTATTATTCCTATTTTTTATAGTTTTGCAAGAAAATCATTTTCATCGATATATTTATTAGATAGTATATTAAAAAACTCATTAATCTATATTTATTCAAGGGGGAGTAATGAAATGATGGGGAATTTTTTCAAACTTAAAAACATTTTATTGGTACTTTTTGTACTTATTAGCATAACATTATCCTGTTATGGGGAAGAAAATGCGGCAGATGTTCCTGTGGCATCATCAGCTCCAATTAATCCAGAATACCTGAAGTATTTGGAAAGGGTTAATGCTTTAAATGAGACCGGTGAATTTGCACTTGGCTATGAACCTCCGGTGATTTCATTTGATCATCTGATTGGGAAACGTCCCTTTGATTCAAATGTTCAGGATTTGTATCCTTCATCGTATGATCTCAGAACCTTTGATAAATTAACACCAATTAAAAATCAGAATCCCTGGGGTACCTGCTGGGCATTTGGATCACTTGCATCACTTGAGTCTTCACTGAAACCAAATCAGACTTACGATTTTTCTGAAAAACATGTAGTCAATCGCAATCTCTGGCTCACTGGTCCTAAAACCGGAGGGAATTATCTTAAATCCGGAGGTTATCTTGTCGCCTGGATGGGGCCGGTGAATGAGACGACCGACCCGTATCCTGTTGACACATGGAATTATACTTCCCCGTCCGGGCCTGTAACAAAACATGTTCAGGAAATTTACTGGATTCCAGGTATGGCTAACGCTTCAGATCTGGAGACAATTAAGAGTTCAATTGTAAACAATGGTGCTTTGATTAGTTCGTTTTACTGGAATCCCGCGTCGTATAATTTCACCCATAAATCATATTACTGTCCGACATGTTCAGGTTCCAACCATTGTATTAATCTGGTAGGTTGGGATGATAATTACAACAGGAATAATTTCACCACTCCTGCGCCTGGTGATGGTGCATTTCTGCTTAGAAACAGTTGGGGTACCAGCTGGGGTGATCAGGGATATGGATGGATATCGTATCATGATCCGACAATTGGGAAATACAATGCCCATATCTTTGGTTCGGATGTGAATGATTATTCGGGTATTTATCAGTATGATCCTGCTGGGACTTCATCGTATATTGGCATTCCCTCAACAAGCATCTGGGGCGGAAATATTTTTACTGCGACGGCAGATGAAAACCTTACCGCAGTTGGTTTTTATACAAATGATGTCTCTGCTTCCTACGATGTTCGTGTTTATAAAAATCCAACAGCAGGAGGGCCAGTTGGTTCGACCATTCTTTCACAGAAGACTGGGACAATACCGATGAGTGGGTATCATACAATTAGTCTTGATACACCAGTTTTCCTTTCCGTTGGTGATATCTTTTCAATTGTTGTTCACTTGACAAATCCAAGTTATGGATATCCACTTGCAGTCGAGAATCCTGCTTCTGGGCCTATTGGTAATACATGGTCTGCAAATCCGGGTGAAGGATATGTCAGTTCAGATGGAAATTCCTGGACTGATATAGTAACAATTCCTGGTTTTGTAAATACCAGCATATGCATTAAGGGGTATACCAATACTATAACACCTCCTCCTGTAGCCAATTTCACCTCGAATGTCACAACAGGTCTTGTTCCTCTTACTGTCCAGTTCACCGATACGTCAACAGGCAGTCCCACGTCCTGGCTATGGAACTTTGGTGAAGGAAATACTTCATCAAGCCAGAATCCGGTTCACACGTATACCACTGCAGGTTTGTATACCGTAAACCTGACTGCTTCGAATGCCGGTGGTTCAGATACAAGAGTTGCACCAGGTTATATCAATGTAACAAATCCGGTCCCATTGCCTCCTGTTGCCAGCTTTACCTCAAACGTCACATCTGGAGACATCCCCCTCTGTGTCCAGTTTAATGATACATCTACCGGAAATCCAACGTCGTTTTACTGGACATTTGGAGATGGTGCAAATACTACAATCCGAAACCCGATTCATACCTATGAAACACCCGGCCTGTATACCGTAACCCTCTCCGTCGCAAACTCTGCTGGCTCTAACCTGACGTCAAAAGCGGGTTATATTAATGCAACATCTCCTCTTCCGAATCCATTCGTGACAGGTATCTATCCGAATTTTACAAAGGCTGGAGTGAATGTAGGATTTAATCTTACTGGTAATTATTTCAGTGAAGGCTCGATAGTCAACCTTACCATGAGTGGTTATAGTAATATCACTACATTTGGTAATCTGTCAGGAAGCAATCTGACTGGATTTTTTGATATTCCATCTGGTACTGCAACAGGGATGTGGAATGTCAGTGTGAACCGCTTTGGTCAGTATAGTAATGATAATGTTCAGTTTCAAGTGCTGCCACCCGTTCCTCCGGTAGCAAGTTTCATTGGAATTCCACGTACTGGTGTGGCCCCGCTGTTTGTTCAGTTTGCTGATACATCCACTGGCGGTCCGACATCATGGAGCTGGAGTTTTGGCGATGGTGGTCTTTCTACCGATCAGCATCCAAGTCACACATATTCTGGAGCTGGTCTGTATACGGTGAGTCTGAATGTCTCGAACAGTGGCGGTTCCAATGTTACGACTGCTCCTGGTTATATCAACGTGACAAGTTCTGTTGTTCCACCTGTAGCGAGTTTTACTGGCAGTCCCCGTAGCGGTGTTGCCCCGTTATCGGTTCAATTTACTGATACATCCACTGGTGGACCAACCAACTGGACCTGGAGTTTTGGCGACGGTGGTCTTTCTACCGATCAGCATCCAAGCCACACATATTCCGGAGCTGGTCTGTATACGGTGAGTCTGAATGTCTCGAACAGTGGCGGTTCCAATGTTACGACTGCTCCTGGTTATATCAACGTGTCAAGTTCTGTTGTTCCACCTGTAGCGAGTTTTACTGGCAGTCCCCGTACCGGTGTTGCCCCATTATCGGTTCAGTTCACAGATTCCTCAACTGGTAATCCTACTACATGGAACTGGAACTTTGGCGATGGGCTTTCATCTACGATGCAAAACCCAATTCACACCTATGCAGGACCAGGGCAGTTTACCGTCAATCTAACCGTATCGAATACAGCAGGAACTGACACCCTCACAGCACCAGATTATATTTCGGTTTCTGGACCTCCCTCACATTATTCAATTAACGCAAGTTCCGGACCAAACGGGCGAATAGATCCCTCAGGGTTAATAATTATCCCTGCCGGTGGAAATCAGAGATTTTCCATGATTTCGGATACCGGTTATCAGGTCGGTGATGTTCTTGTTGATCAGGTAAGTGTTGGACCAGTCGGATGGTATGAATTCAGGAATATCAGTACTAATCATACCATTTCGGTCAATTTCGAGAGAATACCTGGACAGAAATTAGTGAATGCTTCGGCAAACCGTTGGAGTATCGTGTATCCTCCAGGTATTTCAGCATACCAGGAAGGAACGAATTGTACATATATTACTCAGGCAAAACCGGGGGCAGAAATGAAACAGATTTTAATTGATTCAGTCGAACAGAATCTTTCAGAATTCTGGACATTTACAAATATTTCTGATGATCATAATATCTACACATATAGCGAACCAATACCTGATCAGATCCATGTATTCTTCAGAGGGGCACCTTCAACTGGATCAGCTCCTCTGGGCGTGCAGTTTATTGATGAATCCATTGGTACCCCTACGTCCTGGCTCTGGCAATTTGGCGATGGTGAAAAATCATACGATCAAAATCCATATCATGAGTATCAGTCACCTGGAATTTACACCGTAACACTTCGTGCATATAATGGTAAGACCGGGGGGTATGGTGTATGGAGCGATGGG
>Ga0067045_1030199_pt1 | contig 16271 bp, 8 predicted proteins | sample TerdegcTABiofilm_FD_59184 | JGI IMG/M metagenome (GOLD analysis project Ga0067045, IMG submission 59184) | Combined Assembly of (Gp0054472, Gp0054536) Wastewater bioreactor microbial communities from Singapore -Terephthalate degrading...
CACGACGTCGGCCAACTCCGCAAAGCCGACCAGGGCGCCGTCGGCCGCGACCCAGACCGGGGTCCGGCCGCGCGCCGTGACGGCGGCGCTGAGCTCGGGCGGAATCTGGACACGCGCGTGCGCTGCCAGCATGCGGCTGTTGCCCACCACGATCTGCTGCCCGCTGACAGCGCCCTTCGCGCCATGCCCGGGGACGGCGACGAAGTCCGTCACCGGCGCCAACTCCAGATTCTCTGCGCCCGCCGCGCTGAGGATGGCGCGGGCCAGGGGGTGCTCGGATCCCGCCTCGACCGAGGCCGCCACGGCCAGCACGCGCTCGCGGGGCCAGCCCGCCACGCTCTCGATCGAATCCACGTGGGGCTGCCCCTTGGTGATGGTGCCCGTCTTGTCCAGGACCAGCGTATCCAGCTGCAGGGCTCGCTCGAGGACTTCTGGACTCTTGATCAGGATGCCCAGTTGTGCGCCGCGGCCGGTCCCGACGAGGATCGCCGTGGGGGTGGCCAGACCCAGGCTACACGGGCACGCGATGATCAGCACGGCCACCGCCACCCGCACCGCGAAGCCGGCATCGGCGCCGGCGAACCACCAGGCGAGTCCCGCCACTGCAGCCACGGCCATGACCGCGGGCACGAAGTACCCGGACACGGTGTCGGCCAGCCGGGCGATCTGCGCCTTGCCCTGCTGGGCGTCGCGGACGAGGCGGACGATCTGGGCCAGGATGGTATCCTCGCCCACGCGCGTGGCGCGGACTGTCAGTAGCCCGTCGCCGTTGACGCTGCCACCGATGACGCGGTCGCCCTGTTCCTTGGCCACGGGCACCGATTCGCCGGTGAGCATGGACTCGTCCACCGCGGAGGCACCGGCGAGCACCACGCCATCGGCCGGCACCCGTTCTCCGGGCCGTACCAGCACCTCGTCGCCCACCTGGACAGCGGCCACCGGAACGAGCGTCTCGGCACCGTTGCGGATGACCGTGGCCTGGGCGGGCTGCAGGTCGAGCAGCGCTTCGATGGCCGCACCGGCCCGCGCCAGGGAGCGCGCTTCCAGATGGCGGCCCAGCAGCATCAAGGTGATGATGGTGGAGACGGCCGGGAAGTACATCTGGTGGGTGCCGGGGTGGCCCGCCAGGGCCGCTCCCAGTTCCCACGAGCTGAAGACGAAGGCCGCGCCAGTGCCGATCGCGATCAGCGAGTACATGTTGGGAGCGGCGCGGACCAAAGCGCGGAAACCGTCCGCGTATATGGTCCGACCGAGCCAGATCACCGGCACGACCAGGGCCGACAGGGCGAGCCCCACCGGACCGGGGTGGGTGGCCGGATCCAGCGCTGCCGGCAGCGGCACGCCGGCCATGCCGGCCATCTCCAGGATCAGCGCCGGCACCCAGAACACCAAGGCCCACGCCAGGCGTCGTCGCTGGGCGCGCAGCTCTGCCTGGCGGCGCCGGCGCAGATCGGCGAACGACTCCGCGGCGGACAGCACGCGGTACCCGGCGGCGGCCACGGCCTGCGCGAGTGCGTCCGGACGGACCCGGCCCGGGTCGTACTCGACGGTCGCCTGGTCGGTGGCCAGATTGACGGCGGCGCGCGCGACCCCGGGCACGCTCGCCAGAGCGCGCTCCACGCGCCGGGCGCAGGCCGCGCAGGTCATGTTGCCGATGGTCAGAGTAGTGCGCTGGCAGGCGCTCGTGTCGTCCATGGCGCTTCTACCGTACCGACGACAGGGTGCAGGTCAAGGCGTCGGGGAGGGCGCGCGCAGAGGTGACGTGCCGGCGGCTGCAGGCAGCGGCCGATGTCGGGCCTGCCGTGGCTGCTCGTCTAGCTGCCCGCCGGGACCAGGTGGCGAACGCCATCGCGGTAGCGGACCTGGTATTCGCCCGGCGGCACGGGCAGCGCGCGCAGGGCGACTTCGCCCGGCGTGATCAGTGGCTCCGAGGCAGCCAGCAGCTCGTCCAGCGATTCGGCCGGCGTGCGGGCGGTCGTGTCGAGCAGAATGGTCCGCCCTTGGTAGGTGAACAGCGAGTGGGCTACCTCGTCAGCGAAGCGTTCCTTGAGCACCGGAATGTCCTCTTCGCGGATGATCTGATGCGGGTGCGGGGCCCGGTGCATGCGCTCGCGGATCGCCTCATCGCTGGCAGTCAGGTGGACCATCACCAGATCGGGGAGGTGCTGGGCGAAGACCTGGGCCTCGTACAGCCGGTGGAATTGGTACGCGTAGTTGGCGTAGTACGGGCTGGCGGGGTCCTTGCCGTACACCGCGGTGTACACGGCTTCCTCGATGTGCCAGCCAGCGAAGATCGGGTACTGGTACCGCCGGATGATGTCCACATGGTACTGGATCTGCAGCCGCTGCATCCGCTCTTTCATGTCGTCCGGCAGAGTCAGCATGATCTCTTTGGACGCGGGGCTCAGCGTATCGTCCGGGATGCTGAAGTGGTCGTCCACGTGCGGTGCCAGCTTGCGGCGGCGGTAGTACTCGGCCAGCAGCCCGACCAGCGTGGATTTCCCCGCGTACTCGATGCCGACGAACAGCGTGCGCATGCGCTTCCTCCTCGTGCGAATCGGGTTGGCCCGCCTGTCCGGCGGTCTGCTGTCCGGACAGCGCCGGTGCCTGCGGGCACTGTGGACTTAACACCGCCGATCCGGCCTGCGTGGGGGCGTCCTCGACCCAGCGGGCGGCCTGCGCCGGCGGCACCGATCAGCGCCTTGGCCGGGCACCTCCGCGGGCGGTACATTGGCGGCGGGCGCAGCCGGCGGTGGTCAATGCCGCGTGGTCGGGGCGCCTCTGCCAGGATTGGCGCACGAACTTAGCCAGACGCTCGGGCCTCATCAACTGGAGCGAGGCGGCCGGCGCCGCGGGCGTTCGCGGCTTTTCGCCGGAGGGCTGCAGGAGAGTTGGGGATGATCTCAGTGCCAGAGCGGGTCGGGGTGCTGGTCGTGCCGCTGGGCACCCCGGCGGCCCCGACCTCGACGGCAGTGCGGGCCTTTCTGGCCGAGATGCTCGCCGATCCCTGTGTGGTCGATCTCCAGCCGCTGCTCTGGCAGCCGCTGCTGCGGCTCTTGGTGCTGCCATGGCGGGCTGGCCGAATAGCGGCTCGGTACCGGCGCATCTGGACGGAGGCCGGATCGCCGCTGCTGGTGCACAGCCAGGCCCAAGCAGCCGGCCTGCAGGCGCGCCTCGGGGAAGGGTTCCGAGTCGTGCTCGGCATGCGCTACGGCCAGCCCGGTCTGCGCTGTGCCATGGAGAGGCTGCGGCTCGAGGGCCTCGAGCGGGTCGTGGTGCTGCCGATGTTTCCCCAGTACTCGTCGAGCAGCACGGGTTCGGTGTACGTGGCCGCGGGCCGCGCGGCCAGCGAGCGCTCCGGCCGTCTGCCGCCAGCCATTCGGCGCCGCGCGCCGGTGCTCCGCTTCGTGCCGCCGTACTATGACGAGGCGCTGTATATCGGGGCCTTGCGCGCGGTGATCGCCACGGCCCAGACGGGCTGGCCGCATGCACCCGAGCACTGGGTGTTCACCTTCCACGGGCTGCCGCGGCGGTACACCGAGGAAGGCGATCCCTACGAGAAGCAGTGCGCGGTCACGGCGGCGAACCTGGCGGCGGCCCTGGGCCTGCGCGACGGGCAGTGGTCGCTGAGCTACCAGTCGCGATTCGGTCGGCGGGCGTGGTCCGCGCCGAGCACCGAGACCGTGTTGACGCGGCTGGCCCAGGCGGGCACGAAGCGCGTGGCGGTGGTCTGCCCGGGCTTCACCGCGGATTGCCTGGAGACCTTGGACGAGATCGGGCGGACGGGGGCAGCCATCTTCGCTCGGGCAGGCGGGGCCGAGCTGGCCATGGTGCCATGCCTCAACGACCATCCTGCCTGGCTGGAGGCGATGGCCGCCATCGTCCGCCGCGAGAGCAGCGGCTGGCCGCCCACGCCGTCCGGACCGTAGCCGTGCGGTGTGGCGGCGGGCTGACGCGCATTGCTGGCAGCCGGCGCTGTCGGGGCTGCTGCGGATGACTGGCGGCGCCGGGCACGGACGGGATCTGCCGCGTGCGCGGCCAGGCGGTCCGGTTGTCCGGCGCTGCGGCGGCAGCTAGATTGCGCGCTGGCAGCTCTGTCGGGTGGGCGGCGGTCGGCTCCGGATGCACCCGACCGCGAGGTGCCGCGCCCTGGACCCCGAACTACCAGCAGGAAGGCAGGCGTCCATGAAGATCACGGGTACTCGCTTTTTCTTGGTGGAGACCCCGCGCGAGACCGGCGCCATCAGCGAGCATCTGCTCATCCGCATCGACACCGACGAGGGGGTGAGCGGCTGGGGCGAGCTGTCGGATCTGGCGCACCAGCACCCCATGCACCTCCCCAACTTCGCGCTGCTGGAAGAGGAGGCCAACCGGCGCCTCCGAGGTGCGGACCCGCGCAACATCGCCGCCACCATGCAGCGGCTCGACGGCATCCTCCCCGCGGCTTTCGACATCGGTCTTCACGATCTGCTCGGCAAGATACTCGGCGTGCCGGTGCACGCGCTGCTGGGCGGCCAGCGGCGCGCGCGGATTCCGTTCTGCTACCCGATCTTTCCCCTGAGATCGGCGGCCGACGTGGAGCCGAACATCGAGCGCGTGCGGCGCGTCAAGGACATGGGATTTCGCCGCATCCGCAAGTACATCGGGCGCGACTGGGACGCGGAGGAGCGGTTCCTCCAGGCGCTCCGGGAGCACTTCGGCATGGAGGTGGAGATCAAGTCGCTCGATCTCAGCGGCACCTTCTACTGGCAGGAGGCCTTGGCCATTCTCCAGCGCTTCAAGCAGTACCAGTACGAGATGGCCGAGAGCGTGGCGCGGCCGCGGGACGATCTGCGCGGCATGGCCGAGGTCCGGCGGCAGCTCGGACTGCCGATCAGCGAGCACGTGGGCGACTACGCCAGCATCATCGCGTACCGCGAAGCCGGCGCCATCGACATCTGCAACATCGCCACGTGTGGGTTGGGCGTGCGGCGCTGCAAGGCCCTGTTCGACTTCGCCCAGGGCTGCGGTCTGCGCGCCCTACACGGCACGACCCAGGAGCTGAGCATCGGCACCGCTGCGGCCGCGCACGTGCTGGCGGCGGTGGATCGCGTGGACATGCCCTGCGACCCGGCGGGGCCCATCCTCTACACCGAGGACTGCACGCGCCATCCCGTCCAATACCAGGACGCGTGCCTGCTGGTGCCTACCGGGCCGGGGCTGGGCGTCGAGGTCGACGCGGACCACCTGGAGGAAATCAAGTATCGGGGCACGCGCTTGGCCCGACTGCGCGCCGAGGGCTGACCATGGCCGGGAGTCTGTACCTGATCGACGGGTCGGCGATCGCCTACCGGGCGTACTTCGCCTTCATCAACAATCCGCTGGTCACCTCCACGGGGGAGCAGACCAGCGCGGTGTTCGGCTTCGCCAACACCTTGTTGAAGGTCTTGCGGGACTACCAGCCCGACTACCTGGCGATCGCCTTCGACACCAGCGAGCCGACGTTCCGGCACCGGCGGCATCCGGCGTACAAGGCCACGCGCGAGAAGATGCCCGAAGAGATGGCCGGCCAGTTGCCCCGCATCCACCAGCTCGTGGCGGCCATGCGCGTGGCCGAGTTGAGCGTGCCCGGGTACGAGGCGGACGACCTCATCGGGACGCTGGCCGTGCAGGGAGCCGCCGCGGGGCTGGAGGTGACCGTCGTCAGCGGCGACAAGGACTTCATGCAGTTGGTGCGCCCAGGCATCCGCCTGCTCAATCCCAAGCGAGCCGCGGACGAGTACGAGATCGTGGATGCAGCCGGAGTCGAAGCGAAGTTCGGCGTGCCGCCCGACAAGGTCGTGGACGTGCTGGGGCTGATGGGCGACAGCTCGGACAATGTCCCCGGCGTGCCGGGCGTCGGCCCGAAGACGGCCGCCAGACTCGTCGCGGCGCACGGATCGCTGGAGGCCGTGCTGGCCCAGGCGAGCAGCATCAAGCAGGACAAGCTCCGGGAGAGTCTGCTGCAGTACGCGGACCAGGCGCGCCTGTCGCGCGAGCTGGTCACCATCCGCACCGATGCTCCGGTGCGTCTCGATCCAGAGCGCATGGCCGTCCGCCCGTTCGACCGGGAGGCGCTGGCGTCGCTGCTGCAGGAGTTGGAGTTCACGCGCCTGCTGGCCGAGTTGGAGTTGGCCCCGGCGCCGGCCGCGGCCAGCACGGCGGCTGCGTACGAGCTGGTGACTTCGGTGGAGCGGGTGCAGGCGCTGGCGGAGATGCTGCGCCGCCGGGGCCGCTTCGCGTTCGATCTGGAGACGACGTCGCTGGATCCGCTGGTGGCGCGCATCGTGGGCATCTCGCTGGCTTGGGAGCCCGGGCAGGCGGCCTACATCGCCATCGGGCACGACACCGGCCCGAACGTGCCGCTGCCGCAGGCGATGCGCTTCCTGGGCCCCTTGCTGGCGGATGCGCAGGTGGCCAAGTGCGGCCAGAACCTCAAGTACGACACGGCCGTGCTCAAGATGGCCGGATACGCGGTGGCGGGCATCGACTGCGACAGCATGATCGCCGACTACCTGCTCGATCCGGGCGGGCGGCAGCACAGCCTCGACGTGCTGGCCCAGCGCCATCTGGCCTACACCATGCAGCCGATCTCGGAGCTGATCGGCAGCGGCCGCGAGCAGATCAGCTTCGCCGCCGTCGAGCCGCAGCGGGCGTGCCGCTACTCCTGCCAGGATGCCGACATCGCGCTGCGTCTGCGCGACAAGCTGCTGCCGGCGCTGGCCGAACGCGACATGGAGGTCCTCTTCGAACGCGTGGAGCTGCCGCTCATCGCCGTGCTGCGCGACATGGAGCTGCACGGCGTGGCCGTGGACGTGCCGTTCCTGCGGGCCTTCTCGGCCCGGCTGGGGGCGCGGCTGGAGGAGCTCACGCGACAGGTCTGGGCGGCGGCGGGCGCGGAGTTCAACATCAACTCGACCCAGCAGTTGGCGCAGATCCTCTTCGAGCGCATCGGCCTCAAGCCCCGCCGCAAGACGAAGACAGGGTACTCGACGGACGAGTCGGTGCTGGAGGAGCTGGCGCAGGAGCACCCGCTCCCCGCCTTGCTGCTGGAATACCGGGAGGTGGCCAAGCTCCGCTCGACGTACGCCGATGCCTTGCCGGCGTTGGTCCACCCGCGGACGGGACGCATCCACGCCTCGTTCAACCAGACGGTGACCGCCACTGGCCGCTTGTCGTCTTCGGATCCGAACCTGCAGAACATCCCGATCCGGACGCCGTTGGGCCGAGAGATCCGCAAGGCGTTCGTGCCCGGGCGCCCGGACGCCGTGATCCTCTCGGCCGACTATTCCCAGATCGAACTGCGGCTGCTGGCCCATCTGTCGGGCGACGAGGAGTTGTGCGCCGCCTTCCAACAGGGCGAGGACATCCACGTGCGCACCGCGTCGCTGCTGTTCGAGTTGATGCCCGCGTACGTGACCCCGGCCATGCGCGCCCAGGCGAAGACAGTGAACTTCGGGGTCATCTACGGCCAGACGTCGTTCGGCCTGGCGCGCCAACTGGGCATCTCCGTGGCCCGCGCCCGCGAGTTCATCGAGAACTACTTCGCCGTGTACGCCGGGGTCCGCCGGTACATCGACGAGACCATCGCTCAGGCCCGGGCGACCGGGTACGTGACCACGCTGCTCGGCCGGCGGCGCTACCTTCCCGACATCAACAGCAGCAACAATCGCCGCCGCGAGTTCGCCGAGCGCACGGCCATCAACAGCCCGATCCAGGGGAGCCAGGCGGACATGATCAAGCTAGCGATGATCCGCATCCACCAGGCGCTGCAAGAGCGCGGTCTGGACGCGGCGCTGATCCTCCAGGTGCACGACGAGCTGGTGCTGGAGGTCGGACGGACGGATCTGGCGGCGGTCGAAGACTTGGTCCGTCGGGAGATGGTCGGAGCCATGAAGCTGGACGTGCCGGTGGTGGTGGAGGCGGGCAGCGGTGCCAACTGGTTCGAGGCGCACTGAGGCGAGCGGCCGGTGCCCAGCCGGCAAGCGGGGCGGCGGACGGCGAGGCGTCCAGCGGGCGAGCGCTCACTCCACTTCCAGGTGGAACTGCCCGCCCTCGTGCAGCATTAGGGTGATGCGCCGGTCGTCGGCGTGGACTTCGCGCACGTAGTCGTTCGGGTGGACCTTCTCGTTGCGCCATACGGTCTGGCCGTTGAGCGTGATGGCGGGGAAGCGACCGGTGGTCCGAGGCACGGCCAGGTGCGTCTCACCGCCGGCTGGCGCCACGACGTCCAGCGTGTACCGCGCCCCGTCGTCCGTCTGGCTCCAGGCCACCTCGACCGGGCCCCTGGCGGTGAGCACGCGGCCTGCGGCCCGATCCAGGCCCGAGGGCTGCGGCCGGATGCGCAGGGTGCGGTACCCGGGCGCTGCCGGCTGGATCCCCAGGACCTCGGCCGCTAGGTGGTACTCCGGGCCGACAGCCACGGATCCGGGCGGCTCGTTCCATTTCTCGCCCCAGGTGTCGCCGCTGCTGGCCAGGCGCTGACCCCAGTTGTGCTCGATCACGGCGAGCGCTTCTCTGTCAGCGCCTGCGGCGAACAGGCCGCCGGCCAGGTGAAACGCGGCCAAGCCAGCCCGCAGACCTGCCACCCGACCGGCGGAGCGCAGGCGCCGCAGGCGCCCGAGCATCTGGAGCACTTGCGCTGGCCGGGCCAGGCGATAGTGCAGGATCAAGGCGTTGGCGAACGCGCTGAAAGCGGGCTGGCCAGAGGGTGTCCGGCCCGCGCCCGCCGGGCCGCTGGCGACCTCGTCGGCGAACAGCCCCGCGGCGGGGACCCAGGCGCGCTGCAGGGCCCGGCGCAGACCGGCGCGCGCCCGCTCGCATCTGGTCGCGGTCTCGTGCTGGCCCGCTGCCCGTGCCAGGCGCGCGGCGGCCTCCAGCATGGCTGCGTGCAACGCTGTCCGAGCGGTGGGCACGAGCACGCCGGTCCCGGCGGCGGCGAACGCGGCTGCGTCGTGGTCGGCGAGCGCTTGGACGATGCGTTCCACCTCCGGCAGCAGACGCGCGCTCCACTGGCTGTCGCCGCTGTGCTGGAAGTACTCCCCGGCGGCGATCACCCACGCCAGGGCTTGGTCCAGCTCCTCGCCGCAGGCCTGCGGCGGGGGGCACCCATCCAGCATGGCAGCGGCGGTCTGGTAGTCCGCGTGCAGCGCGTACCCGTTCAAAGCCAGCGCCCCCAACGCCAGCCAATCGAGCGACGCCGGCCCGGGACCCAGCCGGTAGACCTCCTGTCGGCAGGCCGCCAGCGTGGCCTGGCCGGTGCCCCACAGGGCCGCCAGGGATGCCGGCGCCTGCAGCTCGTTGTGGATCGGCACGAGCACGCGCCGTTCCACCAGCGAGACCGAGTCCACTTCCACCGGCTGTTTCCAGCCCGACAGCCGGACCGCCACGTACCGGCACGTCTGCGCCTGCGGCAAGGTCCACTCCTGGCGGCCGGTCCCGGACAGGTACCGCACCGCCGCATCGATCCGTTCTTCCTGCAGCCCGAACCCTAGGTCGACCACGCCCGGCGCGGCGGCGCGCAGCCGCAGCCGCGGGTGCCCGGTGAGCACCCGGCCGAAGTCGAGGATGAGCAGCACGCCCCGCCCGTCCTGGCGCGTCTGCACCAAGGCGTGCTGGCGGGCGCGGTACAGGACGCTGTCGTGGCGGACACACTTGCAGGTGCGCAGCGGCTCGGGCTTCAGGCTGGCGGCCAATGGACAAGATGGGTCGACTTCGCCGAACGCGACCACGCGCTGGGCGAAGGTCTCGATCTCGGCGGCGGCTCGCGGATTCCACTCCCGCGGTTCGGGCGCATCGACCAGGCGGGCGCTCTGCCAAACTGGTGCCCTGCTCGAAACCGAAGGCGAGCCGCCGGCCGCGCTGCCGGCTGCGTACGCCCACGAGAACCCGGCCTCCGGGCGGCGCTGCCAAGCCTCGGCCGCCTGCACCGTGGACGACGGTCCGGTGCCGAACCAGACCCGGTCCGGCGCGGCATAGTCGATCCGGCCCTCGGCGCGGAACCAACCAGGCGTCTCGGCGGTAGGCGCACAGACCTCGAACAGCAGCTCGTTGATCCCGGGACGGAGCACCGCCGCCAGTTCGAAGCGCTCCCAGACCGCACTGCCGGTCAACGTCGCGCCGAGCCCGAAGCCGAGGTGCGCGCCGTTGAGACGGACCTCGTACGGGCCGGCGGCAGCGCACCGCAGCCAGGCCTCCGTCACGTCGCCGGCGACGACGAACTCCTGCCGGAGGCAGATGGCCGCCGGCGGCGGCGTCGCTGGATGCCAGACGGCCGCTGACAGGGGTGGGGCTGGCCGCGCGCGGCTCGCCGGGCTCACAGGCGCTTCTTCATCGCCCGGCAAATGGTGCTCAGGATCTTGATCCGGGCCCAGTTCTTGTCGTTGGCCTCCACCAGCGTCCAGGGCGCGTACTCCGTGCTGGTGCGCTCGACCATCTCGTTGACTGCCTCGACGTACGCGCCCCATTTCTCGCGATTGCGCCAGTCCTCCTCGGTGATCTTGTACTGCTTGAAGGGCGTCTGTTCGCGCTCCTTGAAGCGCCGCAGCTGCTCGTCCGGATCGATGTGCAGCCAGAACTTGGCGATGGCCATGCCGCTGTCGACCAGTTGCGCCTCGAAGGCATTGATCTCCGCGTAGGCCCGCCTCCACTCGGCCTCGGCAGCGAAGCCCTCGACGCGTTCCACCAGCACGCGCCCGTACCAGCTTCGGTCGAAGACGATCACCCTGCCTGCCCGGGGCAGATGCCGCCAGAAGCGCCACAGGTAATGGTGGGCGCGCTCTTCGTCGGTGGGCGCCGCGATGGGGACGATCGTGTAGTCGCGCGCGTCCAGGGCCGCGGTCACGCGCCGGATGGCACCGCCCTTGCCGGCGGCGTCCACTCCCTCGAAGACCAGCACCGTGGTGAGCTTCTGGGCGCGGGCCCGGCGCTGCAGCAGGTTCAGCCGACCCTGATACTCTTGGAGCTGCCGGTCGTACTCGGCGTCGCTGAGCTTGAGGCGCAGATCCAGCGTGTCGAGGATCGTGCGCACGGAGGCGCTGGAGGGCGGCCCGGCGGCCGCCGGTGTCGCGGTTCCTTTCGCTGCAGCGGCTGCCCGTCGGGCTGCGCGTGTCCCCGCCTCTGGCTGGCGGGACACCGGGACCGCGGGTGCGGCCGCGGTGGGCGGTGCCGGCGCGGAGGCTGCCGCCAGACGCTTGGAGATCAGTTCGAGCAGGGTCTTGCCGACTGTCAGGTTGCGGTATTCGTCGTTGCGGCCCTCGATGACGATCCAGGGCGCGTCGCCGGTGCTGGTCTCGCGCAGCACGCGCTCGGACACCGCGCGGAACGTGTCGTACAGGGCGAAGTTGCGCCAGTCCTGCTCGGTCACTCGCCAGCGCTGATCCTTGTCCTTGGCCAGTCGCTTGAGGCGCTTCGCCTGGGCCTCCTTGCTCAGGTGAAACCAGAGCTTGACCAGCAGCATGCCGTCGGCGACCAGCTCCGTCTCCAGCGACTGGATGCGGCGGATCATCTCGCCGAGGCGGGCATCGCGGATGGTGCCGTGGACGCGGCTGACGATCGGCTCGGTGTACCACGAGCCGAAGAAGATGCCGATGCGGCCCTTGGGGGGCAGCGCGCGCCAGAACCGCCAGAAGGGCGGGCGCTCGCGCTCCTCCTCGGAGGGTTCGCCGAACGCGTGGGTGATCAGGTACCGGGGATCCATCCACTCGTGCAGCAGGTTGACGGTGTCGCCCTTGCCCGCGCCATCCACGCCGCTGACCAGGATCAGGACCGGGAACCCGGCGTTCCGGAGATCGTACTGGGCATTCAGCAACTGCGTGCGCAGCTCTGGGACTTGGGCTCGGTACTTCGCCTTGCTCACTTTCAGACCCAGTTCGGCTGTCTCGAACACCTTGCCTCCCTCCTGTCATGGGCGGCGATCCAGCGACTGCAGCCGCCCCGTCGGCAGCCTCGGGTACCCGCGCCGGCCGGCGTCGTGACCAATACCATAGGCGGCGTACCCGGCAACGGCAAATGCGCTGTCGGGCTGCAGCCGCCCCACGTGGGCTGTGCTGGTTGTCCCGTGAGGCGATGCGCGCGGCCGACGCACACATGGGCAACGGCGGTTCCCCCGCACAACGGAGGACCGCCGCCATCTGGACGCGGGGCCGGCGCGCCCGGCCGATCGAGTCAGCACCGAGGCCGTATCGCCGCGCCGCCGCCTGGCCGCCATGCGCAGGCCCCACTGCCGCGCGCAGCTACGCAGAACACCGCTCGTCCGCTGTCCGGATGCCGAAAGTCCGGCTACTGGCGCTTCAGGATCATGTAGCCTGACGTGATGCCCGAGCCCATGCCGAGGGCTGTCCGGTTGCCGCTCGCGCAGTACTCGGCCGTGGTGGGAGCGTCGCTGCCCTCGGCCCGGAAGGTGAGCGTGGTGCCGCTGGTGCTCCAGATACCGGTCGCCCGCAGCCCGACCGACGGCCGCTCTAGACGCTCTCGGCAGCGCTGTCCGGAGCTGCGCCTTCCGCTTCCGAGCTGTGCGTCGGACCGGCCAGCAGGGCCAAGCGACCCCCAGCAAAGTCTTCGAGCGCCTGTGTCAGCGGGGCGTCCGGCGCCTGGTAGATGTCGACGTACAGGTCGCGCAGCGTGTGATAGGCGATCTCGCCCATGCGCCGCGCCAGCGCCGCATCCACCGTGTGGCGCTGCAGCAAGGTCTTGACGGCCTGCAGCCCGGCTCGCGCCGGCAGCCTGCGGGCCGGGTTGTCGACGAACTCCACGCTGACCACGCGTTGGTCGGTCACCGTCGCCAGCGCGAAGGCCGGCGCCCTGCCGAAGTGTTCGCTGATGCGGCTCTCCAAAGCCGCGTCGTTGACCGGAGCCAAGACCTTGTACGCAGCCGGTGCAAACGGCTCCACGTGCACGGTCAGCGACTCGATCCGAGGCACGGCGCGGCGCACGGCGTCCACCACCGCATGGGTCACCTCGTGGCCGCGGGCGATATCCAGCGACCGGTTGATCTGGATGCCGATGATGCCGAACCAGAAGAGACCTGCTTGGCGCAGCCGCAGTTGCGCTATTCCCCTCACCCCGGGGACCTGCGCGGCAATGCCAGCCACCTGCTTCTCCAACGAAGGGTCGGGGCTCGCATCCAGCAGTGACATCAAAGCCGTGCGGCCGTGCTGGAGGCCAAGCCACAGGATCATGGCCGTCAGGGCGAGGGTTACAGTCGCCTCGACATGGCGCACGCCCGCGTAGCTGGCACCGGCGCCCACGAACACCGCCAACGACGTCAAGATGTCCACGCGGGACTCGTCGGCGTTGGCCAGCAGGCTTTCGGAGCCCAACCGCGCGCCTGCCCGACGCTCGACCAAATAGATCCCCAGGGAGACAGCGGCGCTGATCAGCGCCGCGGCGAGCACATCGAGGCTGTGATGGAGGGGTTGCTCGCGGCCGACCAGCATGGCAAGGCTGTCGACCAGCAGATGACCGCCCGCCGCCAGGATCGAGACGGCCACGACCAGAGCCGCCAGGGTCTCGGCGCGGTACAGCCCGAATGGGAAGCGTTTGGTCGGCGGTCGCTCGGCCAGCTTGAGGCCGATCCACGAGGCTAGGATCGCCACGGTGTCCGCCACCGAATGCACCGCATCCGCGGTCAGTGCCGGCGACCCGCGGGCATGTCCGATCAGCCCCTTGCCGGCAGCGAGCACGACGGTGAGCACCGTGGCTCCCGCCGCCACTCGCTGCCCGGCACGCAGCTCGCCGGCCAGCGCCCGACTATCGTGCTCAGGTTCAGCCATGGATCTCGTCGATGCTGTGTCCGTGGTGGCGCGGGGCAGGCGTCGCGAGGGGCGAATCGCTCCTGCCCCGTGCCGGGACGACCGGCCCACGAACCCAATGCTGCTGACTCCGCCATGCCCTCCACGCGCTGTGCTGCTCGATCGTCATGCGATCGCTGCGATCCCGAGCCGCGCCTGGCGGCCTGGCTCGTTCGGCAGCGGAGTGCGTGGCTCGGTGGACACCGAGCGGGGCCGGGCTGGGCCCCTAGTTCTGTCTGAGCCTCCTGAGGTAGAAACGGTGGCCCCCAAAGCTGGTCCGGACGAGCGCCCGCCGGTCCAGCAACCGACGGATGACATCTCGCGTGGCGCCCGTCCGCGCCAGCAGTTCGTCCACTGCATCCTCCCTCATCGGGTGCACAGCCGTGATGCTGAGCAGGTCCCGCTCCACATCGCCGGTGGAGGCGAAGGCGTTTCCTTCGTATCCGATGCGGTACTCCACGCGCCCGAGGCGCCGGCTCAGAAGCTGGAACGCACGGTTGACCGCCTGCTCGTCAGGCGGCTGCACCCACTTTTCGGCGGGCGGCCGCGTGGGAACCGCAAGGTAGGCCGCGCTGGGCTGTACGCCCGCCAGGTACTCGGCCAGTTCCTCCAACTGCGCTTCGCCGTCGTTGATGCCGGCGACCAACATCGTCTCGGTCACCAGACGCCCGGCATGCCCCTTGGCGAATTCCGAGATCCCGGCCAGGATGGCGGCCAAGCTCAGCGTCCTGTGTGGCCGGTCCAGCCGGCGCCAGACGTCATCGCGGACCGTGTCCGAAGGCTGTCACGGTGAACAGGTCCTCCTGCCGGCCAGAATGGATCGAGGCGCAGCGGCTTGGGTCATGGATGTGCGCTCCCGGATGATGCCGGGCCAGCGGTCCGCCTCTCACAAGAGCAGGTTGAGCACCGCCCCAGTCACCAGCACGGCGACCATCATCACGGCCAGCGATTTCAGGCCGTCCCGTGGACCTAGCTCGCGGAACAGGACCACGCAGGTGGCCAAACACGGAAAGAACATGGCCAGCACCACGGTGCCGACCACCAGTTGCTTGGCGCTGAGCTGAAGGGGCACGAACAGACCCATGGCCACGTCCTTGCGCAGTATCCCCACCAGCAGGGGCACGATGGCTTCTTGGGGCATACCCCACAGCCGCGTCAGCAGGGGGCTGGCCAGACGGGCCAACGATTCGAACGCGTGCATGTGGTACAGCAGGTCGACCACCACCACAGCCCCGAAGACGACTGGCAGCGCCTCGCGCAGGAAGCCGCCGATGCGGATCCACAGTTTGGTGAGGATCGCGCGGGCCGTGGGCAGGCGGTACGGAGGAATCTCCACCAGCAGCTCGGGGCGAAATCCCGGAGAGACCACCCGCAAGGCCAGGCTGACTGCGATCCACACCAAAAGCAGCGTGCCGTACACCAGCAGCACCAGACCTGGGCCGCGACTGCCGAGGACGCCCACGATGGTCGCCTGCATGGCCGCGCAGGGCACCGCGATCGAGATCAGGGTGGCGGTGATGAACCGCTGCCGGCGGCTCTCCAGAATGCGCGTGGCCATGATCCCCGGCACATTGCAGCCCAGGCCCAGCAGCGTGGGGATGATGGCGTACCCGTGCAGGCCGAGCCGATGCATGATGTTGTCCAGGAAGACCGCCAGACGCGGCAGGTAGCCGCTGTCCTCCAGCAGGGCGAGGACGAAGTAGAAGGCCAGCAGATAGGGCAGGACGATTCCCAACGGGATGAACAGGCCCGAGGTGAGCAGCCCGAACGAGCGCTCGAACGAAATGCGCCCGTCCACCAGCGAGCCGATTAGCACGCGGTGCCACAGCGAATCAGGCCCGAGGATGGCGGAGAGCCGGGTCAACGGCGGCTCCAACCCGCGCGTGAACAGGAGCTGGGTGCCGAACGGCACCTGGAACCATGGGGGGCCGACGATGCCCACCGCGCCGCTGATGAGGAATTCGCCGAGCAGGCGCACCAGCGCAAAGGAACCAGCCAGCACCAGCACGACCACGAGGCTGCCCCACAGCGGATCGATGCTCCACTCCTCCAATCTCTGCCCGAAGCTGTGGTGGTGATGGGTGATCGTCTGCACCTCTTCGACCAGCCCGCCGATCCGCTGCCAGACCTCGTCGCGGTTCAGGTGCAGGTGTTCGGCTCCGGCTGCCTGCGGCACCCGTCCGCGCTTCGGCAGGTGCGGCGAGCGGCGCGGCGAGTCGGCTGCCGCCGCTGGGCTCGCCGGCGCGGCCGGCACGGACAGCACGGCCTCGACCAGCTTCTTGACGCCTTCGCCGCTGCGGGCCACGATGGGCACGACCGGCACGCCGAGCGACGCCGCCAAGCGGTCGGCGTCGATGGTGATCCCGTGGTGGCGGGCCTCGTCGCTCATGTTCAGGGCGACGACCATGGGCTTGCCCTGCGCCAGCAGCTCCAGAGTCAGGGGCAGGTGTCGCTCGAGGCGGG
>Ga0067045_1004530_pt1 | contig 16270 bp, 11 predicted proteins | sample TerdegcTABiofilm_FD_59184 | JGI IMG/M metagenome (GOLD analysis project Ga0067045, IMG submission 59184) | Combined Assembly of (Gp0054472, Gp0054536) Wastewater bioreactor microbial communities from Singapore -Terephthalate degrading...
ATACCAGTTCCAACAGATCCTGAAACAAAGCCTGTCCTGAACTGGTTTCAGGGTTCAGGATGACGGGGTTCTCCGCCAGAGGACTGAATATATACTCAAAACTACGAACATCAACTGCCGATTACAGAACCGGGATTACAATCGGGATCGGGAGATCCCTCCTACGAGAAAAACCTCTGCAATACAAAATCAACGAATAATCGGGATCGGGAGATCCCTCCTACGAGAAAAACCTCTGCAATACAAAATCAACGAATAATCGGGATCGGGAGATCCCTCCTACGAGAAAAACAATTGAAATTAAATGATTTAAAATTGACTGCAAGATGGTGTCATAAGGTTCAATATATTCAGGAGGAATGTTGATGATTTTTATGCAAAATGCCGACCCGCCGGATTATAGAATTTATTTGAGAAAGTGGTTGGCGATTTTTTCCGTTGTTTTGGTTCTGATTTTTTTATTTTTTCTGCCCTTTGCCTTTTCCGGGTGCGGGGGCGGAGGCGGGGGCGGAACCGGTTCGGCGGCGGATGTGGGAAGTAGTGATACTACATATTATGATACTCTTTCAGTGGGAGAAACCATATAGGAGACCCTGGAGGAAACCGGTGATGTTCATTACTATAAGGTTTATGATGTCGCTGAGGGGGCTTCTCTTACTTTCAGCCTGAGAAGTCTTAAAGAGTCTGGTACCGACTGCAACTTTGATCTGTATGTGAAAAAGGGTTCCATACCCAGTGCCTCGGATAATGATAACGACGAAGCGCCTACCGCTTACTGTAACGAGGATGTATGTATTAACGTGAATTCTGATACCGATGTTTATGTGATGGTCTGTTCCAGGCAGGGTTCGGGTGATTTTTCCCTGTCTCTTTCCGACGATTCGGTGAATTCCGATAACACCGACACCGCAGTGGAAGCGGGCAGAGACGTTTATGCAATCTTTTGTGGGTATTAACAATTACCCCGGTTCCGGTAGCGATCTCAACTACTGCGTGGCTGACGCCAGAGATCTGAAACAGGCTTTTGAGAAATGTTCAAATTGGGATAATGCCGATATTACCTATCTGGTGGACGCCAATGCCACTTATGAGAATATCCGGGAAACTATCAACAACATAAAAAATACCGCCGGCAGTGATGCCCTGTTTGTCATGACCTTCTCCGGTCATGGCAGCAACAGCGGAGGTACCGCCTATCTGTGCGTGTGGCAGGACGGGGACTGGGGGTATATTTCCGATTTTACCCTTCAGAGTTGGGTGTCGGGTATGCCCTGTGCCTCGGCGGTGTTTATCGACAGTTGTTTCAGCGGCGGATTCGTGGGGCTTTCCGACAGTGATCCTGCTTCTCTTTGCCGCAGCAGGGTTTATGAGGGTATGCCCGGTTACGATCCGGATTTCAAAGACGGATGGAATTTCAACAACTACTCCGTCCTGGGACTGGAAGAACTGGACAATATGGTCTGTCTGACCGCCAGCCAGGGAGATGAAACCTCATCGGAAACCTCCGAGTTGCAAAATGGCGTATTCAGTTATTATCTGGCGGAGGGACTGGGTTCCGGCAGTAGCGCGGGGCCCGCTGACTCCAACGACAACGGTCATGTCAGCGCCGAGGAATGTTACTCTTATCTTTACGATCCGGTAACCCCCTACGGGCAGACTCCCCAGATGAAGGACAATTATCCCTCTTCCGGTTCTCACGGAATACAACTGATAGTGAAATAAGAGCGATAATAAGCCAAATTCCCTGAATCCGGTTTGATTGACAGGTTCAGGGAATTTTGGTTTTCAGTATATGGTTTGCAGATTCTGGATGGCTTCGATAATCTCGTTGGTTAGCTTTACCGGAGCCTTGTGGCACAGTTTTTTATGCTTGACCCTCCAGGGAGCCCATTGCTGGGAATCCAGGTCGTAACTGACGGGATTGTAGATGGCGATAACGGGGACTTTCTGGGAGGCGGCTACATGGACAGCCCCGGTATCCATAGATATGAAATAGGAACATCTCTTTATAATCGCCGCCCATTCCCGCAGGCTGGCGTCCCAGACACAAGCGACATGAGGGTTCCTGTTTTTGGTGGCATAGTGGGCTTCCACTTCTCTTCCCACATCCATTTCCTGACTGCCGTAGGTAAATACCACGCAGGAACCCTTCCAGGTCTTTTGCAGTTCCTCCACCAGGCGGTAAAGGTGGGAGGTTTCCCAGCCCAGGTTGAGCCATTTATTGGATATGTGTATGCCAAAAATATCTTTTTTGCCGTCCCAGTGCCATTTGGTGAACTGATTGGCGGCGAAGTTTTTGGAAGGACCGTCCAGATCCAGACAGATTTCCCGGTTTTTCACTTTTATTCCCATTTTATCCGCCAGAAGAAAAGACTGCTCCACCTCATGGGGAACCTTCTGTTCCTGCCGGATCATCTCCTGAAGGTTTAATATGATGGGATCCGTCAGCAGATATTCCACCGCTTTCATGGTCAGAGGTCGGGTGTCGTAGGTATAGCCTATCCTGTGGAGGGCTTTGGTGAAATAGGCGATGAGGTAGCTCATGGTGGTGGGCGAATGGGCTATGACCACATCGTAATTTTCGTCCTTTAGTGAGTTGAGGAATTTCAGCCTTTCCATTATTCCCCATTTGTGGCTGAATATCTTTACGCTGTCCACGTAAGAACATCCCTTGAACACTTCGGCGGTATAGGGGGTTACCATGACATCCAGGGTCTTGTCGGGCCAGTTCTCTTTTATGGCTTTTATCAGGGGCGTTGACAGGAGGACGTCTCCCAGCCGATCTATTCTGATATGGAGGATCTTGCGGGCATATTGAAATATGACTTCTTTCTGTTTTTCCTGGGGGCTTTGTTCTTTCGGTTTAGCCATACGTTGTTTTTATACCTCCTGCATTCAAGGGGGAATTTAACTCTATTTTTTCTATTTCGTCCCTTCCGTTCCCTTCTCCAGGGCTTCATGAATACCGGCTAAATAGTGGTGTTGGCAGATTAATTCGTAAAAAAACTCTCCCCGTTTCTGATGTCGGGCTTTCTCCAGAAAACTTTTATAAAGGGAACCTTTGGGGGAGAGAAGATTAAACCATGCCAGGGAAAGAGGATTCCATCCCATGAGGAGTTTTATCCGGGGATCCTTATGTTTGTTGTAAAATCTCACGGTGGATACCCCTGCCATTTTCATCTTTTGGCACTGTTCCTCGAAACTCACGGGATGCCAGTGGAAATTGGTTGCCCTGGGGTTGTAAAAAATGGGGAGTCCCGCTTTTTCCAGCCGATAGCCCAGTTCCAGATCCTCGTGTCCGTAGCCGGTAAAGTCTTCATCAAACATCCCGACGTCCATAAGATCCTTTCTGGGAGCCGAGGCGTTGCCTGTGAGAAAGTATAACCACGATAACCTTTTTCTGGATTCGGGATGAAGAGTGCGGAAAAGATCGGGATCCTCCCTGACCCCGTTGTATTCCTCCAGGGAGTCCACCTGAACTTCACATCCCACCACTGCACATCGGGGATTTTCTTCATGAAATCGGGCGTGTTCCGAAAGAAGCGAGGGAGTGGCTATAATATCAGCGTCGGTGAAAAGGATATATTCTCCCTGAGCCATCCGGATGCCCCGGTTTCTCGCCCCTCCTCTTCCCTTGTTTTCTCCCACTATAAATTTGATGTTAGGAGCGTTTAATTCATGAACCAGTTCCGCCGTGCCGTCATTGGAACCCGAATCCGACAGGAATATCTCATACTCCTCTTTAGGGAAGTCCTGATTGATAAGCGAAGGCAGAACCGTCGCCAGAGTCTCTCTTCGATTATAGGTGGGGATTACAACGCTGAATTTCATCTTGACCTTCTTATGGCTATTAACTGTAGATTATCTGTAGCGAAGGACTTTAGTCCTTCAATCCGTGTGGTTGGAAGATCTAAAGCTCTTCGCTACAGAGTCTCACTAAAACGGGATTATCTGTAGCGAAGGACTTTAGTCCTTCAATTTCATAAAGGGGGTTTTGCTATGATTTTTATTGCCGATTCCGGTTCTATTTCTATTCAGTCTTTTTCATTTCTTTCCTTCCCGTTGAGATCCGACAGGAACTTTATTCCTTCCAGAACCAGGTGGGGATCCCGGATGTCGATGATCTGGCTGACTCCTGCAAAAATGCCCGACAGTCCTCCGGTGGCAATGACCTTCGTCTCTGTTCCCAGGATTTTTTTCATATCGGTAACCAGGCCTTCTATGAGGTATTTATATCCCAGCAATATGCCCGATTGCATGGCGTGGAGGGTATTGGAGCCGATAGTCGAGGGTGGGGATTCCAGTCTTATGTGGGGCAGATGGGGGGCGTAGGTGTAGAGGGCTTCGCAGGATACCGCCAGACCGGGGGAAATTGCCCCTCCCAGAAATTCCCCCTGGGAGTTGATGGCGGTCAGGGTGGTGGCGGTGCCGAAGTCGATGATGATCAGGGGAAGTCCGTATTTATTCATGGCGTAGGGCCCTGCGGCTATGAGATCCGCTCCTAATTCGGCGGGATTGTCGATCTTTATGGTCATGTCCATTTTATTGTCGATGCCCACGAAGAAGGGAGGGCATTTGAAATACCTTCTTGCCAGTCGTTCCAGGGTTCCCTGCAATGCCGGAACCACGTTGGATATGGCGACATTATCCATGATGCCCATGCTGAGATCATGTTTCCTCAGAAGGGATTCGATCATATCGGCGTATTCGTCCACCATTTTTTTTCTGTCGGTGTGGACTCTCCAGTGATACACCAGTTGATCTCCCAGGAAATAGCCGATAACTATATTGGAATTTCCCGCATCTATAACCAGGGTTTTTTGCATAAAATCCGCTCCTTCGCCGCTGGAATCGGTTTTGTTTCTGACTGCCTGTAAGGGAGTTAGGGGGGTGTAAAAAAATACCCCGGTAATTATAATTCACCGGAGTAAGGGATGTCAAATTTTAAGTGAGGATGTAAAGTTTCCAATCCTTTCAGTCTTAAAATCATGTAATTTTAAATTTTAGAATCTCTGGAATGATCCGATGTCCACCACCTTCATGTCGTTGGTATCCTTGAGGGAGATGTCGTAATAGAAGTTGGGGTTACCCTTGACCAGAATACTTTTTCCTACTGCCGAGCCATAAAAATCCGTATTGCCGTGAAGGGTTATTAAAGCGTTGGGGGCATATACGGCCCAGAAGGAGTCGGATCTTCCCGTAAGATTCACCGATCTACAGTTAGATGTGCCGTAAATCCGCAGATCCGTGGGTTTGGGATTGACGGAAGTGTCGGAAAACCAGAGGTTCTGCTGGGCGGCGCCGTGTCCCGTGAGGTTGATGTCGCCGTCCACATAGACCACGATGGGTCCCTTGGTATTGTCCACCTTTATGGTTGCCCCTCCCGCCAGGTCAATGCTCTTGAAATAAAACACATTGGGATTATCGTTGGTTCCGCCGGTACCGGTCAGGATATAGGAGGTCTTGTTAGCGGTGGTGATGGAACTGTAGGCTCCCGGCAACAGGGTAACTTCCGTCGCCACTTTTCCTCCCACTCCTGTAGGGATGGGATTCCAGACCAGACCGTCGGGGATTTCCACTTCCGGCATCTGTTTTTTGGCTTCCAGCACGGTAGCTTCGGTACAAACATCGTCGATGGTCTGGCTTCCTCCGGGGCTGATGGCATTATTGATGTCCGCTCCAGGTCCCACGGCGATGCCTCCGTCGATGATTCCGTTACCGCTGAAGGCTACGGAGTTGGCGCTGGAGGAATTGGTTCCCGTGTCCGCCTCTCCTTCCAGAGTATCCGCTTTGCTGGCGGGAGGGTTTTGAGTGGCGGAGTTATAGGCATCAATGGTTATATTGGTGCCTTTAAAAGTAAGGGTCTTGTCGGCAAAAAGTCCGTAGTCGAAGACCGAGCCGTAATTGAGCATACAGCCCATGAACTTTTGCGAACGGGTTCCCGCCCAGCCTTCCGATACGATATAACAGCTCTTGGTAGGAACCGTGATTCCCTTTTCTGCGGTCATATCCGTATTGCCGAGAAAATTGTTATATACCCTGACCGTAAAGGTATCCTCGGGACTGTTCTGCATACTGACTTTTTCGAAAGTAGGTTTGCCGTCGGTGGTACCGTCCCAGTCGGCATTTTCTTTCAACTGGACGATTGCCCTGGACAATCCCGCCTCGGCCACATAGAAGGCCCTGGTATTGAATTTGTCCTTATTTATGAACAGGGAATGACGATTGGCGATTATCGCCGTGGTTGCCCCTATGATCATTACAATAACGATGATGAGCAGGACTACCGGAATGGTTATTCCTCTGGAAGTTTTTCTCATAGTTTCACCTTCCTGTTTTTATGGATTCCATGATGTGAATAAAGGGAAAAAAATAGGATTTGAGGGAAAACGCAAACAAAAAATAGGATCCCGAAGGGGGGCGGGATTTAAGAAGTTTCAGATTAGTTTTTTACTCCGTTGTAGGANGGGTCTCCAGACCCCGACAGGCTTGCCTGTTCTTATACCTTTGCAGTTTTTACGGTATCGGCTTCAGGAGAAGCCTCCTATGTAGGANGGGTCTCCAGACCCCGACAGGCTTGCCTGTTCTTATACCTTTGCAGTTTTTACGGTATCGGCTTCAGGAGAAGCCTCCTACAACTATTCCTACAGAATGGGAAATCCCTTGCCAGAGACGGTTTATAGTATGAAAACCAGGCGACCGGTTGCACAGGTGTCAGTTCCGGGGACGGATTTCGGTTTTTACTTCTAATTTGTTGGGTTTGGTGGTATCGGTGGTTTTGTCGATCTCTAAAGTGAGGGTGAGGACGGACCCTGACTTGGTAAAGGTCATTGAACTGACATTCTTTGCGATGGGGCGGTGGTAGGAGACTCCCGACGAGAAAGCCGATACGGTGGTATAAGGAGAGGTTCCGGGATCTGAGGATGGGGATGATATATTCTCTTCCGCCTTCATCAGTTTGTAGCCTCCTCCTGACTGGGCTTCCAGGTAATAGCAGACCCATTTTTGCCATTTGAGTTCTCCCGTGGATTCGAATTCGTAACTGGCGTCATCGGACTTGCGGGGGGATGGGAATATTATTCCGTTGGTTTCAATTATGACTTCATTTATGTCAGATTCGGTTAATTCATAACTCATTTTGGTTATGGCGTTGAGGGCTTCCTGTTGCATCTGGGTGGATATGTCAGCCATGCGGAAGAAGCGCATACTATAGGTAAAAACTCCATAGACTCCGCTGAAGACCACGCCCATGAGGCTCATATAGACCATCAGTTCCACCAGGGTGGTTCCCAGGGATTTTTTTCTCGAAGATTTCACGGAACTACACCTCCTTATTGGTTATAGACAATGGTTTCCAGGTCTATGAAGCGGTATTCGTTATCGGCGGTGGCGGAGCCGAATTTCCATTTGACCCGCAGCCGGACGTATTTCACATTCTCCACCGTTTCGGAGTCTTCGATGTAATCCTCCACCTGGATTTCCGAATAGAAGGTGATTACATCCTGATTTCCGTTGAGGGTGGTGGTGATCTGTTGCTGGCGGAATTCTCCCCCGTTGTCCTCGATGGATTGCAGTTGATCCCAGGAGAGAGTTTTGACGTATTCCATTTCTTTGGTAGCATACTGGTTGGCCAGGAAATGATATTTGGAGAGGTTTACCGAGTAGAGAAAAGTCGGGAACATGCCGAAGATAAACAGAAGACATGTAACGAAGATAAGCATGGCCACCAGCAGTTCCACCAGATTAAAACCGCGCGAAAATCTTCTTTGCCTTTTTCTGCATTTGGTCGGATTTGATAATGCCGTTTTCAATTTCAAGTCACCCCGTTTCCCTTGATTTAACAAGACCTTTTTTTTCTGTTAAACCGGTCTATATTGCAGTCATCCCTGTATCCTTGCCGTGATTAAATATATACCTTCCGCTTTCGCTGAGGTTTTCTTGCCATCTTCCAAAATTATATCCTAAAACAAAACCGAAGTAAATATCCTTGAGGAACTAATCCTATGGATCTTTGGGCTAATCCTCAATCATTATGGCGTAGGGAACGGTTCCCAGGAGAACTTTCTGTTCCACCTCGCAGGTGATGGTATTGAATATGGCCACATCCTTGGTATCCCGGTTTAATATCCATAGTTTGTCGCCGGTTTTGTCCAGGAACATCTTATAGGGTTCCTTCAGAATGAAATAGGGGTCGCTGAACTTCTCACTAGTTATATCGTAGCTGATTAATTTGTTATCTTCCCTGAAAAGGATCCAGAGTCGATTATTTTTTTGATCCATGACCAAATCCGAGGGCTTTTTACCTCCCAGATTTTTTATCTCCCTGATAACCGACTTGTTTTCCAGATCCACAATCAGGATGGATTCGTTTTCCTCATCCAGAAGGTATATAAAGTGATAGTCGGCAGACGCCACCATTTTGCCCGGAACTCCCTTTATCCTGATTCTGCCCAGGGGTCTGCCGTTTTTGGCATTCATGAAGATCAGGTTCCGGGATTGACTGTTGGATACTACCAGCATGGAAGGATACCCCCCCGGAATCCGGGCTACCGGGGTATGAGCGGCGGTCGGGTTATCGGTGGGGGGGGGCGTTTCCTCCGTTGCCGGCGATGGGGTTGATTCCGGCGATGGAGTTTCGGTTTCTTCCGGCGATGGAGTTTCGGTTTCTTCCGGCGATGGGGATACGGTTTCTTCCAGCGATGGGGATACGGTTTCTTCCGGGGTTTCAGCGTCGATATGTTCATCGCCTTCCATAAACTCTTCATCATCGGGCTTTGCTTCGGGAGTTTCCTCCTGGGTTTTGTTTTCGCCGGTTATTTTTCCCGTGCGGTCGATGAGTCCGGCGGTGCGGGGGATAAATATGAGACTCCTGGGGTTCATGCCGGTCATGAAGACGTTTTCCGTTTTGAGGGTATCCAGATCCACCACCGATACGCTGCCGGTGGAGGATTGCAGAACGAATATCTTGTTGCCGTATTGGGAGGGGACGATGAGGTTCACTTTGCCTGCCATGCGGATATCGGCTACGGGCTGGTTATTTTCCCTGTCAATGATTTTGAGGGAAGCACCGTTGCCACCGATAAGAACGTCTTTTTTCTCCTCGGTGGTTTTTCCTTCCCGGCGGATCTTGATTTTGAGATAAACCCCGTACAGATCGGTCAGTCCCGATTTGATGGGCCGGGAGTCCAGAATTATCTGGGGGTTCTTCTTATCCAGGGTGAAAAGGTAGTCCGAGGTGGATACGTAAACCAGAGACTGTCCCGGGGGATGACTGTAAATCTGATTCCTGCTCTGAATATGGGCGAAGATGCCATAGAAGATCAGGAAAAGAACAAATGCCCCCTCCAACGCCAGCATATAGGGTTTCTGGGATAGTGTCTGGGCGGAGAGTTTCTGGAAGGTTTCCACATACCATTCCTTGCGGAAGAATCTTCTTCTCCTTTTTCTGGCAATCTCCTCGGGATCTTCCACTACATCGGGGATCTGGGTATCTTCCAGTTTTTTGCGGAAATCCTTGATGGAGCCTACCGTCTGCTGGGTAAAGTAACTGGTAACGCTGAGGAGTCGCTGCATTTTGGGAGAAACTTCCTTGGGGAAGTTCATCTCTCCGGAGGTTCCCTCGAAAGTTTTTTTGGTCAGCAGAAAATAGAGGATCCGGGAGACCTTGGCTATATCTTCAAACAGTTTCTCGGGGTTGTCGTGCATGAATTCCAGGGTCCGGGAGGGGTTGAAAAAACGCCGCAGGTCGTAGTTGATTATTTTCAGATCTCCGTGTCCGTCCACTATAATATGCTCCGGCGACAGTTCTCCCAGGATAAAGGGTTGGGGACGGTAGTGCATGAATTCCAGGGCCTCGCACATCACCATGCCCCATTTCAGAACTTCCTTTTCCGAGAAGGGGTTGACGTTCATATCGGAGAGTTTGTGCAGATCCAGTCCCTCCACGTATTCCATGACGCAATAGAGACGGTTGTTCTCGATAAAACCCTCATAAACTTCCGCCAGGTTGGGATGTTTGAAAGTACTCAGAACCCGGATGGTATCCATGAATTTTTCTCTTCTTGCCCGGAACTGCTCCATACTCATCCGGGGAGGGATGATTTCCTTTATTATGAACTTCTTGTCGGTTACTTTTATATCTTTTACCAGGTATGTGGAACGGTCGTATTTTGCCTGTATGATTTTCAGTATTTTATATTTCTCATAGATAATCGTTTCCGGACTCAGGGCGTTGGAGGTGTCGTCTTCCATTTCCTGCTCTTCCGCCTGCATCTCCTCCGGGGAAAGGAGTCCGTCAAAACCCAGTCCCGACACATCTTCCGCTACTCTCTCCTGAGAAGTGTCTCCCTCGGTATGCATATCGTCGGGGCTCATCTTCAGACCGTAGGAGTCGGTTTTCGGTTCCACCGCCGGCTTGACGGGACTGGCAACGGTGAATCCTTCTATGGTCTCTTCCTGGTCATCCTTATGAAGAACCTCTTCCACCCTTTCGTGGATGAGTTGATCCATGGGATCCAGCACGTCTTTTATGTCCTTGAAGGCCAGTTTCTTGGTGGATATCTTTCCGATTCCGGCCAATTCATCCTGGACTTTTTCATGAATCAGTTGATCCATGGGATCCAGAACATCTTTTATATCTTTAAAACTCAATTTCTTTGTTGATATGTTCTCGACCAACTCATCGGGATTTATAAGAAAATCCTGGGAGACCTTTTCCAATTCTCTTTCTTTCTTTTCCTCTTCCTTCTGTCGCTTCTCCATGGACTTCCGGGTGAAATCTTCCGGTGAGATAAACCTTAACCCCATGCCTCCGGTCTCCTCATCCTCATCCTCATCCTCTTCCTCTTCCGGTTTGAGCATACTTTCAAAATCTTCCGGCATGAGGAATTGAATATCTCTGTCCTCATCTTCCTTTTTCTTTACTTTTTCAATGGGTTTTATGCCCAATTCCGGAGGAAGTCCGACAGGTTCTTCTTCTACCTCCAGGTTTTTGCTCTCGAATTCCTCCGGCAAAAGAAAATCCATATCATCTTCGTCTTCTGGTTCTTCTTTTACCTGCTTTACGCTTTTTGTTATGGTTTTTATACCCAGCTGATCGGGGGAAATGTAAAGAGAACTTTCATCTATCTCAAGAATCTTCGGGTTTCCGTTTTCTTTTTTCTCGATCTCGGCTTGAAGGCTGGCCCCCAGTTCTTTTGCCTTCTCGTTGAAATTTCTGCCTTTCCCGTTAACGCCCCTGCTGAGGGGATTAAACTCCAGTCTTCTGCCGTTTCCGGTATCAAGTTTTCCCTTATCTTCTCTGGTATCTTTGGGACTCATAACAGACTCCTCTTTCTCCCTTTTTTATCGGGTTTAACAGATAAACCCGCATCTAATCTATGTCTAACCAATATATGTTTGATACTGATAAAGATCCTTGCCGACAAAAAACCTCTCTTCGGAAAGGGGATTTTTCTTACAAAACCCTTCCACACAGAGGGGAGACTACTAAAAAACCCTTGTCCACAGAAGGGGGAAACCGGTCTAAGGTCTTTCCCTCTTTAATTATAAACAAAATATAAGCAAAAGTAAACCTCTGAAGGAATTAGTTCTTTTTTCCACAGAGGATATCAATTTTCCAGCACAACCGATTCGGGGATGTAGGGGAGAGGAACCTGCCGGTTTACCTCTTCCAGGGTGGTGTTAAACACCTCCGCTTCTCTTTGCCCCTGGTGAAGGATCCATATAAGGCTGTTGGGGGCATCGAAGAGGAGGGTGTCCGGTTTTTCTCCCACGGGGACTTTCCTGCCCAGACGGTCTTTATCGGGTTCATAGGAAATCAGGGCGTTTTTGTCCCGGAGGCTGATCCAGAGGGTATTCCGTACGCCGTCCATGATGATGTCCGAGGGTTCCTTTCCTCCCAGTTCCTCCACGGTTCTGATAACTCTCTTGTTGTTGAGATCGATGATCCACATCCGGGGTTGTTGGGTATCCAGCAGATATAAGAATGAATAGTCGGGGGAAATCGCCATCTTGCCCGGTCTGCCGTCCAGTTTTAACGTCCTGGCTATCTTGCCCGTATCGGGGTTGGTAAAGACCAGGCTTTTGTTGTCGGGATCCGAAATTACTACCAGGGGGGATGTCCGGTCGGGGCTAAGGATTATTTCCTCGTTGTCGGGGGACAGGATCATCTCGTCTTCCGAGGGGATTTTCTTTATATCCTGCCGTTCCTCCAGTTTTTTCCTTCTTATTTCCATAAGTTCATGGGGCAGGGGGATGTACGCCATATCCGCTGGGTTTTCCGCTCCGTCCATGATTCCTTCGATCTCCCGGTTTCGCATATTCAGGATTAGGATCCGGGGGGATTTGTCATGGGCAATGAATACCCGCTGGGTATCCGGTTCGGTCAGCATGAGGCTTGGATCTCTGTCAACCTTGATATTCCCCAGGATCTGGTTGGTATCGGTATCCAGCATGAGGATGGAGGAAGTCCCCCGCAGGGAGGCCAGCAGGACTTTTTTTCTCTCCAGCCCTTTTTCCGCTTTGGGGTTTTTCACCAGAGTCCAGGCACAGAGCATATTTACGGTAGTGCCGGGCATGGTGCGGATGTCTATTACATTATAGAAATTTTTTCTCAGAGTCAGCAGATGTTCTCCGGAGGATATATAGATCAGGGGTTCTTCGGCAGGTCGGATGTAGGGTCTGGTTGCTCCCTGGTGGTGAAAAAACAACACGGCGAGGAAGATCAGGAACAGAACCTCTATAATCAGAATGTAGGGACGCTGGGAAAATATGGCATGAAAGAGAGGATGAAGGGGGGGAGATTCCTCCTCTTTCCGGAGCGGGAGGATACCCGGTTCCCGGTTCAGGTCCTCCAGCGCCGATTCCAGATCTTCCCTGAATCCTTCCAGGGAACCGATAAACCGCTGACCTTCCCGGCAACCCGCCATGAGCAGCCCCTTCATCTTTTCCGATGCCTTAAAATCGGGCAGGGGGGCGGTGGATTCGATCCAGCATTGCCGGGTCAGATAAAAATAGAGCAGACGACACAGGGCGGTTATATCTCCGTATCTTTCTCCCGGCGGAATATTTTCAGTATAGGATGGAGAGAAGTTTCTGTCGAAAAATATTCCCATATTGAAATGAGTTATCTTTAATATGCCGTCGGGGGTCAGAAGCAGGTGTCCCGGCTCCAGCCCCCGGAAGATGAGGGACGAAAAGCCACCGGGGAAACTCCTGCCTATTTCCAGCAGCAGAAAGCCTATATTCACCACATCGGACTGGCTGAAGGGTTCTTTATTGACTTCCAGCAGTTCCTCCATATCCAGCCCGTTGATATATTCCTCAACATAAAAGATTCGGTTGTTCCACGAAAACCCCTCCTTGATCTCTGCCAGGTTGGGATTCTGCATATTCCGGATAGCCTCTATGGCGGAGAGAAATTTGTCGAACCTTTCCAGAAATTCCTCTTTGTTCATGGAGGGAGGGATAATTTCTTTTAAAATAAAATTTTTCTCTGTAACTTTTATATCCTTTACCAGATAGGAGGAACCGTTTTCCTTATATTTTTTCACTTTCAGTATTTCATACCTTTTATCCACAATAGTCCCCGGAATCAGGGCGGTGGAGGGAATCCCGGCATCTTTCTCCGAAACAGGGATCTGTTCTTTCCGGGAGGAGATCTGTTTTGCCACTTCTTCCGGTATGAACCACTCGAAGGAGGCTCTCTTTTCCGAAATATTATCAAAGGATTTTTTTCTTGCGATTTGAAGGGAGGGAGGTCTGATCTCCGCCGGAATCTTTTCTTCCTTTTGGGGAGACGGGGTTTTTTCCTCATTTTGTTGAACAGGAGCCTTTTCTTCCTTTTGGGGAGACGGGGTCTTTTCCTCATTCCCGACGGAGGACGGATTCTCTGCCGGGGGGTTCACCGGCTGTTCCGGTTTTTTGTTGTTATTATTCTTTTTATTTTTGTTTTTTCCACCGTTCATGATACTGCTCCTTAATAGTATTTAAGTCCTCCCTCTTTGAAGAAGGCGATGTTGACAAAGGATATGATCCCGACGAAGAAAGCCAGAATCAGGGAGAGGGCGGCGGAATATCCCATATCGAACTTGCCGAAGGCTTTGTCGAAGATATAATAGACCATGGTCAGGGTTCCGTATTCGGGACCTCCCTGGGTCATGACGTAGATCTCGCCGAAGACCTTCAGGGCGGAGATGCAGGAGATGATGGTACAAAGGGCGATGGTGGGTTTGAGAAGAGGCACGGTGATTCCCCGGAATACCTGCCATGAACCGGCGCCGTCCATTCTTGCGGCTTCTTCGTATTCGGGGGATATATTCTGCAACCCTGCCAGATAGAGAACCATATAATAACCGATCCCCTGCCAGAGAGTTACGAACATGATGGAGAAGAGAGCCATATTTTTGTCGGTGAGCCAGGGGATTCCCTTATCCAGCCAATGAAACTGGTTGACTAAAAAAAAGTTCATCAGTCCGTCGGAAGCCAGAACCCATTTCCAGGCGATGCCCACGATGACGATGGAGGTGATGACAGGCACATAATAGGCGGTGCGGAACCAGGTTATGCCCGGTATCTTGCGGTTCACCAGTATGGCGGTAAGAATGGCGAAAAACTGGATCACCGGCACTATCAGAAGGTACAGAAACGAATTCTTTAAGGCGATGAAAAAATATTTATCCTGAAAGGCTTTCTCGAAGTTTTGCAGCCCTATCCACCGGGGTTTTTCCAGAATTCCCTCATCGGTGTGTCTTAAAAGATTATAGTCGTAAAAACTTAAAAGCACTCCATAGATGATGGGATAGAAAGTAAAAACCGCCAGAACCAGCAGAGCGGGCAACATGAAGAGATAGGCTATCGCCGTCTGTTTTATTTTTTTCATTGATTTTGTTTTTTTTAATTCCATATAATCATACCGCGCCTGCACCGATTTTATACTGAGGGTATTCTTTTATCCCGGATCTTTTCCTTCATCCTCTCAGATGCTTCCGATTTTAATTTTTGCCTTTTCCCTCTTGACCGGGATAGAGGACGGAGGGATAATAGATCAACATTTTCGGGAGTTTTTATATTCCCTGAAGAAAGGATTTATTTATGAGTATTTCGTCAATCTCCTCGTCGAAACCCTCATCAACCCCATCGGTATCCCAGTCCAAACCGGAGTCGGTATCCCAGTCCAAACCAGCATCGGTATCTTCCGGCGAAAAACCCGTTACTTCGTCGGGAGCGGGAGATCAGATAGGACTCAGCAAGGAAGCTCAAGGCAAAGACACGACCCCGGATCGGGATCTGGATGTGAAAACCCTGACCGGACAGGACAAAAATGAACTTTCTCTCAATAAGGGAGAACTTTTATCCAGAGGCTCCAAAGGGGACAAAGTTAAACAGATGCAGGAAAAACTCAACCAATACGGCGCCGGACTCGAGGTGGACGGCAAATTCGGACCCAAGACGGAAGCCGCCCTGAAACAGTTCCAGCAAAAAAACGGACTGGAAGTGGACGGCATCATGGGCGAAAAAACCCTGGGACAACTGAACGGTCCGACTCAGGGGGAGAAAACCGGTGAAATCCAGAACATAGGCAATCGGTATGCAAATATCACCGACCGGCTTATGGGTAATTCTGACACCAAGGGAGCCGATGCAGGCGAAGACCGACTGAACAAATATAAGGAACTTCAGGAGCGGTTCATGGGTGAGGATAACAAAAAAACCGTTGAGGAACCCAAAGGCGACGGAGAAGTAAAACCTAAGTCAGCGTCAAAGGAACTCCACTCGGCTTTCGATTCGGTTCAGGATAAGGCGGATCAACCACAGAAGATCCGCAAATCGGGAGCCCAGTCGGTTCATACTTCGGAAGACGGCTCGGTGCTTTCCACCCGCTCCAAGATGGCCATCGATACCGACGGATCGGGCAACCATCACGGCGATAAGACAGCCCAGAACACCACCAGCATGACTTATGACAACGGAACTCACCTCAACGCTGACAACACTCCCTATGTGGTTCTTCCTCCGGATATGGCGAAAAAATACGGAGTGAAAAAGGGAGATTTAGCGGCAGTGCGTTACGGCGACAAGATCGCTCCCGCCATCTTCGGCGATGTGGGTCCCAAAGGCAAACTGGGCGAAGGCTCCTACCGACTGGCTCAGGAACTGGGCATCAACCCCAACCCCAACACGGGAGGCGCCTCCAAGGATGTGGAAATGCTCTTCTTCCCCGGTTCCGGTCAGGGGCAGGAATGGACCCAGGAAAATACCACCCCCGAAG
>Ga0067045_1030200_pt1 | contig 16267 bp, 9 predicted proteins | sample TerdegcTABiofilm_FD_59184 | JGI IMG/M metagenome (GOLD analysis project Ga0067045, IMG submission 59184) | Combined Assembly of (Gp0054472, Gp0054536) Wastewater bioreactor microbial communities from Singapore -Terephthalate degrading...
TGCAAGGACTCTTGTTATAGCAGCAGTTAAAGTTGTTTTACCATGATCTATATGACCAATAGTTCCCACATTTACATGGGGTTTTGTTCTCTCAAATTTTTGCTTAGCCATTAGTGCCTCCCTTTTTGATTGAGATCAATAATTCATCTGGTACCTGTTCATATTTTTCAAATTCCATCTGTCCGCTCGCCCTGCCCTGAGTTACAGATCTGAGTTCTGTTGCAAAACCAAACATATTTTTCAATGGAACTGAAGAAAATATAATTTGAGTGTTTCCCAATGATTCAATCTTCAAAATCCTCCCTCTTTTTGAATTAATAAGTGAAATTACATCGCCAAGATAATTCTCTGGAGTAATAATAGAAACTTTCATAATAGGTTCCAAAAATACTGGAAAAGCCTTGCTCATTGCATCTTTAAAAGCTTTCGAACCTGCAAGTCTGAAGGCAATCTCTGAAGAGTCAACAGGATGATATGAACCATCAATCAAATTAACACCAACATTTATTACTTCATAACCACCTAAAACACCAGATTCCATTGCATATTTTATTCCCTCTTCAACAGAGGGTATGAATTCCTTGGGAATAACACCCTGTTTAATCTTATTTTCAAATTTAAATCTTTCACCTTCAAGGGGATAAATTTCTATAACAACGTGTCCATATTGCCCTTTTCCACCACTTTGTTTGATATATTTTCCAACACCAACTGCAGATTGAAGAATTGTCTCCTTGTAGGCGACCTCGGGTTTGCCAACATTAACAGAAACATTAAATTCTCGAAGTAGCCTGTCAACAATTATTTCAAGGTGTAGTTCTCCCATACCAGAAATAACAGTTTCTTCAGTCTCTTCATCAAACCTGTATTTAAAAGTAGGATCTTCCAAAGCAAATTTATAAAGCGCAGAGGTTAGTCTATCCTGATCGGCTTTTGTTTTGGGTTCAACTAATACCGAAATTACTGGTTCAGGGAAAGTCATAGACTCAAGAATAATAGGCCTATCTTTGTCACAAAGAGTTTCACCTGTATAACTATTCTTTAGACCAACTAATCCAGCGATATCGCCTGCGTTAATTTCACTAATATCTTCTCTATGATTCGCATGCAACCTGACAATCCTTGAAACTCTTTCCGTTATGTTTTTAGAGCTATTATAAATATAAGAGCCTGCTTTGATGCTTCCTGAATAAACTCTCGTAAAAGCTAACGATCCAATAAAAGGGTCCGTTGCAACCTTGAATATAAGAGCAGATAATGATTCATTAACTTCTGTGTGTCGCTCTTCAATCTCACCTGTAATCGGGTTTTTTCCTTTAATTGAAGGAATATCAAGAGGAGATGGCAGATAATTGTTAACCGCATCGAGAAGTAACTGAATTCCTTTATTCTTAAAAGAGGAACCACAGAAAGTAGGGAAGAATACATTTTTCCAACAACCTCTCCTTATAGCTAACTTTAACTCTTCTGAAGAAATTTCTACATTTTCAAGATATTTCAATAAAATATTATCATCAATTTCTGATACCATCTCAATCAAAATTTTTCTATATTTATTCGCTTCTTCAATATACTCTGATGGAACTTCTCCGCACGTTATATCTTCACCGGTATCATCAAGGTAGATATAGCTCTTCATAGTTACAAGGTCAATAATACCAGAAAAATTATTCTCTTTTCCGATTGGTAATTGCATAATCAAAGGAACAGCTCCAAGTTTATCCTTTATTTCGCTAACTACTCTGTAAAAATCTGCTCCTGCACGATCCAACTTGTTAATGTAAACAATTCGAGGAACTTTATATTTATCTGCCTGATGCCATACAGTCTCAGATTGTGGTTCTACGCCACCAACGCCACAAAATATTACTATAGCGCCATCTAATACTCTTAATGACCTTTCCACTTCAACTGTAAAGTCTACATGGCCAGGTGTATCTATTATGTTTATCGTGTGATTATCCCAATTACAAGATATAACAGCAGAGGTTATTGTAATCCCTCTCTCCCTTTCCTGGATCATCCAATCAGTGGTTGTATTACCATCATCTACATTTCCTACTTTACGAATCTTACCGGTAAACCATAGAATACGTTCTGTAGTAGTAGTTTTACCAGCATCTATATGTGCTATAATCCCTATATTCCTCAAAAGTCTTAAATTAGTTTGTTCAGTCATTTCGCTCTTCTCAAAATCTTCCCTATTAGTTATCTTTGGCACTATTAATAATCACCTTTATATTCAAAATTACCATCTGAAGTGAGAGAAAGCTTTATTTGCTTCTGCCATCTTATGAGTATCTTCTCTCTTCTTAAAAGAAGCGCCAGTCTTATTTACTGCATCAGTGAATTCCTCTGAAAGCTTTCTATATATTGGTTTCCCTTTCTTTCCTCTGGCAATTCCTACTATCCACTTTACTGAAAGAGTAATCCCTCTTTCATAAGGAACTTCCATAGGTATCTGATAAGTTGCTCCACCAATTCTACGAGCCCTAACCTCAACGAGGGGTCTGCAGTTCTCGGTTGCAGTCTCTAATACCTCTAAAGGCTTTAATCCCAATTTGGTAGAAGACTCCTCTAAAGCCTTATAAAGAATCTTCATTGCACGTTCCTTTTTACCTTCTTTTAGAAGTTTCCCAACATATTTCGTAAAAAGACTACTCCCATAAATTGGATCAGGTAATAACTTCTTTTTTACAATTATTTTACGCCTTGCCATAATAATTACCCTTCTCCTGAATTATTTAGGTTTCTTTGTTCCATATTTTGACCTTGCCTTCTTTCTGTTTTCAACTCCACCAGCATCAAGAACACCTCTAATTATATGATATCTTACACCAGGTAAATCTTTAACTCTTCCACCTCTTACAAGCACAACAGAATGCTCCTGCAAGTTATGCCCAATACCAGGTATATATGCACTAACCTCGTATCCATTCACAAGTCTTACTTTGGCAATTTTCCTCAAGGCAGAATTTGGTTTCTTAGGAGTCATTGTTCTAACAACTGTACAAACACCTCTTTTTTGGGGACAGCCTTCCAATGCTCTCGTTTTCGATTTTTTGCTAACCTGTTTTCGCGGTTTCCTAATTAACTGGTTTATAGTAGGCATTTATCACCTCTTTTAAATTTAAAACTAAAAAAATTTATCATTTCAAAAACCTTTCATATATAATAAAATTATATAAAGCACAAAACCCTATTTTAATAAAAGAAGTTCATTATGTCAACAGAAATTAAACAAAAAATTCATTGTCTTCTATCTCTTTTCCAGGTATTGTAAATAACTCATTTATACTTTTAACGCCAAGTTTTTTCCGATAATCTCTAAGTCCTGTTCCGGCAGGTATAGGATGTCCTACTATTACGGCCTCCTTGAGTCCTTCAAGGAAATCTATTTTCGATTTGATTGCAGCATCAGCGAGAATTTTTGGAGTTTCCTGAAATGATGCAGCAGACAGAAAACTTTCGCTAATTGAAGCAGCTTTGGTAAGCCGAAGAAGAATAATTTCATATAAGGCAGGTTTCGCACCTTTGGCAATTAAATACCTATTTATTTCATCAACTTTATTCTTATCAATAATGTCGCCTGGTAAAAATTCGGTATCTCCTGATTCTTTTATTCTAACACGCCTGATAAGTTGATGAATGATTATTTCAATGTGCTTATCATTTATATCTACCCCCTGAGATTTATAAACTTTCTGGATTTCAGAAAGAAGATATTCTTCGGTAGACTTTCTACCTCTTGTTCTTAAAAGAATATGCGGATTCAATGAGCCCTGAGTAATCTGAGCCCCAACTTCTACAAAATCTCCATCATTAACAAGTAATTGAGCGTTATAAGGAATATTATACTCAACTTCTTCACCTTCTGCTGAGACAATTTTAAGTATTCTAAAATCTTTTTCTTGTTTTATTGAAACCTTACCACTTATTTCAGCAATATAAGCCTCACCTTTAGGTCTTCTTACTTCAAAAAGCTCCTCAACTCGAGGTAATCCGCCTGTTATATCACTCGTGGCTATTCCACCTGAGTGAAATGTCCTTAAAGTTAATTGGGTGCCAGGTTCACCAATTGACTGAGCAGCTATAACTCCAACTGCCTCACCAACGAGAACTTTTTTACCAGTCGAAAGATCTCTACCATAGCAGGCAGCACAAGTGCCATTCTCTGTCAGGCAAGTAAGAGGAGATCGAATTGAAACTTTCTTTATACCAGCTTTTTTTATTTTACTAATCGCCTGTTCGTCTATTTCAGATCCAGCTTCTACAATTATCCTACCATCTTCGTCCATAATATTTGAGGCAGCAACTCTACCCAAAATTCTTTCTTCTAAGGTTTCTACAACAGCACCATCTTCAACAATTTCAGAAACCTCAAAACCCTCCACAAATCTTCTTATAACCACTTCATCAATGTCGAGTTCATCTATTTTCACTGCTGCATCAAATGAGATAACTTCACCCTCTTTAACAATTACTTCCCCAGATTCTGGGATTATAACATCTTTATCAGCAATCTGCCCAACTACTTGAACAGAAAGAGGTCTTATAACTTTTCCTGCCAAAACTATTTTCCTTTTCACAGAGTGAGTACAGTCTTCCTCTTTTATGGTCACGGAATGAGCTACATCAACTAATCTTCTTGTAAGGTAGCCTGAATCAGAAGTTTTAAGAGCAGTATCAGCTTGACCTTTCCTTGCACCATGTGTAGATATAAAATATTCGAGTACCGTAAGACCGTTACGTAGATTATTCTTAATCGGATATTCTATTGTTTTACCAGTAGGATCCAACATTAGACCCCTTATTCCTACCATTTGATTCACCTGTGCAGGATTTCCTCTTGCACCAGATGTAATCATCATATGAATTGGATTATCTTTACGAAAATTTAAAAAGGCTTCTTTTCTTATTTCATTTATTGTATTCATCCATACTTCAATAATTTTTTGATATCTCTCTTCTGGAGATAACAAACCATTAGCGAACGCTTCATTAAGTTTATCACTCTTTTCTTCTGCGGAAGCTATCAATTTATTAAGATTAGGAGGCGAAGCCATATCATCAAGTCCAATTGTAATACCCGGGAGAGTAACATATTCAAATCCAAGCCTTTTTATCTCTTCGACCACATCAACAGCAACTTTACTTCCATACAAATTAAAGCAATCTTTGATAAGTAATTTTAAGCTTTTAGAATTGAATACCTCATTACGATAACCCAAACTTTCATAATCCTTCCCGCTACTTGAAATAACTCTCTTTACCCTTTCATTAAATATAGCTCTACCAACTGTTGTCTCAATTACCTTTCCATTTAGGAGCATTTTCACTCTATCATTTAACTTAACAGCCTTATGCTCATAAGCAATTATGACTTCATCCAAACTATGAAAAATCTGGGATGATTCTCCTTTTCCAAGATCCAGGGTCAGAAAATATATTCCCAGGACCATATCCTGAATAGGCGACATTATAGGAGAGCCATTTGCTGGCGACATAAAATTTCGCGAAGACATCATTAGCGTTTCTGTTTCAGCTATTGCAGGTATAGATAAAGGAATATGAACAGCCATTTGATCACCATCAAAATCAGCATTAAATGGGGTACATACAAGAGGGGGAATTTGAATAGCCTTATTCTCACATAATATAACATTAAACCCTTCTATTCCTAATCTATGAAGAGTAGGTGCTCTATTTAAAAGAACAGGGTGATCTTTAATTACCTCTTCTAAAACAGACCACACAACTGGATCAAATTTCTCTATTTTAAGTTTTGCTGATCTTAAACTTCTTGCAATCCCTTTACTAACAAGCCTTTCCATAACAAAAGGTTTAAATAATTCAAGAACCATTTCCCTTGGCAAGCCGCATTGATCGAGGCGAAGTTCCGGATTAACTACTATGACTGACCTTCCTGAATAATCTACTCTTTTACCCAAAAGATTTTGTCTAAATCTTCCTTCCTTGCCCTTTAAAATGTCACTCAATGACCTCAAGGGTCTATTTGCCGTTCCAACGACTGGTCGTGTACGTTTACTATTATCAAGAAGAGCGTCTACTGCTTCTTGTAGCATTCTTTTTTCATTTTGAATCATAATTTCTGGAGCATTAACTTCAAGAAGTTTTCGAAGTCTATTATTTCTATTTATAACTCTTTGATAGAGTGTATTAAGATCAGATGTAGCAAATCTTCCTCCTTCAAGCTGCAGTAAAGGTCTTAAATCAGGAGGTATAACAGGTATAACATCCATAATCATATCAGTCGGACTCTTATTATTTAGAAGAAATGTTTGAACGGCACCAATCCTCTTTATAAGTTTATTTTTTTTCTGAACAGAAGAAGTTTTAAGTTCTTCCTTTAAGGAAGAAAAAAGAGTATCTAAATCAAGTTGGGAAAGCATCTCTTTTACAGCTTCTGCTCCTTTCTTTGCAACAAAAACATGCTTTGCTTCTCTTAGCTCTCTATACTCTTCATCTCGTAAAGTATCACAAACTTTTAAACCTGTATCTCCTGGATCTATAACAAGGTATCTAACAAAGTAGACAACTTCTTGAAGAACTTTAGAAGACATATCAAGAAGAAGAGAGATATATGGTAAGGTTTTTAAATACCATATATGAGCAACAGGAGCTGCTAATTCAATATGCCCCATCCTTTCACGTCTAACTCTTGACTTTGTTACTTCCACACCGCACCTGTCACATACAACTCCCTCGTATCTTTTTCCCTTGTATTTCCCGCATCTGCACTCATAATCCTTCATCGGCCCAAAGATCTTCTCACAGAACAAACCATCAGGTTCTGGCTTGTAATTCCTATAGCTTATTGTTTCTGCTTTTTTAACTTCGCCCGAACTCCACTTTCTAATTTCATCAGATGAAGCCAAGTGAATAGATATTGCTTCGTAATCAAGACTTACATTTTTACTCATTATTTACTTCTGATACCTCCATTAATCGAAGAGATATAAATTTACTCATTATTTTGTTTAGCTTGTTCAAGCACAGCTTTTAGAACCTTTGGGTGAGCTTCCTCATAGTGAGAGAAATGAGTTTCAAAATAACCTCTCCCTCCACTTATAGAATTTAAATCTGCTGTATATCTCTGCATCTCAACCATTGGCACTTCAGCATTTATAACATTCAATCCACTAACTGAGTCAACGCTTAAAACCCTTCCCCTTTTTGTATTAAGACTATCTATTACTGCTCCCATATAAGTTTCCGGAACAGTTATCTTTACATTCATTATTGGTTCTAAGAGGATCGGATCTCCTTCCTGTAAACCCTTTTTTAACGCCATTGAAGCAGCTATTTTAAAAGCCAATTCAGAAGAATCCACTGGATGATAAGAACCATCAAACACAACTACTTTTATGTCTACAATAGGATATCCTGCCAGAACTCCATCTTGCATTGATTCAATTACACCTTTTTCGATGGCAGGAATGTACTGTTTAGGAATAGCTCCCCCAAAAATTTTACTTTCAAACTCAAAATTAGAACCTCGGGGAAGAGGAAAAATCTCTAACCAACAATGACCGTACTGTCCATGTCCTCCAGTTTGCTTTTTATATTTACCTTCTACTTTTACACTCTTCTTTATTGTTTCTCTGTAGGGAATTTTTGGCAGTACTAATTCTACATTGACTCCAAATTTCCTTTTCATTTTCTCCACCACAACTTGAAGATGAGTGTCCCCTATTCCATAAATTATAGTCTGCTTTATTTCGTCATCTTTGATAATCTTTAGCGTTGGATCTTCATCCTGTATTCTTGGAAGAACACTTCCAAGTTTATCCTCATCGTTTTTGGTTTTAGGTATTATCGCCATCCTCATATTAGGCTCTGAAAGTTTAACCCACTCTAATTTTAATCTTCTTCCGAGTTCACAAAGACTATCCCCAGTTTTGGTATAAATAAGTTTAGTCAGAACCCCTATATCACCAGCCGGTATTAAATCAACGATTTCCTCTTTCTTGCCAATAAGAACTGATACCTGCGTGACTTTTTCCTCCTCATTTTTAAGGACATTGAATACTCGTGAATCTGGCCTTATAACACCTGAAAAAACTCTAACAAGTGACAGTTGACCAACATATGGGTCTGTCATTGTTTTGAAGACAAGAGAAGTTAGAGGATTATTCTCTCCTGATTCTAACATAACTTCCTTATCTGAGTCTAAATCATATGCTTTAATGGCTCCTCTATCAACAGGGGAAGGGAAAAAATTAACCAGAAAATCAGTTATTTCTCTAACACCACAATTGTTAATTCCTGAAGAGACCATTATTGGTACAAGTTTTCTTGCAAGTATAGCTTTTTTGACAGCAGAAATTAGCTCTTCGCGTGTTATGCTTTCATTTGATAAATATTTATCCATAAGCAAATCATCGACTTCGACTGCATTTTCTACCAATTCGCCATAAAGTTTACTGACTTGATCTTGTAATTGAGCAGGTATTTCAGAGATCTTCCCATCAGGCAAGCTTATTTTCCCATCAATTAAATTAACAATCCCGCTAAATTGCCCATTACTAAAATGCGGAATAGCTACAGCAACACACTTTATTCCAAATTGTTTTCTTATAGAGTCATAAAGCTCAGAAAAATTAACATTTTCTCTATCCATTTTGTTTAAAACTATTCCAAAGGGTAAACCAAATTCATCAATATAAGATACAACCTTTTCAGTGCCTACTTGAATACCTGAAATAGCATCTATAAAAACCAGAGCAGACTCGACTACTTTCAGGGATACTATTACCTCTCCTATAAAATCAAAATAACCAGGTGTATCTAAGAGATTGATCTTTGTTTCCTTCCATTCAACAGGAATAACACTTAAATTTATACTTATGTTTCTTTTTATTTCTTCAGCCTCGTAATCGGAAATTGTATTTCCATCCACAACTTTGCCCATTCTATCTATAAGCTTCGCATTAAATGCACAAGCTTCTACAAAAGTAGTTTTTCCTGCTCCACCATGAGAAACAAGAGCAATATTCCTAATTCTCTCAGTTGAATAATTCTTCATTTCACAGTGCCTCCCAAATCTAATTTATTATTGAATAAATCAGAGGTTAATCTCTCTCCTTCTTCCTCTTTGACTAAATCCATTTTTATTCCAAGTCCCTGTAATTCACTAATAATAACTCTAAATGACTCTGGATTATTACTCTGAGAAATAAGTTTCCGTTGACATATCGATTCATACGTATTTAATCTACCCTCAGTATCATCAGACTTTATAGTTAACATTTCCTGAAGTGTATAGGCAGCACCATAAGCTTCTAAAGCCCATACTTCCATTTCACCAAATCTTTGACCACCAAATTGTGCCTTTCCTCCAAGTGGTTGTTGAGTAATTAAAGCGTAAGGTCCCGTTGATCGTGCATGAATCTTATCTTCTACCATATGGTTAAGTTTCATTATATAAGCATAACCAACTGTAACCTTATTATCGAAAGGATCACCTGTTAAGCCATCATAAAGTCTCATTTTACCCTCATTTTCAAACCCAGCTTTCTCCAACAAACCAAGAACTTCATCGGTTGTAGCACCAATAAACGGAGGCGTATAACTATAAAAACCCTCTTTTCTTGCAACGAGACCAAGAAGTGCTTCTAATATCTGTCCCACATTCATTCTCGAAGGTACTCCTAAAGGATTTAATACAATATCAACAGGAGTACCATCCTCTAAAAACGGCATATCGGAGATGGGTAAAATTCTTGCTATAACTCCTTTGTTACCATGCCTACCGGAAAGTTTATCTCCAACTTGAATTTTCCGTTTCTCACCAATATAGACTTTTATTATCTTATTTACACCGATTGGTAAATCTTCTTCCTCTCTTTCTAATATCTGAATGCCTATAATGGTTCCATGGTCTCCCGGAGAAACTCTAAGTGAGGAATCTTTAACATCCTGCCCCTTTTTGTCAAACATTGCTCTCCAGAGTTTCATTTCCGGTGTAAATTCACTTTCAGCTTTTGGTGTTATCTTGCCAACAAGTATATCATTTGGGCCGACTTCGGTGCCTATACGTATAATGCCATTCTCATCAAGATTTCGAAGTTGATCTTCTGGAACATTTGGAATATCCCTCGTAACCTCTTCTGGGCCAACTTTAGTGTTTCTAACACTTACCTTATACTCTTTAATGTGAAGAGATGTAAGCAAGTCATCAGTCACAACTCTCTCACTGACTACTATAGCATCCTGATAATTCCATCCTCTCCATGGCATATATGCCACAAGTAGATTTCTTCCAAGTGCAAGATGACCTCTATCACATGCTTCTCCATTAATTATAGAGTCACCTTTTTTAACATAATCACCTACTTGAACAAGCGGATACTTATTAATAACAGTATCTTGATTTGTTCTTCTAAACTTGTCTAAGGTATAGTCCTTTTCTTTACCGATTGCAATTTCAGTTATAGAAGCATCAATCAAATCCAAAAGAAGTTTCTTATCTAATACATCTCCTTCCTTAGCCACAACCTTTGATCCTGCTATTACATCTCTTCCAATAACAACTGGACGAGACAATTTTCTATTTATAATGAAGAGTGGACTTTCTTTAATTTTTTCTACGTCAACTAAACTCACTCTTACTGCACCTTTCTGTTTTAGATTTTCTAATGTCTTAAGATCAAGAATTTTCCCTACATTCGCGGAATCAAAAATAGGCTCAGAAGAGATAAGTATCTTATTCTTAGGTAAGGTCTCTTCCCGAATGACCTTTTCATTATATACAACTTTCTCTAAAATATTCCCTTCTGCATCATAGATCTTAATTTTTTGAACTTTGTCGATCATAAGCCTACTCAGAATTGTGTCTGTAATTTTCTGACCCTTTTTCACAATCGGTTTTCCATTTTTTCTTAAAATTGTTTCAGCTGATATGAAACCTATAATCTCATCATTTTTTACATTAATTGTTGTTCCAACAAACCTTGAAATAGTGTGTTCATCTAATATCTCTTGTTCATTGGGATCAAAATGTTTAACCATTTCAATTCCATTTCTAAGTAATTTATTAATCAATACTCCATCTATTATTTCTCCAACATTAGCTATTTGAGGAATATTTTCTGCCAATACATCATTTAGTAGCTCCTTATTGAAATGTCCAATTTTAACGTTTTCTACTCCATTTTCAGTAGAAGATATAGAAATTTTAGATGAATCGACATAAGAAACTACGCCGTCTTCATTTGCTATCTCCACTGCACCACTATCAATTGCAACCTTTTCCTCTAAGGCTGTCCCCACAAGCGGCATTTCAGGAAAAATCAGGGGAACAGCTTGATGTTCCATATTGCAACCCATTAGAGCCCTATTTGCATCGTCATGTTCAAGAAAAGGTATTAGATTAGCAGAAGCTGAGAAAACCTGCATCGGAGAAATATCAATATAGTTTACCTCTTCCTTTAAAACTTCTATTACATCTTCTTTAAATCTAACAGCGCACTTTTCTGTTAATATGTTTCCATCTTCATCAACTGGAGTGTTTGCTTGAGCAATATAATATTTCTCTTCATCATCAGCAGTAAGATAAACAATCTCTTTAAGAACTCTTCCATTTTCAACTCTCAAGTAAGGTGTTATAATAAATCCGAATTTATCAATTTTTGAATAAATCGTTAGAGAGTTTATTAACCCAATATTTTCACCTTCTGGTGTCTCGATAGGACATAATCTCCCATAGTGAGAGTGATGAATATCTCTAACTTCTGCTCCTGCTCTTTCACGGTGAAGACCCCCAGGACCAAGAGAAGATACTCTTCTTTTATGAGTGAGTGAGGCAATTGGATTGGTTTCATCCATAAACTGACTTAATTGCCCCAATCCAAAAAACTCATTTATAGCTGCAATTAATGGTCGTGTATTTATAACACTTTGAACCGAAATTTCTTCTTCTGGAGTAATCGAAATCTTATCAAGCATAAATCTGCTAATGCGAAGAAAACCAATGCGCATACTATTCTTCAATAATTCACCAACAAGACGAACTCTTTTATTACCAAGATGGTCTCTATTATCTGGTTTTCCTATACCTACATCTATTTTTGAAAAGTACTTAATTATCTCAACTATATCAATAGCAGTAACCGTTCTATCTGTTAAATTTAAGCCAAGTTTCTTATTTATTTTGTATCTTCCAACTTCTCCTAAATCATTTCGCCTCGGATCAGTAAGAACCATCTTAAATTGATTATCGGCATTCTCTGGAGTGTAACGTTCGCCAGGACGCAGCTTCATAAATATAAGCTTTTTTGCCTCTTCGGAAGTGCGAACATCATCCTTCTCAAGAGTACATTTTATATAACTTAAAACACCTTCATCTATTATTTTAACAGTATTGATTGGCATCTTGGATATATTAGAAATAATATCAGCATCAAGGATTGTTCCAGCCTTATACAAGTCTTCACCGGTCTCAAAATCATAAATATCATCTGCTAATCTTTTTCCGCAAGCATTTAGAAAATTTGCACTATGTGGATCGATAGATACAATATTTTCCTGCGTAAAAGCATTTTTAAAATCATCATCAGTAAAACCAAAGGCACGTAGTACTGTAGTTGCAAATATTTTTTTGCTCTTTTTGTCAAGATGGATATATGTTGTTCCATCTATATCAGTTTCAAATTCAAGCCAACTTCCTCTATCGGGAATAACGGTAGCTCTATGCAAATGCTTGCCACTACTATATGATTCTACTTCAAAATAAACTCCGGGCGACCTTGTTAGTTGCCCTATTACAACTCTTTCAACACCATTTATAATAAAGGAACCGGTTGGTGTCATAAATGGAATTTCTCCAACAGAGATAGTCTGTTCTTTTATTTCGCCTGTATCTGTAAATGTAATTTTAACAGTTAATCGTAAGATGCCACTGTAAGTTTTGCCTCTCTCTTTACATTCCTTAGCATTTATCCTGGGTTCTAAAATTTCATAATTAACAAATTCAATTATTGCCTTACCAGTGTGAGTTATCTCTTCATTTGCATTAATTTCATCTAAAAGTTCTTTAAGCCCAACCTCTTTAAACCAATTAAAAGAGCTCCTTTGAATCTCTAAAAGATCTGGTGGTGAAATCGGTATTTTTACTTTACTAAAATCAAAAATATTAATTGATCCCACAACTCCTCTCCTTTTATATAATATATATAAAAACTAATATTATTATCGATATCTTAAAAAACACAAAACTCTATTATAGAAAAAAATATTAAAAAGTGCAAACAAAATTTTTTGATTATATTTAAATTGAAACTACGTAACCATCCTCATCCAAATAAAAATCTGATTCCGCATCTAAATTTATGAAGCTTTCATCTATAATTTTTGGCTCTACAACCGAATATATTCTAAAAAGGGAAGAATTATACCATAGTTTATCAGTCGAGTTAACCTTGAAAGGAGCCAAATCTAATACCTTATAGCCTCTTCCTTCAATAAGAGAAGGAAGATTATAAAAGTTAAATTTTTCTAATATATCAGTAATTATAAATCCGGATTCAATTAAGTTTTTCTCAAAAAGATGCCATTTTTTATGAGATGCCTCCATATATGTTAAACCAAAATATCCACAACAACCCTTTCCTTTTAATGCTTGAATACCTCTATTAATAAAGAGAGTAAAACCAGGGATAGTCTCGACCGGATCTGCAAGGAAGACATCAAATGATTTTAAAAAGTCTACTGGTAGTTGATCTCTTACATCATAACAAAATGCTTCAAAATTCTTGATACTCTCAGTTTTTACAACTTTATTTATGAATTCTATAAACCTTTTATCAATATCAAGAACAACTATTCGTTTGAAGTTACTAAAAAGAGCCAGTGCTATGCTTGTCAAATCGTCATCCCCAATAAAGATGATTGAGCTGTTTTGAACATCTCCTTTGTTCAAGAAATAGCAAGTTCTTGCAAGAGATATTTCTGGTGTTACGCAACCTTGATCATACTCTGAAAGATTAGATGGATGATTACTGTAAATTTCTAAATATTTCTTAACTTTTTCCTGTGGTAAAAGAGCAAAATCAATAGTTTGTCCTTCACATCTTTTACATCTATAATTCCTAAAAGGCTCAATTCCCTCTCTTTTACAATATTCTTTTCCTCTCTCGGTGAGAAAAATAAATTCATTCCCATAACAAATATAACCTGAATCTATAAGGTTATTTAATGATAATATAAAATCTCTGATAAGAATATTAGTACAAGCCAAAAGATCCCAATAACTTAAAGGACCATTTAGTAAAAGTGATAATATTTTATTCTCTGCAGTCATAAATTTATTCTCTCATTATATTGACTTTCCAGCAAGTTAATGTTAGAAAAATTGCAGGCAATATGGATAATATTATTACTGGAATAGGCATAGATATAGTTTCTATTCCTCGCCTTAAAAAAATTTATGAGACTCATAAGAATAAGTTTCTCAAGAAAATATTTACAGAAGACGAAATTAATGAGGCGAAGGGGAGAGGACATTTTATTTTAAGCATAGCAGGTAAATTTGCAGCAAAAGAAGCCTTTATTAAAGCAAGCATAAACCCTCCAAACTTTAAAAAAATAGAAGTACTCTCCGATAAAAATAACAAACCATACATTAACTTATTAAATCTAAACAATAAAAAAACGGAAAAACGATTGCACAAATGCTATTTGAGCATTTCGCATGAACAAGAAATAGCGATAGCAATAGTTATTCTTCTAAATTAGCAATTAGTTCGGTAAGATCATTCAAATCAATTCTCGAATCTTTATTAAAATCACACTTCTTGTTATAATCTTTATCTTTCCGAAATGTTCCAAAACAATTAATTAAAACAGTTAAATCTGCATTATTAACAGAAAGATTTCCATCAACATCATACTTATTTGGAGTTATCTTGAGATAGCATATATGTTTGACATCGTATAAAATAAAGGGAACCTGATTACCCAAAGAATCACGAGCAATAAACTTTCTTAAAGGAAACTGTAAGTTATCTGTCTCTTTTTTAAATTTAATACTAAAAGAAAATAGATCACTATTACCATTGATCGGATTTTTAAAAGTACACTTTACTTCTCCTCTACCAGGATCAAAAGCCAGGTCAACATTTTTACTACCAATCTTCTCTGAAATTTTTACATCAACCATATCGAAGAATTCATTGTTTAATTTTATCTGTAAGAAAATCTCTTTAAGGTCAGCTGCATCTTTTACTTTAAACATAATATTATTTTTACAGGTAACTAAATTAATAGCACCAGTTCCTGGTTTATCTCCCCAATAAAAGACTGCATCAGATTTTGATGCAAATCTATATACCCCAGATCCAACTATCTCTTTTGTATCCATATCCTGTAGAAAAACAACTAACCCTACAAGTTCTTTAGCCTTAGTAGATAATACAAACTTTCTTGTGTCCTCAAAAACTTGATCCTTTTTTAATTTTATTAAGCCTCTACCTTTACTACCATAAGGCATATTCCTTACAACGTATCGATGAAAACAATCACCATTAGGTCCCTCAAAATTAACATAATCCTCATACAAAACTGCAACCATATTTATGTTTCTTTTCCCAAAATCTTCAGTTGCTAAAATTTTAACATTAAACTCATTATTGTCGAAAGAACCCTTTATAGCTATTTGAGCAATATATCTTTTTTTCTTAATTACATCATCAATTATATTTCCATAACCTTGAGCAACAGCAGAAGCATCATCCCTATCATAAATAGGATTATTAACTCCCCCTATAATAAGAGAGGGAAAACCTCTAACTTTATAAAAGTTAGTTCGCTCAGTACTCTCGGAAGTTGCCATAACATCATTATAGTGATAAGCAAGATAGAAAAATTCATCTTTATTAAAACGAGTAAGCTGAATAATTTCTAATGCTGCCCCGGCATATGGACAATGAGGACACCATGCACCAGTAAACAATTCTCCAATAACAGGTGAGGGGGAGGGATTAAATTCTCCATCCTCCAAAGCATATACCTTAGAAGGTGAAGAATTAAGAGAAAATGTTAAAGAAATCAATATAACTAAACATAACAAACTTACATTAACTCTTAGAAATTTATTATTCATATATATCCCTCCCTTTTTTATAATCCTTAATTTATATCTTTGGATATCTAATGATTATCTTCTCCTCTTTTGCATTCCATTCTACAGCTGCACCTAAGTTTTCAGATACAAATCTTACAGGGACGAATGTTCTACCTTTGACTA
>Ga0067045_1030201_pt1 | contig 16265 bp, 11 predicted proteins | sample TerdegcTABiofilm_FD_59184 | JGI IMG/M metagenome (GOLD analysis project Ga0067045, IMG submission 59184) | Combined Assembly of (Gp0054472, Gp0054536) Wastewater bioreactor microbial communities from Singapore -Terephthalate degrading...
GGCTGGCGTCGCAGGGCCGCTGCTTCTTCTTCGCAGCACGCAGCTCCGGCGCAGGTGCGCAGCTGCAGCCAGAGGCGCTCCCGGCGTCTGGTGGCGGCATCCAGCACCTCTCGGCCCGCCACCGCGCTGATCCCCTGGCTCGCGCAGGCCAGATAGCGGTCCAGCGAACGCCAGTTCCAGGCGCGCACGTTGCCCACAAGGCTGTGCGCCGCAGCGCCCACGCCAAGATACTCGCCGCCATGCCAGCACGACCAGTTGTGCCGGCACCGCCAACCGGCCAAGGCGAAGTTGGAGACCTCGTAGTGTTCGTACCCTGCGGCCTCCAGACGCTCAATGCCGAGCCGATAGGCGCGCGCCTGCTCGTCCTCGTCCACGGCCGAGATCGCGCCGCGCTCGACGCGCTTTGCCAAAGGCGTTCCGGCTTCCACCGTGAGCGCGTATGTCGAGACGTGTTCCGGCTTGATCGCCACCACTTCGTCCAGCGTGCGCTCCCAGGCAGCGGCGGGGATCTCCGGCACGCCGTACAGCAGGTCCACGCTGACAGCGGCAAAGCCGGCCTCCCGCGCTGCCGCGAACGCCGCCCGGGCGGCGGCGACCGTGTGCCCGCGGCCCAACCAACGCAGCGTCGCTGCATCGAACGACTGCACGCCGAGGCTCAGGCGGTTCACGCCCTGCGAGCGGTACCCCGCGAAGCGCCGAGCGTCTGCCGTGGCAGGGTTGGCTTCCAGCGTCACCTCGGCATCGGACCGCAGCCCCGGACAGCGCCGCGCCTCCTCGAGTATCCGGCCTACGTGCTCCGGCGCCAGCAGGCTGGGAGTACCCCCGCCGAAGAACACGGACCCCAGCGGCTGCCAGCCCAGCGCCACCGCACGCTGCCGCAGCTCCGCCGCCACGGCCCGCACGTACCGGTCCAGGTCCTGCTCCCGGCCCGTCTCTGCGTAGAAGCCGCAGTACGGACAGCGGCCGCGGCAGAAGGGCACGTGCACATACAGTCCGCGCTGGATCACTTGACGGTGGCACCCAACCGTGCCCACCGCAGATGGCTCGGCAGCGCCAGCAGCCGAGACAACGCGCTCGCCCGACCCGACGGCTCGAGCGGCGCCAGCAGTCGGTACGACCAGTATATCAGCCGCGCGCGGCCCACGATCGCGCGCAGCGGCAGTGGGCCCCAGTGGCGACTGTCTCGACTGAGGTCGCGGTTGTCGCCGACGACGAAGACCGCACCGGGGGGCACCCGCACCGGCCCGAAGCTGTCGCGCGGGCTCACGTTTGCCTCCAGGATGCGGGGGTCCATGTACTTCGAGTGCGGCGGGTCGACAGTCCGGACGCCGTCGACATAGATCACTTTCTGGCGGCCCTCGACCACCTGCCCAGCCACCGCCACGCACCGCTTCACGTACAGCCGTTCGCTCTGCTGCGCCGACTCGAAGACGACCAAGTCGCCGGCGCGCGGCCGGGCCCAACCGGGCAATCGCCAGCCCACGACCGGCACGCGAAGACCGTAGCTGATCTTGTCCACGAGAAGGTACTCGCCGGCCAGCAGCGTGTCTTCCATCGAGCGCGACGGCACCCGAAACCCTTGCACGAGCAGCAGCCGAGCCAGCACCGCCAGGCCGATGGCGTAGGCCACCGCCACCAGACCCGATCGCCGTCTGGAGCCCCGCCGCCGTGGGGAGCCGCGCGCGCGTCGGCCCCCGCCTCGCGACGGGAACGACAGCCGCTTGGCCATCAGTCCTCGATCTGCAGGGCGGCCAGGAAGGCCTCCTGCGGGATCTCCACGTGGCCGAACTGCTTCATCCGCTTCTTCCCTTCCTTCTGCTTCTCCAGCAGCTTCCGCTTGCGGGTGATGTCGCCGCCGTAGCACTTGGCGATCACGTTCTTGCGGAAGGGACGCACCACCGTGCGCGCGATGACCTTGGACCCGATCGCCGCCTGGATGACGACCTCGAAAAGCTGGCGCGGGATGAGCTCCTTGAGCTTGCTGCAGAACTTCTGGCCCCAATCGAAGGCCTTGTCGCGGTGGATGATCACCGACATGGCGTCCAGCGGCTCGCCGTTGATCAGCAGATCGAGCCGCACCAGGTCGCTGGCCCGCATCTCCTTGTGTTCGTAGTCGAAGGACGCGTACCCGCGGGAGACCGACTTCAGCCGATCGTAGAAGTCGATGACGATCTCCGACAGCGGCATCTCGAAGGACAGCATGGCGCGATTGGCGTCCAGGTATTCGGTGTTGCGGTACACGCCGCGCCGATCGGCGCATACCTTCATCACGCCGCCGATGTACTCGCTGGGGACCAGGACCTGAACGGCCAGGATGGGCTCGCGGATCTCGGCGATATTGGCCGCCGGCGGCAGGCGCGCCGGGTTGTCCACCTCGACGATCTGGCCCGACTTCGTCAGCACCTCGTAGCGCACGTTCGGCAGCGTCGCGATGATGTCCACCTGGTACTCGCGCTCGAGGCGTTCCTGGACGATCTCCATGTGGAGCATGCCGAGGAACCCGCAGCGGAACCCGAAGCCCAGCGCGGGCGAGCTCTCCGGTTCGAAGGTGAACGCGGCATCGTTCAGCTTGAGCCGGCCCAGCGCGTCGCGCAGCTCCTCGTACTCGTCCGGATCCACCGGGTACAGGCCGCTGAAGACCATGGGCTTGAGGGGTTGGTACCCGGGGAGCGGCGCGACGCCCGAGAGCGCGGCGGGCATCACCGTATCGCCGACCGGCGCTTCGTCGAGCACCTTGATCGCCGCGATCATGTACCCGACTTCGCCGGTCCGCAGGGCGTCCGTGGGGACACGCTCGAGGCGCAGCAACCCCACCTCTTCGACCTCGTACTCCCTGCCGGTGGAATGGAAGCGGATCCGATCGCCGGGCCGGATCGCCCCGTCGACCACGCGCAGGAAGGTGATCACCCCGCGGTACTGATCGTAGAGCGAGTCGAACACGAGGGCGCGCAGCGGTCCCTGCTCGTTGCCGCTCGGCGCCGGGATGCGCTGCACGATCGCCTCCAGCACCGCCTCGATGCCGACGCCCTCCTTGGCACTGATCTCCAGGATCTCGTCCTCGTCTCCCCCCAGCAACTCGTGGAGCTGCTGGCGCACGGCGGCTGGCTGGGCGCTCGGGACATCGATCTTGTTGATCACCGGGATGATGGCCAGGTCGTTGTGGAGTGCCAGCAGCAGATTGCTGACGGTCTGCGCCTCGACGCCCTGCGTGGCATCGACCACCAGCACTGCCCCCTCGCAGGCGGCCAGGCTGCGCGACACCTCGTAGGTGAAATCGACGTGGCCAGGCGTGTCGATCAGGTTGAACTGGTAGACGATGCCATCCGCAGCCTGATAGCTCATGCGCACCGCGTGGGCCTTGATGGTGATGCCGCGCTCCCGCTCCAAGTCCATGCTGTCCAGCACCTGCGCATGCATCTGCTTGGCGCTGAGCGTGTGGGTCAGCTCCAGCATCCGATCCGCCAGCGTGGACTTGCCGTGATCGATATGCGCGATGATGGAGAAATTGCGGATGTGGCGGCTAGCCATCGGTCGGTGCCCGTAGTGGTCCGGCGCGCAGCGGCAGGAGGCAGCTCTGTGCACCCCACGCCGACGCTGCGTCAACAAAAGTCCGGGCCCAGGATCTGTCAAACCCCGCCCGGGGCACCCAGGTCGGCCCGCGTACCGGCCGGAAGCGCGACGTTGCGCGACATCTCAGGGGCCCTTATTATTGTCCGCCCGACTCTCCGCCAGAGTATCAGCGCCCAGACGCCTCCGTCGCTTCGTCCGTTCACTGCCCTTTCGGGGACGGTGCGGAGGCCGGCAACGGGAGCGCAGCGGCCGACGCCTTGGCAGCAGCGGGGAGTCCTGCCGCCGCCAATCAACTCTGGGTCAGAGGAAGGAGCTCCGTAGTGCCGAACCTGAAGTCGTCTCGCAAGCGCCTCCGCAACAGCTTGAAGGCCAGAGCGCGCAACAAGGCCGTGCGTTCGGCCATGCGCACTGCGATGAAGAAGGTCCGCACCAGCCGCGACTCTGCCGTAGCCCAGCAGCGGCTGCGGGAGGCCATGTCGATAATCGACAAGACGGTCAAGAGACGCATCATCGTCCGCAACACCGGCTCCCGATACAAGTCACGGCTGAGCCGGTACGTGGCCAGCCTCGGCTCGGGGTCCTAGCGCCGGTTCCGCCAGCACCAAGGTGCGGATGCGAGCGATCCACGCCGTACAGCGGTCTGCTGGACGTCAGTGGGCCGGGGACACGCCGCCGCCCCGGGCCCTGCCCACCGAAGGACTGCTCGTGTGCGACGGGGCGCGCTCGGCGCACCGCCCGTTCGTTCCGATCGCTCTGCCGCTCGTCGCCATCGCGAGCCAAAGCTAGGTCGGCGCTCCCCCGGCGATGGCCGGCACGATGGCCACGCGATCGCCGTCCTTCAGGGGCGTATCGAGGCCCTCGACGAACCGGATGTCCTGTTCGCCGACGTAGAGGTTGATGTAGCGGCGAACGGCTCCCGTTTCGTCGCGCAGTTTGGCGCCCAGTCCTGGGTACTCGGCTTCCAGCGCGTCGAGCAGTCCAGCCACTGTCCGGGCCTGCACTTGCACGGCCGCGCGCCCGCCGGTCAGCTTGCGCAGCGGCACGGGGATGCGGACTTCGACTGCCATCGTGGTATCCTCGCCATACGCTGCTGCCCCTCGACCCGATCCACGCCATGGCAGGCCGTCCGGGCCGGACAGGCAGCCGGATCGACAACCACCAGCCGGCCTCTGGCCCGCAGGGAGACGGGCACGAACTCCGCCGAGCGCTGGCTCCACCGAAAGGCGCGCTGCGCCGCGACGCAGGGCCGACCCCGCGCGCCGCCCGGTGCGCGCACGGACAGCACCAGGTGCACTGCCTCGGGATAGTCTGGTTCGTCGCCGAAGAGCATGGCGCCTTGACGATCCGCGGGCGAAAACGAGGGCGCGGCGTCGGCGTGCGAATGGTAGAACCCAGCGACCACTCTGCCGGTGGCCTCCACGAACGCCAGCAGCCGCGCCAGTTCCCGCGGGTCGATCAGGTACGCGGTGCGCGCGTCGCACGGGCCTCGTTCTCGCTCGGCTGCGCCGCGTCGCGACAGGATGTTCGTGCACGGATGCACGGTGACGCACAGCTCGTCCGGTGCCTGCGTGAACACGCCGCAGCACTCGCAGGGGTATTCGCGGAGCGCGTGCGCCCGGATGACCGCCAGATCCGGCTGCCGGATCGCCAGGGCCCCACGCATCCTGCCCGCTCCCGTTCACTGGGACTCGCGTCGAACCAAAGCTCACCCGGTTGGCGGCTCCGAATCTAGCCGCGGCCTGCAGGCTGTCAATCGCGGTGCCCGAGGCTGCGACACAGGGCGTTTCACCGCTGCCGAGGGCGTGCGTGCAGGTGCGCGCTCGTCCGCGCCCACTGGCTGGCAGCCAGCTTGACAGGGGCTGCGGCCGCACCTAGCTTGCGAACCCCTCGCTGCTGCACCGGGCGGCAGGGCGCCGGTGGGCGCTTGTGGGGGTCTCTTCGCCACACCAACGACATGCTGAATACCGGGGGGAAAGGGTATGGGCGCCGTGGAGCCCTTGGGTGACTGGCACCGGACACACGACTGCTGTTCGCTGACAATCGCGGACGTCGGCACCCGCGTGACGTTGATGGGGTGGGTCGCTCGCCGTCGCGACCACGGCGGGGTCATCTTCATCGACCTGCGGGACCGCGAAGGGATCACCCAGGTGGTCTTCAACCCTCAACACGACAGCGCCTCCCACGCCAAGGCCGAGACCCTGCGCAGCGAGTACGTGATCGCAGTGCAAGGCATCGTCGAGGCGCGCCCGGAGGGCATGGTCAACCCGCGGCTCAAGACGGGCGAGATCGAGGTGAACTGCCACGCGCTCAAGGTGCTGAACACCGCTGTCTCCCCGCCGTTCCAGATCGAAGATGAGCTGGAAATCGGCGAGGAAGTGCGGCTGCGATACCGCTACCTGGACCTCAGGCGGCCTCGCATGATCGCCAACCTGCGGCTCCGCCATCGGGCCGCGCAGCTGACCCGCGCGTTCATGGACCAACGCGGCTTCATCGAGGTGGAGACGCCCTTTCTCATCCGCAGCACGCCCGAGGGCGCGCGCGACTATCTGGTTCCCAGCCGCGTCCATCCCGGGCAGTTCTATGCCTTGCCGCAGAGCCCCCAGACCTACAAGCAACTGCTGATGGTGGCCGGCTTCGATCGTTACTTCCAAATCGTCAAGTGCTTCCGCGACGAAGACTTGAGGGCAGACCGCCAGCCTGAGTTCACCCAGATCGATGTGGAGATGTCGTTCGTGCGCGAGGCGGATGTCATGGAGGTGGCCGAGTCTTTGACGCGGACGCTGTTCCAGCGCGTCCTGGGCGTCTCGCTGCCTGACCCGTTCCCACGTCTCGAGTACGCCGAGGCCGTGGCGCGGTACGGCTCGGACAAACCCGACCTCCGCTTTGGGCTGGAGCTGCGGCCGTTGACCGACGCGGCCCGCGCCTCCGAGTTCAAGGTGTTCCGCTCCGTTCTTGAGAACGGTGGTGAAGTGCACGGCATCAATGTCAAGTCAGCCGGTCAGATGCCGAGGAGCCAGATAGACGATCTGGGGGCCTTCGTGCAGGGACTCGGCGCCAAGGGCATGGCCTGGATGCGGCACACCGACGCCGGCCTGGAGTCATCGATCGTCAAGTTCTTCCCCGACGCGGCGCGGGCCGAACTGATCCGGGCGATGGATTCGGCGCCCGGCGACCTGCTGCTCTTCGTCGCTGATCAGCCAACGGTGGTCGCCCGCGTGCTCGGCGCGCTTCGACTGGAGCTGGCTCGCCGCCTCGACCTGGTGCCCGCCAAGGCGTGGGCGCCCTTGTGGGTAACGCACTTCCCGCTGCTGGAATACGACCAAGAAGCGGGCCGGTACGTGGCCATGCACCACCCGTTCACCGCGCCGCTCGACGAAGACCTGGACAGGCTAGAGACGGCGCCGCTGGAGGTGCGCGCCAAGGCATACGATCTGGTCCTCAACGGCAACGAGGTAGCCGGTGGCAGCATCCGCATCTTCCAGCGCGAAGTGCAGACGCGGCTGTTCGACCTGCTCGCCCTTTCGCGAGAAGAGGCCCAGAGCAAGTTCGGCTTCCTGCTGGACGCTCTGGAGTTCGGCGCGCCTCCGCACGGGGGCATCGCGTTCGGGTACGATCGCCTGATCGCGATGATGTGCGGCGAGGAATCGATCCGGGATGTCATCGCGTTCCCCAAGACCAACAAGGCCGTCGGCCTGATGGAACGTTCCCCCGGACCCGTAAGCCCCGAACAACTTAGGGAGCTCGCCATCAAGACCCTCGTCTAGGGCCTTCTCGAAAGACGGCCAGACCGTGCCGATATCCCGAACGGTTCGGGAACCGGGCGGAGCCACGGTCGGTGTCCCGCCTGGGCGGGCCTGCCCCTCGGGGCTGTCCCGTGTCCCGTAGGTCCTCCAGCCCGCCTGGCACTGCGGATTCGCCATGCGACGCACGAGCCAGCACGCTCTGCGTCGACGACAAGGCCCGCAGTCCCGGTTCAGCGCGCTGCGCGGTCGGCGAGCTTGACTTCCGCATGCGCCTGAGGTACCTTGCCGGTGTCACAGGAAAACGCCGACGCCGGACAGCGGCTCTCGCGAGCCCAGGCTCCATCGGCTCCGGACGGAGCGTGCCGGGTCGGACGGAGCCATCGTCCACCGGGGCGCGTTTCCGCTGTGCGATCAGTCTGGTGCAAAGATGGCCGGACCCGGCCCGTGGTGGGCGCCGGCCAGGGCGGGACGTCGGCGCGGTGCCCGCCGGATGCACGGGCCCATTTGCGAGCTGTACCTTGGACTGGACTACCTGTCCTGATTGCGTTCCGAAACAAGCTATTCTGTTCTGCTTCTAGTCGCTTCTGCTAGGGCCATGCTCCCCTTCCGGTGGGAGCGTGGCCGCTTTCGTCTGGTGACCGATGCTGGCAGCGAGGCGAGCACCTTGTCCGCAGACAGCCCAGCGCTGGCCGGCCGCCAGGGATGAGATGTGCCATGTCCGAATCCCCTTCGCGTGCGTCGGTGGCGATCGCCGGAGTGGACCGGCTTGCCCTGTACGGTCGGCATGACGCACACATCGCCCTGCTGGAGAAGAGCTACGGCATCTCGGTGATGGCGCGCGACGATGCCCTGGTCTTGGCGGGCCCGCCTCCCGCGGTCGACGCGGCTGCCACCCTTCTGGCCGAAGTGGTCGAACAGCTCCGCGCCGGAGGCATCGGGGCCGACGAGGTCCCGGGGATCATCCAGCGGCGCGCGGCTCCACCGCCGGCCCACGGGGCGCCGGAAGTGCATACCTACCGTTCCGTCGTCCGCGCGCGGACGCCTGGCCAGGCGAGCTACCTGCGGGCGATGATGGGCCACGACGTGGTTTTCGCTATCGGGCCGGCTGGCACGGGCAAGACCTATCTGGCAGTGGCAGTGGCGGTGGCGGCCCTGCGTGCCAAAGAGGTCTCGCGGATCCTGTTGGCGCGTCCAGCCGTGGAGGCCGGCGAGAGCCTCGGCTTCCTACCCGGCTCCTTCGAGGACAAGGTCGATCCCTACCTGCGGCCGCTGTACGACGCACTTCAGGATCTGCTGGAGGCGGAGCGACTAAGGCGATTGCAGGACATGAAGATCGTCGAAGTTGTTCCGTTGGCGTACATGCGTGGCCGCACCCTCAACGACGCGTTCATCATCCTTGACGAAGCGCAGAACACCACGCCGCCTCAGATGAAGATGTTCCTCACGCGTCTCGGCCGTCACTCGCGCGCCGTGGTCACCGGGGACATCACGCAGACAGACCTGCCCAAGGGACAGATCTCCGGACTGGTGGAGGTCCAGGACGTGCTGCGCGAGGTGCCGGGGTTGGCCTTCGTCTATCTGACCCAGCGCGACGTGGTGCGCAACGCTTTGGTGCAGGAGATCGTCAAGGCGTACGAGCGCCAGCAGCGACGGTCAGGTCCCGGGACAAGAGAACCGGCATGAGCGACTGGCATGGCCTGTTGGCCCGGCTGGGCCGGTGGGGTGCGCACGGCCACGCTGGGCGTTCTCCTCGGCAGTACTGGGGAACAGGGGCGCTGTGGATCTACCGAGTCGGGCTCGGCCTCGTCGTCGTCGCCGCGCTGACCTACCTGTCTCCGTACCAGCGTCCTCTCAGCGTCCCCGTGCTGCGAGTCGGGACCAGGGCCACGGAGACCATCCGGGCTCCGTTCCTCTTCTACGTATACAAGAGCGAGAGCGAGTTGGCCTCCGAGCGGCTGGAAGCCGCTGCCGCCGTGCCGACCGTGCTCGAGCCCCGATCGGAGACGGGCCCGACTCAGTTGGCGCGTCTGGACTCGGTCCTGCTCATCCTGGTGCACACGGCCGGCCTGGATGTCGCCGACACGCTCCGCTGGCTCTATTTGCGGCGCCAGTTGCCGCAGGTCACGGGGGCCATGTCGGAGGCCGCGGTGACGCGACTGGTCGATGCGCTCGGGCATGCGAGTGCGGCCGAGACGCACGATTTCCGCGCCGCCTGCCAGCAACTGCTCGCCGACCTGTACCACACGGGCATCGTGGCCACCAAGACGCCCATGCTCACCGCTGCGAACACCCGCGTGCGGCTCGGCGATGGTCCTGCCGCCACCGAACTGGACGTGGGCCAACTGCACAGCATCAGCGAGCTGCGGCAGGGCCGTCTGCTGGCGCTGGTGAAGGAGCACGAGCCGTTCGCTGCACCTGGCCTGGCCGAGGCGGTGCAAGAGCTGCTCGCCCTGTTCATCGAGCCCAATCTGGTTCCGGACCAAGAGCGCACCCGCCGCCTGCAGGAGGAGGCTCGCCGCGGAGTGGCGCCGATCAAGCGCGTCCTGTCCCCCGACGAGCCGATCGTGGAGCGCGGCGTCACCGTGACGGCCGACCATGTGCAGGCGCTGCAGGCGTACGCCGACGAACTCGCCCAGCAGGAGCTGTCCAGCCCTGTCCGGCGCCTGCTCTTGACGATCGCGGCAGCGATCGTCTCGGCATTCCTGACCCTGTTCCTCGGGCTGTACCTGGCGACCCGGGAGAAGGCCTTGTTCGCGCGCGCCGGGCACTTGCTGCTGCTGGCTGTGCTGGTGATCATGACCGCTCTGGCGGCTTTCTATGTGCGGACCAACGGCTGGAATCCCTATCTGACGCCGACTCCCCTGGCCACCATGCTGGCGACCATCCTGTTCAGTCCGCAGGTCGGCCTCATGCTGTCGGTCGTCCTGGCGTTGTTCGTGGGCAGTGTCTTCGGCGATTTCTACGTGTGCCTGGTGTGCTTGCTGGCCGCTGCCATCGCAGTGCACTCGCTGCGGCGGGTGCGCCACCGCAACCAGTTCTACCGCGCGATCCTCTTGGTCCCGCTCACCTACGCGGTGCTCATCGCGGCAGCCGACGTGGTGCGGTTCGTGCCGCTCAGCCGCACCATCGTGGAGCACATCACGCCGGCCGTGTTCTCTGCGGTCATCTCCCCGATCCTGACGATCGGCCTGCTGCCGATCTTCGAGAGCCTGTTCCGCATCACCACCGACATCACGCTGCTCGAGCTATCGGATCTCAACAGACCGCTGCTGCGCGAGCTGGCCATCCGTGCGCCGGGGACCTACACGCACAGCCTCATCATGGCCAATCTCTCCGAGAGCGCGGCCGAAGCCATCGGTGCCAACCCATTGCTGGTCCGGGTGGGCTGCTACTATCATGACATCGGCAAGATCGTCAAGCCCGAGTATTTCTCGGAGAACCAGGGTCTGCAGGGGGGCCGCAATCCCCACGACCGCCTGACCCCCAGCATGAGCATGCTGATCATCGCTTCGCACGTGAAGGATGGCCTGCAGCTCGCTGCCGAACACGGCCTGCCGCAGGCCATCGCAGAGTTGATCCAGCAGCACCACGGCACCACCGTCGCCGAGTATTTCTACGACCGCGCCGTCGAGTTGGGCAACGGCAAGGTGCGGCGGGACGACTTCCGCTACGAAGGCCCTCGGCCGCAGACCAAGGAAGCTGGGATTCTGATGCTGGCCGACTCGGTGGAATCGGCGGCGCGGACCCTGACCGAGCGGACCGCCAGCCGCGTACGCCAGCTCGTGCGGCACATCATCCAGCAGAAGTTCACGGCCGGCGAACTCGACGAATGCGCCCTGACCCTGCAGGAGCTGCATCGGATCGAAGAGAGCTTCATCCCCGTGCTCATGGGGACACTGCACGGACGCGTCGAGTACCCCTGGCAGAAGGCCGAGCGGCGCCGCGGCCCGTCGCCGGCGACCGCACCCGCCGCCTGATTCCCGCGCGCAGGATGGCGATGACTTCGAGCGAGGACAACCCGCTCTCCTTCTCGATCGGCTACACCGAAGGCGTCTCGGCATTGCCGCGCGCCCACGAGGACGTCCTGGCGCGCGTGGCAGCAGTCGTGGCGGCGGCGCATCCCCTGCCTGAGCCCGTGCTGCTGATCCTCACCGACGATGCGTACATCCAGCAGCTCAACGCCACCTACCGGGGTGTCGACAGGCCCACCGACGTGCTCTCCTTCGACCTGAGCGATGCTGGCGACGGCACGGCCATGGCGGGCGGCGGCGAGGTGTACGTGGATCTGGACAGAGCAGCCGAGCAGGCAGCCGAACAGGGCGTCCCGGTGCTCGAGGAATTGGCCAGGCTGCTGGTGCACGGACTGCTCCATCTGGCCGGATTCGAACACCAGACAGAGACCGCCCTGCACGCCATGGAGGAGCAGACCGAGCGCCTGCTCGAGGCGGCCGGTTGTCTCGGCGGCGATTCGACCTCATAGGCCCGCTCTGGCCGGCGGGTTCGCAGAAAAGGAGTCGCTGGTTCGTTGGCACTTCCCCAAGCAGTCTCTCTCGTCGGTGCTGGGCTCAGCGCCATGCTGCTGTTCCTGGCCGCCAGCTACGAAGCGACCTTCATGGTGCTGGCCCGATCGACGCTGGACAAGCTCGTCGAGAACCGCGTGCGCCGTGCGGCGTCGATGCTCAAGGTGTACGAACCTCGGCACAGACTGCGCCTCATGGGCCGCGCGGGAGTCTGTCTGGGCGCCGCAGGGTTGGCCCTGTCCGCCAGCCATCTGCTGGCGCAGTGGCGGGCAGTGCGCGGCGCTGCGTGGATGCACCCGGCACCCATCGCCCTGCTGGTGACACTCGCCGTCTTCCTGCTGCTCTCCACTCGCCGGCGGCTGCGCTTCGCCGATGACCCGGACGAGCCGCACATCCCCGCCGTAGCGCTGCTCTTCGTCCCGCTGCACGCCGTGCTCTCGCCGCTGGTGCGCCTGTTGGACCTGCTAAGCGTGGGCGACCACACCGACGACGACGTGCGCGCCGAGAAAGAGGAGGAACTGCGGAGTCTGGTCGAGTCGGAAAGCGAGAACGGCGTCATCGAGGAAGGCGAGCGAGAGATGATCCAGGGCGTGTTCGGCTTCCACGACCGGATCGTGCGCGAGGTGATGGTCCCGCGTGTGGACATCGAAGCCATCGAGATCTCGGCCTCGCTGGCCGAACTGCTGGAGCTGATCAGAAAGACAGGGCACTCGCGCGTGCCGGTCTACGAGGAGACCCTGGACCGCATCTGCGGGGTCGTGTATGCCAAGGATCTGCTGCATCTGCTCGTGGGCCGTGGCGATCTCGCTCTAGGGGCCACCTCGATCGCCGCCTTTCGCGACCAGTTGGGGGCCACCCGCGAAGGCTCGGTCCCCTTGCTCCACGCCCCGCACTTCGTCCCCGAGACGAAGAAGGTCGACGCGTTGCTGCGCGACATGCGGGTGAACAAAATCCGCCTGGCGATCGTCTTCGACGAGTACGGAGGGACGGCCGGACTGGTCTCCACCGAGGATCTGGTCGAGGAGATCGTCGGCGAGATCCAGGACGAATACGATGACGAGGAGGAGCTGTTCCATTGGCTCGAGCCCCGCGAGACGCTGATCGCGAACGCGCGGATCGACATCGACGACCTCAACGATCTGCTGGAGACCGACCTGCCCAACGAAGGCTTCGAGACCCTGGGCGGGTTCATTCTCGACCATCTGGGCAGCATTCCCCGCGAAGGACAGGTCATCCGCACCGAGAACCTGGAGTTCACGATCCTGCGAGTCGAGGGCCAGCGCATCGCCCAAGTGCAGATCCGGCGGCTCCTTCCGCCCCCACCCGAGCAGGAAGGCCAGAGCGACGACTGAGTTCGGGGTGCGGCGGGCCACCAGGATGCGCTCGTCTCCGTGGCATCGATGCTGGCTTCGGGCCGATGTCCGGCTCCCCTGGTTCGGCCGCTCGGGGTCCAGAGCTTGACGCTTCGGCACCCGTACTGTATGATATAGCCGCCATTGCGGGGTGGAGCAGCCTGGTAGCTCGTTGGGCTCATAACCCAAAGGTCGTAGGTTCAAATCCTACCCCCGCTACCATCTTCGCGCATCGGCGCGACCTCCCGCGGGAGGTCGCGCCGACTGCATTTGGGGCGCCGCCGGTGGACTCGCTGGCGCCCCCGCACCATCCTGGTCGCGCAGCGATATGCCTGGCCGCGTGGGGTGCTGACCCAGCCGCTCGCCGCCGTCATCGGCGCAGAGTCTCTCGATGGACGGAAGCCATGCCAGACGCCGATTCGTCCCCCGCTGAGCTTGTCATCCAGCCGCCGCGAAAGTGCGAACTGCGAGACGACGTCGCCGCCATGTACGGGCTGTTCACGGCGCCCCAAGGAACGGCGCACCTCGAAGAGCAGGAGCTCAGGCAACTGGTGCACCGGGCTCTCGCCGACCTCACGTCTGACGAACTGCGGGTCATCGAGCTGCGCTACCAGCACAAGCGCTCGCCTGGCCAAGTCGCCTCGCGTCTGGGCATGACACGGAGGCGCCTCCAGGCCCTGGAGAGACAGGCGCTCGCCAAGATCCGGGCACACCTGCAGGGATGGGGAACGGAAACATGAGCAGCGACTCGCTTCCCCAAGCCGCGCGCGGCCCACTCTCCGGGCGCCGACACGGGGAGTGGGCCTTGGCGTTGGCGCTGGGAACGGTCTCTGGCGGGCTCTACTGGGCGAGCATGCCCAAGGCGGATCTGAGCTATCTGGCCTGGATCGGCCTGGCGCCGCTGATCTACGCTGCGCTTCGGCTGCGCAGGGCCCCGCTCCTGGTGGCCTGTGCCCTGGCAGGCCTGCTGGCAGGCGTGGGGCGGACGTACTGGATTGCGCCCACCCTGCAGGCGTACGGCAACGTGCCGAGCGTCTGGGCCATCGTCACGACGGCCCTGCTCATCGCGTACCTGGCCACCTACTGGGTTGCGCACGCCGCCATATGCCGAACGCTGCCGGTCCGGACCCCGGCCTTCGCATGGCTGGCAGCCTGTGCCTGGGTGCTGCTCGAGTGGGTGCAGATGTGGATGATCTCGGGCTTCCCGTGGCAACTGCTCGGGTACACGCAGCACGCCTGTCTGCCGCTGCTCCAACTGGCATCGGTGACCGGCGTCTACGGTCTCAGCTTCGTGCTGGTGCTGGTGAATGCGAGTCTGGCCCAGGCACTGGCCCTGCGGCACCCCGCCCGGCGTCTGGCGCTCATCGTGGGGCTGCCGTTGGTGACCGTGCTCGCCATCCACCAGTGGGGCCAGCAGCGCGTGGCGCGGCTGCGCGCCGAACAGCGACAATCCTTGCGGGTCGGCATCGTCCAGGGCAATGTGCCACAGGACGTCAAGTGGCACACCGCTGGACGGCGCAGCGCCGCCGAGTACTACAGCACGCTCACCTACAGCCTGCCGAAGGACTCCCTCGATCTGATCGTCCTGCCGGAGACCGCGCTGCCATTCTGCCTCGACGATCCGGCCAACCGTCGCGCCCGAGAGCAGATGGCCGAGCTGGCGCGCCAGATGGGTACGCCCCTGATGGTCGGCAGCCTCGGGGGTGCGGCCGCGGGCAGGATCTACAACCGCGTGTACCTGTTCGACCAAGAGGGCCGCATCGCCGGCTATGCGGACAAGATCCATCTGGTGCCCTTCGGCGAGTACCTGCCTCTGCCGTGGCTGTTTCGCTACCTGGAAGGCTTGACCGCCGAGAGCGGCGTCTTCTCGCCCGGCGAGACGCGCCGAACGCTGGTTCTGCCACAGACCGGGACCCGCATCGGAGTGTTCATCTGCTTCGAGTCGGTGTTCCCGAGCATCACCCGCCATCTCGCGCGGCTGGGCAGCTCGCTGTTGGTCACGCTCACCAACGATGCGTGGTTCGGGCACTCCGCGGCGCCGTGGCAGCACCTGTTGGCGGCAGTGGTGCGGGCGGTCGAGACGGGTCGGCCCGTCGTGCGCGTCGCCAACACTGGCATCTCCGCGGTCATCGACCCGACGGGCCGCATCGCCGACGCCACGGAGCTGTTCGCCACCACGGTGCGCGTCGTCCACGTAGCCCCGTCGGACCTGCCGACGCCGTACGTCCGCCTCGGCGATTGGCTGGTGGTTGCCAGTGGTCTTGGCCTGGCGGTCTGGTGGGCCGCCGCCGCACGCGCACAGCGAGCCACCGTTCGCCGCGAACGCCAGGCAGCGCGTGCAGAACTGGAGGCCTTCGCCCGCTCGCCGCGGCCCCTGCTGCGGCCATTGGTGCTGCTGCACGGGTACCGGAACCGCCCCCAGTGCTGGGAGCCGCTGCTCCGGCATCTCGAGCGCTGTACGACCGACGGCAGCGCCGCGGCACACGCGCCGGAGCTGGACCCACGCCTCGGTCTGGAGGAGTTGGTGGCCGTCCTCGATGGCTCGCTGCCACCCGGGGAGATCGATCTGGTGGGGCACAGCATGGGCGGGCTGCTGGCAGTGGCGCTGGCCCAGCGCCGCGCCAGCGGCGGCGACAGCGCGCGGGTCCTGACGCTGGCTGCGCCACTGCGCGGCACGCCGCTGGCGCGGTTCGGCCGGATCGCGCCGCCAGTGGGCCGACGGCAGTTGGCCGACATGACGCCAGGCAGCCCGTTTCTGGCCCGCGTGCGCGCCCTGCTGCCGCGCTGCCGAGGCCGGCTGTATGCCTGGCGCGCGAGGCGGGATCCGGTGGTGCCCCGCAGGAGCGCCCTCGTTCCCGGAGCGGCTCACCGGGAATACGCGTATCCGCTGTTCTCGGACTGGAGAGCCCGGCACGGCCGCCTGTGCGCGGACGAACGGGTGATCCGCGACATCATCGCCGTGTTGCAGGACCGGCCCTCGGCGCCCGCGGGTCCGCCCGCAGGCGTCCCTGTCCCTGGGTGCGGGCAGCCCCGGCCGGCGGACGGATCTCCCGCATCTGCGGCAGCCACGCCAGGCCGGG
>Ga0067045_1004091_pt1 | contig 16262 bp, 10 predicted proteins | sample TerdegcTABiofilm_FD_59184 | JGI IMG/M metagenome (GOLD analysis project Ga0067045, IMG submission 59184) | Combined Assembly of (Gp0054472, Gp0054536) Wastewater bioreactor microbial communities from Singapore -Terephthalate degrading...
CTGCCCCAGCGCGTCTGCAGCAGCGGCAGCAAGGCGCGCAGCGCCTGTCCACGGTGGCTGATGCGGTTTTTGTCTGCAGCAGCGCACTGCGCCAGCGTGCCGCCCCCGGGCAGGACGAACAGAGGGTCGTAACCAAAGCCGCCATCGCCCTGGGCGATGGTGCCGATGTGTCCGCAGAGTTCGCCCTGGGCGATCAAAGGCTCGGGGTCGGCGGCGTGCCGCAAGGCGACGATGACGCAAACGAAGCGCGCCGAGCGCTGCGTCATCCCCTGCATGTGCTGCAGCAGCAGGGCGTTGTTGGCCGCGTCCTGCTGCGCGCGCGACGCTGCCGCTGGCGTGGCGTAGCGCGCCGAGCGCACGCCGGGCAGGCCGCCCAGAGCATCGACACACAGGCCTGAGTCGTCGGCCAGCGCCGGCAGGCCGGTGTGAAAACTGGCGTGTCGCGCTTTGGCCAGCGCGTTTTCGACAAACGTGGGATGCGGCTCGTCGGCCTCGGCGAGATCAAATTCGGCCTGTGTCCGCAGACGCCAGCCCAAGGGGGCGAGCAACGCAGACAGTTCGGCGAGTTTGCCGGGGTTGCCCGAAGCGAGAACGATGTCCCCCGCGGCAGGGGCGGAAACGGCGCCGCGCTCCCCGGCTGACATGCTCACAGTCCCAGCGCGGCGCGCTGCAGCGACACCAGCTCGGCAAGACCCTGCTGCGCCAGGTCGAGCAGGGCATCGAGCTGCTGGCGGGTGAACGGCGCGCCTTCTGCCGTACCCTGCACCTCGATGAGCGCGCCGTCGGCGGTGCCGACGACGTTCATGTCGGTGTCGCACTGGCTGTCTTCGGCGTAGTCGAGGTCGAGGCGGTAGTCGCTGCCGACCAGGCCGACGGACACCGCAGCGACCAGTTGCCGCATCGGACGCCGCTGCACCAGGCCCTGATCGAGCAGCCAGCTGCAGGCGTCCCACGCGGCCACGGCGGCGCCAGTGATCGCCGCCGTGCGCGTTCCGCCATCGGCCTGCAAGACGTCGCAGTCGAGGGTGATCTGCCGCTCACCGAGCGCGTCCATGTCGAACACGGCGCGCAGCGAGCGGCCGATGAGCCGCTGGATTTCCTCGGTGCGCCCCTGCTGCCTGCCGCGTCTGGCCTCGCGCTCGCCGCGGGTGTGCGTCGCCCGCGGCAACATGCCGTATTCCGCGGTGACCCAGCCCTGGCCGCTGCCGCGGCGGTGCGGCGGCACGCGGTCTTCGACCGACGCCGTGCACAGCACGCGGGTGTGCCCGAATGCCACCAGCACCGAGCCCTCGGCGTGGCGGGTGTAATGCCGCTCGATGGTCACGGCGCGCAGCGCATCGGCTGCCCGCCCTTCACGCACGGGAAGGGAGTTTGGCATGGTTTGTTTCCTGACGGTTATTTACGCGCCGCACCCTGACGGATGGCGGCGTTGATTTCGGCGATGGAACGCTCGATGGCGGCATCGTCCATGTCGTCGACCTGCAGATCGGCCAGATCGCTCTGGATGGTGGATTTGAAGCCGTCTTTGTGCATGCTGGCGGTTTCGATGCGCAAGGAGGTTTCGAGTTCCTCCGGGTCGGCTTCCCACTCGACCCCGAGCGCGGTGACGTTGTCCGAGTCGGCACCCCCTTGACGCAGCGCCATTTCCACCACTTCGGGCACCGCATCGGACAGCACCTGCTGACCGAACTGGCGCACCAGCACCGATTCCGGGATCTGCCCCCACAACCCGTCGGAGCACAACAGCACGATGTCACCACGGCGCATCGCCTGCGGCAACCCGACCTCGATCATCGGCAGCTGGTTGGAACCCAGGCAGGTGAACAGAACGTTGCGCGTCGGGCCGTCGGGCTGCAGTAGCGCCAGACCGTGGGCCTGGTCTTTTCTGTGCAACTGCTCGACATGCGAGTGGTCGCGGGTGCGGGTGAGCAGCGCGCCATTGCGCAGAAAGTACAGCCGCGAATCGCCCACATGCGCCCAATGCGCCGCGCCGTTTTGCAGCACGCACACCACCACCGTGGTCCGCGGCGAGTCGGCGAGTTTCTGTTCCTGCGCGTAGCGCTGGATCTGCTCGTGGGCGCGAAAAATCGAGCGCCGCAAAAATTCCTGCGGGTCGCGCAGGCTGGGACGCGCTTCCTGCTGAAACAGATTGGCGATGGTCTGCAGGGCCAGTTGCGCCGCCACCTCACCCCGCGGATGGCCGCCAAGCCCGTCGGCCAGGGCGAACAGCGCGCTGTCGCGGGTGTAGCAATACCCCATGCGATCCTGGTTGGTCGCCCGCCCTCCCCGACGGCTGACCTGGTAGACGGAAAATTTCAATGACGTCCCCTGGCGGCGGGCTTGCCCGGCTCGACAGACTGTACGGCCTTGACCGGAGCGCCAAAGCGGGTGGCCTCGCGCACTTTTTGCACTTGCGATTTGGTGTCGTTGACCAGTTCGTCCAGATGCAGGCGCAGCTTTTCTCCCATGGTCAGATTGGTGTAGCGCCGCGCGCTCTCGGCGCCGAGTTCACGCTGCAAATTGAACACGCTCTGCGGGCGCGCCATCGGGTCCAGCGACATGCACCACTCGACGATTTCGATCAGATTGTCGGAATACACGCCACGCAACTTGGACAGCTGCGCCTGCAGCCGGTCTTTTTCCAGGCGCTGCGGCGCCTCATACGGCGGATAGCCGGTCATGCAGGCGTAGATGCACGCGCCGACGGCGTAAATGTCGGTCCACGGGCCGAACGCGCCTTCCCGCTTGTACATCTCCGGCGCGGCAAATCCCGGCGTGTACATCGGGCGGAAGCGCTTGTCCTGCTGGTTGAGCACCTCGCGCGCGGCGCCGAAATCGATGAGAATCGGTTTGTTGTCGTCTGTAATGAAAATATTCGCCGGCTTGATGTCCAGGTGCAGCATTTTGTGCTGATGCACCACGCGCAAGCCCTGCAAAATGTCGTCGAACAACGAACGGATGGTCGATTCGCGGAAAATCTTTTTACGCTTGAGCTCGCGCGCGGTGATGACGAATTCCTGCAGCGATGCGCCCTCCAGGTAATTCATCACCATGTAAACGGTGTCGTTTTCCCGGAAAAAATTCAGCACACTGACGACGCTCGGGTGGGAAATCTGCGCCAGCGACCGCCCTTCCTCGAAAAAACTCTTCAGCCCCAGCCGATACAGCGCCAGCTTGTCAGGCGGGACGACCGGGCTGGATTCGCCCGGTGCGCGCTCGACCAGCGACGCCGGCAGATATTCCTTCAGCGCCACGCGCTGGCCGTCGGGACTGAGCGCCAGATACACCACGCCGAAGCCGCCGCTGGCGACTTTGCGCACGATGCGGTAGCCCCCCACNTGCGTGTCAGGNGCAAGTGGNGCCGGTTTGGCTTTGGACGGNGTCGCCATGGGAACTGGGGGCGCAGCGGGCTTGCGGTNGGACTGTGGAAAAATGCACGCAAAGGGGAAGTGAGTGAAACCAATTTATAGCATGACTGGCTACGGTCAAAAGACCGTACTGCTGCCTGGCGGCGGCAAAATCCATATCGAGTTGCGTTCGGTCAACAGCCGTTTTCTCGATATCGCCTTTCGCCTGCCCGATGAATTGCGCGTTGCCGAAGCCGCGATGCGTCAAACTCTCACCCAGGCGCTGCGCCGCGGAAAAATCGACTGCCGCGGCACCTTCGAGGCGCCGCAACGCGCCCCCGCCCTGCCCGATGCCGCAGCCGCCGCGCCGCTGCTCGCCGCCGAAGCCGCGCTGCGCGCATTGGCGCCGCACCTGACCCCGCTGTCCGTCGGCGAAGTGCTGCGCTACATCGGCAGCGCGCAGGAACAGCCGCCCGACGCCGCAGAGCTCAGCGCAGCGGTCGCCGCAGCGCTGGACGACGCGCTGCAGGCGCTGCTGCAGTCGCGTGCGATCGAGGGCGAGCGGTTGCGTGCCGTGTTGCTCGATCGCGTGGAGCAGATCGCACAGCACGCCGAGCGCGCCCGCGCCATCGTCCCGCTGGCCGTCGAACGCCAGCAGGCACGGTTCACCGCGCGCTGGGAGGAGGCGCTGCGCGCGCTCACCGCCGCAGACGCCAGCGCCGACGCGCTCAACGAGCGGCTGTTGCAGGAAGCCGCCAGCTTTGCGCTGCGCATCGACGTCGCCGAAGAACTCGATCGCCTCGAAGCCCACCTGCACACACTGCGCAATTTGCTCGACCAGGGCGGGGAACTCGGCAAACGGCTGGATTTCCTCATCCAAGAACTGCATCGCGAAGCCAATACCCTGGGCTCCAAGTCCGCGGCGCTCGAACTCAGTGAAATCTCGCTCGACCTCAAAGTGCTCATCGAGCAGATGCGTGAACAAGTGCAAAATCTCGAATAACCTGCCAGGCTCTCCCGTGTCCACCCAGTTTCCCGGCAATCTGTTCGTCGTCGCCGCGCCCAGCGGTGCAGGCAAATCCAGCCTGGTCAATGCCCTGCTCGCGCAGGACAAACGCATTTTGCTGTCGGTGTCGTGCACCACGCGCGCGCCGCGCGGCAATGAGATCGACGGCGTGCACTACGTCTTTCTCGACAAAGCCGAATTCGAGCGGCGCATCGCCGCAGGAGAGTTTCTCGAATGGGCGCAGGTGCACGGCAACCTGTACGGCACGTCCAAGCGCTGGCTGCAGGAGCGCATGGCCGACGGTCTGGACGTGTTGCTCGAAATCGACTGGCAGGGCGCGGCGCAGGTGCGCGAGCAGTTCGACAATGTGGTGAGCATTTTCATCCTGCCGCCGTCGTTCGACGAATTGCGCCGCCGGCTGGTCAGCCGCGCCGAAGATTCGCCCGACGTCATCGAGCAACGGCTGCGCGAAGCGCGCATCGAGCTCGCGCAGGCCAAAAACTTCGACTTTATAATTGTGAATCAAGACTTTACGCGAGCGCTGGACGACCTCAGACAAGTCGTCGGCGCGCAGCGTCTGCGCTACGCGGCGCAACGCCTTTCCCACCCCGAGGTTTTTCGCGCCCTCGGCATTCTTTGAACTGCAAACTCTGACATCATGGCCCGTATCACCGTTGAAGATTGCCTGGAAAAAATCCCCAACCGCTTCCAGCTCGTGCTGGCCGCAACATACCGCGCGCGCATGCTCGAACAAGGCCACTCGCCGAAGATCGAAACCAAGGACAAGCCCGCAGTGACGGCGCTGCGCGAAATCGCCGCCGGCCTGGTCGGGCTGGAAATGCTGAAAAAAGTCCCGACCTGATTTTTGCCGTCACCCGCCGTATGCGCAGCAGTCCCGCAACCCCTGCCGGCCCGGCCCCTTCGGCTGCTGCTGGGGTGTTGCCTGCTGCGGAGCCGGCATCAGGCAAGCGCGCACGCGCGGCAGCCGCTGCTGCCAGCGCCTCGCCCGAACCCGAGCCTGCCGCGGCGGCAGAGTCTGCTCCGGCGCGGGGGGGCACGGTCAGTCTGGCGAGCCTGCTCGCCAAGCTGCAAACCTATCTACCCGAGAGCGACTTACAAAAAGTCCGCGAGGCTTACCGCTTCGCCGACGCCGCGCATCTCGGCCAGTACCGCGCCAGCGGCGAGCCGTACATCTCGCACCCCGTTGCGGTGGCCGAGCTGTGCGCCGACTGGAAACTCGACACGCAGGCCATCATGGCGGCGCTGCTGCACGACACCGCCGAAGACAAAGGCATCACCCAGGCGGAACTGATCGAGCATTTCGGCAGCACCGTGGCCGATCTGGTCGATGGCTTGACCAAACTGGACAAGCTGCAGTTTTCCAGCCGCGAGCAAAACCAGTCGGAAAGCTTTCGCAAAATGCTGCTGGCGATGGCGCGCGACATCCGCGTCATCCTCGTCAAGCTCGCCGACCGGCTGCACAACATGCGCACCCTGGGCGCGATGGCGGCGAGCAAACGTTTGCGCATTTCGCGTGAAACCATGGAAATCTACGCCCCGATCGCGCACCGCCTCGGCCTCAACCAGGTCTACCGCGAGCTACAGGATCTGGGTTTTGCCAACAGCCATCCCAACCGCTACGCCGTGCTGTCGCGCGCGGTACTGACGGCGCGCGGCAACCGCCACGGGCTGGTGGAAAAAATCATGGCCGCGGCCCAGGCCGCGCTGGACGAGGCAAAGGTGCCGGCGCAGATTTCCGGGCGGGAAAAAACGCTCTACTCGATTTACCGCAAGATGCGCACCAAGCATCTGAGCTTTGCGCACATCCAGGATATCTTCGGTTTCCGCGTACTCGTCCCGGAGGTGCTCGACTGCTACCGGGCGCTGGGCGTGCTGCACGCGCTGTACAAGCCGATGCCGGGCAAATTCGAGGACTACATCGCCATTCCCAAGGCCAACGGCTACCAGTCGCTGCACACCACTCTCATCGGGCCGAACGGCAACCCCATCGAGTTCCAGATCCGCACCGAGGCGATGCACCGCATCGCCGAAAGCGGCGTGGCTGCGCACTGGCTTTACAAGACCCCGGAAGACAAGCCGGCGCCGCAGCAAATGCAAACCACGGCGTGGCTGCAATCGCTGCTGGACATCCAGACCGAAAACCGCGACTGGGCGGACTTCCTCGAAACCGTCAAGGTCGACCTGGCACCCGACGCGGTGTACGTTTTCACCCCCAAATCGCGCATCCTGGCATTGCCGCGCGGGGCCACGCCGGTGGACTTCGCCTACGCCATCCACACCAGCCTGGGCGACCAGACGGTGGCGGCCAAGGTCAACAACACCCTGGTGCCGCTACGCACCGAATTGCGCAGCGGTGACGTGGTGGAAATCATCACCGCGCCGGCATCGCGCCCCAACCCCAACTGGCTGAATTTCGTCCGCACCGGGCGGGCGCGATCCAAAATCCGCCATGCCCTGCGCACCACGCAGCAGGCCGAATCGATCGAACTCGGCCGGCGGCTGCTGCAAAACGCGCTGCGCCATGACCATCTGGATCTGGCCGCGCTCGATGACGCGGTCTGGGACAAGCTGCTGCGCTGGACCGGGCTGAAGTCGCGCGACGACCTGTTTGCCGACATCGGCCTGGGCAAGCGCGTGGCCGACATTCTGGCCAAACGGGTGGTCGCGCTGGTGTCGCCGCAGGACGCCTTGTCTGCCCCGCTGCTCGACACCATCGAACGCCTGGCCAGCCGCCCCGGTGGCGATGCCCCGTCCACCCTGCAGCTCGACGGCAGCGAAGGCATTTCGGTCCGCTACGCCCCCTGCTGCCGGCCCATCCCGGGCGATGCCATCATCGGCTACCTCGGCAAAGGCGAAGGCCTGATCGTCCACCAGCAGGACTGCGACACGGCGCGACGCCTGTTCCAGAAAGACCCCGACCGCTGGATCGACCTGGGCTGGGCGGCAGAGTGCACCCGGCCGTTCGAAACCGGGTTGAGCGTGATCGTGCAGAACTCCAAAGGCGTGCTCGCCCGCGTGGCCGCGGCCATCAGCGAACAAGACAGCGACATCGCCCACGTCACCATGGACGAAGACGCGCGGCAGGCGACCACCGAGCTGCGCTTCATCGTCATGGTACGCGACCGCAAACACCTCGCCGACGTGTTGCGCGCGCTGCGCCGGCTCAAATTCGTCGTGCGCGCCAGCCGGGCGAAACCCCGCAGCAACGGCAGCGCAGCGACCCAGGGCTGACCCTCCCGCACGCTCGCCGCCGCCCTCACTCCTGCGGCGCCGGGTAGCTCACTTCGAGCACCTCCAGGGTGACCTGGCCCGATGGCGTGGGCAGGCTGACGCTGTCGCCCTCGCGCGCCTTGAGCAGCGCCCGCGCCACCGGCGAAATCCAGCTGATGCGCCCTCGCAGCGGCTCGGTTTCGTCGATGCCGACGATGGTGATGGTGTGCTCTGCGCCCTGCGCGTCGGCATAGCGCACCGTGGCGCCGAAAAAAATCTGATCGTTGCCGTGCTGCCGGCTCGGATCGACGACTTCGGCGATGTCCAGCCGCTTGGTGAGAAAGCGGATGCGGCGGTCGATTTCGCGCAAGCGCTTTTTACCGTAGATGTAATCGCCGTTTTCCGAGCGGTCACCGTTTTTCGCCGCCCACGACACGGCTTCGACCACCTTGGGACGCTCTACGTCCAACAGCTCCTTGAGCTCGGCACGCAGCCGGGCGTAACCCTGCGGGGTCAGATAATTCTTGCCGCCGGGAGGCAGCGGCGGCAGTTGCGCGCCGTCGTCCTCGTCGCCGCCGGCGTCGTCTTCGCGGACAAAAGCCTTGTTCATGGTGTGCCAAGTGTACCCAGCCGCCAGCGCAAACCACTGCAGCGGCGGGTGACGCGCGCGATGCCGTCGCGCAAAGTCTGCTCCTGGGCGCACACCAGGGTGAAGGCGCTGCGCGCGCGGGTAATGCCGGTGTAGATCAGCTCGCGGCTGAGGGTGGCACTGCACTCGGGCAGAACGAGCACGGTGTGCTCGAACTCCGAGCCTTGCGCCTGGTGCACGGTCATGGCGAACGCCGTCTGCACGTCGGTCAGGCGGCTCAAACTGATGCTGCGCACCGTCTGTTCCTGGGCAAACGCCACGCGCAACCCGCCCTCGGGCGACGGCAGGACGATGCCCACGTCGCCGTTGAGCACGCCCAGATCGTGGTCGTTGCGCGTGACCATCACTGCCCGCCCGGCATACCACACGCCACGGCTGCGCAGCAGTCCGGCGGCGTCGAGCTCGCGTGCAATCGCCGTGTTGAGCGCGTCTACTCCCCAGGGGCCGTCACGCACGGCGCACAGCACGCGGCAGCGCTCGAACGCCAGCAGCACCTGCCGCGCCCACTCCGTCCAGGCAGAAGCCGACGCCCCGGCTGGCCCCCGCTGCAGCAGGGCAGCGTACTGCGCATAACCGGGCGCCGCGCCGCGTCCGCCGACGGCGGTTTGAAGCAACTCGCGGTACAAACCGGACGGTGGCAGCTGTCGCACGGCGTCGTCCGGCGGCGACTGCAGCAGGCGCAACGCGGCGTCGGCCTGACCGGCGCGTACCGCGGCGGCCAGGTCGCCGATGCTGCCGCCAAACCGCCGGCTCTGGCGCAGCATCACCACATGTTGCGACAACGCACTGCCCTGTGCATCGAGACAGCCGGCAGGCAGCTGCTGCGCGGCGAGCTGCTGCAAGTGCTGCGCGGTGTCCGGCCAGTAATGCCCGCCCTCGGCATCGGCGCACAGTTCGCCGAGCACCGCTCCGGCCTCGACCGAAGCGAGCTGGTCTTTGTCACCGAGCAGAATCAGCCGGGCCGTCGGCGGCAGGGCGTCGAGCACCGCAGCCATCATTTCCAGGTGCACCATCGAGGCTTCGTCGATGAGCAGCACATCGACTTCCAGCGGCTGCGCCGCGTTGCGCGCAAACTTGCGGGTATCGGGCCGGGCGCCGAGCAGGCTGTGCAGCGTGCGCGCCGGACCGAGGCGCGCGGCCAGATCGGGCACTCCGGGCAGGGCCGGCAGGGTGAGCATGGCCTGGTCGATGGCCTGCTTGAGCCGCGCCGCGGCCTTACCGGTGGGTGCCGCCAGCGCCACGCGCAGTGCCGTCGGGTTCGGCGCGGTCGCCACCAAAGCCGCGAGCAGCCGCGCTGCGGTATACGTTTTGCCCGTTCCCGGGCCGCCGGTCAACAGCGTCAGCCGCGAACGCAGCGCCAGCGCGCAGGCCAGCCGCTGCCAGTCGGCAGACGCCGCCGAGGATGGCGCGAACAGGGTGGCGATCACCTGCGCCGCGGCCGCGGCGTCCACCGGCGGCGCCTGCCGCATGCGCGCGTGCAGTTGCCGCGCCACCTGCGTCTCTGCGCCCCAGTAGCGGCGCAGATACAAACGCCTGCCGCCCAGCACCAGCGGCGCGCCGCTGTCATCCGCTGCGGTTTCGTCCCACACCAGCGGACAGCCGGTAAGCAGGCGCAGCCAGCCGCCGGCGTCGGGCAGGTCCAGTCCGGGCAGCGGCAGCGCCGCTGCCTGCGCCCGCTGCAACAGCCCGCTGGCATGCGGCGTGAGTTCATCCAGCGCCACGCACGTATGCCCGCGCCCTTCCAGATCGGCGAGGACGACGGCGGCGAACAGCGCCTCGGCAGGGGTCTGCGGGCACAGCGACGCCAGAAAGCGGGCCAGCGCCGCCTCCAGCCGGCGCAACACACCGCCTTCGGCCCATTGCGACAGCACGCGCAGCAGTTCGGCGCTGCGTGCGACGGTGACGGTGTCTTGCTGCGGGTTCATGGTGCGGTTTGCGCACTGCGTTGCAGCAGCGCGTCCAGGGCGTCGAGCAAAGCGGGGTCAGCGGTAATGTGCACGCAGCCGGCTTGCGGCGCACGCACGCCGCGCAAAAACCAGTCGATCGCCCCGCCCAGATGCTGCGACGCGTCGTAAGCACTGCCCAGCCGCGCACGCAGCAGGCGGTGCAGCGCCAGAAGGTACAGCGCGCTTTGCACATCGTAGCGGTGGCCGAGCACGGCGGCCTGCAGCGCCTGGGTGGTGTAGTCGGCATCGCTGCCGCCCAGCACATTGCTCTTGTAGTCCAGCACCCAGTAGCGGCCACCGTGGGCGAACACCAGATCGGCAAATCCCATGACCATGCCGTGCAGCACCCGCGGGGTCAGCTCCGGCCGCGGCTGTCCGGGAAAGACGAAGTCGCGGCACAGCGCGTCGATCTGCGCTGCCGGCGCGCGCTGCACCGGCAGCCAGAACTCGGCTTCGGCCAGCACGCCGCGCAGGTCGGACAGCGCCGCCGACAGCGGCGGCAAGGGGGTGGAGACGATTTCGCCCAGCCAGTCGATGACATCCTGCGTGCGCTGCGCATCCCAGCCCTGGCGCGCGCACCGCTGGCGCAGACGGTGCTGCAGCGCCTCGTCACCAGCGAGCGCAAAGCCATGCCCGGCCAGCCAGGCGAGCTGTTCGTGGACGAATCTGCCCGTCAGCGCGCCACGCGGAAACCGGTGGCGCGCAGCGTCCTGCATCGGCGGCGACGGCACGCCGGGCAGCACCTCGGCTGCCCACAGCTCGTCCTGCAGCGTCGGCGGTGCCGCCCCCTGTTGCGTGCTGCGCGGCGGCAGATCGCGCACCAGCGCCGAGTAGCTGCCGATGCTCCACTCGCGGTCGAACACGGCGGTGTAGACGGCGGGCTCGACCAGCGGCTTCGCGGCGGCCTGCGGCCGCAGGAACGGCACGGGAGGAACGGCCGGGGCATCGTCGATGCGTACTGCCGGCATGTCGCCGAACACGCTGTCGAGCAGCGGGCGCAACGCGCTGGCCTCGTGCGGCTGTTCGCCGCCGAGCAGATAGCCGATGGCACTGCGGTGAAACACGCAGGCCGCGGCGTTGCCCTGACGCAGCGCCGCCACGCCCACCCACAGGGCATGCTGCGCCCGGGTGAGAGCGACGTAGAGCAGGCGCACGTCTTCGCGCAGACGCTCGACGTCGCCGGCAGCGTCTTCGGCGGGTTTGCACGCGGTGGAAAACGGCAGCAGGACCACCGGGTATTCCAGCCCCTTGGATTTGTGGATGGTGACCACGCGCACCAGGTCGGCTTCGCTTTCGAGCCGGACGATCTGTTCATCGTCGCCGTCGCTGGCAGTGATCTGGGCGTGCAGCCAGCGGATCAGCGCCTGTTCGCCGTCGAGCGTGGCGCTGGCGGTCTGCAGCAGTTCGGCCAGATGCAGCACATTGGTCAGCCGGCGCTCGCCTGCACCGCCGGCCAGCCAGCGCGCCGCCAGATCGAGCCGGTACAGCGTTTGCCGCAGCATGGGCAACACGCCCTGGTGCTGCCACACGCGGTGCAATTGGTCGAGCAGTTCGAGCCGGCTCTCGAACACCGCATCGTCGCTGGCCAGCGCCGCCAGCTCGGCCAGCGACAGCCCGAGCGTGGCGCTGGCATAGGCGGCGCGGGCCAGACGGCCGTCGCGCGGCGCCGCCACGGCGCGCAGCCAGCGCAGCACGTCCGCCGCCTCCTGCGAGGCAAAAATCGAATCGCGGTCGGACAGATACACCGAGGCGACCCCGCAGCGTTGCAGCGCCTGACGCATCGCCGCGGCTTCGTCGGCGTCGCGCACGAGCACGGCAATATCGGCCGGCCGCAGGCGGCGAAACGTCCCGTCGGCATGGACGAAACCGGTCTGCGCATCGCCGAGCAGCTCGACGATGCGCGCGCTGGCCAGCGCGGCAAAGCGCGTTCTGGCCTGCTGCTTGGGCTCGGCTTCGGGCCCGGCGCCGACCACCAGGTGCAGCGCGGGCACCGCGCTGTCTGCCTGCACCAATCGTTCGCTGCGTCCGCTGGCGCCGACCTCGATGAACGGCAGCGGGTTGGGAGCGTCGGCCGTGCTGCCCTCCCGATAGAGAAACGCCCCGGCGCCGGCGGCCTGCTCGCGCCGGCTGAACAGGCGGTTGACGGCCTGCACCAGCGCGGTGGTCGAGCGATAGTTGATCTGCAGCACCGCATGCCGGCCCGCGGTCGCCGCGCTGGCGCGCAGGTAGCTGGCGATGTCGGCGCCACGGAAGGCGTAAATCGACTGTTTGGGGTCGCCGATGAGCAGCACGGCGCAGTCGGCCGGGGTCTGGCCGCTGATGGCGTATAGGCGATCGAACACGCTGAACTGCAGCGCCGAGGTGTCCTGGAATTCGTCGATCAGCGCCACTGGGTAACGCTGCAAAATCCGTTGGCGCAGCCTCGCGCCGTGCGTCGCGGCCAGCGCCGCGTCCAGCCGCCGGAGCTGGTCGTGAAAGCTGAACTGGCCGCGGCTGCGCTTGAGCTGCTGCAGGCGCGATTCGACCTGCGCCGCGGCATATGCCTGCAGCGCCGGCGCGGTGTCGGGCAGCGCCGCCAGCGCGTCGCGCAGCGCGGCCACGTCGTCGAACGGCGGCGGCACGTCGATGTGCCGGCCCTTGTTGCAGCCCTGGCGCAGGCCGTCGGCGGTGAGCTTGTGCCACGCCTTGTCGTCGAGCGCGGGCAGGTCGGCTTGCGGCGTGTCCAGCCAGGTCTGCAGGGCGTCGAACCAGCCGCCGGCCTTGTCCAGGGAATATCGGGTTTTGCTCAGCGGGCAGGATGACGACTGCAGCACGCCAAGCAGCCAGTCGCGCATCGCCGGCAGCCGCTGGCGCCAGACGGCCTTGAGCGCCTGCACCTGGGCGATTCGCGCGCCGTGCAGCCGCTGCCAGAGCGCCTGCAGCGACGCATCGGCCGGCGCCGGCGGCAGCACGCCACCGGCTTGCGCGCTGCGCCGCAGCGTCTGCACGTCGTCCAGCAGCGCCTCGGGACTGGGCCACAGCGCCAGCACGCCGTGCAGCTCGTCCGCATCCAGCGGGTACAGCTGCTGCCGCCAGACGTCATGCACCGCCTCGGTCAACAGCGGGGTTTCGTCGGCGAGCAGTTGTTCGTCGAACGGCTGCCCGCTGTCGAACGCATGCTCGCGCAACACCCGCTGGCACCAGGCGTCGATGGTGAACACCGCGGCATCGTCCATCGCCTGCGCCGCCATTTCCAGCCGCCACGCCGCAGCCATGCGCGCCTGCTCGTCTGGATAGTCGAGCAACAGGCCCTGCAGCAGCGTGTCGTCGGCGGCGACGGGGGACGCCGCGCGAAAGCACCGCGCCGCCTGCACCAAACGCCCGCGGATGCGTTCGGACAGTTCGCGCGTGGCCGCGCGGGTGAAGGTCATCACCAGAATCTGCTCGGGAGTGAGCGGGCGGCCGAAGCCGGCGTCGTCACCGCCGTGGCCGAGCACCAGACGCAGGTAGAGCGCGGCGATGGTCCAGGTTTTGCCCGTGCCGGCGCTGGCTTCGATCAGCCGGCTGGCGCGCAGCGGCAGACGCAAGGGATCGAGCACGACGGTGGTCATGATGTCGCCTCCACGCCATGCGGCGTGACCTCGGCCTGCTGCGCCCAGTCCCACAGCGGCTGAAACAGCCGGTCGCGGTAGTCGGCGTAGCGACCGTCGGCGCACAGCGCGGCGAAATCGGGAAAGACCCGCGCCAGACAAGGCTCGTCGATGTCTGCCCGGCTGGCCATGCGGCCGTGGCGGTAGCCGCCGTGATAGACGTCTGCCGGTCTGCCGCCGCTGACGTCGGCCAGAGCGGTCCGCGCGGTGAACGGCAACGGCTGCTGCAGGCCGTCGCGCCACGCGGCAAGCACGCTGCCCAGGTGTTCGCGCGCCTGCGCCTGCGCCAGCGGCGGCAGCCGCAGCAAGGCATCGGTGCCGAGCAACAGCCCCTGGCCCTGCAGGCCGGCAGCGCCGGCAACGAGCTGGCGCAGCCAAGCGTCGACGAGTTTGTCCGCCCGCAGTTTGCCCTTGGACTCCAGCAGGCGTGATGCCGTCACCTGCACCCACACCGTCTGCCGGCCATCTGAACGCAGCCCGCCCAGCCAGTCGTCGAACTGCACGTCCTGGTGGGTGAGCGTGACCGCGACGTGATCGACCGCCTGCGGGTAGCGACGCTGCAGGTCCTGCCAGCACAGCAGTACCGGCACGGCGTCCTGCTGCAACTCCTGCATGGCACGTTCGCCCAGGGCGCGCAGCGGCAACACGCCGCTGTGCTGCAAGCGGCGCAGTTGCTGCGCCACCAGCGCGTGCACGTCGCCGCCGGGCAGCATGCGGGTTTGGTCGATGAGCGCCTGCAGCAGGGCGTGGCGCGACAAGCCGTCCAGGTCGAACACCTCGTCGTCGTCGAGCACGTGCAGCGCGTCGAACACCACGTCCAGGCGGACACGGAAAAAGGTCTGCACCGGGTTTTTCAGAAACCGCGCCAACTGCTGCACGGTGAGCGGCGTGGCCGGCAGCGCCGCAGGCGGCATGGCCGGCGGCAGCGGCGTCACGCCGGCGTGCACTGCCCGCCATTCCCGCGCGAAGGTGAACAGCGCCGGATCGCCTTCGAAATACCGCCGGCTGAAAGGTTGCAGCGGATGGACGGTGGTGCGCGGCGTCAGCACGCTGCCCTCGCCGCCGTCACCGCGCCATGCGGCGTCGAGATAGTCGCGCAGCTGCGCCACCAGGACCGAGGGTGGCTGCTCGGTGTTGTCGCGCGGGTTGCGTCCGGCCCAGCTCACGTACAACATCCGCCGCGCCGACAGCAGGGCTTCGAGCATGAGGTAACGGTCGTCGTCTCGCCGGGCACGGTCGCCGGGACGGTACTGGCCAGGAGTGCGCAGCAGGTCGAAATCGCTGTGCGCCGCCTGCCGCGGGTAATCGCCTTCGTTCATACCGAGCAGGCAGACGACGTCGAACGGGATCGAGCGCAGCGGCATGAGGGTGCAAAACGTCACGCCGCCGGCAAGAAAGCGCCCGCCGCCGGCGACGGCATCGAGCGCGCCGAGCCAGCCTTCGCGGAACACGTCCAGCGGCACGGCGGCGTCGAACCCGGCAGCCGCACAGTCGTCGACCCAGGCCGTCAGCGCATCGTCGAGCCGGGTCCGGGTAAGGCGTTCGTCGCTGTCCTGCGGCAGGCTGATGGCGTCGAGCAAATCGCGGGCCGACTGCGCCCACTGCTGCGGCGTCGCCGGCTCGCTGGCACGCTGCCGCCAGGCTTGCAGCACATCGACCAGATCGCCCAGCGGGCCAAGCAGCGCCGCGTCGAGACCGCCGATGTCGTCATACGGCACGATGCCGGCAAAGCCGTCGTCGCCGGCGCCGGTATATCCCAGCAGCATGCGGCGTAGGCCAAAGCGCCAGCTGTTTTGCTCACCGCAGGCAGCCAGCCCGAGCTGCGCGCGATGCGCCGCGTCCAGCCCCCAGCGCACCCCGGCGGCATCGATCCACTGCGTCAGCCGCGGCAGGTCTTGCGGCTGCAGGCCGAAGCGGCGGGCAATGGCCGGCACGTCGAGCCAATCGACCAGGTCTGAAGCCGTCAGCCGCTGCTCGGGGAGGCGCAGCAGGCCATCGAGTGCGGCGAGCAGCGGATCGACGGCCCGCGCCGGCAGGTCGGCGATGTCATACGGGATGTAGCGCGCATCGTCGGGCGGATACTGGCCGAACACGGCGCGAATCGCCGGGGCGAAAGGCTCGATGTCGGGCACCATGACCACGATGTCGCGCGGCTGCAGCGGCGCCACCCCGGGCCGCGGCGCCAGCAGGTCGAGCAATTGGTCGTGCAGCACCTCGACTTCACGCTGCGCGCTGTGCGCGATGTGAAACACCAGCGAACGGTCCGCCGCGGGGATCGTCCGCCGCGGATGCTCGGCCAGAGGAAGCAGGTCGCGGATGGCGGCCTGCACCTGCTGCAGCAGGGTGTCGCCCGGGGCGTCGTCGAACAGTCCCTCGCGCGGGAATTCGGTGTCGTGCCGTTGCGCTGTGCGGGCGTCGAGGGCATCGAGCTGGCGCATCAGGTCGCGCCCCTGC
>Ga0067045_1004800_pt1 | contig 16224 bp, 22 predicted proteins | sample TerdegcTABiofilm_FD_59184 | JGI IMG/M metagenome (GOLD analysis project Ga0067045, IMG submission 59184) | Combined Assembly of (Gp0054472, Gp0054536) Wastewater bioreactor microbial communities from Singapore -Terephthalate degrading...
CAGAAAATGGTGAGCGTTTTGCTCCGTTGCTAAATCAGATGCCTGAATCTTTAGCATTAAGCACAATCACTCACCATTTTAGAAGACTCACCATAATGGCGCAAATGGGGAGCTCCCCATTTCAGACATACCGCGGCAACTAATATGCTGAGAACCGGCGCAGACCTTGTAACAGTAGCAAATATATTAGGCCATGCTAATCTGAATACCACGGCAATATATACAAAACCTGATTCAAAAACCATGGCGGAAGCCCTGGCAAAAGGTGAGATTTGAAGTGCTTCCGGGTTTTCCCGGGGTTTTTTTGCGCGAGAGATTCTTCTATGATGCACCTTTTAAGTAGAAACAGAATATTTTGCAATTACAGGGGGTGGCATTTATGAGCCAATTACAGACAGTGGAAATCCCTAACGATATCTATGAAAGTATGCTTAAGATTTTTATTAAAATGGCCCTTGAAAAAAAAGACAGAAGTCCAAGTCTTAATAAAGTTCCTCAAAACAAAAAAAATCGAAATAACTTAATGAAGTTCAATATTAGCTAAAGGGGGAATGGTATGTTTATTCCCTCTCATATAACCGGGCAAAATTATCCAACTCATGAAAATGCAAAAAAAACCCTTAAAGAAAAAGGACTTGAACTCGGGGGCTATATAAGAATATCAACTAAAAAGGACAGTCAGAAATCAAGCATTGGTAACCAGAAGAAATTGCTTAAGCAATGGGCTGAAGTTAACGGATATAAGTTGACCAAAATATATATAGATGTTAAATCTGGTGAATATACCTATCTTAGGAATGAAATCAACCATATGTTTGAGGACGCTAAGCTAGGAAAAATCAAAGGTGTTGTATCAAAAGAGATCGCACGCACCTCAAGGGATGTCATGGATATTATCAGTATCAGGCGTACATTATCAGATTATGGTGCTTTTTTTATATCTATTAAGGAGAATTATGACAGTCGGACCGACGACGATGAGTTCCTACTTATTTTACACGGTGCTCTTGCACAGAAAGAAAGAAAAACCACTAGTTCGCGGGTTAAAGTAACCCAGTTGATAAAAGCAAAAGAAGGCAAAACAAATGTTCCGTTACCTGCCTTTGGTTATATGTTAAGTGAGAACAGGCAGAAACTTGTTGTAAACCCTGAAACTGCACCTATTTATCGACAAATAGTAGTAAAATTCTTAAGCGGATGGGGTCAATTAAAGATTGCTAAATGGCTAAATGAACGAGGTATCAAAACCCGTAGAGGTGGTCAATGGTCTACTAATGCCATAAGGACAATACTTTCAAACCCGGTTTATTTGGGAGTCACGATCTATAACGTTACTACCTTAATAAGGGATAGTAAAGGCAGGCAAAAAAGAGTTGTCCGTCCTCGTGAGGAATGGATAATTCGGGAAAACACACATGAACCCTTGATAACCTATGATGAATTTAATAGAATAGAAATGATAATAAACCATAGGAAAGAAAAATATCAACACGAGTGGTCATGCGACAGAAAGTACCTGGGTTCAAGTATATTAAGGTGCGCAACCTGTAAAGGTAAAATATATGGATTTAAAAAAAAGAAAAAAGATAATCAGTATAGATATTATTACAGGTGTCTAGGTGTTAATGGAAAGTGCGAAGGGAAGATAAAAAGCTGGGATATGCAAGCTATTGACGATAAGCTGCTTTTTTTTATTAAATCCTTTTTCATTGATAAGGATAAACTTTTAAATACAATGAAGAGAAATATAAATCTTTTTTCTGACGACCCCCACGGTCTTATAAATAAAAGAGAAAAGTATAGACTTAAACTGGAGAAGGTAATTGAGTCTGTTAAAAAACAACAATTAGCGTATGAGCAGGATATCATTAATTTGGAAGAGTACAAGGAAAGGATGACTGAGCTCAGGGAGGAAAAAAACGCACTCCAACTGAACATTGATAATTTAAATCGCAAACTCGAAAGATTAGATAACGCAGAACACTTAATTAATGAATTATTTGAAATAATAAAGGATCACATTGAAAATATAAAAGAAATTCCAATTGATAAAAAATTTACCCTTATCAGTCACTTTAGTGAGATATATATTGACGAAAACGGAGATATTGTTGACGCCAGGTTTCACATCTAGTTACATATAAAAATATAAAATCATAAGTCCGGCGGGCCGGACGGGGAGTTGTCAGCCTCTTTACGGTACTTGAACCAAAGATACACCATGCCCACCGACAAAGCAAAAGGGCTATTGACGGACATCGGTACTGAAGAGATGGCCCATATGGAAATCGTGGCTACTATCTTTTACAAGCTAACCAGGGGAGTGAGCCCCCAGCAAATGCAGGCTGCAGGACTGGGCGGTCATTACGCCCAGCATGACACCGCCCTGTTCTGGAGCGACCCTAACGGCGTGCCCTGGGTAGCATCATATATCGCCGCTACCGGCGACCCGATTACTGATCTAACCGAAGATATGGATGCTGAACAAAAGGCACGGTCGACTTACGAGCATCTAATTCAATTAAGCGATGATCCTTTAGTCACTGATGTGCTTAAATTCCTCCGGGAACGGGAAATAGTACACTTCCAGCGCTTTGGTGAGGCGCTTAATGATGTCCAAAGTTACATGCGCGATAAAAAGGTGTATTTGAGTACAGGAAAGGATATTGTGGAACCGTAAGGAAATATATGGCAAGCAAAATTAATCTTGAGCCTTCGGGCTCTTTTGTTTCTGTGGAAAAAAGCAACTTGACCGCGGCAAGAAATCAGTTATACCACCATGATATATTACGCAACCTTTAAATAAGATTAGATAGCCTCACCCCGCGTAGCCGGAACCAAAATGGATTTAAGCCCGTCATGCTGACTTAGCTGTTCTTTTCCCCTTTTTCGACTGGAATTGATTCCTCTTCAGGCTGAGGTTTGGGTGTTCCTAAATATCTTATTCCCATCCAGAGCGGGACGGCGGCGAAGATAATGCGCAAAGCTCCTTCAGTCAGGATATGGGCCAGGGAGCCGCCCAGGTACGTGCCTAAAAGAATGCCGGGGATTAGTCCCGGCAATACACTTGTGCTGACATTCCCCAAACGCCAGTGAGTATAAGCGCCCACTATTCCCACCGGGACCATGGCGAGGAGGGAACAGCCCTGGGCGGTATACTGGGTGAACCCGGTAAGCAGCACCATGGAAGGTACCATGATCGTACCTCCTCCGACCCCCATCATCCCGGAAAGAAAGCCGGTGAAGATCCCCGTTAATAAGAGGACAAGTATTTTTAACCATCCTGTGGTAGGCTCGGAAACATGGTACAGGTAAGGTTTCAGGAGCAGGAGCAGGGAGACCAGGATTAATAACCCGCCGAAGGATCTCTTGAGCTTCCATCCGGGAAGGGCATTGGCAAAGCACGCACCCGCCCTGGCGGTGAAAATGGCGGTGGACGCCAAAAGGACCGAGGCTGATATATCCACCGGACCATTTAAGGCATAGGTGAAAGCTCCTGATATTCCGGTGAAGACCAGCGCCACAAGGCTCGTACCATGGGCCTTGTGCTGGCCCATTTTCAGGATGCCCACCATCAGAGGGATCATTATCACTCCACCGCCGAGACCTACAAGCCCTCCGAAGAATCCCGCCGCCAATCCTATTAATAAGTTTATCATCCCGCTACCTCAACTAGATAATCGTACCTGGCAGGCGTGCCGGCGCTGCCTTTATTTGCCATTCTAAAAGTTCATTATACATTTATTTATGAATCTAGTAAACCGTCTTTGTTAATTACAGGACTGAAGAATATTCCGGCCGGATAAGACAAATATAATTTTTGGTAAAGAAGGAATCAGAACGGTTCGTTTAAGGCAAAATGCATTTATGAGATTGAAAGAAGAAGGGGCCTATCTTTTGAAAACCTGGTCGGTTCTCATGAGAGAGCATAAAGAGTTTAATGGTATCAGGATTCCTGCCGGAGGTGAAGTTATCTGGAAATTGGATACAGGAGATTTTAATTGGTATAAGTTCGAAATTGTAGATATTGAATATAACAAAGGTGAGCTCTATTGAAAAGTTAAAGATGATACCTGAACCTGTTGTCTCAAAGGCAAATATAAAGGTCAGGAATTTAAGACGAAGAGGGTGTATTTATTCTTTTTTTGGGGAAAAATTATTCAACAAAAACCAAAGATTTGAGGGATGATAATGGATATTCAAAGGGCACGGCAGATATTGGATGCGGACGAGACCATTACTGTACTGCATAATGGTTCGCCAATTTGGATCGAAAGTATAAGTTCAAAAGACAACACGGCAATGGTTTGGCCGATGGAAGATAGGGGAGGGGTAAGAGAGGTACCCATTGCCGAGTTGGTTGAAGGTTAGAGTTTTTGTTACATCGCGCCTTCTAAAATTTGACGACTTACCGCTAACGTAACCGCTCTTGTTTCAGATAAAGCTGTCTTTCCATGTCTTTCTAAGGCTTTAACAATATCATCAATTTTATCGGCAGTAACATTATAATCGGCCAAATGTGTTTTAATACCCAAGCCTTCAAAAAAATCACGAGTTTTGTTAATTGCTGAATCTATACGGGACGCTTCATCACCATTAGTTATATTCCAGACACGTTCTGCATATTGTAATAATTTCGCATGTTTTTGTTCTTTTTGTACATTCCATACAGATGGTAGCAATATAGCCAGTGTTTTACCATGATCAATTCCAAACATAGCTGTTAATTCATGTCCGATTATGTGAGTACTCCAGTCTTGTGGAACACCTGCACCAATTAATCCATTAAGAGCCATGGTCGCGCACCAGACAAGATTGGCCCTCGCATCATAATCGGTTGGGTTGTCAATGGTCTTTTTCCCTATCTCGATCAGAGTCTGTAAAATCCCCTCTGCTGTACGATCCTGAAATCTACCTTCAGCAGGAAATGTAACATACTGTTCAACTGTATGAACAAACGCATCAACAATTCCATTTGCGACTTGATCTTGAGGCAGTGTATATGTAAGGGTAGGGTCTAATATTGAAAACCTGGGAAATATCAACTCACTAAATAATACGAATTTTCCGTCCTCGTAACTTATAACACAACCACTGTTCATCTCCGATCCGGTGGCTGGCAAGGTCACCACTGTACCCAGCGGTATTGCTGTTTTAATCTTATTATTCGAAGATAAACCAAATTTAAGGAGATTTGAAGGTTCTCCTTCATATGGAGCTGCAACTGCGATGAATTTTGTCCCATCAATAACAGAGCCGCCGCCTACTGCAAGTAGAAAATCAATATTGTTATTACGAACAATCTCCAATGCTTTTATTAATGTTTTATATTTGGGATTTGGCTCTATTCCTTCGAACTCATATACCTCCCGGCCTCCCAAAGAAGCCTTGACCTTATCGAGTGTCCCAAATTTTTTAACGCTGCCGCGGCCATGAGTTACCAAAACCTTTGCATTAGCAGGTACAAGTCTATCAAGCTCTCCAAGCCTGTCTTTACCGAATACGATATGAGTTGGGTTGTAAAAATCGAAATTAAACATAATAAATTCTCCTTTCCGTTTTTTATTGTTCGTAATACATTACATTAAAATACTACACCTTTAAGCATACTAGAAGTCAATAAATATTATTGAAAATTTATAAAATATTTGACCTACAGTTGGATGCCGTACTGATTGGCAAGCTGGCCTTCTTGGTGGGTTGTTACGTGAGAGACCTGTTGATGGGAAGTGAACCAGCTGATTATGATGTAGCTACTTCCGAGGATTCGCCGAAAAACGGATAGATAGCATTTAAAGACTTGACGGATAGAATAAAGACATATAATGTAATTAGATATTTATCTACCCTGAAAACATTTGTTCGAAAAGGCAACACTAAACTAAGACCATTAAATCAATGGTTGAAAACAAATACGACTTTTTCCTAAAGTTATATTTAAGCAACTATTTCCAGTGTAACTCTATAACCCATGGACTCCAGCCTTTTTACAGCACGGTTAACTGTAGCTTTTTCACGGCACTTGTCAAAGTAATTTGCACCAAGTTCAATATACGGCATGCGTTTCTTTAACATGTGATAGATGATAACCAAAATGCTATGACCAACAGCAATTGCAGCACGATTAGCACCCCTGCGAGCAGCAATCCGGTGGTACTGGGCGGAAAGGTATGTATCTTTACTATTGGCGGCTGCACGAGCCGCTTGGGTTAGCGCTCTTCGTAAAAACTTGTTGCCTTTACGGGTACGCCCTGATTTTCGTTTGCCGGCGCTTTCGTTATTACCTGGAGCCATGCCGGCCCAAGAGGAAATATGGGCTTCCGTTGGGAACCGATTCATATCGGTACCAATTTCAGCTATGATTTCTTGTGCACTTGGAATTCCGATTCCGGTAATGGTATCCAAGAGCTCCAGGTCTTCCTCAAAAGGGCTCATTCGCTCGGCAATTTCTCTATCCAGCAGGGTAATTTGCTGGTCAAGGAAGTCAATGTGTTTAAGTTGGGCGGATAAAACCATTTTTTGATGCGGGCCTATTAAGCCATATAGGGATATAGGGCGCGTTCCAACTGTTCTTTCTTGTTCTTCATCCGCCCTTTAGCCATGATACTGAGTGCTTTAGGGTCTTCAACGCCGTTTATGATGGCTTTAATCATTGAACGGCCTGATACTCCCGTAATATCAGTGGCTACCGATGATAATTTGATGTTGGCTCCTTGCATGCGGTTGACTTCCCGGACCTTTCTTCGGTAAGGCTGCGGCGATAGCGTGTCAGTTCACGTAGTTCTCTTTGTTCAGGTTCGGAATGAAGCTGCCCTTGACCAACCCGTGTTGTAGAAGGTCAGCTATCCATTCAGCATCTTTGACATCGGTCTTACGCCCGGGTACCATTTTGATGTGTTGGGCATTTACTACCAGCACCTCAATTTCTCTCATCTCCAGGAGGTTGTAGATTGGTTTCCAGTACACACCGGTGCTTTCCATGGCTACAATTGTACAGCCTTTGCTTTCAATCCAGTTCGCAAGGTCGATGATGTCTTCGGTCATGGTGCCAAAGGTGCGAATCTCTTTACCCTCAGGAGTGATAACGCATGCCGTAATACTCTTTTTGTGTACATCCAGGCCACAACAACGTGCGTGTAAAATTTGCATTTGGTGTCCTCCTATAACGGCTGGTAAGATTGTCGGCTGGTGCAGCAACCTTTAAACGGGCAATCTACCCTGCGTGCTTCCCATAAGGGAGCGACAATCTGTGGTGCACCAGGTCGTTGGGGTCTGTCTAAATAACGGGCTCGCGGCACCAAGAAAACACGACCTCCCTTCGCCAGCCGTAAGAAAGAGATTCTATGTAGCTCTATTTTCATCCTTCTGCTGGTGCCGATTCAGCGGCGTGGATGTCTAAATACCAAATCAAAAGGAGTTTTGGGATTTGGTTAGCGCGACATTCAAGGCCCTGGCCGACCCGACGCGCAGGAAGATTCTCAAGCTGTTGCGGGAACGGGATATGACGGCCGGGGAAATCGCGGAGCAATTCAATATTTCCAAGCCGAGCATCTCCCATCATTTGAATATTTTAAAACAATCCCGGCTGGTTATTGACGAGCGCCAGGGGCAATATATTTACTACTCGTTGAACATGACCGTATTTCAGGAGATAATGGGCTGGTTCTCCGAGATTTTGGAACGGAAGGAAGGGTGAAATTACGTGAATACCGAGAATAAAAAAGGCAGCTGGTATATCTTTATAAGGGAAGAATGGCCGCTGTTATTGATTATCGCCGGGGCACTTATCGCGGGCTTGATCATCTACCCGCATTTACCGGAACGGGTGGCCAGTCACTGGAACCTGAAAGGTGAGGTGGATAGATATTCTTCCCGGATTTGGGGTGCTTTCGGAATCCCAATAATGACTGCTGTCATATATATCATGATGCTATTTCTGCCCCTGATCGATCCCAGGAAACAGAACTATCAGAAATTCGCCGGCGCATACAGGCTATTTAGGGCGGTTATGGTCGTGTTTATGATTGGCTTATATGCTGTCATTGTAACAAGTGCGCAGAGATACCAGGTACCTGTGGGTCGAGTAGTTATAACAGGTATTGCTCTGTTGTTTATAGTAGTGGGTAATTTTATGGGACAGATCAGGCAGAATTACTTTGTGGGTATTAAAACCCCGTGGACGCTGGCCAATGAAGTGGTCTAGCAGAAGACTCACCGGCTGGCCGCCCGGCTTTGGGTGGGCGCCGGTCTGATCGGACTGGTGGCCGCGCTGGCCGGCGGCGCTGCGGGAGCTTGTAATTATGGGTGTCTCCCTTGGCCTGGCTGTAGTTATCCCCTTCGTCTTTTCCTACCTAGAGTTTCGCCGGCAGCAACAATGAATGGGAAGAAATGCAAAGTGACCACTCCCTACAAGTGACTGGTCACTTTTTGAAATGAATTCTTTTAAAAAAACACAATGTTCTTTCCATCTCCGGTTTATTGAAAATTTTTTCCGGAGAGCCTTCTTCAATTATTGTGCCTTGATCCATAAACAGTATCCTATCAGAAATTTCCCTCGCAAAGCTCATCTCATGCGTAACAATTATCATCGTCATACCGTCTCGAGCCAAATCCCTTATTGTTTGAAAAACCTCTCCTGAAAGTTCAGGGTCAAGTGCGGACGTTGGTTCATCAAACAACATTATATTTGGACTCATTGCAAGAGCCCTGGCGATAGCAACTCTCTGCATTTGCCCTCCAGAGAGTTGATGGGGGAAATTGTCTTTCTTATCTTCAAGCTTTACTTTTATTAACAGGTTTAAGCCTATTTCTCTTGCAGAATTTTTATTAAGCTTTCCTACCGTCATTAACGGTTTTATTATATTTTCTAAAACTGTATAGTGAGGAAACAGGTTAAATTGTTGAAAAACCATACCTATTTTTTTTTCAGAACCGTTATCATCGTAAATGGAATTGCCATTCAAAAATATCCTACCAGAATCAATAGGTTCAAGTTTACATATACATCTAAGCAATGTGCTCTTTCCAGAACCACTAGGCCCTATTATTGAAATAATCTCTTTATTATAAACATCAAGCTCTATTTCCTGAAGAGCTTTGAATCCATTAAATGATTTGTTAAGTCCTATTATCTTTAATATTGGGATGTTTGTCATAATATAGTCCTATTCTTTCAACAAATTCATTCAACAAACATATGCTTTATTTATCCGCTTTTCAATCTTTTTACTGATCAGGGATACAGCATATGTCATAATAAAGTATATAACCCCTAGGGTTAGGTAAATCTCAAATGCCCTGTAGGTTCTAGTATAAATAAGATTTCCAATTCTAGTCAGCTCCGTAATAGCAAGAATTGAAACCAGGGAGCTTTCTTTTAACAAAGTTGAAAAAGAATTCATCAATGTAGGTACGGCCACTCGTACAGCCTGGGGGTAAATAATATGGACTAAACTCTGGAATCTGTTGTACCCCAATACAAAAGATGCATCTTTCTGTCCAACAGGTACAGAATTGATAGAAGCTCTAACAATTTCTGACATGTAAGCAGCACTATTAAGGGCGAGCCCAATAATCGCGGCCCAAAAACCAGGTATGCTTAATCCTATTGAAGGCAAGCCGTAATAAATAAAGAAAAGCTGAATTAAAAGCGGAGTGCCCCTGAATACTTCAACGTATACAGACAATATCTTTTCAACTACTCCAGGCAATTTTTCACACCTTAATGTTCCGACTATGAAAGCAATTACCAAAGCCAATATAAAGGATACTGCGGTTATCTTTATCGTCAGCAAAGCCGCGGACAATAAAAATAACCAGTTATCAGCAATAATCCCGAATTTCAAACCTATACCTCCACTCAAATTTAAGGGTAAACATAATGTTCACCCTTATAAACCTAGACTGTTAACCATTTGTCTACCAATTGTTTATATACTCCGTTTGCCTTTACTTTAGATAGAGCTTCGTTAAGTTTCTGTGTAAGACTGTCTTCTCCTTTTCTTAGAACCATTACTATTTCAGCTGACTCAAGGGGTTTTTCCAGTATCCTGAAGCCTTTTTGTTCTTTGAGTTGATTTACAGCGTAAGCATATCCAACAATTACCGCGTCAATTCTTTTATTTTTCAAATCAATGAAGGCTTCCGGGTTATAATTATACCTTTTTATTTCCTTCAACCCTTGCATCTTATCTGCAATTTGCTCGCTACCCGAGCCTAGTTGCACACCAATAACCTTACCTTTAAGATCATCCGGTGAATTAATATTTTTTTCATCTTCCCGAACTACTACTATATCATTTAAGTTATAATAAACGTCACTCATATTTACATTCTCTGCTGCCGCTTCCTTCTTTGACATACATGTAATTAAAACATCGTAATCGCCTTTGGTCAGTCCTCCAAGAAGAGCTTGCCATTCCGCATCCTTGATTTCTACACCTATTCCGAGTTCTTTGGTCAATGCGTTTGCAAGGTCTATATCGAAACCTTCGATTTCTCCGTTCTTCTCGTTCCTTGATTCAAATGGAGGATATGCCGCACAGAGCCCAACAATGAGCTTTTTGCTTTCATTAACCCTTTGCCAGGAATTATCCTGGGTAGCCTGATTACCTGATTCGGTTTTTGAAGAACACGCGGCCATTAGGGCACACGTTGATAGTATTATTGCCAATAGCAGAGTATATTTTAATATATTTCTTGCCAAACTTTGAACCCTCCCACTTTTTATTATTTATTTTTTAATAGTATTTTGAAAAATAAATTGCTTAATATTACTTATTGACCCCTTAACATCTATTTCATCTATTGCTGCAAATGGAATAATAAGATTATTAATATTGAATAATTCTTTAAGTTCATCAATAAATATCCCTGGTTTGCTAATAAACTTTAACGTATCAAGCTTTCTTGAAATATCGATATTAGTGGACAATTCCCCTCCCCAGTCACCTGAGCATGACTTATATACTCCACAGCTCGGACTTCCATCAATGCCAATTAAGCCGGTGATTTTATATCCATTGCTTACATAATTTATTAACTGATACATTATTGGTTTTATAATTTCCCGGCATTTTTCCCTAAAGAAAGGAGTATCAAATTGTTCTCTCACATGCCCCCATCTCTTGACACCATATACTGTCATTTCAGGGCACGGAAGTTGTATTATACCAATTTTCTTTTCAATTAACATATTTACTATTTCAGGAATTATCGCTGCATAGCTACTTAGTTCTTCAACTTTTGAGTTTGAATTAAGAATACAGTGAGACAATAATATTATTTCTTTATTTCTCTTAAATTTGACCACCTCTTTTTTATAATAAATTATTTTATATTAATATAACTTGTTAGTCTAATAAATATTTTTTATATTTTTCGTAGCTTCTATATAATGTTCTTATTGCCGGCAGGAAGTATATTAATTAAAAAATTCACGATAGCTTTTGCCTTACCCTTTAGGCGTTAAAAAAGCGCCTGTGTTGGCGCTGTTTCTATAAAATTATGGAATAATTATAGATGAATATTGTTATCATTAAATATAAAAAAAGTTAAGTCATATGAAACACTCGGGAGAAGATAGATGTTTTATATAGTAAAATTTATCATAATGTGGCTATTTTGGTTATTACTTGCAGATAGAAGGCGTTGGAATAAACTGTTTCTGGTTTCACTTTTTGCTGTTTTATTAGGTCTATGCTTTTATATAGGTTTATATGGACTAGAATGGCGATTGGAATAGAACTAATATTTATAGTAGCCACCGACCATCTTAAATACGATAAATGGTGGAATGCAGGATGCTCTTATCTTGCTGATTGGTTTTTATATTGGTTGTTTTATGAATTTCATAAGTTTTTAAATTAAGTAAATTGTCTGGTTAAATACAATGGTAGCCGACCGAAAGTTGTTAACGTTCTTCCTTTTATTTGCATACTGCGCCTTAATTACATGATGAAACCAATTTAATGTATTTTGATAGATATCCTTCTTTTATTTTAGACTCTACAGGCTTCCACCGACGCTTCCTGTTTTCCAACTCCTCGTGGTCTACTAAATGAATTTGAGAAAAACAATATGAGGAAAACAGAAAGGCACTGATTGTAAATGTTTCCCATGACCTGAAGACGCCCATTACCTCCCTGCAGGGTTATGTTGAGGCTATCCTGGACGGTGACATACCGCCGGAAAACAAGGATAAATACTTGCAGATAATCCATCGAAACATTATTTATGTAAACAGGCTGATAGATGATCTTTTCCTTTTTTCCAAGTTGGATATGCAGAAATTGAATTTCCAGTTTGCCACTGTGCCGATTCGGGCTTTTATGGGTGATCTGACAGAAGAATTCAGGTTTGAACTGGCGGATAGGCAAGTGCGGCTTGAATACACTGATAAAATGGAGCAGGATTTGCCGGTGCGCCTGGACGGCAAGAGAATGCACCAGGCCATCAGGAATATTATCAGCAATGCTATAAAATACGGGCCGGAAGAAGGTCTGGTCGTTAGAGCCGCACTATCGAAACAAGGTGATTCCGCCTGTATTGAAATCAGCGATAACGGGCCGGGAATCCCCGCAGATAAACTCCCCCATATTTTCGAAAGGTTTTACCGTATCGATAATGAGCGCACAAAGGATTTATCGAGCACCGGGCTCGGGCTGGCCATCGCCAGGGAACTGGTGGAAGCTCACGGGGGAAGAATTGCGGCTGCAAGCGAGGAAGGCAAAGGCATGTGCTTTACGATCACGCTTCCGCTCGCCGGTTGAGTGGGAAGGGGCTGCCGATGAAACGTATATTGATCATTGAGGACGATCTTAATATTGCCGAGTTGGAAAGGGACTATCTCCAGCTGAACGGGTTCAAGGCGGACATCGTCCAGGATGGAGCCCGGGGGCTGAAAAGGGCGCTTACAGGTAGTTATGATGTCATCATTGTAGATCTGATGCTGCCCGGTAAGGACGGATATGAAATCATTAAAGAGATCAGGGAAAGACTGGATGTCCCGGTGGTGGTTGTTTCAGCCAAGGGTGAGGATATCAGCAAAATCAGGGGGCTGGAGTACGGAGCCGATGATTATCTGACCAAGCCGTTCAGCCCGGGGGAACTGGTGGCCAGGATCAAGTCCCATATCAAAAGATATGAGCGGCTCAAGGGCAACGTGGTGTCCCCGGAGGTGATCACCCACGGGGGACTGGAAATCAACACGGCATCCCACCAGGTATCTGTCAACGGCAGGGAAGTGCAAATGACCGCGAAAGAATATGAGTTATTGTTGTTTCTCGCTTCCCATCCGAACATGGTGTTTTCCAAAGAGCACCTTCTGTCATCCATCTGGGGAGACGACAACTATGGAGATACGGCGACCGTGGCCGTACATATTCAAAAGATAAGAAAAAAGATCGAAAAAGACCCGTCGAACCCGGAGTTTATCGAAACGCTGTGGGGAACCGGGTACAGGTTTACAAGCGCTTGCCGGGACTTCTAATGCGGAAAGGACGGTAATCAAGCTGTATTTTACGGGGAGTATTTCATGAAAGCACAATTTGCAATTTTTTTTGGCACTTTCTTAACGATCTATGGTGCGGTTAACTATTATATCGGACTGCGTGGATGGCAGGCTTTCGGCAGGCTGATTCCTAACGGTTACGGGAAAATATACTGGTTCTTATTCACTTTGCTGGCCTTATCATTTCTCGCGGGCAGATTTGGCGAAAAGTATTTACCCGCCGCAGTCGGCGACGGCTTGACTCTAGTCGGTTCATACTGGTTGGCCGCAATGCATTACTTGTTTTTCTCTTTGATCGCCATTGATCTGATCCGGCTGGCTGATCGTTGGCTTGGCTTTTTACCGGAAGGCTTGAAACAGTTTTCGGCGGCTACCGGTCTGGCTGTTTGTTTACTGGTAACAGGTATTATTATTTACGGCACATGGAATGCCAGAAACCCGCAGCTTCGTCATTATGAAATTACTATTTCCAAGCCGGCAGGGAGTTTGAACCAGTTGCATGTGGTTATGGTATCCGATATTCACCTGGGGAAAATCGTTCATAACGGCAGGCTCACGACCCTGGTAAACAGGATCAATAGCATGAATCCGGACCTGGTTTTGCTTCCGGGAGATATCATCGACGAAAATATTGGTCCATTTATCGAGCAAAAAATGCCGGACGTATTACGCCTGTTAAAACCAAAGTACGGTACTTTCGCTGTATTCGGCAATCACGAATATATCGGCGGTCATGCTGAAGAAGCGTTTCACCATTTGCAAGAAGCCGGGATAACAGTGTTGCGCGATGATTATAAGAAGGTGGCCGGGAGCTTTTATATCGTGGGCCGGGACGATAGTGCCGGGGGACGCTTCAAGGTTAAACGTCGCCAGGAGTTGTCTGCTGTAATGGAAGGGGTGGATCATTCCTTGCCGGTAATTTTAATGGACCATCAGCCGTATCATTTAGAGGAAGGTCAGGAACAGGGCGTGGATTTGCAACTCTCGGGACATACTCACCGCGGGCAGCTGTTTCCGTATAATCTAATTACTCAAAGAATATTCGAACAGGACTGGGGGTACCTGCGTAAAGGAGACTTCCAGGTTATTGTTTCGTGCGGCTTTGGCACCTGGGGCCCACCGATTCGAATAGGCAACACGCCGGAGATAGTGGACATCACCATTCACTTTCAACCCTGAGTATCATTCCGGTTAATTTAAATTTTGCCCTTTTCCCTGGCAATGCGAGAAAATAGCTCCATTTTATTTTTGGGGGGGACGTGAAGAACCGGCCTACGGGACATGGTCAGCGCGCCGCTTGGACAAGCGGAGGCGCAAGCGCCGCATCCAATGCAGATTTCTTTATTAACTACCGGCACTTCAACCCCGCTGCCGTCATCGCGCATGGTAATGACTTTAATCTGGCAGCTATCGGCGCAGGTACCGCACGCGGAGCAACTATCCTGGTCCAGGGCCGGGATGAAATTACTGGGGTGCGCGAACAATTTTCCATACTTCCTGGTGGGACGCAGAGCCTCGCAGCAGCAGCCGCAGCAGTGGCAGAGATAAGCCGGCTGGTTAAGCACATTATCTCCTAGATGGACCAACCCCAGCTTTTCTGTTTGGTCCAGCACCCGCAGCAGTTCGTCCACAGTGGCCGGCCGGGCCATACCACGGCGCACAAGCCAGTTTGCAGTGTCACCCATGGTTGTGCACGTCTCCATAGGCGCGCCGGCGGCACAAGCCCTACCCAGGTGGCTTGCCTTGTGACGGCACGTACACAAGGACAGCGCCCCGCTACCGGACTGGCGGATGATTTCAGAAGCCCTCTCATAGCTTAAAACCTCTGTTTCCACTATAGCCGGTATCAGTTTTTCATATACCAGAGTCCTCAACAACTTGGTGGCGGTGCCGGTGAACTCTTTCCCTACTTCAGGCCTTCGAAAGTATCTTTCGAATAGTTCCGCCAGTTCCTTCATGTTTATCTCGTTTCTCACCCGCATAAAGGTAAATTCAAAAAATCCTACCACCATCGGGGTCAGCATATAGTAAGTACCTTTCTTTGTGGGCAGTTCCTGCACAAGCCCCTTTTCGGACATACTGTCCAGTGTTTCTTTTAACACATCTTCTTTCATTCCGGTGATGCCGGCAATCTTATCCAACCTGATAGGAACCATGGGGAATTTGCTGCCCACCATGGCCTCGCCCTCGGTATAAAGGCGGTGGAGAATTTCCATCAGGATCTCGTTAACGGGCGCTCCCACCGGATTCTTATTTAAGCGTTCGGCTAGTGCCATGTAAACCTCTTCTTTGGCATTTACGATATGTCCCATAAAAATTTCCCCCTGAAAAATTAAAAACTATCAAGATGTTTTTCAATTCTCTTTCAATATTGAAAATCCTCCGGAGCACGATTTATCCATTACCGATTTCAGAGCATCCGCATAACGCGCCGGTTATTTGTGCCATCAATTTACGGCTTGGCTCCGTAATGCTTAGGATGCGCCAAAAAACGGTTAGCGCGACATTCAAGGCCCTGGCCGACCCGACGCGCAGGAAGATTCTCAAGCTGTTGCGGGAACGGGATATGACGGCCGGGGAAATTGCGGAGCAATTCAATATTTCCAAGCCGAGCATCTCCCATCATTTGAATATTTTAAAACAATCCCGGCTGGTTATTGACGAGCGCCAGGGGCAATATATTTACTACTCGTTGAACATGACCGTATTTCAGG
>Ga0067045_1030205_pt1 | contig 16221 bp, 11 predicted proteins | sample TerdegcTABiofilm_FD_59184 | JGI IMG/M metagenome (GOLD analysis project Ga0067045, IMG submission 59184) | Combined Assembly of (Gp0054472, Gp0054536) Wastewater bioreactor microbial communities from Singapore -Terephthalate degrading...
CCCGCCGCCGGCGAGTCGGCACGCCGGCGGCGGGGCCCGCACGGCCGGGCACGGGCGGCAGGCTGGCGAGCGGCGTTGCCAGCGGCGGTCCAGAACGCCCCGGGGACACGCCGCCCACCGGTCCAGGCAGCCCCGGGCCTGCGCGCTGATCGCCGCTCATGGCCACTGGTCCGAACGCCGGACGATGGTGACGGGCGTCCCCGGTCCCACGTGCCGCATCAGGTGATCCATGTCGCTGTTGGTCAGGGCCACGCACCCTTCGGTCCAGTCCTCGTCCCGACCGCCGTGACCATGGATCTCGATATTGCCGCCAATCCGGGCCCAGGCCGAGATCAGCCCCCGCTGCTTGTACAGCCGGTGTCGCTGCACGTCCTGCTCGTTGGGGAAGCTGATCGGCAGCGCCCGGTAGTACCGGCTGCCGCCATTCACGCCGGTGATCCGGTACTTGCCTTCGGGCGTCGCGCCGTCGCCCGCGTAGGTCTTCTGCCGCGCCGAATTGTACCCGAGATCGCAGCGGTACTGGCGGATCACCTTGCCGGCACGCAGCAGGTAGAGCGTGTGCCGGGACTTGTCGACGATCACCGCATGCCCACCGGTCCGGCGGGACTCCGCCACGGTCTCCTCGACCCAGCGCCGCCACATGGGCACGTACTGCGCCTCGTCGGCTCGCTGCTGGCTGATCACCTCGCCGACGCGCACCAGCGCCTGCCGGCCCTCCGCAAGCTTGCTGGATGCGGCCGCGAACTCGCCCTGCGCGATGAGGTGCCGCCCGGTGCGCAAGGCCAGCGCGGCCTGCGACCAGAAGTGCTCCGCACGGAACATGTTCAGGGAACCGTCCAGCGCCCGGCGGTGCGTGGTCAGCTCGGATTCGAGCTGGGCATAGTCGTTCCGGGCCTGCTCTTCGAGCTGGCGCGCACGGGTGGTGGCCTCCTCTTCGGCGACGCGAGCTGCCTCGAAAGCCAAGGACAGGACCGAGTCCGCCACGGCGTAGTCGCGGAAAGGCTTGAGGCGGCCATTCTGGCGCGCCATCTCCATCCAGCCCGCTTCCATGAGCTGCTCGGCTGCCCGGTAGCGGGGCTCCGAATGCTTGACGGCGCCGGCATTCTGGGCCGCCTCCAGCGCGTACTTGGCCCGCTGGAAGTTCGCCAGTGGCGGCTCCTGGCAACCCCACAGGCCCACACCGAGACACGCTGAGACCGACAGGACGAGGCTGCTGCGCTGAAGGTGCTTCACCGTTGCGGGCGGCTCAGTTCCAGATCGATGGAGGGAAGAGAACTGCAGGCACACAGAGGGGGGGCCGCCCGAAGCAGCCCCCCCTCCACGATCTCACAGGCTCCACGACATCAACGCCGGAGCCTGCGGGACTAGCGCCGGGCCTGAGGCTTCTGGTGCGCCATGGCGGCGGCCGCAGCGATCTCGTCGTTGATGCGCTTGATCTGCTCGCGCACGGCGGCCACCTTCGGCTTGGCGGTCAGGTACCTGCCCGCGTCGAACTCTGCCTTGGCCTCGGCGAACGGAGCATCGATGCTCTGCAGCTCAGCCTCGATCAACGCCAGGTCAGCCTTGTTGCCCTTGCCCTTCGGGGCATTCTGGAACGCGACCTTCACGGCCTCCAGCTCGGAAGTCGCCATCGACAAGTGACTCGAGACTTCCTGCCGCACCCGCTCCTTCTCGGCCTTGGCGTCGGACTCTGCCTTCTGAGCCAGCCCTTCAGCACGGATGAACTGCTGCCGGCTCTTCTCGTACCGGCGGAACAGGACAAACTTGGCATCCTGCTGCTGCTTCTCCGCCATCGCGGCATTCAGCGTGTCCTGCGCTGCCGACAGGGACCGCGGGGCATACTGCTGGGCCTCGGCCGCTTTCGCCGCAGCCAGAGCCGCCTGAGCCTTCTGGATCTCCACTTCCGGCGGCTTGCTGCAGCCCCAGATCAGCAGAGGCAGGGTTAGGATCGCAAGGGCGAACATCACGCGTCTGGACATCTTGGCACTCCTTTCGCAATTCACCGTGAGTCTGGGTCCACCTCCACCCGAAGAGGACACCTGCTGACCCCCGTGGCGAGCATGCATCCTCTCCTCTGTTTGCCGCTGCACTCTCGGTACTCTGTCGTCTTACGGCGATGCCGGCTTGTCGGCAGTTCTCAGCGCCCAATTCGCGCCAACTGAGGGCTGAAATATAGGGCCCCTATTCTTCGCCTGTCAACCTCCCGAGCCGGCCCCGGTCAATCCCCCCCTTCCCGAGCGTCCCGGTGCCGCTTCTCCCGGACCGCCACCTCCAAGAATGCGATCGATCCAATCTCCTCCCTCGAGCTGCCGCTCTCGCGCAGCGGATGCCGGCCCACGACCCAAGGACATCCGGCCGAGCGCACCACCCGGCTCCGTGCATTCCGCTCCATCAGATTGCCAGACTCGGCACCATCACGGCGGGTGCACGTACACCTTGCAGTCCGGCAACCAGCCGCCCCCCGGACAGCGAACTTTGCTGGAACACCCCGCCCAGGCCATGGGATCCGGCTGGCCGTCACTCATATGCTCCCACACGCACCCGGCAGTTGCTGCCAACCGCCTCCCATCACCCAGCCGCTGATCGCTTCCTGCTGACCGTCGGTCGACCGCAGCAGACCCCGTCTCGCGGCGCTGTGCAAGCCTCACCGCCGACTGACAACGCGACCTGGTCCGTTCCCGGCGCCGCCCGAAAGCCGCCGCGTCACTGGCCTGACTGCCCAGGCCGCCGTCCGCGCCCAGCCCACCCCGCCGGCAGCGGCACCCGAGCCCCGCAGACGAGGCCGCTGGCCGCACTTCCATCCCGCCTTCAATGCGCGGCGTTCGCTTCGTCCCGACTCCCGACGATGCCACGGACAGCGGCCAAATATAGGGAATCGGGTGCGCTGGCGCAAAGACGATGCTGGTCGGAATCGCTCTGCCGCACAACGCCAACGCGCCAGCACGAAAGCCCGGAGCCGGTGCCATCGCCGCCAGGGCACTTCCCGCTGCCTCCTCCGCAGGCCACGCGCACAGAACGAAGGAGCTCCACCACGGTGTGCTCCAAGACGATGAACGACCCGCGCCCAGACAGGCGCCCGTTCGGGGCCCCTTCGCTGCCCGATGCCACAGCTCAGCGATGCGGCTGGCCCACCGCATCGCTCTCGGCGAATCGCACCCTACGGCTCCATCGCACACGACCTTCCGTCGCGCCTTGCCACCCGTGTGCCCAACACGACGACCAGACTCTCGGCGAGAAACCCCGCGACCAGCGTGGCCGCGGCGGTGGCGTGGTTCAGCCAGCCCAGCGAGAACAGCGCCAGCGAGACCAGGTACGTGGCGGCATTGCGACCCACCGCGCCAGCGCCCATCGGCCCCGTGTGTCGCTGCACCATGGCGATGCCGTGGAAGTAGTTCCGGAAGGCCACCACCACGGGCAGCAGGCACATGACCATCAGCACCTGCCGCGTCATCGTTAGCACCTCTGCACCCACGCCGATCAATTCCTGGAGGATGAACGACGACACGGGCGTGAAGACGACCACCACCATGGCCCCCACGACCGCGGTGGTAACCAACCCCATGAAGCGGCGCACGCCGGCCAGATCCTCCGCCCCGAAAGTCACGAACAAATGCCGGAATTGGTTGAGCAGATTGTGAAAGATCATCGCGAAGTCGAAACCGACACGCATCGCCGCGATGATCGGCTGCGGATTCTCCAGCCGGCCGAGAAACGAATAGATGATGGGGCGACTCAGCGAGAACATCACGCTGGTGAGGGCCACCGGCCAGAAGAAATCGTAGACCTCGCGGTACCCGATCGATTCGCCGCCGTCGCGTTCGGGAGACTGCACCACGCGTGTTGCCGCCCAGAATAGGGCCACCAAGTGGGCCACGGACGCCACGCCCTGGGCAAGGGCCAGCGTGATCACCGCGCGCCAGCCTGCATGGAATCCGATGGCGAGGACGAGCAGCACCGCCGCCAAGTACAGCACGTTGAAGAGCGTGACCAGGCGCGTCTTCTTGGCTTGAACGATCAGCCCCATGTAGTAATTGCGCAGCGCTGCCAGCACGATATTGGGTGCCAGCAGCGTCACGTACAGGCGAACCGCCGCCAAGGTCGGGCCGTCCACGTTGAACGCGGCGCGCAGCGCCGGGGCGCCCACCGCAGGGAGCGCGAGGAGCAGCACGGGGATGGTCAGGACAGCGCCGACCAGAAGCACGAAGCGCCGGCACACGCACCGGGCCGCGCGCGACGTGGCGAGGACCACCGTCATCTGAGGAATGAAGATCAGGGCGGCGTCGAACAGGTGGTACACCCCAGCGGCCAGCGCGAAGGTGGCCAGCTCTGCCGTGGCGTTGGGGTACCGGGCCAGGGTGGCGTTCTGGATCTGATTGCCCAGCAGCGACACCAGACCGGTGAGAGCCAGCGGCCAGTAGAACGCCCAGTACCCTCGGATGGGCTTAGCAGTGTTCACCGGGGATCCTGTGCACGGGGGCAGTTCGGCGGGCGCGCAGGCAGTCCGGCGGCAACCAGTCCACCATGCCCGCTCAGCGTCCAGTAGGACCGATCATGCCCGCGCGGACGGGCTCGGCCGTTCGGCCAGCCCCGTTCACCGGGCCGCGGCCATCGCCGTCCGCGCGGCCCCGCCGACGACCGCCGAGTGTGCCCGAGGTCACAGCGGTTGGCCCCGCGCGATCACCGTGACGCGGGCCCGCGGGTGCACCCCGGCCGGTCCGGAGCAGGTGAAGCTGACCTCGTTCCGGCCCGGAGCCAGCAGGGGCGCCGCACCCACGGCTTCTCCCTCCTGCAGCAGTTCGCCCTTGGGTCCGTACAGCCGAAACGCGGCCGGCGGCTGGAACTCCAGATAGCAGCCGCTGCCCAGCTCGACCGGAAACATCACCCGGTGCTCGCCGATGCGCACCGCCGGCTGGCGCAGCACGATGTTGCGCAGCGGCAGCGCCTGGACGGGGCTCAGACAGCAGGTGACGGTGTCGCCCGGCGGCACCGCGTTGAGCCACACGTCCAGCGAGCCGACGCACCCAGGATCGACGTTCTCGCGGTAGATCGCGTAGGGCGAACCGTACGGCCAGAGGTACTCGGTGTAGCGCTCCCCCTCGGGTTCGACGAGCTCGACATATCGCCAGCCCACGAAGTCGATCACCACGTAGCGGTCGCCGATGGCCGGGCTCAAATGCTCCGGGCTGCGAAGCTGGATGTTGAGCACCTCGCCCTTGCCGTCCCCGTGGATCCACACTCCCAGCCCTTGGTGCGCGCGCAGATCGGCAGGAGGAGCTAGCAGCCTGCCGACCTGCGCCCAGGCGCCGGTCCGCGTCGGCCGCGCGCTCGCTGCCCGCAGGCAGCCGCTCTCCAGACGGGCAGGTGAGCGCCGATCGCAGCGCTCCAGGTCGACCCAGACATGCTCGGCCGCGCTCCGGCGGGTGAATGCGCTCGGCTCGGCGAAGTCGGCCAGCACGGGATTCCCCGGCGCCCCGTAGGGGCCCGCACCCAGCAGCGCCTCGAGGCGCAAGGCGGCCGGCTGCGCCGACCACGGGTTCTCGACCGTCCACACGCTGCTCCACGGCTCCAGGCGCTCCACGCGATGCCGCGCATACTGGACCGGCCGGAACACCGGGCTTTCGTCCGGGCTGTGCTCCAGGGTGAACTCCGCGCCCGGCTGGCGCAGCTTGGCGCGGATCGAGGGGGGCACTTGGCCGGACCGGCGCAGCGTCTCCCAGGCGCGGATGATCGCAGCCAAACGCGGCAGCGCTGGATTCTGCGCGAGGGTGCCTGGCTCGATGCCCATCAGCGACAGCCCGCTGTCGTTTCCCAGCGCCTTGGCGCACAGGTACTCGATGTCATCGGCGAGGGTCGGCTCCCCCTGCGCCCCGTCCCAGGTCTTCAGCGCCCACCATCCCAGGTTGGTGGGCAGGAAGATCCGCCGGCTGTCCGCGTTGGCAGCGCAGTGCAGGTCGATGAAGCGCTTGTGGCTGCGGCGGGGATGGTCCCATGCGCCCAGCCGCGAACGCACGAACCACAGGTGATGGCGGAAGGTGCTCATCTCCATCAGCGCCGGACGGGCGAGCCGGCGCCACAGCTCGAACACGAACCGGGAGCCGTAGTGCCAACCGTGCTCCGCCCCGCCCAGCACATCCTCCCCATCCAGCGCATCCAGGTACATCATGTCGAATCCGCACTCGTTGAAGACCGCCGCGGTGCGCGTTGCCACTTCGGCCAGCAGGGAGCTGTCAGGATCGGGGACGAACAGGCCGAAGCACTCCTTCAGGTGATGGACCTGGGCGCCGGCGGCATGGGCGGCCGCCCGCGTTCCGCAGGCCCCGCGCCGACAGCCGGCAAAACCGTAAGGGGGTGTCTGGCGTACGTCGCTGTAGGTGATCAGTTCGTCGTCGATCTGCAGGGTGGCGCTGTTGCGCACGAAGAATCCCGTGGTCGCCGACATGCCGGCCGGGCACTCCCGCACGCCCACTTCGACCGCGTCCGCGGATAGTGGCTCCGCCAGCGTCAGGGTGGCGTCCTTCGCCAGGCGCGGGTCGGGAACCGGGGTCACCCACGGACAGCTCTTGTCGATGAAAAACGCGTAGGTGTGCAGCCCGGCCGCGATCCCGGCGTCGTGCAGGCGGTCGATCGCCCGCTTCAGATCGGCCAGGCCTGCGGGGTACCGAGCCGGGTTGGGCTGGCAGTCGCCGAAGCGGAACGATTGGCCGCCGTGGAAATCGAGCTGGTCGAAGCCGAGCGAGCGGAGCAGGGCGATCCACTCGTCGACGTTCGCCACGGTCACGCCATCGAAGTTGAACAGGTACGAACCGACATTGCCTGGATGATCCAGGGCCCAGGGGCCGCCGAGGCGCGAATACGGCAAGCGCAGTTCGCTGCTGACCACCTGCTGGAGGATCGGGCGCAGACGTTCGCCGGGACAACCGATCAGGGCCGCGCGCGCCCCGCTCAGGCCAAAGCGCGCCAAGCAGGAGGCCCGCAAGTGGCTCATCGGGCCTGGCAGGTCGGGCACGCGCGTCTGCAGGTCCAGCGCCAGGACACACGCCGAGAAGGCCTCCGGCATCGCGCCATGCAGCGTCAGCGGGAGGTCCACGAACCCCAGCTCCTGCACCCCGTCGCCCTCGACCGCGACGACTTCGACCACGAACCAGTCCTGCCGAGGGCGAACGGCCAGCGTGGCGCGGGCTCTGGCCCCCTCGAACTGCAGGCACAGATGCTCGCCCGTCCGCATGGCCGCGCTGACGGGGTGGCGCTGCCCATCCTGCGCGATCCACGCGCAAGGGGCCCCGCCCGCGTAGTTCTGCCCAGTCTGGCGGTCCGCGAAAACCTGGAGCCGCCCCTCCTCGTCCAGGGCCATGTGCACTTGCTGGTTCTCGCACTCGATCATCGGCTTCTCCGTCGTCATCGGATGATGGAGCGGCGCGGCACCTGAGGCCGACCTCGTCCGCGCCGCGGCCGCTGGCCTTCCGGACCACGGCCGGACGAGCCATGTCCGCACGCCCGCTGCTCGTCCGCCCTGCAGACGCCGACGCGGTCGGTCGCCGGCTACAGGTGCGCCGCGAACCAGGCCACGGCGTCGGCCACGTACGCGCGCGGCAGGCTGTGGCCGCCTTCGTACCAGATCAGGCGTTTGGCCGTCGCTGGCAGCCACTGGCACAGTCGCTCCGCGGTGGCTGCCCGCGCCATCTCGTCCTGGCGGCCGAGCTGCAGCAGCAGCGGCTGGTGGACAGCGGTGACGAAGCTCTGCGGCGCGAAGGGTTCGTAGTTGGGGCGCTCGGTGGGCAGCGCCGCGGCCACGGCCACGCGCACCCGTGGTTCCACCGCGCACAGTGGGAAGATCTGCCAGGCGCCCATGCTGTACCCGAACGCGCCGATGCGGTGCATGTCGATCTCCGGCCGCGTGGCCAGGTAGTCCAGACCACGGCGGTAGTCGCGAACCGTCTGCTCGCAGACCTCGGCCAGGGTGAAGTAGTTGCGCTGTGGGACTGGCCCATCGCCCGGCCAGACGTTGACCACCGCATAGTCGTTTTCAGCGATGCGGTCGCCGTGCATCTGGGCATCCAGCGCGAAGATGGCGAAGCCGGCCGCCAGCAAGGCCCGGCGCAGGTCGCCGCCGCTGACATAGTTGCCGTCCTCGTACCAGCACTCCTTGGACCACGACCAGCCGTGCAGCAGCAGCACGCACGGGTGCGGACCCGGCCGGTCCCGCGGCAGCTCGAGCAGTCCGGGCACCCAGAACGAGCGGACTCCGCGAAAGACCACCTTGTCCCGCCGCATGGCCGCCTCGTCGAGGCGCTCCACGACCCGAGCCTGCAGCGGGATGCTCGGGTCGTACTCGTAGAAGGCTGCCACTGCCCGCAGGGCCTCTGCTCCCAGCGGCACGATGGTGTTCGTGTTGCCGCCTGCCATGCTCGCCTCGGTGGTCAATAGGAGGGCCAGCAAGAGCCGGCCACCGCCTGGTAGAAGACGCACGGACCGCATCCCCTCGCTGTCTTGCGCGCCGGCCACGCACCTCGGCCGCCCGAAAGATGGCCGCCCCGTCTCCCGAGGGCAATCCGCCGGCTGTTCGGCTGACCCGACAATGTGGGATCCGCGCCCGCGACTGTCCAAGGCAGCCGCCAGCATCCCTCGGGTGGGTTGTGGGTTCGCAGAGCGGCTGCCTACCTTTGGCGGCCGACACGGCTGGCCGGCAATCGTGGCCGCGTCGCAGTGAACGGCGATGGCCGCAGGAAAGGGACCGACGTGATTGGGCGCAGCAGTCGCAGCAGCGTGCAGGCTCGCTTCCCAGGCGGTATCGACCCGGCTCGCGCCGCGCGGTGCTGCGCGGGCGCCGTGCTGCTGTGGCTGGGAAGTGCTGCGGCAGACAGCGGCGATCCCGTGCGCGCCTGGGTGAGGCCCTGGCCGGGTGTGGCCCGCGCGGCGGTAAGCATCACCTTCGACGACGCGTATCCCTCGCACGTGCTGGTCGCGGCCCCGCTGCTGGAAGAGCACGGGTTCCGGGGAACGTTCTACGTGATCGTCGACAAGCTCCTGCGACGCGGCAAGTACGAGGGGGCGCCCTGCGCGTCGGTCTCCACCTGGCAGGCTGCCTGCGAGCGCGGCCACGAGATCGGCAGCCACACGCTCAGACATCTGCCGCTCGATTCGCTGAGCGTGGTACAGGCGGTGCAGGAGCTGTGGCAGTCTCAGCGCCGCCTCGAGGAACTGTTGCCCGGCGCTCGGGTCGCCAGCGTAGCCTACCCCTTCTCGCGAGCCAACGGTCCCACGATCGAGTTCGCCCGCTATTTCTACAGCAGCGGGCGGCTGGGGCCGCCTTCGGCCGGCGTGCCAGCGCACAACGATCCGGCCACTGCCGACCTGCTGCAGCTGCGCTCGCTGTTCCTGTGCAGCGACGACAGCGTCACCGGCTGGAATGCTGCCGTGAACAGCGCCATCGCTGCCGGCGGCTGGCTGGTGGAGACCGTGCACGCCATCGACGAGCCGGGGTACTGCGCCCTGCCCGCTGCTCGTCTGGCGGCGCACCTCGATTACCTGGAGCGCTGCGGCCCGGCGGTCTGGGTAGCGCCCGTGACGGATGTCGCCGAACGCCTCGCGCACTGGCGACAGCTCGACCTGCAGCCGGTCGCCGCGTCGGCCAGCCAGATCCTGCTGCGGTGGACCGGCACGCCGCCGGCGGGGCGCGAGTGGGAGATTGCCGTAGAGGTCGCCGACGCGGCGGACTGGTGGGTCGTCACCCCACAGGGACAGCGCCTGACGCCCCGCGTCCGCCAAACCGAGCTGCAGTTCACCTGGACCGCTGACCTGGGCTCCGATCTCGTTCGCCTGGAGCGGGTCGATGCGAGCGCGGTCGCCCCGGCGAGTTGGGGCCGGATCAAGGCAGGCCGCGCACCGTCGGCTCCGGCCCCGTGAAGCGCGGGCCAAGCTGCGGCCGGAGCGGCTCTGGATGGCGTCGGCCTGGCTTTGACCGAGGCCTGGCATGCGCGCCGGGTGCCGAGTGTCGCCGTGGCGGACACGGCGAGCGCCAGCGCTGGACCCGGACCGGACTGCCAGACCTCGCCGGCTCGTCGGCAGCGGCGAATATCTCTATCATATCGCTGTCGAGGCGCTGCGCCGGCTGTTGCGTGTCTGCGGACCAGGGATCCGGCGGCCCGACCGGCCTCCCGGGTACGGGCGAGCCCAGGCGGCCGTGCGGCACCGCCGCTGTGGTCCAGTGGCCTCTGGACGGCGCGCCGAACGCGCTCGGCGTCGTGCTGTTGGCACGGTCCGGAGGCGATCGCCGCCGGACCTTTCATCCGGGAGTCGGCCATGCCGCGACCATCTGCCTTGCACCGTCTCGCCCGCTGTTCGTGCGCCCTGATGCTGGCCGGCCTGATCGCCGCGGTCAGCGCCTGTGCCCAGCAGGCTGCCTCGCAACGGCGCGCCGCGGCCCGACCAGCCGCGGACGAAGTCCTCTTCGCGAGCACGATCCTGACCGCCCCCGACCTGTTCACCAGCGGCATCGAAGGGCCGGCCTGCGATGCGGACGGGATGCTCTACGTGGTCAACTTCGGCCACCAGGGAACCATCGGCCGCGTGGCTCCGAACGGTTCGGCCGAGCTGTTCGTCGAGCTGCCAGCGGGCAGCGTCGGCAACGGCCTCCGCTTCACGCGCGACCGGACCCTGTTGGTGGCCGACTACGCCCAGCACAACATCCTGCGGGTGGACATGGCCACGCGCCAGATCAGCGTCCTGGCCCATGAGCCGCGCATGAACCAGCCCAACGATCTGGCCATCGACAGCCACGATCGGGTGTATGCCTCCGACCCGAACTGGCGCAACAATACTGGCCAGCTCTGGCGCATCGACCCTGACGGCGCGGTGACCCTGCTGGAAGCGGGGATGGGAACCACCAATGGCATCGAGGTCGGCCCCGACGATGCGCGCCTGTACGTGGGCGAGTCGGCCCAGCGGCGCATCTGGGTGTACGATCTGGACGGCAGCGGCAGCCTCCGTAACAAGCGCCTGCTCATCGAGTTTCCGGACTACGGGCTGGACGGCATGCGCTGCGACGTGGACGGAGTGCTGTACGTGACGCGCTACGGCAAGGGCGTGGTGGCCCGGATCTCGCCCACCGGCACCCTGCTCAGCGAGATCCCGCTCGACGGCACCAACCCGAGCAACATCGCCTTCGGTGGACCGGACGGCCGCACCTGCTACGTGACCGTAGCCGATCGCCGCCATGTCGAAACCTTCCGGGTGGATCGCCCGGGCCGGAGCTGGTGGCTGTTCCAGGAGGGCCACACCCAGATCGTGCCGCGAACATGGGCCCAAGTGAAACGAGACGGGTGACCGGACGGACGGCAGCCGCGCGCCACGACTCCGGTGAATGCCCGTCCACCACTGCGGTCCTGACGAGGAGCGATGAGCATGTGGGGCTACTTGCTGCACCTGGGCTGCAATCTGTGGGTGGACCGCGTCGTGCCAGGGCGCGAGACCGAGTACATCTGCTACCAGCCTGAGCTGCGCTGCGAGCCCGAGCTGTGGCAGGAACTCACCGCCGCCCTGGCCCAGGCCGGCGCCACAGCCGTGCTGATCGACGTGGCCGACGGCGTGCGCTACGACAGCCACCCGGAGCTGGCGGTGCGCGGGGCCTGGAGTCCGCAGCGCCTGCAGCGCGAGCTGGCGCGCCTGCGGCGCCTGGGCCTAACGCCCATCCCCAAGCTGAACTTCAGCACCGCGCACGACGCGTGGTTGGGGCCGTACGCGCGCATGGTGTCGACCGACGCGTACTACGCAGTGTGCCGCGACCTGATCGCCGAGACGAGCCACTTGTTCGGCAAGCCCTCGCTGTTCCACCTCGGCATGGACGAAGAGACGGCTGCCCACCAGCAGCTCTACGAGTACGCGGTGATGCGCCAGCACGACCTGTGGTGGCGCGACCTGCACTTTCTGGTGGAGCAGGTCGAACGCGCGGGCAGCCGGGCCTGGGTGTGGTCGGACTATCTGTGGCATCACCCGGAGGAGTTCCTCCGGCGCATGCCGACGTCGGTCGTGCAGAGCAACTGGTACTACGGGGAAAGCTTCAGCCTAGATCAGCGCCGCCATCGATCTGCCGCGTACGTCCGTGCGTACCTGCAGCTCGAAGAGCACGGATTCACCCAGATCCCGACCGGCAGCAACCACTCGCACCCGGCGAATTTCGCCCGGACGGTCCAGTTCGCCCGCCGGCACATCGCGCCCGAACGGCTCTACGGCTTCCTGCAGACTGCCTGGCGCCCCACCCAGACGGCCTACCGCGAACGCCATCTGGAGGCCATCGCCCTGCTCCAGGCTGCCCGGTCGGGCTTCGACGCCCTGCGGCCCCACGGCTGATCGGGCCCATGCCGGCGCCTGCCGGGCGGATACTGTCATGCCTCGGCCACCGGCAAGCGGCCGCATTCGTCCAGGGTGTCCATGATCACCCGGAAGCTCTCGCGCCAGCGGTGTTCGGGCACATTCTCCGTGATGCCGATGACGAAGCGGTCGCCCGGAGCCGATTCGCGCACCAACTGCCGTGTGGTCGCCGCGATCCGCTCCGGACCCGCCAGGTGCACCGAGGACGGGAAGTTGATGTACAGGACCTTGCCCGGCCATGCCTGGCGCGCCTGCGCCAGCGTCATGTCGGTGTCCGGTGCCGGTGTGAAAGCCTCGATCCAGTCCAGCGGGGATGCCCCGATCTGTTTGGCCCACAGGGCATTGTCCGCATCCAGATGGCAGCCGAGCAGCTTGCCGCCGGCGTGCAGCACCGCACCGATCTCCTCCCAATGCGGCAGCACGTACTCGATGAAACGCTCCTTGCCCAGGACCTGGGGCGAGTAGTTCCCACCGCACTGGACCACCTTGGCGGGCCCCCGCGCCACGATCTCGTAGATCGGCCGCTGGGTGCGGGCGATGACCTCGTGCAGGTGCAGCACCGCGTCGCGCCGCTCGCTCCATTCCACCGCGAAGGCATCGATGCCCATGATGCCGTAGATGATATCGTGGAGCGGGCTGCCCGGAGCGCCCGTCTTGAAGTACGCGACCTCGCCCACCTGTTGCTCGGCCCGGAGAAAGCTCTCGTACGTCGGCACGTAGATCCGGTCCTCGTACATGGCCTCGATGGCCTTGTAGTCCTCCGGCCTCTTGAAGAGCAGCTCGACGCGCCACGAGGTGCTCTCGGTCCTGCTGCCGCCCCCGCTTCGGCTCAACGTCGACAGCTCGCCCGCCGGCGTGCGGATCCGCGTCCGCGTGTACGCCGCACCGCCCTCGGCGTAGGTCCAGGTGTCGGTCTGCACGTTGGGGCTGTGCACGGCATAGACCGGATGCGAGTCCAGGACCGCCATCCCGCGGCTGCGCAGCTCCAGTTCGGCCTGGCACTGGGGGATCCGCCAGCCCTTCAGCGAGAACGGGATGCGATCGACCATCTCCCCGGCGAATATCGCCTCCAGGCGCTGTCTGCTGTTCATCCGCATGTCCCCATCGCTGAGTTTGCTGCGGCGGTGGCGCTGGCGTAGAATACGCTCCGCTAGCCTACACCGGGTAGGTGCCCGACGCCGCTGGACCAGCACGGGACAAGATCGCCATGGACGGGGACGGCGAACAGAGGCAGGCGCCGCCGGCAGCGGCCGAGACGAGTGCCAGGCCATGCTCGCTGCGCGTGCTGTCCGCCAGCCAGCTCGAGCAGATCCACCGGGCCTCGCTCGACATCCTCTGGCGGGTGGGGGTGCGCGTGCCGCACGCGGAGATGCGTCGGCGCTTCGCTGCGGCTGGCGCCCGCGTGGACGAGCCACAGGAACTGGTGTTCATCCCCGAGACGCTGGTGCACCAGTGCCTGGACGCCTGCGGCAGGTCGTTCACCCTGTATGGCCGCGACCTGCAGCGCCAGGCCCGTTTCGGAGTGGGGGCGCGCAACTACAACAGCATCGCCGGCGAAGCCCTCTGGCTGGACGATAGCTGCACGGCACGGCGCTACGCGCGCCTCGACGACGTGGTCACCGCCACGCGCCTCGGCGAGGCGCTGCCCGGGATCACCCTGGTGGGAGCCATGGCCGACCCCCAGGAGATCCCGCCCGCCTGGCGCTGTGTCCGGGTGGCCGCCACGCAGCTGCGGCACACGACCAAACCGATCCACTTCTGGTTCCACGACCGCGCCTCGGCGCGCTACGTCGTCGAGGCGATGATCGCCGTGCGCGGCGACGAGGCCCATGCGGCCCGGTACCCGCTGGCGTACCCGTTCCTGGAGCCCATCAGCCCTCTGAAGTTCCCGTACCACGGGATCGATCTGCTGTTCGAGACAGCGCGCCTGGGCCTGCCCGTGCCCGTCGGTCCCATGGCGCAGGTGGGGGCGAGTGCGCCGGGCACGCTGGCGGGGACGCTGGCGCAGGAGAATGCGGAGATCCTGGCCGGCATCTGCATCGTGCAGCTCGTCCGCCCGGGCCTGGCCGTGTGCTACGGCGGCATTCCGCACGCGTTCGACATGCGCACCACGCAGATGATCTTCGCGGGCCCGGAGCAAGCCCTGATGGCGGTAGCCATGACCCAGCTCGGCAAACACTACGGACTGCCCGTGTACATCAACGTGGGCCTCACCGACAGCAAGCTGCCGGACGCCCAGGCGGGCTTGGAGGCGGGCATCACGCTGCTGTGCGGGGTCCTGGCCGGCGCGGACATCTTCGGACACCTGGGGATCTGCGGGGTCGACCAGGGCAGCTCGCTGGCGATGCTGATGCTGCAGCACGAGATCGTCCAGTACGTCGAGCGCCTGTTGGACGGGTTCGCGGTGGACGCGGAGCATTTGGGGCTGGAGACGATCGCCGCGGTGGGCCACGCAGGCACGTTCCTCGATCAGGAGCACACCGCCCGCCATTTCCGCCGCGAGCTGTGGTTTCCCTCGCTGCTCGACCGGCAGTACTGGAGCCAGTGGTCGGCGGCCGGCGCGCTCACCATGCACCAGCGCTGCGCGGCAGCCAAGGATGAGCTTCTGGCCGCGCCCGCCTGCGAGCCGCTGGAGCCCGCCCTCGACCGCGAGCTGGAGCGCATCGTGACCGCGGCTCGCCGCCACTTGACCCGAACCCCCTATTCCACGGCGTCCCCATGACCATGACTCCCCGCCAGCGTGTCGAGGCCATCCTGCACGGCGATCTGCCGGACAAGACCCCGCTGACCGTGTACGAGTGCATGATCCCGCAGTGCACAGTGGAGCGACAGCTCCGCAACGCGGGCCTGTGCATCGTGTACCGCACCTCCGTCTTCGCCACGCACACCCCCAACATCCGCCGGACCACCGAACACTTCGAGGTCGACGGTGTCCCGTACGTGCGCACCTACACGGAGACGCCCGCGGGCACGCTCACGCAGTTGGACCGACCGGCCGGCTTCACCTCTTGGCACGTGGAACGGCTCTTCAAGCGCCCCGAGGACTACGCGGCCCTGCGCGCCTTGGTCGCAGACCAGCACTTCGAGCCGCGCTACGAGGAATACCGCCGCCGAGAGGCCGAGCTCGGCGAGGACTTCATCCTGCGCGCCGGCATCGCCTTGACACCGCTGCACCAGATCATGATCGACTGGATGGGCGTGGAGACTTTCGCGGTGGAATGGGCCGAGCGCCGCGACGAGATCCTCCGCCTGTACGATCTCATGGTGGCCAAGCACCGCCAGATCTACCGGTTGGTGGCCTGCTCCCCCGCATCGCACGCCAACTACGGCGGCAACGAGGTGCCCGAAGTCATGGGGCTGGAGCGATTCGAGCGCTACGTCATGCCGCTGTACGAGGAAGCCGCAGCCGAACTGCACGCCCGAGGGGTGCTCTTGGGCTCGCATCTGGACGGCAACAATCGCGCCTGGGCCCACCTGGTGGCCGCGACCAGCCTGGACTACGTGGAAGCATTCACACCGCCACCGGACTGCGATCTGCCTGTCGGCGAGGCACTCGCCCGGTGGCCGGGCAAATTCCTCTGGCTGAACTTTCCGTCGTCGGTGCACCTGGCCGCCACCGATCGCATCCAGGCGGTCACGCGCGCGCTGATCGAGGAAGCGGCACCCGGCGAGCGGCTGATCATCGGCATCACCGAGGACATCCCTGCGGACCGCTGGCAGCGCAACTTGCTGGCGATCGCCGCGGCGATCGACACGTACGGCCGGCTGGGCCGCCGCGACGGACCTGCCCGCCAAGCTGGAGGCTGACCGTGGCCGCCGCGCCTCGGCGCGCGGCGGCCGTACCGCCCGATCCGC